>Ga0302324_100001124_pt1 | contig 65958 bp, 60 predicted proteins | sample Palsa_T0_1_FD_201949 | JGI IMG/M metagenome (GOLD analysis project Ga0302324, IMG submission 201949) | Peat permafrost microbial communities from Stordalen Mire near Abisko, Sweden - Palsa_T0_1 | ecosystem: Environmental > Terrestrial > Soil > Palsa > Peat permafrost | place: Sweden: Abisko...
CAGCTCCCTCGCATTCACAGTGCTCGAGAATGCGATGTCGGTGATCCATCATCATCGCGTCACAATTCGCAGGCGCCACTTTCTCGTCTCGGCGGTGATTCCGTACTGCTGCATTCTTTCTCTCGGTGTTGGACTGCTGCTCGTGACCCTTGTTGCTGGGAGCCTGAAGGCCATAGGACAGGCAGAGGTTGCATTCCTAGGACGCAACTGGTCGCTTGGTGGTGTGTCGGGCATGTTGCTGTATCTGCTAGGCGTGGCCGGCGAGATCTTCATCCTCACCTCCATCTACATGGTGATGCCGGTGGGACGCCGGTCGCTACGGCACGCGCTCATTGGCGCCATAGCAGCCACAATACTGTGGGAATTGACGCGCCGTATACTTGTTCGGTACTTCGCCACCCTTTCTCAGATTGGCACGGTCTACGGATCGCTGACGACGGCCATCGTCGTTTTGCTGAGTCTTGAACTTGCGTCTACCTTGCTTATGTTCGGCGCCCAGGTGATTGCGGAGTACGAGCGGATCGGGAGAGCCCCCTCGCCGGCACCTCCGGAGCAGATACGCCTTTAATTGAGGCTGATGGTTTCCGAAATTGCGGTCAAGGCTATCCGGGCAACGCGGTGCGTCACGGCGCCCCCGGCCGGCGCACGATGGCACGATGGCACGATTGCACGATGGCATTGCTACGGGTCACGGGAGGATTGGCGATCGTCACCGAGTCGTTCGGCCGGCTCCAAAAAGACGCCGCGCGCGAAACACCGGACGCAGTCTTGATATTAGACAAGCCCCAGATGCTCAGCGAATTTGGCGCGCCCGGACGGATTCGAACCGCCGACCACTGCGTTCGAAGCGCAGTGCTCTATCCAGCTGAGCTACGGGCGCAACTACCGCGAAGTTTACCCGGTCCCGTACGGCGCCGCACGCAGGGACACGAATCGAGCCCGGAAAACGTCCTCCGTGGAGCTTGATGTCCAAGGTGCCGTGACGACCATGGGATCCGACGGACATTGACTGATCCGGTTTGTCCTTCGGGAAGCAATCGGTCTAGTCTCTGACTGCTTGGGGTCGGACTGGGATCCCGGCCATGAAGAGACGTTCGGTATCAAAGAATGCATCGGTATTCTTCCTCATGGTTTCAGACCACTTGTCATTCCCCTATACATCACAGCGTTAGATTTCACGCGTTCCCCATGAGTGCCTATGTCGAGCTCATGCCCCTTTTCACCGGCTGCCATCTGAGCAGTAAGCAGAATATCTCTCAGACTGATTCTGCAAGTTTCTGACACCCACAGTTTCGACAGCACTGTCTACCTCACGATTCGTCATCGGACGGTTTACCCTCGTTCACCTTTCTCGACACTCACCTGAAGCCCCCTATCGAGCGCCTTTTCCAGAATTGCTCACTACCATGGCCTTTTGTGCCACAGCAGCACCTGGGCGGTTTGAGATCTGTGTCTGCACACTGATCTCGGGGGGCCGCCCCCCATCGCTCATGCGGAACCGAAACTGATGGCCTTCAAAAAGAAGAGACATCAGCTTCCTTTCGCGTCGCACTCAGAATACGTAGTCAAATCCGACGCCGACGGTTCGCGGCTGCAGGACATAGTTCTCGACCTGCACGGGCGTGTTGTAGTCGTTGACTATGACGAGACTGTTCAAATAAGCGCGCTTGTCGGCCAAATTCCGCGCAAAGAATTTCACGGACAAGGGCCCTCTTGTGATGCCGGCGTTGAGATCGAGCACCGTATACGACGGTAGCGCCGTAGTCGGATATCCGCCAAGCGAACGACTTTGAACGTATGCGGCCCACTCCCGGCCGACAGACCGGAAGTCGCCGCCCGCATGCGCGTGCCATAGATTTGGGAGGGTCCAATCATAGCCGACGGTGATCGACATGTCCCACTTCGGGACATTCTCTAACTGAAAGCCCGTCAATTGATATTGAGCGGCGGGGCTGACTCGGGTGAATTCGGACAGCGTATAGGCCGCGTTGTATCCGAACGTCAGTCCCCGGAGCGGTGTGTACGAACTGGTGAGCTCCAAGCCCTGCGCCTTGGCGTCTCCTGCGCCCGCCGCGGCGTGAAAGAGACCGGATTCGTATACCGTAGCTAACGTTCTGGCTCGATCGAGGCGAAACAGCGTGAGATCGATCAGTGCACGGCGCTCCAGGAATTGAGATTTTATGCCGATTTCACTACTGAGGGCGGTCTCCCCTTTTTCCGATGATGACGTGCCGGGCTGCGGAACTAGTAGGGAATCGGGTTGGATGCCAGTCGCCATGCGCCCATACAGCATTATTGTCGGCGCCACGCGGTATCTCGCCGCAGCCATCCAAGTTGTCAGGGTGGCCTCGCCTTGGCCGGCGAAGTTTGGCTGACTAAACAGACCAGCCGAGAAGTTGGCGTATTGCTGAGAATCGCGAGCCGAGCGAATTCCGGCGGTGACGTCGAACTTATTACTGAGCTGCCACGTTATATCTCCGAATGCCGCGGCTTCGTTGAAAGAGGACGGCCGTGTAACGACGGCTAGGTACGGAGAGAATTCCGCGATGCGCTGGTAGGAGTCATCAAACGCATATTCGAAAGTCTGATTGCGTAGATGCTCGTGCGTGTAGAACCCACCCAATACCCAGTCGAGCCGCTGACCAGACAGTGAGGCAATTCGTAGCTCGTCGGTGAACTTGTCCAAGTAGACATCCTGATCTATCTCGGCGAGGCCCCCAGGAACTGTTCCGCCGCTCAATGCAGGGAAGTAGCTGCCATCGATAGATGAATAATCTTGAACATAGTGCTCGTGATTGCGCGACCAACCCGTGACCGACATGAACTCGGCGAAGCCGGGGTTCCAGCGCAGTATCGCCGAATAGTTGTCGAGATCTTTTTTGAAGGTCTGCTCGAACGCAAGACTATCGGTAAGCCCGCCGTACGACCCCACTCCACTGACGAGGTAGGCCGCGCCGCTGTTCGGGACAGTGACAACGCGGGGCGCCAATACCTCGGACGGCGACACCTGATCGATCCGGTTATAGAACGCCGTGATGCTTAGCGACAGCGACTCCGCCGGATGCCATAACGTGGCGATGCGCCCGCCGTACTGACGCAGCACATTGATATCTTTGGCCCCGGAATACGCGTTGTCGATGTAGCCCGGGGTGTAGCTGTCGTAGGCCGTGGCGCGAACTGCGAGCAGGCCGTCGATGATGGGAGCGTTCACCATGGCCCGGACGGTCTCCCCCGGTTCGGAGGCGCCGTGGATTGTGCTCACGTCAGCGCCGACACGCGCCTCGAACTGGCTCGCATCAGGCGGATTAAAAATATATTTGATCGAACCGATTTCTGCGCCGGCACCACCGAACGTACCCTGCGGCCCGCGCTGTACCTCGAGCCGCTCGAGGTCATAGGGCAAAAGATCGAGGGCTGTGCCGCCTGCATACCCCCAGCGACCGCTCGCGCCGATCGGCACCTCGTCGAGGTAAAATGCCACCGATGTGGCTTGGGCAAGCGGCGAAACACCGCGGATCGCCACCCCGGATGCCCCCGGCATCCCACCGCTGAGGACATTGAGGCCTGGGACGTTTGCGGCGTAGTCGGAGAGCTGGACTGCCTTTTGCGCCTCTAGACTCGCGCCACTCACAACGCTCACTGACGCGGGGATCATCTGAACGTCTTCGAGGTCGCTGAGATGTTCATCGCGCCGCGTGCCCGTCACTAGGATCGCGTCGAGCGCATCGACCCGACGCGCCGGCGGTTCTGCGCGCGGCTTCGGCGGCTCAGTCGCGGACTGCTGAACGGCAGGAGCCACGGCCGCGGGCTCATAGATGCGGACGGTCTTGGGATTGAGAAATTGGAAGTTAAGTCCCGTGCCCTGCAGCATCTCGGTCAGTGCATCCGCTGCGGACAAGCCCCCCGCCGCCTCATGAGATTGGCGCAACGCCGCGAGCTTTGACTCGTACAGCAGTTGCAGCCCGGTCTGATGCGCGAACTCGACCAGCGCTTGTGCCAGCGGCTGCGAGGGGATCGGCGCGGAGGACTCTGGTGTTGATCGTGCCGGGCCGGACCACACACTCAAAAGCATCCCGAGCAGGCCGCAGGCGAGCCATGGGTTCGCGTCCGAGGCCGCGCGCGCCGACCGGCAGATGCGGCTAACCGCCGCCAGCAATGCCACAAAGCATCCCCGGTGAGTGACGTTCCATCGACCACTCCGCTTGGCTTAAGGCCTGCGATTCTAATGCGCGGCGGCATGCGGCTCCAGCGACGCCTGGGTCAGCACACGAATACGCGTCGGGGTCTTCTGCACAATGACCCCCTTGAGCGTCGCGAGGTAGGCGGCGAAGGAGTCGGTATCGTACGCATCGACGATTCCGCTGATCGGCAGCGCGCGCAGCGCTTCGTCATCGATTTCCACGGTGACGGGGCCGTAGCGATTGAATTCGGCGGCGACCTCACCGAGAGGCTCATCCTCGAAGGCGATCTGCTGCTGCAGCCAAGCGACCGCCGCGTGTGCATCGACGTGTCGTAGCGCTCCGATCCGATCACCGACGTTGAGCTGATCACCCGGATTGAGGCGCACCGAGGGCTCGCCTCCGGGGGGCGGCGGGGCGCCGCCGCTGTAGACCTCGACGGATCCCTCGACGACGGTGACCGTCGTGGTGCCGGACTTGCGGTAAACGTCGAACTGCGTTCCGACCGCCACGACCCCGGCCCGATCCGTCTGCACCCGCAAACGCCGCTGATCCTGGTGCGCAACCTCGAACAGAGCCTGCCCGCGATCGAGACTCACGAGGCGCTCAGTGCGCGAGTAGCGCACCGTGACCGCGGAGTCGGTATTGAGATGCAGCACCGAGCCGTCCGGCAGTCTCTGGATACGCTGCTCGCCGCGCACGGTAGAGTAGGTTCGTGGCAAGCCGAAGCGCTCGCCATCTCGCATCGACCAGACCGTGGTGACGGCGACCACGGCCAGTGTCGCAGCTGCAACCAGCGACCAGACCGGCGAGCGGCGCCGCCGGTCCAACGCGGGCCGCTGCGACAAACCCGCCCGATCGAAGCTCACAATGCCATCCGGCTCGCCGCGCGCGCGCGCAAGCAACGTCTCGCGGGGGGTCTTGTTGGTTTTTGCCGCCGTCTCGAGATCCGGCGCGAGCGCGGCAATGCGCAGATACTCCTCCACATGCATCGGCGATGCCTGCAGCCACGCCATGAAGCGCGCGGATTCCTTCTGATCGAGCACCCCGCTGCGGTTCTCCATGAACCACTCGCTCGCCTGTTCGGCGATCGCCGCTCTGATCTGATCGTCGCTCGGGCTCATGGCCTCATCTCAGGCGCGCCATGCGGCGGCGGCAGTGACTCAAGGCTTGTGCTAGATACCGCTTCACCATGCGGGGGGATACCTCCAGTTGTGCGGCGATGTCTTGGTGACTGAGTTCATCGCGATATTGCAGGATGACCGCGGCGGAGCACTTCAGCGGCAGCTCCTCGATTACCTCGCGGAGCCGAGCGACTCGTTGCGGGGCATCGACCGCCGCCTCAAATCCCGGCACCAACGTCATTGCCGGTGTCGCCTCCGCAGCCTCGACCGCCACCTCTTGCGCCTGGCGGCGATCCGCCACCGCGTTCTCCTTGAGCAGATTCGCGGCCACGGTGAATAGGTAGGCTTCGGGATTGCGGATCGCCTCCGGATCGCTGACCCGCAGCATTCGCAAATAGACCTCCTGCACGAGGTCGGCCGCATCGGCCTTGGTCCGCAAACGGCGATAGAAGAAGGCCTGCAACGCGCCGCGGTACGCGAACAGTCCTTCGACGAACGTTTTGCTGGCCTTGCCCATTCGGAGCTGCACCTGCGCGGCCTGATGTCTCTCTCACTATGAGCCACTGGCGAGGACTTTGGACCCCTGAATTTGCGTGGTAAATATTTTTGGGTCCAAAACCGTCTGTCCTCACTCTTTCTCTAGCAACAGGAGATGCATTCTCGTAGTAACCGGGGGTGACAAACGATATCCGGGGGGAAGTAGCGCAGAAAAGCAGAGTCATCAAATCTAGTTAAAGTCAAACAATATGGGTGTCATGACAATGTTCAAACTCGCAAGATATGCATCCGCGTCGATCCTATTGCTGTCACTCGGATCGGTCGCTCAAGCCCTCACGATTCAGGTCAATTGCGACTTGAAAGAGGGCCCAACCAGCTTCAAGGAGGGCTTCACTAGCATCAGCGCCGCACTCAAGGTCATTCAGGGAACGCTGGCCGCCGTGCCGAACACCATCGACGTATCTGGCGCCTGCCACGAGAATATTCTGATTGAAAATATCGACCGCCTAACGTTGAACGCAGTCAACGGTGCCTCGATTACAGACACGTCCAACGGTACTCGCGAAGTGATCGATGTCGAACATTCTGCCGGTTTCACTCTGATTGGATTCACCGTTAACGCTACGTGCCCTTCGACCTGTATGAACGGCCCGGGCGCCGACGCGATCAGTTGCTATATCGGCGCTGATTGCCTGCTGATCGACGATACGATCGCGGGAGCAGGAAACGGTGCCGGAATCGGCGTTTATCCGCTGTCGAAAGCGATTGTCCAAGGCGGAACGTTGCAGTACAACTATTTCGGGCTATTCACCAACGACAGCGGTCAAGCGTTCCTTATGGGCGTCACCGTCCAGAACAATTTGTATGGCGTTTTTTTGAACCACGGGGGGAGCGTTTCCATTCACGTTGGGACAGATAACGTGACCCCCTCCGTCATCACGAACAACTCACAGCAAGGCATCTTTACAAACATGGGCGGGTCGGTAAGCGTGCATGCGCCAGCCACCGTCACGAACAACGGCGCCGACGGCATTTATCTGGCCCTGGGCAGCAAGCTGTTTGTCGGCGGCGGCGACTCTGGAGAGATTTCAATTACTGGCAATGCGGGTTCGGGCGTCAACCTAAATGACATATCGATTGCACAGTTCGGCGGTAACGCTCACGTGACGAGCAATGCAGCACCCAATATTGCGTGCAATGCGGCGACAGTCGTGACGGCGGGTGCAGTAGCCGCTGCCGGCGGCATTGCTGGTCTTCCGTACACTACCTGCGCCCACTAATTTGGGCGGTCTGCGGAGAGGTCCAGTTTCAGAGGGTGGGCGCTAGCGAGCGCCGCTAACGAGCGTAATCTGAGGAAAGACTGATGAAAACATTCATGGTGCTGTGTTTGATCATTTATATGATCGGCGGTTGCACAACATTGCATCCGATCGCGAATGCGCCGAGCGACCTATCCCAACACTTCGGCGACGGTGGCGTTCTGCAACCCGGTGATCGCGTGATTATTACGACGGTGGCGGGCGCCAGGCATCATTTGCGCATTCGTTCAGTGCGCGACGGAGTGATTTACGGGGATCACGACTCGCTACCATTTTCCGAGATTGCCTCAATCGACCGACGAGATTTCAGCGCGACGAAGACGACCATTTTGGTGGTCGTGATCTTAGGCGTCGTGGGGGCGATTGCGGCCGCGGCTCATTCGGCCTCGCATCCCAACGTTGGCCTGTGACGTAACGTCGTTGCATGACAATTGATTGTGGCATATCAGAGCATCGCGCCCCTGCGACTTAAGGAACTACTCGATGAGGATTTTTGCCAGCGCATCGCGCATATCCACATGAGAACGGGAATTCAAAGAGTTTTTGCCTTTCTGTTCGAGCTAATAAATCTTATGTTCAGGAGGGATTATGAAACTATCACGTGTTCTTTCCACAGCGTCGCTGCTAACTGCTGTCTGCCTCGGAGGCGCCGCCGCGGCGTGGGACTCCGATGAGCACCATGACAAGGTACTCGTGCTCGGCGACAGCGTCGCCTTCGGATACATCGCCGCGGTGGACTCGGTCGGCTATTTCTACACTCGCCCGGAAAACTTCATCGGCTTTGCCAACGACCTAGGCGAGAGGTTCCATCTGGACACGGTGAATGCGAGCTGTCCCGGCGCAACCACCGGCAGCTTTCTGTCATCGACGGCGCCGGACAATGGCTGCAAGGACTACCGCGAACTGTACCGCTTGCATCTCGACTACCAGGGCACGCAGCTCGAGTTCGCCACCCGTTACCTGAGGAGCCATCCCGAAGTGCGCCTGGTGACTATCACGCTGGGGGCGAACGACGGATTATTGCTCGAGATTGCCTGCGCTGAGATTCCCAATTCCACCCCAGCCGCTGTCGAGGCCTGCATCGAGGCGGGCGCGCCGGCGGTGTTTGCCAAGGTTGCAGAGAACATCGGAACGATCCTCGCCGACCTGCGGGCCACCGGATATGGCGGCGCGATCATCTTGACGAACTATTACTCGACCGACTATTCCGATTCTACTCAGCCCGGAATTACCGAACTGACGGCAGCCCTGAATACCGCGATCGCTGCCCCTGCTCAAGCGTACGGGGCCGTCGTGGCCGATGTCTTCACGGCTTTCCATACTGTTGCCTCCGATCCGGCATTCGGCGGTCAAACTTGTAAGACCGGGCTGCTGAATCCGGACGTCTCCACCCCAAATCTGTGCAATGAACATCCGGCTCTCACGGGACACCGGCTCATCGCCAGGACGATTGCTCACGCCTTGCGAGCTGCGGATCTGCACTGAGCGACGGAAAGGGAGCCGGCGGGCGGACGGCGGCGGCAGCTTTTCCGCGAACCGGTCCGCCCACCGGCACCTACCGACGAAACACCCGAGCACGCCGATTTTTGCGAATTGCAAAGGGGTGATTGCCATGGCTGACGATCTTTTAACCGCAATGATCATCGCCGGATTCGGACTCTCGGGCGCTTACTTCAGAGCAGTATTTATCTTGTGGCGCAGAAACCAGGCGGAACGGAAAAGAGAAGTCAGCCTGCGAGAATTGCGGGTGGGCTGCCACTGCAAACCGACGCGCGGCGAGGTATCGGTCCAGCCGTGGGAACCATGGAAGTTGGGTACAATCGAATTGTCGGCAATGCTGCCACCCCCCGGCACTTCGGTAGCAATCGCCGCGTCCGTCCATTCATGGGTGAATCGAGCACCGAGATTGAGCTTCAGGGTGTCGCTCAGCGCCCAGTCGGTGTTGGCGAACACCCCGATGGTTGAATCGGGGCCTTGGCCGCCGCCCACAATCGTGAACGGGAAGGGCGGCGGCGCGAGACCCAGGAGGAGACTATCCAAGGTACGCTGCTCGACATACTCGAGGTGCTGCTCGAAGTAGTACACACCTGTGGTGAGCTCCGCAAGTCCAAACGTGCCCGCATAGCGCAGCTCTTCGCTGCGCTGGTTCTGGTGCGTGAGGAACTGCGCCTCAAACGTTGGTACCGGCTGACCATCGGCTCCCAGCAAACCGAAATGGCTGGCGCTTGTCCGCAGAGCAAGCGCTAAAAGCGTTGGACCTCGGATTGCGGTTGAATCCTAGTTCCCGTGTGCACCGTTACACCGATATCATTCTCGACGATGCCGTGCTCAGCTCGGAAGACATGGTGTGGTACTTCGACGCCATCGCGCGCGAACTCTCGACGGAAGCCGGCTTGCTGGAGACACTAACTGTCTACCTCGAACTTGCCATGCATCGCAAGGCCACTGCCGGCCGGCTCGAGATCCACACCAATACGCTGGATTATCGGCTGAGCCGGATCGAAATCATTCTAGGCGCGCCGCTGTCCGACCTCGGCGTGCTCGCTACACTGTATACGGCGCTGCGTCTGCGGCGAATCAGCACCGCAGCGCCGCGCCACACAGAATGCTGGGATTGACGATTTCCCGGTAAATCAGCGGGTTGGCAATCCCGATGATGGCATCAAGGACCACCGGCGTGAGAAAGAGCAGAAGTGACCGTGCATGGGGCGTCGCGTTGCGGAGCGTTCGGCGGATAGTGCCTGGCGGCACCCGCCGAGCCAGAACCGACGCGTCGGCCGCGAACGTACTCAGTGCTCCTGTCAGTCCAGCCATTTGCGTCAACGCCTGGCTGCATGAGTACCAATCATTTATTTATCACTTTCAAGATAACGTCGGCGGCCACGGTGCATCCGCCACTCGACCGTATCTCGTTCTGCATCGCTTTGACGGCACGCCCGATGCTAGCGTCGTCGACGATCCGGCGGCTAAGCCTGCGAAGATCATCGGCGCTGATCCCCTGGAGTTCTGCGCGGACGCCAAGGTTCAGCTCTTGAGCCCGGTCGGCCGTGAGTCGCTGCTCGCGCGTCCCTGGCAGAAACAGCATTGGCACGCCGCAGTAAAGACTCTCCATCACGCTGTTGAGGCCCGCGTGGGTGATGAAAAGATTTACGCGCTCCAGTAGTCTTGTCTGCGGCAGATACGGCCTAACGATGACATTCTCGGGGACAGGCCCCAGTGCAGCCGCTTCAACGGCTGCGCCAATGGACACGAACACCTGAGCCTCGGTCCCGGAAAATGCCGCGATACACTGGCGGTAGAACTCCGGTTCGTCATTGCGCAGAGTGCCCAGTGAGATCAATGCACGTACCGATGCGCGAAGCGCCAGCGCCAGCTCCGGCAGTAGCGGTTCGGCTGCGCGCAGCGAGGGCCCGGCAAAGACATATCGATCATCAAATGCCTGCCGGTCGACCTGAAAGGCTTCCGCGACAAAAACGATTGTAGGACTAATAACTTTTGACCGAAACTCGACGAGACTCTCTATCCCATGCTCCGTGGCAAATTGCGCGAACGTGCGTTCGGCTTGCTGGGTAAATGCGAGAAGTGCTCCTGAGTGAGATGGCACGCTCTGGACTCTCTGCGCGGGTCCGTGGAATGTTCGGAACCCGACAGAACGGATGCCCGTTAGGTGAGCCAGAAGGCGGGCACAGAGGTCTAGCTCACTGAAAATTAAGCAGTCGGGGGCAAGCGCACGAACCAATGACACGAGCCCCGGTACTACTCTCGGTGCTTGGTCGGCCATCGCATAAGGAAGAAGCGAAATCCGCGTATCGTGCGACAAGTGCACCTGGCGCGAAGAGCACCTGAGTTGAATCTCCTCGGGCAATGGGATGAAACTACCGCCAACCTTGGCGATGATCTCTCGCCACGGTTCAGGAAGGGCGTAGTAGATCTGTTCACCACGACGGACCAGTTCCGCCACGACCGCAAGGGTTGGATTCACATGCCCCTGAGCAGGGATGTTGAGAAAGAGAATTCTCGCCATAAGTTACGCGCCTCGCTCCGTGCGGATCCCCGAACCGACGCCGCCTCCGACCAGGACCGGAACGGATCGATGTTCGTTTATCTTCATCACGCCAGATGATACGCTATGCGTAGTATATGGCTAAGATCAAAAATGAGGAAGTGTTATCCGTGCTGCGTGCGGTGCTGGCACTCGGTCGTCGGCTTCGAAGCGAACGTCCGGTCGGTGGAATCACGCTTTCGGGCGTTAGTGTTCTCGGAACTTTGAGTCGTACGGGTCCCATCGTGTCGAACCAGTTGGCCGAAGCGGAGCGACTTGAACCGCAATCACTGACACGCTTGCTCGCCGAACTCGAGGAGCAGGGGCTAATTTCCCGTGCGCGAGGCGAACAAGACCGACGAGAGATGAGGGTGGCACTCACGGAAAGCGGAAGGACGCTGCTCACCGACGATTTACGCTCGCGACGCGCCTGGCTCGAAAAAGCGATGGCTGGCGCGCTCAACGGACGGGAGCGGCAACTACTCCTGGCAGCCGCCGCAGCCATGTCCAAGCTGGCCCAGTACGAGGCTGACGATGAAGGGTGAATTGGGCGGGCCAGCTCTTGAGATCGCGGGTTGCCATCGTGAGCGTGTACCGATTTCAGACGTTATTGGGCATAGTAATAGCTACCGCCGGCGATGACAGCGGTCCCGTGGAAATGCGACGAATAGGCGATCTGCAACTGGAGGCCATGCAAACCGCCCGAGGAGATGCCCGCTACGCTGACCGCATTGGGATTGGCGTTGTACGCGCCTAGATTGCTTACCGCTCGGGCCAGACCGGTTTCCGCTTTGAACGCTCATCGCTTAAGCCTTCAGTCACTGCATGAACCAGCCGTGGCTGACGACGAGCGACTGTCCTGTCAAGGCATTCGACTCAAACGATGCGAAGAACAAAGCCGCATCCGCGACGTCCTTGAGGGTCGTAAACTCCCCATCCACGGTTTCCCTGAGCATGACGTCGCGGATTACCGCCTCCTCCGATATCCCCAAGGCTTTGGACTGCACGGGGATTTGCTTGTCAACCAGAGGAGTGCGCACGAAACCCGGGCAGATGACGTTTGCCCGCACGCCGTACTTCGCCCCTTCTTTAGCAACGACTTTGGCAAGCCCGATGAGGCCATGTTTGGCGGTGACATAGGGCGCCTTGAGGACCGATGCTTCCTTCGAATGGACCGAGCCCATGTAGATGATGCTGCCGCTGCCCTGTCGGTACATCTGCCGCAACGCTGCGCGCGTGGTGAGGAAGGCGCCGTCCAGGTGAATCGCGAGCAGACGTCTCCAGTCGCTAAACGCCAGCTGCTCGAGCGGTGCGACGGTCTGAATCCCCGCATTGCTCACCAGAATATCGATCCGACCGAACGCTTCGACCACGGCGGCCATGGCGCCGTCGACCTGCGTTTCACTGGTGACGTCCATCGCTACGGCAATGGCCTGCATACCGTCGCGATCGAGTTCGGCAGCGACCTGCTTAGCTCCCGCTTCGTCGAGATCGCCGATAGCAACCCTGGCGCCGGCCCGGGCAAATGTAAGAGCGATCTGCCTGCCAATACCACTGGCCGCACCCGTGATGACGGCAACCCTGTCCTTGAGGCGCCGTTGATTAATTTCCATGCGCTGGGCCTTCCCCGTGTCGTGCGACGAAGGCATCGATCGCCGCCAGACACTCCGGCTCGTTCAGCAGCGGCGTATGTCCGCGATTTGCCACGGTGATGTGCTCTAGATCCGGCTTCTCGCGCGCCATGCGTTGGAGCGTCGCGGCACTCAGCAAATCGGACAGTGCCCCGCGTATGACCAGCAACGGCACCCCCTTGATCTGCGCATACAGGGGCCACAAGTCGGCTGGGGCGGCAGAGGGGTTGTTGAACGCTTCGGCAATTTTCGGATCCAGGTCCGGGACGGGGACGCCGGCCGCATTCTCCCGGTAGCCGCATTGCGCATAGTCAAGCCATTGCGCGTCCTTTAGCCCGGGCAGCGCGAGTCCGTAGACACTCTTCGCCTGCGCGGCCGCTTCGGCCCACGAGGACACGGCCGGCAGTTTTCCGGCATACGCGGCGATGCGCCGCACGCCAGCCGGATCAAATTCCGGCCCGGCATCATTGAGCACGACCCCGGCCATTCGCGCCGGCTGCATCGCCGCCATCACCATACCCATGAGCGCGCCGAGAGAGGTGCCCACTACCAAAACCCGCTTCAGGCGGCGCGCCTCCAATAGCGACCAGGCGTCTTGAACGTAGGTCGGCAATTGATAGCGTGAGGGATTCGAATCCCAGGCCGAACGGCCGCGGCCGCGTAGATCAACCGTCAGCACCTCGTGCCGCGGCTGCAGATGCCGGGCAAGCGCAGCGAAGTCGCGGCTATTGCGCGTCAACCCGGGCAAACACAGCACCGGCAGGCCCGCCGATCCTTCCGCGGGATAGATTCGGCAATACAAACGCAGGCCATCGGCGCTGTCGAAAAAATAATCCTCGGTATTGATATTCATGTCACCTTGTCCTGATCGGCGCTATGATGCGCGTACTCTTGCCGTAGTTCACGCTTGAGTACTTTGCCATTGGCATTTCGCGGCAGGCTCTCACGCCACACCACACCGCTGATACGTTGTTGCTTCCCAACCCGCGCATTGGTCCATTCGAGCAATTCGGCCTGGGGCAACGTCCGTCCGGGGTGCAGCACGACCACGGCAAACGGGGTCTCACCCCAGCGCTCGCTCGGCAGGCCGATCACCGCAGCCTCCGCAACCGCCGCGTGCTCACGGATGACGATCTCGATATCGGTCGGAAAGATATTTTGGCCGCCGGAGATGATCATGTCTTTCTTTCGATCGACGATGTAAAGGAACCCGTCTTCATCGAGACGACCGAGATCGCCGGTTCGCAGCCACTGGTCGCCCGCCGAATCTACCCAAGTCGCCTCCCGATTCGCATCCTCCCGCGCATGATAGCCGGCCATGACCAGCCGACTGCGGCCGACGATCTCCCCGATTTCGCCCGGCGGAACTTCGCGGTCATCCTCGCCGAGGATCTGGATATCGGCGCCGAGCACCGGCTTACCGACCGAGTAGACTTTGCGATCGAGGTCCTCGGGGTCGAGGATAGTCATCAGCCCTTCGGTGAGTCCATACAGCTCGATCAGCTGGCACGCGAACTCCTGCGCAAAGCCGCGCTTCACCTCCGCCCGAAGCGGCGAGCCGCAACACATGAGCGTCTCCAGGCTCTGCGTGCGGTGTGTGCGGCGCTCCGGGAACGCGAGCAGGCGCTCGAGCTGTACCGGAACGAACGCGGCGTGCGTGATGCGCTCATCCTCGATCAGCACCAGCGCTTTACGGGGACTGAACGCTCGCAGCAGCACGAGCGTGCCGCCCACCAAGGTGGTCGCGAGCATACTGACCCAGCTGATGTTCGAGAACAGCCCCAACGTGAACAGCGTGCGGCAGCCACTGCGATAGCGCAGCGCGAGGGCGGCATCGTAAGCCCAGCGCATGCGACATGCGTGCGAGTGGACGATGCCCTTCGGCAATGCCGTCGTTCCAGAGCTGTAAATGAGATTGCATTCATCGTCCGGAGCAATCAGCACGGCCGGAGCAGTCGCGCTGTGCTCCGCGATGAACGCGTGGAACTCGCGCCAGCCCGTCTGCGGCACGTCGCAGCCGATGAAATGCCGAGCACCCAGTGCACCTGATGAGCGCAGCACGTCGATCCGCGCGCAGTGATCCCCGGAGGCAAACGCGGCAACGCAGCTGGAATCCGCGCACATGGCCGCGATCGCCGCGTCGGTGATTGACACGTTGAGCGGCACCGCAACCGCGCCGGCACGGAGGATCCCGAATAGCGCAAGCACGGTCTCGAAACGACTATCCATCAGCACGGCGACCCGCTCTTGCGGTCGAACGCCGAGCAGGGTCAGCCCGTTCGCGACCCGGGCCACAGCGGCCGCGACCTCCCGCCACGTTAGCGTGACCTCTCCGTCGATGAGCGCGGGGCGGTCGGCGAGCCATCGGCCGTTTTGCACGACCAGGTCCGGCACCAGGGGCGCGGGGGCTTGGAACCAAGACATGTTCGCCGTCCGGCGCTCAGAAGTGGTAGGTCACCGTCCCGGAGTACGTTCGCGGCGGGCCGTCGAAACCGATCTCGCTCACGCCGCCGGCAAAGCTGTAGGTGGGTGGAGCAGCGAGCGGCGGTGGTCCGAACTCGTAGCCCGCAACACGGTAGTACCTGTTCGCCAGGTTCTTGCCGTCGATCGATACCCGCCAGTGCTTGTCGGGGCTCGTGTAGGCAAGGTCCGCATTGATAAGGCCGTAGCCCGGCTGGTCGGTCGCAGTGAAGGCCGTGACGGTCGTCCCGGTCTTGGCGTAGGTGCGATAATCGAAGCCCACCCGCGCCAGGAGCGTGCCGTACGACAGATTCCAGGTGTACGACTGGTACTCCGAGAGCGTCCAGTGCGGCGCATTCAGGGGGGTTTGAGTGTTGGCCAAATTGGTCGACTTGACGCCGGGGGTGCAACCCGGCGTGAGGGTGGTGAGCCCTACCAGGAAAATATTGCACGGCTCGATGTAGTCTTCGAAGTAAGAATCGAGATAGCCGATATTGGCTCCGAAGGTCAGCGCCGGGATAGGCTTCCACACCGTCTGCAGCTCAGCACCCTTGTTGATCTGCTTGCCGGCATTGGTTGTATAAGTGACATTGGTGATGGTGGCTGGCGGAACGAATACGAATTCCTGCAGTTCCTCTTGGGCGTTGGTATACGGATCGTAGAACACATCCACGTTGAGGAGCAGCGTATCGTCGAGCATGGTTGACTTGAGACCCAGCTCGTAATTGTTGGCGACTTCGGGTGCATAACCGTTCTTCGTGCTCGGCGTGAGCGTTGCGTTGCCGCGCATGTCGAAGCCACCGCTCACGAAACCGCGGCTGTAGAGTACATAGGCCATGACGTCCTTGGTGAAGTGGTAGTCCAAGCCCACGCGCGGGTCGACGCTCACGAACGAACGCTCGCCCGTATAGTCGGTCACCACGGCATTGGAGATATTGCCGATTCCGGCCGGCGCTTGCGCCGGCGAAGCGAACGCCACCCCGGGAGCCAGCTGGGTCGTCCCCCCATAGTCTTCCTGGAATACCGGCGCTGTAATTTTATCTTCGTTCCAGCGAGCGCCCACGTCGAGGTTCAGGTTATCAATAAGCTTCCAGGTGCTGTCGCCGTAAACGGCCGAGCTCTTGGTGAAGGTACAGCCGCCAACGAGCTCGGTGATGTATTCGGGAAATCCGAACAATGGCTGCGTGACCGGGGCGAGCGTGCCGACGTCGGCATCGTAGGCGCCGCAGGAATGACTGTTCATGTAAAAGACGCCGCCGACGGCCTTCACCTCCTCGTTCGTGAAGCTCAACTGGCCCTCACCGGAGGTTTGCTGATCATGATAGAAGCCGTCGACATCGAATAAGTTACTCGCGGTCTCGGAAAAATTGATGAACTGCTGACCGTGGCCTTCGTAATACGCGCCGATGACCTTGAGCGAGAGTTGGCTCGTCAAGTCCTGGGTATACGTTCCCGAGTAGCCTTGCCGGTGAAAGAAGTCACGATTTGCCGGCAAGTTGTCGTACATGTCGAACGGGTTGCCGAGCGGCGGAGCGTTCGGGGTCACGAAAGGGAAGGCAGGCACTCCGAAGGCGGGTAGGTTCAATGTCTGCGTCGAACCATTGAAGTAATCATTGAGCCGCTGGCCGCCCGAGGCATTTGAATTATCGAGGATGTCGTCGGCGATCAGCTTGAGCTTGGAGCTTTCGCCCCACTTGATCGTCACATTGGCGCGCCCGACCTGGATGTCCTTGTTCGAGAGCCCGACACCGAGGGGGCTCGAAGCGGGCTGCGCCACGCCCGGCTGGGCCACCACCTCACCGTAGCCGTTATGCTGGAACGACCCGAGCGCCAGGCCAACGTAGAGGTGATCGTCGATCACCGGCGTCGAGCCGGAAATCTTGAAGTCGTGTTCACCGTAGTTGCCGCCGGTGGCCGAGAGCGTCACCGTCGCGGGCCCGTCGATATCTCTCGTCACGTACTTGATTGCCCCGGCGATGGTGTTCTTGCCATACAGGGTGCCCTGTGGCCCGCTGAGAACCTCGAGGCGGCTAACGTCGAGCACGTCGAGCAATGCGCCCTGAGGACGCGCCAAATAGACATCGTCGATGTAGACGCCCACAGCGGGCTGGAATCCCCACAAGGGATCATTCTGACCGACGCCGCGGAGATAAACGTTGATCGTGCTGCTCGTCGCACGATCCTGGGATATCTTCAAGTTGGGTGCGTAGCTATTGAGGTCCTCGACGGTCGTCACGTTGCCGTCCTGGATGGCCTCGGCCGTGATCGCGTTCACGGTCATGGGCACGTCCTGCAGTGCCTCGGTCCGCCGCCGCGCTGTCACCACAATCTCTTGCAGCGATCCGGACTCCGCGGCGCCCGCGGCGGTGGCCGTATCTTGCGCCGCTGCGGCGCCCGCCGTGCCGGCCGCCATCAAGCCAAACAAGGTGAAGCAGAAACTGCGATTCATGGCGAGTCCCCCCTATCCAATAGCCTAATAGTAGTTATCCGACGTCGCGCGAAGCCATCGCTTGAACAGTCGTTGAAGTTTATTCCTACGATAGTTCAATATCAAGCACGCGTACACAGCTGACATAGGCAGGCGATTGACAAGCGTGTTAGGGAACCTCTGACGCGGTACAATTGCCATTTCTTGAATGACATATGATGGGTCGCCCGAAGCGCACTACTAAAGACAAGCTCATGGACGCTGCAGAAAAGCTGTTCGCTCGGAAGGGCTTTCATGGGGCATCGCTGCGCGACATAACGAAAGCCGCCGGGGTGGAGCTTGCGTTGGTGAACTACCACTTTGGCAGCAAGAAGGGGCTGCTCGTCGCCGTCCTCGAGCGACGTGGCAAGGTTTTAAATGACGAACGGCTGCAGCGCTTGGCGGAGGCGCGATTGCGGGCGGCGCCACTCGCGCCCAGCACGGAAGCTGTGGTCGGTGCATTTCTCGACCCGATCTTGGATCGCCTAGCGCATGGCCAGGGCTGGCATCACTATTTTTCTCTGGTCGCCTTCGTGAACAACTCCCCAGAGTGGGGTCGCAAGCTCATGGGGAAGACGTTCGATAGCGTCGTGCGCGAGTTCATCCGGGCGGTAATGGCCTCGCTTCCAGGAGCCGCTCCCGAGGATATCTTCTGGGGCTACAACTTCCTGACCGGCGCACTGACCCTCTCACTCGCAGAGACGGGTCGGCTCGACGCGTTATCGGAAGGCCTATGCCGTTCGAATGACGTTGCAGCTCTAAAGGCGCGACTGGGCCCCTACGTGGCAGCGGGACTGCGCGCCCTCGCCCACGTCTGAGAAGTAAAATACATTTATAATCAATAAGCTGTCGCATAATTAAAGTTGCGCGTCGCACTGGACGCGCCGGCTGGGTGGCCCGGATGCGGCAGTCTACTGATCGTGTTGTTTGTACGTGGCAATTTGCCAGGTGTTTCCCCACTCATCTCTTACCATCGCACGGCGGTCGCCGTACGGCATATCGGCCGGCTCCTCCAGTGACGTAACAACGGTCGTCGCCATTGCACGCTTGTAGGTGGAGTCGGTGTCGTCGACATAAACGTAGAGAAGAGCAGGCATGGGATCACGCAAGCCTCCGCCGTCGCTAACCATCACCACGGAGTCACCGATCCTAATTTCGGCAGGTACGCCAGTTCGAAATTCACCCTGTGCGTCAATAACCGTGTTTAGGAAATTGATTAGGGAATTTGGATCACGGACAACAATCCGTGGTGTGACCGTGTGCCATCCGTTCCGCTGGAACTTGGACATGTTGCGTGGCTCCCGAAGGTAATTCATGTCAGATTCTGCTATTGAGTACCGGACGTCCACAACCGGCACTTCACGGCCGGTGCATCCACTGGCGGTTCTACCAATCCCACAGCAACCAGCGATCAGTTCGTTGCGGCATGGCGCTCCCGTGCCAGTACCTTGAGATCCGGCCATATTCCGCACCAGCTGTCGCCCGCCGCTCGCACTGGTGGAAACGCTACGCCGAATTTCTCTTCATACCAAAGAGGGACACGGGCCTGATTTCGGATTTGGACGGTAACCGGCACGTCCGCGAAGAGAACAGCGGCGCTTCCAACCACAGTATCTTCGGCCTCCCAACTCGTGCCCTATCCGAAAACGCTGAGGCACAGAGGACCGATGCTCCTATTCGCTGAGCTACGGGCACATGCCCGCAAGTTTGGCCGAATCCCCGCGCTCTGGGGCCTCGCGCAGTTCTTCGAGGCGTGCGGTGAGGAGTCTGCGCTCCGGATCGACCCGGGCAACCGCGAGCGCCGCGCGGTAGGCCTCGCGCGCTTCGCCTCTGCGGCCGAGGCGCGCGAGCAGGCTGGCGCGAGTCGCATGCAGCAAATGATAATCCGCAGCCTCCCCGCGCGCGGCAAGCGAATCGACCAGATCCAACGCCCGCGCGGGGCCGTCTACCATCGACACCGCGACCGCGTGATTGAGTGCGACGACCGGCGTGGGGTGCAGCCGCAGCAGTACTTCGTACAGGCCGACGATTTGCGGCCAGTCCGTCGCCTCCTTGTGCGGAGCTTGGGCGTGGAGAGCAGCGATCGCAGCCTCGACGGCATAGTGGCTCACGCGTTCGGGCTTGCGCAGTGAGCGTTCGACGAGCGTAAGGCCCTCGCCGATTTGCTCCTGGTTCCACAGCGTCCGGTCCTGCTCCTCGAGCAGCACCACGTCGCCTGCGCCGGATACGCGCGCCGGCCGGCGTGCATCGTGCAGCAGCATCAGCGCGAGAAGGCCCATGATCGCGGCACGCTCGGGCAGTAAAGCGTCGAGCACACGCGCCAGGCGGATCGCCTCGCCGCAGAGCTTGGCGTCCGTTAGCTGATCTCCTTCAGTCGCGGCATAGCCTTCCGTGAACACGGCATAGACGACGGCGAGCACGCCCTCGATGCGGGGGGCGAGCTGCGCGGGCTCCGGCGTCTCATACGGAATTCCTGCGTCGCGGATTTTCCTCTTCGCCCTGACCAGACGCTGCGCCATCGTGTCGTCGCCCACCAGAAACGCGCGTGCGACCGCCTGGGTGCCGAGCCCGCACACCGTGTGCAAGGTGAGAGCGATCTGGGCCTCCAGATTCAACGCCGGATGACAGCAGGTGAAAATGAGCCGCAGGCGATCATCGCTCATCCAGTCATCGTCGATGAGATCCTGATCCGCCGGCTCCTCGCCGCCCACGACATGGGTTTCGCGGTCAAGAATCTTGGTTCTAAACACCGTATCGCGGCGGATGCGGTCGATCCCCTTGTTGCGGCCGACGCGGACCAACCACGCCCGCGGATTCGTGGGTAGGCCTTGGCGGGGCCACTGCTCGAGCGCGGCGGCGAAGGCCTCCTGTCGCGCTTCCTCGGCAAGGTCAAAGTCGCCGAGAAGGCGGATCAGCGTCGCGAGCACGCGGGCCGCCTCCTCGGTGAACAAGGCTTCGACGGTGTCCTCGAGGCGAGCCGCGCCCATCCGATCGGGATCAGGTTTCGCCGAGCGCCCAGATCGGCCGAACCTCGATGCTCCCGTGCCTCGCACCCGGAATTCTCGCGGCTATCGCGAGCGCCTCGTCGAGATTTTTGGCTTCCACCAGATAGTACCCGCCGAGCTGCTCACGCGTCTCGGCGAAGGGACCGTCAGTGACCAGCGTCTTTCCATTACGCACCCGGACGGTCGATGCCGTCGCAGTGGGTCTCAACCGGTCCCCGGCCTTGAAATGTCCTGCCTGCACGATCGATTTGGTGAATTCCGCATACTCCTGGCTCATCTGGCCCAAGACCGCGGGCCCGAGAGCCAGCGTCTCTTTCTCGTTCGAGTAGATCATCAATAAGTACTGCATAGCGTTCTCCTTTGCGATTTGGGGATCTGGTTTGGACGCTATTAAGTCGAACCAGCTGAGCGCGAATCGACGGCGGCCTGCAATTTTCCCAAGGACGCCGCAACGGCCGCGCCACGGCCTCGTAAGGCGGCCGTCGGCCTCATTTTACGCACCGCTTCCCGTGAAAGGCCGCCCCCCGGCTAGGCGCCTTGGCGGAACTTATCGGGCCGTTCGAGCTCAAATCAGTCAATAATCAGCCACTTACGCTAACGCGGTTCGCTGCTGGCGGCCGTGGGCCCCTAGGCCGTAAGATCGTGCTGGATCGACCCCACTCATATAGATAACTAGAGGATTCCCGATGAAGGCTTGGATACCGCTTACGCTGGTTTTTGCGCTTGGCTCCGCCGCCTATTCTCAGGCTGACTGCACGTACCCTCGCGCACCGTCCAGTATTCCCGATGGCAACACGGCGTCCAAGGACGAAATGATCGCCGCTAAGAACGATGTCGCCCGCTACAACAATGAAATGAATGCGTATCTCGACTGCATCAAGCTGGAAATCCAAGCGGCGACCCCCAAGGATCCTTCCAAGCTGTCGAAGGACGATAAGGCCAAGGCCGAGGAGCAGGAAAAGGTGCTGACGCAGAAGAACAATGCGGCGGTGGACGAGCTGCAAGGCGTGGTTGGGCGCTTCAACGAGCAGTTGAAGATATGGAAGGCCAAGCACGCATCATGAGCTTGGGCGGATACGCTCCGCCGCACTGAGAGAATATGCAGGCTAGTACGCTAATCACACCGCGTCTGGCCGAGGAGGCAATCAATTCTCGGCTGACGTGTTTGCCGATCGAATCGCTGCCGCTTGCGCAATGCGTCGGCGGTACGTTGCGCGAGAACATCTATGCCGAACGCGATCAGCCGCCGTTCGATCGCGTCAGCATGGACGGCATCGCGGTCGACAGCGAATCGCTGCGGCGCGGCCTGCGGCGCTTTCGCATCCAAGCCACGCAGGGCGCCGGATCGCCCGCCCTCAAGCTCGCTCCAGACGCCGCCATCGAGGTGATGACGGGAGCGGTCCTGCCCCTCGCGAGCGATTGCGTCGTCCCGGTCGAGCAGTACGAGGTGGTCGACGGTTATGCTTCGCTCGAGGCTTCGGTGGTATCGACGCCCTATCACAACGTGCATCGCCGCGGTACCGACAGCCGGCAAGGCGCGCTGCTGTTGCAGAGCGGAACGCTGCTGCGGCCGCCGGAGATCGCGGTGGCCGCCTCGGCGGGCATGGCGCGCGTGCGTGTGAGCAGCCAGCCCGCCCTCATGGTCGTGTCGACCGGCGACGAGCTCATCGAGCCCGGAGATCCGATCTCGGATTACCAGGTGCGCCGCTCGAATGCCTACGCGGTGGCGGCGACGCTGCGCCGCCGGGGATTTGCGCGGGTCGGCGACGATCACGTGCTCGACGACGAGAGCATGCTGCACGAGCGGCTCGCGCTGCATCTGACCACGCACGAGGTGCTGATCCTGAGCGGCGGCGTGTCCATGGGGAAGTTCGATCTCGTGCCGACGGTCCTCGCTCGGCTGGGTGTCGAACAGGTCTTTCACAACATCGCGCAGCGCCCGGGAAAGCCCATGTGGTTCGGCATCGGCTCGCAGGGACAAGCGGTGTTCGGCCTGCCGGGCAACCCGGTGTCGACGCTCGTGTGCCTCAGCCGCTACGTCATTCCCGCAATTGCAGAGGCGATGGGCACGCGCCGCTCTGCTCCGGAGCGCCTGGCGCTCGCGGCGCCGGTGACGTTTCGGCATTCGCTCACTTACTTTCTGCCCGTCACCGTCGAGCACGACGAGTGGGGGCGTCCCTGGGCCCATCCGCGTGCGTCCAATGGCTCCGGAGATTTCCTGAGCCTGGCCGGCACGGAGGGGTTCGTCGAGCTGCCGCCGGGGCCCAATACCTACGCCAAGGGCTTCGTGACGAGCATGTACCGCTGGTGAACCGATGAGCATCCCGACCAACGTCCATGACATCCAGGGATCGAGGAACCCGCTCGACCGCCGCGGGCGTGCATTGCACGACCTGCGCATATCGGTGATGGACCGCTGCAATTTTCGCTGTCCTTACTGCATGCCGAAGGATCAGTTTCACGAGCAGTTCCGGTTCCTGAAGTCGCAGGAGCGCCTCTCGTTCGAGGAAATCGTGCGGCTGGCGCGGCTGTTCGCGACCCTCGGCGTGCGCAAGCTCCGTCTCACCGGCGGCGAGCCGCTGCTGCGCACGAATCTCGCCGACTTGGTCGGCGACCTCTCGGCCATTCCGGAGATCGAGGACATTGCTCTCACCACGAACGGTGTGCTGCTCGCCCGGCATGCGGTGGACCTGCAGGCCAATGGCTTGAAGCGCGTGACCGTGAGCCTCGATACCCTGGATCGAGAGGTGTTCACCCGCATGAGCGGCGGATTCGCGGCGCTCGATCAGGTCCTCCTTGGCATCGACGCCGCCCTCGCGGCGGGCCTTAAGCCGATCAAGCTCAACACGGTCGTCGAGCGCGGCGTGAACGATCACACCGTTCTCGATCTGCTGGAGCATTTCCGCGGCAAGCCCGTGATCGTGCGCTTCATCGAGTTCATGGATGTCGGCAATCGCAATGCCTGGCGACCGGACATGGTGGTGCCGTCGCGCGAGCTGGCCGACCGCATCAATGCTCGCTGGCCCATCCATCCCCTGTCGGAGAATTATCGCGGCGAAGTGGCGAAGCGCTGGCGCTTCGATGACGGCGCCGGCGAGATCGGGTTCATCTCCTCGGTATCCCAGCCGTTTTGCGGCGATTGCTCTCGGGCGCGGCTTTCCTCGGAGGGGAAGTTCTATACCTGCCTTTTCGCAACGCACGGGCTCGATTTGCGCCAGGCGATCCGCGCCGGTGCCTCCGACGAGGAGCTCCTGCAGTTGATGCGCGGCACCTGGCAGGGGCGGAACGATCGCTACAGCGAGCTGCGGGGCGTATCGCAACGCTCCTCGCAAGCGGGCGGCGAGAAGAAGATCGAGATGTATTACATCGGCGGCTAAAATGAGCTTTTCACATCTCGACGCTGACCGAAACCCGACCATGGTCGACGTCAGCGACAAGACCGCGACCAAGCGCACGGCGGTCGCCGAGGCGCGCGTGCATTTCCCCGCTGCCGTGGCCGCGGCTCTGCGCGAGAGCGGTTTGCGTTCGAGCAAGGGACCGATCTTCGATACGGCCATCGTCGCCGGTGTCATGGGCGCGAAGCGCACCCACGAGCTCATCCCGTTCTGCCATCCCCTCGGAATCGAGAGCTGCCTGATCGCCATCGAGCTCGAAGGAAACTCCGCGGTGATCCGCTGCACGGTCTCGGTGCACCACAAGACCGGCGTCGAGATGGAGGCGCTGACCGGTGCGAGCGTGGCGGCGCTCACCGTTTACGACATGTGCAAGGCGCTTTCCCACGACATCGTGATCTCCGATGTGAAGCTCCTGGAGAAAAAAGGCGGCAAGAGCGGATTCCTCCGCAAGGAAGCCCCGTGACCGCCGCCTCCGCAGCCTCGGCCGTCCCGCCGGTATTCGGCCTGGTGCTCGCGGGCGGCTTGAGCTCGCGTATGCAGCGCGACAAGGCGACTCTCCCATATCGCGGCAAGAGCCAGCTCGAGCGGGTCTTCGAGCTCGCCGCCGGATATTTACCCGAGGTGTACGTCTCGGTGCGCGCCGGCCAGGCCGCCGATCCGTCGCGCCTGCGCTATCCGCTCATCGTCGACTCCGTGCCGGGCGAGGGTCCGATCGCCGGCATCCGCTCGGCGCTCGCGGCACGCCCGGATGTTGCGTGGCTCGTGCTCGCGTGTGATTTACCGTTTCTGAGCGAGGCGGCGCTTTCGCAGCTGCTGGCAGAGCGTGACCCCGCCGCGAGCGCGACCGCGTTTTGCAGCACGCACGACGGCTTGCCCGAGCCCTTGTGCGCGATCTGGGAGCCGAAGTCCGCCGCCGAGCTCGCTGCCTACCAGGAGGCGGACGGCCGCTGCCCGCGGAAGTTCCTGATACGCCACGGCGCCAAGATCATAGAGCCCCGGGACCGCCGGGCCCTCGACAACGTCAACACCCCGGACGAGTACCGGGATGCCCTGCGCTCGTTCGATTCAGAGGCCTCTGCCCCCATGCAAGTCAAGATCCAGTATTACGCCTTGATGCGCGAGCAAGCGGGCCGCTCCGACGAGACGCTCGAGACCGCCGCGTCCACGCCCGCAGACCTCTATTCGGAACTGAAGACACGTTACGGCTTCACGCTCTCCCGCGAACAATTGAAGGTGGCCGTGAACAGCGAGTTCGCCTCGTGGTCGCGCAAACTCGCGGCCGGCGATTCGGTGGTGTTCATACCACCCGTGGCGGGTGGCTGATGAACTTTCGCTTCGTAGAGGAGGCGATCGACACCGCAACCGCACGCGTGGAGCTCCTTGACCCCGGTGCCGGCGGATTCGTCACGTTCGAGGGATGGGTGCGCGATTTCAACGAGGGACGCGAGGTGACCGCGCTCGAGTACGAGGCGTTTCAGGCCCTCGCGGTCAAGGAGGGGGAGCGCATCGTCGCGGAAGCGGCCGCGCGCTTTCCCGTAAGACGCGCCCTCTGCATCCATCGCGTCGGACGGCTCGCGCTCACCGACATGGCGGTCTGGGTCGGCGTCAGCGCCACGCATCGAGGCGAGGCCTTCGATGCCTGTCGCTTCATCATCGACGAGGTCAAGCATCGCGTGCCGATCTGGAAGAAGGAGCACTATCGCAATGGCGACTCCGGCTGGGTGAACTGCGAAGCTTGCGCCGCTACGCCTTCGCACGCCCACGGGGCTCTGCATGCGCACGGCCACGAGCCGAATGCAGCCTGATTACTCCAGGCAAATTCTCCTCAAGGATGTCGGTGCCGCCGGTCAAGCCGTCCTCGCGGCGAGCCGCGTACTCATCGTCGGCGCCGGCGGCCTGGGCAGCCCCGTGCTGCAATACCTCGCCGGCGCCGGCGTCGGCTTCCTGGGGCTCGTCGAGGCCGACACCCTGCAGGCGAGCAACTTGCATCGCCAGCCGATCTACGAGCTCGCGCAGGTCGGTGAGCCCAAGGCGGCTCTGGCCGCCGCCGCGGTGGTGAAGCTCAATCCGACGGTGCACGTGGATACCCATGCCGAGCGCTTCGGCGCGGACAATGCGCTGCGCCTGGTGCAAGCCCACGACGTGGTGGTCGATTGCACCGATAATTTTCGTACCAAGTTCCTCATCAACGATGCGGCGGTGCTCGCCGAGCGTCCCGCCGTGTTCGCGAGCGTCTATCAGTACGAGGGACAGCTGCAGGTGTACCAGCCGCTCGATTCCCACGCATGCCTGCGCTGCCTGTGGCCGGACGCCACACCGGACGGCATCGTCGGCAACTGCGCCGAGGCGGGCGTCCTCGGCCCGGTGCCGGGAGCTTTCGGCGCGCTGCAGGCGCTCTTGACCCTGAAAATTCTGCTCAAGATGCATGGCCAGCTCGAAGGCGAGCTGCTGCTCATGGACTTCACGACCTTCACCAGCACGAAGCTCAAGGCCCCGCGCCGGCGCGAATGTGTCGCGCCACGCTGCACCCTCGTGCGCGAGATCGAGCGCGAGGGTGCGGACATCGAGATCGCGCTCTCCTCGCTCGAGGAGGCCGCGCGCACGCACCGGCTCGTGGACGTGCGCACGCTGGAAGAGTTCGCGGCGGAGCCCTCCCCGGCGCGCCACATTCCGATGGCCGCGCTCCTCGCGGATCCCGGGGCGCTCGCTGAGAACGCCGAGTATCTGCTCATCTGCGCTTCAGGAAAACGCAGCCTCGCCACGGCGCGCGAGCTGCGCAAGCTCGGGATCAACGTGCACTCCCTCGCTGGCGGCCTGCAAGGATTGAAGCACTAGCCGGCATTTTTTATGAGCACGAGACATACTCAGGGCTTCGCTAACCGAAGCGGTCAAACCTCCAGGACGGGTGCCGGCTAGCATGCGTTTCGACAGCAAGCTGCCCGATGTCGGCACCACGATCTTCACCATCATGTCACGCCGGGCGATCGAGGAAGGCGCGCTCAACATCGGCCAGGGGTTCCCCGATTACCCCATCGATCCGCGCCTCGCGCAGTCGCTCGTCGAGGCCGTATCCGAGGGTCACAATCAATATGCGCCCATGGAAGGAGTCATTGCGCTGCGCGAGCTCATCGCGGCCAAGCTCGGGGCGAGCTACGGCATCTCCGTCGACGCGCTGAGCGAAATCACGGTGACCTGCGGCGCGACGGAAGCGCTCTACGATGCCATCCAGGCAGTCATAGGCCCCGGCGACGAGGCGATTATTTTCGACCCCGCTTACGATGCCTACGAGCCCGCGGTGCGTCTCGCGGGCGGGCGATGCATCCGCATCCCGCTGCTGCCGCCGGCGTTCGCTTTCGATTGGGACCGGATAGGCCAGAGCCTCACGCCGCGCACACGTCTCGTGATCGTGAACAGTCCGCAAAATCCGAGCTGCACCGTCGCGAGCCGCGCCGATCTCGATGCGCTCGCGGCACTGATACGCGACCGTCCGATCAGCATCCTGTCCGATGAGGTGTACGAGAGCGTGGTCTTCGATGGGCGCCGGCACGCCTCGGTGCTCGCCCATCCCGAGTTGCGGGAGCGCAGCTTTGCCGTATTTTCCTTCGGCAAGGCGCTGCACGCCACCGGGTGGCGCACCGGCTATTGCGTCGCACCGCCGCTGCTCACGCGCGAGTTGCGCAAAGTGCATCAGTTCAACACCTTCAGCATTGCGGCGCCTCTGCAGCACGCCATCGCGCGTTATCTGGCGCTCTGCCCCGATGCCTGGAGCGGTTTGTCGGCGTATTTCGAGCGCAAGCGCGATATTCTCTCGGAGTGCTTGCGGGGCTCGGGCTTCGAGCCCTTGCGCGCGGCGGGAAGCTATTTTCTCCTTGTCGATTACGGCTCGCTCAGCCGCGCGGGTGATCTGGAATTCAGCGACCGGCTGATCCGCGAGGCGAAGGTCGCCACCATTCCGCTCTCGCCCTTCTACGCCGCGCCTCCGCCCATGACGCTGCTGCGGCTGTGTATCGCAAAGAAGGACGAGACTCTCACCGCAGCGGCCGAACGGCTGCGCGCCTTCGCTGCGCCGGGCGGCTAGCTCGCGGCCGCGCGGAAGCGCGCGCGCATGGAGGGAAGACTCTGCCGCGTGCGGATGCGCGCGGCATCCATGAGCATGCGTCCCGCCCAGCGATAGACGTTGTTCTCCTTGACGGTCCTGCGCATGAGGCTCATGCGGTCGCGGCGCTCGTCGCGGCCCATGCGCATTGCAATCTCCATCGCCTCGGCGGTCTCGTTCACGTCGAACGGGTTGATCAGCACGGCCTCGGTCAATTCCCGAGAGGCGCCCGCGAACGTCGACAGTATCAGCACACCGTCCTCATCCTCGCGCGAAGCGACGAACTCCTTCGCGACGAGATTCATGCCGTCGTGCAGGCTGTTGACCAGACAAAAATCGGCCGCGCGGTACAACTCGAAGACGCTGCGCGGCTCCTGATGCTCGCCGACCAGCACGATCGGCCGCCAGTCGCCCTCGGCGAACTTGGCGTTGATGCGCTCGACCTCGCTTTGCGTCTGTTCCTGGAGGGCTCGATAGGCCGGCAGCTGGCTGCGCGAGGGCGATGCGATCTGCAGGAAGGTGATGCGTCCGCGATGCCGCGGATTTCTTTCGAGCAGTGCCTCGAGCGCCTGGAAGCGCTCGACGATCCCCTTGGTGAAATCCCAGCGCTCCACCCCCAAACCGATGACGACGTCCGGCCCGATGCGGTAGCGCTCGCGCACGGCCGCGCGGCACGCGCTCACGTCGGGCAGATCGTGCAGCCAGCGAGGCGGCCACTCGATCGAGATCGGGTAAGGTGCGACCCTGCACACGCGGCCCTGCAGGGTCACCGTCATATGCTCGTGATCGATCTGGCACTCGACGAACCGGTCCACCGCGTCGAGAAAATTCTGACAATGGTAGCGCGTGTGGAACCCGAGAATGTCCGCCGACAGCATGTGCAGGAGCATCTCGCGCTTCCAGGGGCACACACCGAAGGTCTCCGAGTTCGGCCACGGTATGTGCCAGAACAACGCGATCGTCGCCTTCGGGATTTTTGCGCGAATGAGCTTCGGCAGCAGCGCGAAGTGAAAGTCCTGGATGAGCACCACGGGGCTGTCGGTGCTCGCCTCGGCCGCCACCACCTCGGCGAACTTGGAGTTGACCTCCTCGTAGGCGCGCCAATCGCTCGGCCGAAATGCGGGACGCACATAGGCCAGGTGACAGAGCGGCCAGAGCCCCTCGTTCGAAAAGCCGTAGTAGAAGCCCTGCTCCTGCTCCTCGGTGAGCCACACGCGCCGCAGCGTGTAGCTGGGATGATCGGGCGGGACCGCGATGTGATCGAATCGATCCACCGTGTCCCGATCCGCGGAGCCGGCGCCGTGCGCGACCCACACCCCGGAGCAGGCGCGCATGATGGGCTCGAGCGCCGTGACCATGCCGCTCGCGGGCACCTGCACCACCGGGCGATGATCCGCATTGTAGTTGTGAATGTAGGGCTCGCGGTTCGAGACGATGATCACTTGCGAGGAGTGCAAGTGATCGCGCACCACTTGCCGCAGCGCTTGCGGCGTCCAGTTCTCGCGAAAGTCGATCTCGAGCCGCTGCTTCTCCTCGACCTCGGCCAGTACCTGGCGCACCTGCGACAGGATCGGGAGCGAGGCGCGCGGTGATTTCGCATTATCGAGAAAACGCTTGCCGCGGATGTCCCCGATCAGCACGTTCACCAATCGCCGCAGCTGTAGCCACGCGACCAGCACGACCAGCAAGGCGAGCAACAGCACGGCGATGCCGAGAAACACCAGCACGAAATCGCGCGCCGTGCGTTGCCGCCGGTCGACGAAGCTCAGATCGGAGAGCATCAGCACGCGATACGGCGTCGGCTCGCCCTCGTCGTAATCGAAGCGCGAGAGCTGCACCGAGCCGGAAGGAAGCTGAATGATGCCGGCGGAGAACGGTTTCACCTTGCCTTGCTGCTCGCAGCTGATGTTGTGCGGCACGCGTTCGCTTCGAGCGATGGTGGTGCCGTCCGGCCGGCATATCAGGACCGCGAGCAGACGTTCATCCGCGGTCATCCTCGCGAGATAGCTGCGCAGCTTCGGCTCGTTCTCCTGAGCCACGAGATCGGCGACGGGAGCCGCGACCGTGTGCATGACCAGCTGCGCGCGCACCTCGACGTCGGCGCTGAACCATTCAGCCAGCAGTTTTTGAATGTAGGGCAGACCGAAGAAGGCAACGACGCACGAGGCGAGCGCGAGTGGCAGCACGAAACGCAATAGGACCGATCGAAGCAACGCGCCTCCGGGTGAACATGAGTAGAGCCTGGTGTTCGCAAAATACCGAAATTCAGAGATCCAGTCTGCAATGCGTCACCTTATATATCTTAAATCTACATGTAAAACTTACACCCCACGACGGGCCGCCGGGCGATGATGGCGCGGGAAGGACGCATGGGCTATGTTGGTCGTCGAATGCGCTCTCGAGCTCCCGCAGTCTCGCGCGACTTCGGTCTATTCCTCGACGTGGACGGGACCTTGGTCGAGCTCCAGCAAAGGCCCGCCGACGTGGTGGTCGGCGAGTCCCTCAAGACCTTGTTGGTCGAGGTGTCGCGGCGCCTGCAGGGCGCCGTCGCCCTCGTGAGCGGCCGCAGCATCGAGACGCTCGACGCGCTGTTCGAGCCGCTCGAGTTTCCCGCCGCCGGTCTGCATGGCGTCGAGCGCCGCAGCGCCGCAGGCGCGCGGCGCGGTGCGAGCTATTGCGACCCGGCGCTCGCGGGGGCACGGCTCGCGTTGACGGCATTCGTCGAGTCGCACCCCGGCACGTTGCTCGAGGACAAGGGGCGCGCGCTCGCCCTGCACTTTCGCCTCGCACCCCAGTTCGAGACCAGCGCGCGCCAGGCTGTGTCCGCAGCGCTGCGCGCGCTCGCACCCGGCTATCACGTGCAGGAAGGCAAGATGGTGCTCGAGATCAAGCCCTATGGATTCACGAAGGCGACGGCCATCGAGGAATTTCTCGAGGAGCCGCCCTTCGCCGGACGAACGCCCGTGGTCGTGGGTGACGATCTTACCGATCAGGCGGGCTTTCGTCTCGTCGAGGCTTTGGGGGGGATCTCCATCGCGGTGGGGCATCGGGTGCAAGGCCAATGGCGACTCGACAATCCCGCCGCCGTTCGGCGCTGGCTCGGCTCGATCGCCGCCTTGCCTTGACTCAAGGCCGCACCTGTCCGTTGCCGCGGACCACGTACTTGTAGCTAGTGAGCTGCTCGACGCCCACCGGCCCGCGCGCGTGAAACTTGTCGGTGCTGATGCCGATTTCCGCACCCATGCCGAACTCGCCGCCATCGGCGAATTGCGTCGAGGCGTTGTGCAGCACGATGGCGCTGTCCACGCGCGTCAGGAAACGCTCGGCCGCCGCCGGGTCCCGGGTCACGATGCAATCCGTGTGACGCGACCCGTAGTGGCGGATGTGCTCGATCGCCGCGTCCAACCCCTCGACCACGCGCACGGCGATGACGGCATCGAGATACTCCGTGGACCAGTCCTGCTCGGTGGCGGACTGCACGCGCTGGTCGCATCGTCGGGTGGTCTCATCGCCGCGCACCTCGCAGCCGGCCTCGAGCAGCGCCTTCACCAGGGGGCCCAGATGCGTCCGCGCACAATGGCGATCCACGAGCAGCGTTTCGGCGGCGCCGCAGACACCCGTACGGCGCAGCTTGGAATTGAGGACGATCTCCTCCGCCATGGACAGATCGGCGGCGCGATCCACGAATACGTGGCACAGGCCTTCGAGATGGCCGATGACCGGCACGCGCGCTTCGCGCCGCACCCGCTCGATGAGCTGTTTGCCGCCGCGCGGAACGATGACGTCGATGTAGCGCGACATTTCCGCGAGCATGTATCCCACCGCGGCCCGATCGGTGGTCGGCACCAGCTGGATGCTCGCGCTCGGCAATCCGGCGACTTGCAGTCCCTCCTTGAGACACGCGTGGATGGCGGCATTCGAGCGCGCGCTCTCCGAGCCGCCCCGCAGGATCACCGCATTGCCCGATTTCAGACACAGCGCGCCCGCATCGGCGGTCACGTTGGGGCGGCTCTCGTAGATGATGCCGATCACGCCGAGCGGCACCCGGCGGCGCTGAATGCGCATGCCATTCGGCCTGGTCCACTCGGCGAGCACGGTGCCGATGGGATCGGGCAGCTCGGCGATGTCCTCGAGCGCGCGCGCCATGGCCTCGATGCGCTTCTCGTCGAGCCTCAAGCGGTCGAGAAGCGGCCCGCTCGCCCCCTCTTCCTGCGCCTCCTGCATGTCGCGTTCGTTGTCCGCCAGGATCCTGTGCCGGCGGGCGCGCAGCGCCGCCGCGGCCGCGGAGAGAGCGGTGTTCTTCTGCCCGCTCGGGGCGAGCTCCAGCACGGGCGCCGCCGAGCGCGCGCCGCGGCCGATTGCATCCATTACACCGATGACCATTACACTGTTCTCAGCAAGACCAGATCGTCACGATGCACGATCTCGTCGCGCCCGCGGAATCCCAGCAATCGCTCGATCTCGGCGGATTTGCGCCCGAGAATGCGCGCCGTGTCGGCATCCGAATATGCACAGATGCCGCGCGCGATTTCCACCCCGTCCGGCCCGACGATGCTCACCGTATCGCCTCGATCGAAACGGCCGACGGCCCGCGTCACCCCCGCCGGCAGCAAGCTCTTGCCCTGCATCAGTGCACCCACGGCGCCTTCGTCGACGCAGATCGCGCCCGCCGGCCGCAAGGTGCCCGCGATCCATTGCTTGCGCGCGGCGGAAGGCGTCGAGGAGGGCAAAAACCAGGTGCAGCGCGCCCCGTTCTCGATGCGTTTCAAGGGATGCGCATCGGCTCCCTTGGCGATGCACAAATGACATCCTGCACCGACGGCGATCTTGGCGGCGGCGATCTTGGTCTGCATGCCGCCCGTTCCCACGCCGCTGCTCGTCCCGCCCGCCATGGCCTCGATGGTCGGCGTGATGTCGAGCACGCGGGAGATGAATTCGGCGTGGCGGTCCTCGTGCGGATTCGATGTATACAACCCATCGATGTCCGATAGCAGCACCAGGCAGTCCGCGCCCGTCATCTGTGCGACACGCGCCGCCAGCCGGTCGTTGTCCCCGTAGCGGATCTCGGCGGTGGCGACGGTGTCGTTCTCGTTGATCACGGGGACCGCGCCTAAGGCAAGCAGCGTGTTCAACGTCCCACGGGCATTCAAGTAGCGGCGGCGTTGTTCGGTGTCGCCCACGGTCAGGAGAATCTGCGCCACGGTAATCTCGCGCGCCTCGAGGATTTCCTTGTAGGCGTGTGCGAGCCGGATCTGCCCCACCGCGGCAGCCGCCTGACTCTCCTCGAGTTTCAGCTTGCCCGAGCTCAGCCCCAGATGCCGCCGGCCGAGCGCGATGGCGCCGGAGGACACCAGGATCACCTCTTGTTGCCGCTTGCGCATGGCGGCGATGTCGGTCGCGAGCGTCTCGAGCCATGCGCGGTTCAAGCGCCCCTTCTCGCCGTCGACCAGCAGCGCGGAGCCGACTTTGACGACCACGCGCTTGGCGTCGATCAAGCGCCGAGCGCAGAGTTTCCGGTCAGCGACACTCATGGGTGCACAATATTGCCATTTACTTAGCGGAGCGGCCTCCCCTAATATTCGATTCTCACCAACCAGGGCAGCATTCGAGAAGAAGGGACCGTACGTGGGCAGAGAATACGAACCGACCGTCGGGCAATGGTACGAAGACCTGGAGAACGACGAGACGTTCCAAGTCCTGCGGGTGGATGAGGATCGGGAGATCGTCGAGATCCAGCATCTGGACGGCGACATCGAGGAGCTGGATGTCGACGGCTGGGCCGAGCTCGATCTGGAGCTCAGCGAGGAGCCCGAGGGTTGGTCGGGCTCGAAGGCCGAAAAGGATGCCGAGGAGGAGGACGACGAGGATTGGGACGACGAAGATGAAGACGATGATGAGGATGACGATGACGACGACCTCGACGACGAGGACGACGAGGACCACGACGAATACTGATACGCGCGGCGGAGCCGCGCGTCACGCGTGCGCGAGCCAGCCGTGGCGATCGGGCGCCTCCCCCTGCTGAACCGCGAGCAATTGCCTGCGTAATTCACGCGTCAGCGGACCCACATCGCCGCTTGCCACGCGGTACTCTTTACCTCGGTAGATCAGCGTACCCACGCCCGCGAGCACGGCGGCCGTGCCCGAGAGAGCGGCTTCTCCGGATTTGACCCAATCGAGCATTTCCTCGACCGTGAACACACGCTCGGAAACCTTGAATCCGTGGTCTCGCGCGAGGGTGAGGAGCGAGTCGCGGGTCACGCCGTGAAGGAAGGTGCTGTCGAGGTTGCGCGTGAGAATCTCGCCGTCGCGGATCAGCAGGAAATTGGCCGCGCCGGTCTCTTGCACCTCGCCGCGGGGGCAGAAAAGCACCTGGTCGACTTGATATTGCGCGCGCGCTCTCAAGGTCGGTCCCATCGCCGCCGCATAATTGCCGCCGGTCTTCACCATGCCCATCTGCGCTGCGGAGCGTGTGTTCTCATCGTCCACGAGGATGCGCAGGGGCTTCATGCCGCCCGCGAAATAGTCCCAAACCGGGCTCGCGAGCACGAGGAGCAGCGCTTCGCCGGCGGGCGTCGCCGCGGCTCCGATATTCGCCGTCGTGCCGAACAGAATCGGACGCAGATACAGGGCGCCGGGTGCCTCCGGCACCTCCGAGCGGCAGCGTTCGATGACCGATCGCACCATGTCGGCGAGCTGCCCGGTATCGGGCTCGGGCAGCACGAGCTGCCGCGCGCTCTGGCGCATGCGCTCGATGTGCCGGTCCATGCGGAACGTGTGCACGGAACCGTCGGCGTGGCGGAACGCCTTGAAGCCCTCGAAGCACGTGCTCGCATAGTGCAGCACGTGCGCCGCCGGCGACAGCTCGATGGGCCCGACCGGCTTGAGCTGCGCCGCGCTCCAGCGGCCGTCGCGATACGTGGCGGCCGACATGTGTGACGTGAGGACCGTGCCGAACGCGGGTCGTTGCTGGGGTTCTCGCGCCGACGCTTTCGCTTGTGCAGTCATGGGGAATTCACCTTCGGAATGAAAATCATCGCCGGATGCTCGAGGAGCTCTTTCAACGATTGAATCATGGCAGCGGCATCATAACCGTCCACGAAGCGGTGATCGAATGACGACGATAAGTTCATGATTCGGCGCACCGCCACCGCGCCTTGATGCACGACGGGGCGCTCGATCGCCTTGTTGAGGCCGATGATGGCGACCTCGGGCGCATTGATGATGGGCGTCGAGGCGATGCCGCCGAGCTTGCCGAGACTGGTCACGGTGATGGTCGAGCCCACCAGCTCTTCGCGGGTCGCCTTGTTCGCCCGGGCACGCTCGGTGACGCGACGGGTCTCGGCGGCGACTTCCGCAAGGCTCAGGGCCTGCGCATTGCGCACCACCGGTACTTTGAGCCCGTCGGGCGTTTGCGTGGCCACGCCCACGTGCACCGCGCGATGACTCACGAGCACGCCGCGAGCGGCGTCGTACAGGACATTGCATTGTGGGAACGATTCGAGCGTGCGTACCAGCGCCAGGATCACCAGCGGCAGATACGTGAAGCTGGGCTCGCCTTTCGCCAGCTTGGAATTGAGGTGCTGGCGCAGCGCCTCGAGCTCCGTGACGTCCACCTCTTCCACATAGGCGAAGTGCGGGATGTTGCGCTTCGCCTCACTCATGCGCTCGGCGATCAGGCGGCGCACGCCGATCACCTTGATCTCGGAGGTTTCCCCGGGTTGGGCGCCGTTGCCCGCAGCGGGCGCCGCACGCTCGGCCACTGCGCCGTCCGCGCGCGCCGTGCTCGCGGCAAGCAGGTCCTCGCGCACGATGCGTCCGCCCGGTCCCGACCCGGCGACGGTCGCGAGGTCGATGCCCGCTTCGCGTGCGCGCCTTCGGTTCGCCGGTGAAGTCATGATCCGGCCGCCGGCGGCGCCCTGCGCCGGGCCTCCGGCCGCACCGGGGCTCGCCGCACCGGCGCTCGCAGCCGCAGACGGGTTCGCAGCCGCCGGGTTCGCAGCCCCCAGAGTCGCCGCGGGCGCACCCGTGGTCACGTCGAACACGATTAGAGGCGAGCCCACCGCAATCTTGTCGCCGGGTGCGCCGCGAATGGAGACGACGCGCCCGCTGACGGGAGCAGGTACTTCGACAGCGGCCTTGTCGGTCATCACTTCGACGATGATTTGATCCTCGGCCACGGCGGCGCCAGGCGCCGTGTGCCAGGCGACGATTTCCGCCTCGACGGTACCTTCCCCCAAATCCGGCATCTTGAAGACGTATTCGCTCATGCTGACTCCATGACGGCTTTGATGGCCGTTGCGACTCGCGCCTGTCCCGGAAAGTATTCCCATTCGAAGGCATGCGGGTAGGGAGTATCCCAGCCGGCGACGCGCTGGATGGGCGCCTCCAGGCTCCAGAAGCATTCTTCCTGGATCACCGAGACGAGCTCCGCGCCGAATCCGGAAAACCGCGTTGCCTCGTGAGCCACCACGCAGCGTCCGGTCTTCTTCACCGAGCGCACCAGGGTTTCGACGTCGAGCGGCACGAGCGAGCGCACATCGATGACCTCGGCGTCGACGCCGAGCGCCGCCGCCGCGGCCAGTGCGACGAACACCATCGTGCCGTAGGTAACGATGGTCAACTGCGAGCCCGGGCGCACGATATCGGCGACACCGAACGGTACCGTGTAGTGACCCTCGGGCACCTGGCCCTTCGGGTGCGTGGTCCAGGGAACGGCAGGCTTGTGCGGATCGCCGTCGAACGGCCCGTTGTACAGGCGCTTCGGCTCGAAAAACACCACCGGATCGTCGTCCTCGATGGCGGTGATCAAGAGTCCCTTGGCGTCGTACGGATTGGAAGGCATCGCGACCTTGATGCCGCTCACGTGTGTGAAAATGCCTTCCGGACTCTGCGAATGGGTCTGTCCGCCGCGGATACCGCCGCCGCACGGCGTGCGGATGGTCACCGGAGCGAAGAACTGACCGGCGCTGCGGTAGCGAAGCCGCGCGAGCTCGCTCACGATCTGATCGAACCCCGGATAGATGTAGTCGGCGAACTGGATTTCCGCGACCGGCCGCAGTCCGTTCACGGCCATGCCGATGGCGGTCGCCACGATGCCGCCCTCCGCGATCGGTGTGTCGAGCACGCGGTTCTCGCCGTACTTGCGCTGCAATCCTTCGGTGGTTCGGAATACGCCGCCGAAGTAGCCGATGTCCTCCCCCATGAGCACCACGGAGGGGTCGCGGCCGAGCATGATGTCCATGGCCGAGTTCAGCGCCTGGATCATGTTCATATGCGCCATGCGTCAGCTCCGCTCGGAACGCATCTGCGCGCGCTGCCGCTCGAGGTGCGGCGGCATTTCCTTGAATACGTCCTCGAACATGAGATCCGAATTGAGCTTCGGACCCTCGCTCATCGTGCCGAACTTGACCGCCTCTTGCCAGCTCGCGGCGACCAGGGCCTCGAGCTCCGCGACGAGGGCGCGATGCCGCTCCTCGGACCATTCGCCGAGCTTGATGAGGTGGCGCTTCAATCGATCGATGGGATCCCCCAGCGGCCAATGCGCCTCGTCGTCCTTGGCTCGATAGCGCGCCGGATCGTCGCTGGTCGAGTGAGCCGCGCCTCGATACGTTACTAGCTCGATGAGCGTGGGGCCGCCGCCGGTGCGCGCGCGCTCCGCGGCCCACTGGGTGACCGCAGAGACCGCGAGGAAGTCGTTGCCGTCGGCCCGAATGCCGGCGATGCCGTATCCCGGACCGCGTGCGGCGAACGAGCGCTGCTCGCCGCCCGCGTAGCCCTGGAACGTGGAAATCGCCCACTGATTGTTCACGATGTTCAAGATCACCGGCGCCTGATACACGGAGGCGAACAAGAGCGCATGGTGGAAATCCGCCTCGGCGCTCGAACCCTCGCCGATCCAGCTCGCCGCGAGATGATCCTCGCCCTTGAGCGCGGCCGCCATCGCCCAGCCCACGGCCTGCGGAAACTGGGTGGCGAGATTGCCGGAGATCGAAAACAGGTTGCCCGGCTTCGAGTGGTACATCACCGGCAACTGCCGTCCCTTGCACATGTCGCGCGTGTTCGAGAGCAGCTGGCACATCAAATCCACGAGGGGAATGCCGCGAACGATGTGCAACCCTTGGTTGCGGTACGACGGGAACAGCATGTCCCCCGGACGCAGCGCCATGCACCCGGCGACCGACACCGCCTCCTCGCCCAGCGAGCGCATGTAGAACGAGATCTTGCCGGCGCGCTGCGTGCGCTGCATGCGATCGTCGAACAGGCGCGTGAGCACCATGTGACGCAGCCCCACCTGCAGATCCTGCGCATCGAGATGCGGATTCCAGGGACCCACCGCCTCGCTGTCGTCGTCGAGCACGCGCACAAGCTCCACCGCGAGCGATTCGATGTCGCGCGCGCGCGCGTTGACCTCGGGACGCGGCACTGCTCCGGCGGGCGACAGATGGACGTAGCTGAAATCGGGCTTCTGGCCCGGACGTGCCGGTGGATTCGGCAGATGCAGGCGGGATTTCTTGTTCATCGCACTAACTTACCCCCCGGTCTATCCGAGCGTTGCATTCATTGCGGATATATCCAATAATTCGGTATATTCATTCCGTTTCTCGTAAAAATATGGAAGATATACCCCGACAGCCTATTGACCGACTCGATTTGCGCCTGCTCGACATTTTACAGCGGCACGGTGCGCTGTCGGTGGCTGAGGTCGCCGCGCGCACACGCATCTCCACCACTACCTGCTGGCGGCGCATTCAGCAGCTCGAGCGCAGCGGCGTCATCAAGGCGCGCGTCGCTCTCCTCGATCGCAATGCCCTGGGGTTAGACGTCACCATCTTCGCGCACGTCAAGCTCGCGACCACCGGGCGCGACGCGCTCGCCGAATTCGAGGCGGCGATTCGCGACCGCGCCGAGGTGCTCGAGTGCTACACGCTCACCGGCGAGTGGGACTTCCTGCTCAAGATCGTCACGAAGAACGTCAAGGCTTACGAGGCCTTCTATCTGGATTACTTGTCGCGCATCCCGAGCGTGCGCTCGATCAACTCGTCAGTGGCCGTGACCGTGATCAAGGAGTCCACCGCCCTGCCGCTCGGCACCTTCGAGTCCGCGTCGCCGTCGCTCAAGTGACCAGCAGCACCGTCGAGCCGATGGTGCGCCGGCTCGCGAGAGCCCGATGCGCCTCGGCCGCCTCGGCGAGCGGCGCGCGCCGTCCGATGTGGGCGCGGATCGCGCCCGCGGCGAGGCGCGCGAACAGGTCCTGCGCGCGCATGCGCAGCTCTTCGCGGCCGCGGATGTAGTCGAACAAGGTCGGGCGGCTGGCATACAGCGAACCGCCGCTCGCGAGATCCGAGATCTTGAAGTCGGTGATGGCGCCGGAGGATTGGCCGAAGCTCACGAACATCCCGCGCGGCCGCAAGACCTTGAGTGAGCCGCGCCAGGTGTCCTTGCCCACCGAGTCGTAGACGACGTCGCAGCCTTTGGGGGCGAGCTCGTGCACCTGACGCTCGAAATCGCCGCGGGAATTGTCGAGGATGTGCGAGTAGCCGTTGGCGAGCGCGATGCTCGTCTTGTCGGCAAGGCCGACGGTGCCGATGGCGACGGCGCCGATCGAGCGCAGCCACTGGCCGAGGAGCAGACCCACACCGCCGGCGGCGGCGTGCACCAGCACCGTATCGCCCGCCTTGACCGGATAGCACGAGGTGAGCAGGAACTGCGCCGTCAGTCCCTTGAGCATGATCGAGGCGGCGACGTCGAAATCGATCGCGTCCGGAAGCTTCACCAGCCGCTCCGCCGGCACGACACGGCGCGTGCGATATGCGCCCACTTGCATGACGTACGCAACCCGATCGCCGACCGCGAGATCCTTCACTCCCGGTCCGATCGCATCGATCACGCCCGCCGCCTCGGCGCCCGGAACGAGCGGTGTCGACGGCCAGGGATAAGAGCCGCTGCGGTAGTAGGTGTCGATGAAATTCACGCCGACGGCGCGCTGCGCCACCCGCACCTCCCCGGCGCCCGGCGGCGGCGTATCGAGCGCGGCCCACTCGAGCACCTCGGGGCCGCCTGCCGTGCGGGCAAGTACTGCCATGTCCGTCATGCACCCTCCGTCCTCACGCGCAAGCTCGAGGCGAACCGCCGGACGCGCACACATCCTTCGCGCAAGGAGCGCTCGTCGGTCGTGAAGCACAGGCGAATGAAGCCGGCCGTGCCCTTGCCGAAAGCGCCGCCGTCGAGCACCGACACACCCTGGGAGCGATATAGCTCTCGCATGAAATCGTACCCCGAGAGGCCCGTGCCGCGCACGTCGATCAGCATGAACATACCGGCGTCGGGCGGCGTGCAAACGAGACCGGGGGTCCCGGCCAGGGCCGCGAGCACGAACTTGCAGCGCTCGCGGCAATAGTCCCGCATGCGCGACTCCGCCTCCGGAGCGATGCCGATCGCGGTGAGCGCCGCCTCCTGCACGAAGCCGGGCAGGCCGTACAGCATCGCGATCGCCAGCGCCTCGGCGTGGCCGATCAACGCTTTCGGCCCGACCATCCAACCGGCCCGCCAGCCGGGCATGGCGTGCGTCTTGGACAGGCTCCCGACGGTGACCACCTGCTCGGGCAGACTCGCGGCGAGGCTCGGCACGCGGCCTTCGGCTGCGAGCCCGGCGTACACCTCATCGGCCACGATCCACAGCGCATGCCGGCGGGCGAGCTCGCCGACGACCGCGAGATCCGCGGGGCTCATGACGAGACCGCTCGGATTGTTCGGCGTCGCAAAGAAAATCGCCCGAGAGCGGGGCGTGATCGCCGCCTCGAGCGCCGCGAGATCCGGGCGAAAGCCGGAGCCGTGCTGCACCGGCACGCGCACCATGCGCGCACCGGAGGCCTCGATGGTGGCCGGATAGGTGGGATAGAGCGGCTCGAAGGCGAGCACCTCGTCGCCGGGACCGGCGAGACAGAGCGAGGCCGTGAACAAAGCGCTCTGCGCACCGGCGAGGAAGATGACGTTGCCCGCTTCGACCTGCTGGCCGCTGCGCCGCGCGTGCGCCTGCGCGATCGCGGCGCGCAGCGCGTCGCGGCCCGCGACCGGCGTGTAGTGCGTATCGCCGCCGCGGATGCGCTCGACCGCGCGGTCGATCACCGCTTGCGGCGTGTCGAGATCCGGATCGCCGACGCTCAGAATGATGACGTCTTCGCCCCGCTGCTTTGCGGACGAGGCCGCGTAATGGGTCTTCCAGGCATCGGCGCCGTCGCCCGCGATGCGTTTCACGAGATCCGAGTACTTCATCCACCAACCTTCTGCATGACGCTCAGGCATTGCTTACTTTTCGTTGCGGCCCATGCCATCCTAGCGCGGTTTTTCAGCGAACGTTCAACAAGAAGGTCGCCATGTCGCGCAGCATCGGTCGGTACGTAGTCGAATTGCTCGCCGCCAACGGGATCGACACGGTTTTCGGTATTCCGGGCGTTCACAATCTCGAGCTCTATCGAGGCCTCGCCGCCTCCGACATCCGCCACGTACTCGTGCGTCACGAGCAGGGTGCGGGCTTCGCCGCCGACGGCTATGCGCGCCTCACCGGTCGCGCAGCGGCCGCGTTCACGATCTCGGGTCCGGGGCTCACCAACATCTTGACCGCCGCGGCGCAGGCCTATTCGGATTCCATCCCCATGCTCGTGGTAGCCACCACGCCCGCGCGCGCCTCGCTCGGCAAGCAATGGGGTGTGCTGCACGAGCTGCCGGATCAGGCGGCGCTCGCTGCCGGCGTGTTCGGCGTCGCCCGCAGTGCGGCGAATGCCGACGACGTGCGCGACCACCTGCGAGTGTGCCTGGCATCGCTCTCCACGGGCCGGCCGCGCCCGGCGTATCTCGAGATCCCACTCGATGTGCTGTCAGAGACGACCGACCTTGCCGCCGAGCGCTTCGCGCAACCCGCACCGCTGCCGCAGGCGCCGCCGGGTCTCATAGGCACGGCGGCGCGCTGGCTCGCGGGGGCGGCGCGGCCGGTGATCGTCGCGGGCGGTGGCGCGCGCGAGTCCGGCGAGGAGCTGCGCGCGCTCGTGGACAGACTCGATTGCCCGCTCGTGACCACCGCGGCCGGAAAGGGCTTGCTGCCACACGCTCATCCGGCCTATCTCGGCACCTCACTGCATCATGGCGGCGTCCAGAAATTGGTGGGCGAGGCGGATGTCGTGCTCGCGGTCGGCACGGAATTCGGCGAGACCGACTTCTACTATGCGCTGAAGCTGGATCTCTCGGGACGGCTGATTCGCATTGACATCGATCCGCACAAGCTGTGCGATCACTACGCCGCCGCGCTGCCCATCTGGGCCGACGCGAGATCGACCCTCGCGGCGCTGCTCGAGGCACTGCCCGCGCGGGCGCGCCAGACATCCGCCGCCGCCCGTGTGGCACGCCTGCGCGCCGAGATCGACGGCGCGCTCGACGCGAAGGCACGCGGCTGGCAGAGCGCGCTCGAAGCGATCCGCGCGGCCCTGCCGGGCGAGGCCGCTGTGTTCACGGACATGACGCAGATCGCCTACTTCGGCAATTACGCCTTCCCGGTGGACGCTCCCCGCCGCTGGTTTCACCCGTCGGGCTACGGCACCTTGGGCTTTGCGCTGCCGGCGGCGATTGGCGCCAAGATCGGAAGTCCGGCGCGTGCCGTGGCCGCGCTCGCCGGTGACTTCGGTCTGCAGTTTACGCTCGGCGAGCTCATGACCGCGGTCGAGGCGAATCTGAGCCTGCCCGTGATCGTGTGGGACAACGCGGCTCTGGGCCAGATCCGCGACGACATGATCGGCGCGGGCATCCCTCCCACCGATGTGGTGGCCCGCAATCCGGACTTCGTGGCGCTCGCTCGGGCGTACGGCGCGGGCGCGGTGCGCGCGAGCGATGCTTCCCACTTGACCGAGGCGGTGCGTGGCGCGCTCGCGGCCGCCGGGCCGACCTTGATCGAAATTCCCGCCGCCAATTTTTAATCGAAATCGAACAGGTCGAACAAATCCCCGAGCGCCGGTGAGTTGACGGGCACATAGGGGTTGTCTTGGGTCACGAGCGGATTCGGGAAGTTGTCCCGGCTGCGGTGCGTGACGGGCGGCAAGTGCCAGTTACGCTCGATGAACTTCAGGATCGAGACGTGATCGCCGTAAGCGTGCGAGATGTGTCCCGGCTTCACATAGGGACCTACCACGATGAGCGGGATGCGGGTGCCGTCGCCGAAGAAGTCCAGCGGTTGCACATAGCCCGAATCGTAGTACCCGCCGCCTTCGTCGAAGGTTATGAAGAGGGCGGTGTCCTTCGCATACGGGGATGCCTGCACTTGGTCCACGATCTTCTTCACGAAGCCTTCGAAGAGCTGCAGCTTCGAGGACGCCGGATGTCCATCGGTGTAGCCGCTCGGCTTGACGATCGAGACCGCGGGCAACGAGCGGTTCGAGATGTCGGCGTACAGGTTCACCGAGTCCTGGATGTGCTTCTTCACTTGATCCGGGTGCGACATGATGGAGGTGTCGTACTGGAACGGGTTGCAGATGTTGCAGTACTCGTCCGCGGCGGGCCCCGGCGTGCCGTAGTTCTCCTGATAGGGATCGGGCACGTAGTTGTTCCACTGATCTCCATAGTACTTCCAGGAGACGTGGTGGGTGTTCATGACGTCGCCGATGCTGGGCGTCGATGAGGGCGGAATGGTGAACGGGGTGTTCGCCGGGTGCGTGTCGATGTAGGCGTTTTTACCGTTGCCGAAGTAGCCGGGATTGTAGTTGTTCAAGAGATAGTAGTGCCCGGGCTCGCAGCGCGGATCGATAGGCCGCGGGAGCGAGGCGAGATAGGCGCGGATCTCCTTCACGCCGGGGGCGTTCGGATCGGAGCAGTCGCTGTACGAGCCGCCCCCGGAGACGGGCTCCGCCGTGTAGGGCGGAGGGTGACCGGCATTGTGGCTGCTGCCGTAGCCGTCCTCGGTGTACCAGTTGTTGGTACCCGGGGCCGGATTCGGATTCTCGATCTCCTGCACGACGCCCTTGTCAGGATTCGCGGCGCCGTTGTGGGTCGAGAACACGGCCGTGTTCTCCGGCGGCGTACCGGGAGAGCCGTCTGCGTTGCTGAACCAGATCGCATCGCCATGGCCGAACATGATGTGGTTCGCGCCCGTACCGCCGCTCACGGACTGATGAAAGTTATCGCTCATCGCGTACCTGTCCGCGAGACTCGTGAAGTAAGGCACATCGCCCTGCTGCACGTTATAGAACCCGAGCGCCGTCGAGCCTTCGCCCGTCGTCTTCGCATTCGGCGAATACTCGATGCTGAAGTTCTTGGGTTGCGGCGCACCGTTCGTGCCCGCGCCGACCGTGACCTCGACCCACGAGAAAAGTTTGCCGCTGCAGCCGGAAGGGTTGGCCGCCGTGGAGTGCTCGGTGCTGCAGTTCAGCTGCTGCCACATCTGGTAGAAACGGTGCACCGGGCTCGCAGAATAGGCATCGTATTGAAACGTGCTGCGGTTGGTGAGCTGGAATGGTCCAGCCGGCAAGTTGTTCACGTCGGTGATGCGCTCGTCGGGTGTGTGGCTGGTCTGTCCGGTGCCTCCGGTCAATAATTCAACGTAGGCATCGGCGGGCAGACCCGATTCGGATTGCATTGCGAGCTTGAGGCTCGCCCCGCATTGCGCGATCGGGGTGCCCGGCGCGCACTCGTTCGGAATGTAGGAGGTCTTCGGGCCGCCCACGAGCGGTGCCGGAAGCTCGTTACCCGGAAATTCCTTCTTCGGCGGATTCAACAAAAACGCATCGGCGCTGCCCTCGTCGCGCGCGGCGAGCTGATGCGCCCACTCGAAATGAGGTCCGGGTACGGCGCGCTTGTTCGCATCGAGCGCGATGATGCCCTTCGCGAGCAGATTGTCGACGGTGTCGCCGCTCTGCGGCACGTACGTTGCGAACACATGATCGAAGCTGCGATTCTCACCGATGATGACGATGAGGTGCTTGATCGGCGTGGCGGTGTCCTTGTCGTGACTTTCCGCCGGGCTCGCGAGGGTTGCGCCGAGCGAGAGCTGCGCGAGCGCGAGCGCGCGTACACCGAGACGCGCCAGGTGTGTGAGGTCCGCGGCGAGATGGTTCGCGGTGAGCTGCTTGAAGATCATGCACTCCTCATATGCCATTCTTGCATACCGCACTGCATCAGGTCGCGGGCATCACCCGGATCGTGCCCATCATTCCGCCGTCTTCGTGCTCGAGGAGGTGGCAGTGATAGACGAACGTCCCGACCGTGTCGGGATCGCGGAAGTCCATGCGCACTCGCACGCTCGGATACTCGAGCGTGCGACCGTTGAAGTAAGGGACGTTGACGGTATCGCGCAGGAACGGTTCGTCGACCGGCACACCGGACCAATCGATCAGCAGAAAATGCAGCTGATGGATGTGGAAGGCATGCAGCTCGCTCGAGCGGTTCTCGATGATCCAGTCCTCCACGTCGCCTTGCTTCACCACGATGTTCGGCTCGGGCGAGGCCGGGTCGAATGGCTTCGGCGTCTCACCGTCCACCGTGAGATAAAACTCCGTCGCGCTGTCAGGGTCGGCGGGATTCGAGAGCTTCTCCGAGAAATAGAGCCTCCGCACGCGCACCGGCGCCGCATCCCCGAGCCACGGCAACGGCGCGGCCGGCAGAGGCGCGTGCTCGCTCGGCAGGCTCGATCGCGCCTGCGGCGCGTCGGGCGACGTGGCGATCGCGGCGAGCGCGCGATTCGGATCGTTTTCGCCGCCTTGGCCCGTATCGACCGTGCGCGTGACGAGCAGCGCCGGCATGCCCGCGGGCGGAGCCGCGACGATGAACTCCGCGCGCGCGCCGGGCGGTAGTCCGATGTGATCGCGCCACTCGATGGCGTTCTCTGAATTGCCGTTCGCGTTCAGCGGCACGCCGTCGATCGCGACGATGCCGAGTCTCTGCGCGGTATGCTGAAAGATCACGGCGAGATTCAAGTACGTGATGCCGCAGGCATTCACCACGCGCCATAGCTGGCGCTCGCCGGGCCGCATCTCGATCGCGGCCGGCGGATAGTCGGGATATGGCACCGGAACGTAGTTGATCGACAGATCCTTCGCGGGCATGCCGAACCCAGTACCGTTGTTGGCCGCATCGCCGTCTCGATCGATCAGCATCTTCGGCGCAACCGGCTCGCTCTTCGAGGGCGGCGCGTCGGGATGCAGCAGATTCTGATCGCGAATCACGAGCACGCGTTGCGCCATCCCGGCGAGTGCCGGATTGGCGCGCTCGATGCCCTCGATGATGAGCGCACCGGAGGCGCCGCCGAGTACTTGCGGTGTCGTGAATCCGTGAATGTGCGGGTGGTACCAGTAAAGGCCCGGCGGCTGGTACGCCGGAATCCGGAACCGGTATTCGAAGGGCGGCGCGCCGGCCGGGATCGAGGTCCTGAGCACCTCGTCTTCGTGGCAGATCGGCGGCACGGTCAGACCGTGAAAATGCAGGTTCGTCGAGGTGAGCGACATCGATGCGCTGGTGCAGGGGTCAGGGTCCCTGGTGGGCTTGGCATGCGCGTGCGCATGGGTCGTCGCCGCGAGATCGCTCAGCTCGTTCTTGAGCTTGAGGACGAGGAGATCTCCAGGCCGCAGAGCCAAGCTGGGCGATTGCTCGCCGGCCGGCGTCACATAGCAATATCGGATGGAGCCGTCGTCCTCACGATGATTGCGCACCGCGAGCTCGACCGACAGGACCCCGTCGCTTGCGCGCAGCTCCGCGGGATCGGACACGAGGCTCCCGGCGGGGGGCCGCGCGCACGGGTCGGCGGCGGCCCGCGGCACGGCCTCGCAGGGACCCGGCATCGCCCAGGCGGCGCTCAAGACCCCGATCCAGACTCTCGCGGCGCCCAGCATCAGCGAAGGCTAGGACGCCTGCATGACTGATCCGTGACAGGACGGGAATTGCGCGCGCCGTCAGCAGCCGAGCGCGCCGCGCATAGCGCCAATGTGACGTGCCGTGACCGCGAGCATGGCGCGGCACTCCTCGGCTCGCAGCCCCAGCCGCCCGAAGGGCTTGATCTCGGCGCCTTCGATGATGCGCGAGCCGCCCGGACGCGTGGCGGCGGCGAGCACCAACCCGGCGATGAGGACGTCGGTCTGGTCTGCGACTTTCGAGATGTAGCCATGATTGTTTTGCTGGCCGACCGCTGCGGCCATGACCTCCGGGAACCCCCAGTTTTCCAGCACCGCCTGGCCGATCGCGGGATGCCAGCCGTCGATCAGATCGAGAAGCGAGCGCTCGTAGCGCGCTTTTCCCGGATCGCTCGCCGCACGCACCATGATATACAGCCGGCCGATGCCATGGAGCAATCCGGTGAGAAATGCTTCGTCGGGGTTCACGGTCGTACGGCGTGCAATGAGCTGGCAGAGCGTGGCCGCACTGATGCTCTCCTCCCATAGCTCCTTCAACGGGCCGCCCACGGACTTGAGGAGCGGGGCCACGCGCATCTGCTGAACGGCGAACGCCATCGCCGAGCTTTGCACCAGCCGCGTCCCCAACCGCGCGATCGCGGTTCGTAAATCCATCACGGGCTTGCCCGACAGATTGAACACGGCTGAATTTGCGGTTTGCAGAATGCGCGCGGCGAGGCGCGGCTCGGTCCCGACGATCTTCACCGTCTGGGCGATATGCGTCTCCGGATTATCGAGCGCCCTGCGGATACGTACCACGACGTCGGGAAAGCAAGGCAGATTCACCTCGCCGGCTGACATCTCCTCGCAGAGTCCCTGCAGAAACTCGAGCGCGTCCGCCCGCTCCTGCGGCGTGATGCTGCGGGCGTCGTCGTGGTTGGCCGCCGTCCGTGTCGCGCCGGTGAAGGGTTGTTCTTTGGGCATGGTCAAGTCGAGTCGCTGGCATCTCCGGGGCTACCGGTTCGCGGGCTACGCTTAGGGTAATCCCTGAGGGTTTCGGCGGGTCCCACCGGATCTTGACGGGTCTTTGCGAGCTCTATGGCCCGGGATCTCGACGGGGATCGCATTTTCGCGCGAAAGGGATACCCCTTTCTCCGCGATTCGGCTTGCGGGCATCATGTCCGGATGCCCGAGTTGCCGGACGTCACCGCCTACCTCGCCGCGCTCGAACCGCGCATCGTGGGGCACCCTCTGCTCGGGGTGCGCCTCGCGAGCCCGTTCCTCTTGCGCACGGCGCAGCCTCCCCTCTCGCTCGCGAGCGGCCGGCGGGTGCGGGAGCTTACGCGCGTCGGCAAGCGCATCGCCATCGGGCTCGAGGGCGATTTATGGCTGGTGCTGCATCTCATGATCGCGGGACGCCTGCACTGGCGGCCGCCCGGTGTCAAGCTTTCGGGCCGCAACACACTCGCCGCGTTCGACTTCGAGGACGGCTCGCTGGTGCTCACCGAGGCGGGCACCAAGCGCCGCGCGTCGCTGCACGTGGCAGAGGGACGCGCCGGGCTGGAAGCGCTCGATCCGGGCGGCATCGAGGTGCTGTCGAGCAGCTTCGACACGTTCAAGGCCGCTCTCGTGGAGGAGAACCGCACTCTCAAGCGGGCGCTCACCGATCCGCGCATCCTGAGCGGTATCGGCAACGCGTATTCGGACGAGATCCTGCACGCGGCCCGGCTCTCCCCGCTCGCTCTCACTCGCAAGCTCAACAACGAGGAGTGGGCGCGGCTGTACGCGGCCACGCTGGATACGATGCGACAATGGACGCACCGGTTGGTCCGCGAGGCGGCGGCCGGCTTTCCCGAGAAAGTCACCGCCTTTCGCAAGGAGATGGCGGTGCACGGCCGCTATGGCAAGCGGTGTCCGCGCTGCGGGGATCCCGTGCAACGCATCCGCTACGCCGACAACGAGACGAATTACTGCGCGCGTTGCCAGACCGGAGGCAAGCTGCTCGCCGATCGCGGCCTGTCGCGACTGCTCGGAGCGGACTGGCCGCGCTCGCTCGATGAGCTCGAGGCACTGAAGCGGCGCTGAAGGCTGCATGCCACAGCGCGAAGCGCGGCACGGTCGGGCTTGGTATCATTGCACGCGCACGATAAAGACCGACCGGGGGATGCATGCCGAAATTTTCGATTCGCCTCTGTGGAGCAACGGCGCTCTTGGCGGCGTTGCCCGCAATGGCCGCAGAACGAATCAGCGTGGTCGAACGGCCGGTGGGCGAGACCACGATTCATCGCAGCGGGGACCGCGACACCGTGGGCGACGTGCTGGTATTCGCCAACAAGGTTTACGACGTCGCGAACAAACTCGAGGTCGGCTCCGATCAGGGCTATTGCGTGCGCACCGTCGCCGGCAAGAGCTGGGAGTGCTTCTGGACGTTGATCCTTAGGGGCGGTCAGATCACCGTCGAAGGCCCGTTCATGGACAGCGGCGATTCCAGCCTGGCCGTGACCGGCGGCACCGGCAAGTACGCGGGCGCGAGGGGAAGCCTGAAGCTGCACCCACGCGATGCGACCCCGACGGGCTACGACTTCATCTACGACTTGCTCTGATGGCATTCAGCGAACACGATTCGTTGCGCGCTCGGGGCGACTTCCCGGCGCTGGCACCCCGCCGCAGCGGGCCCGAGCTCGCCTTCTTGGACGGCCCCGGCGGCAGCCAGGTGCCGCGCGCAGTGATCGATGCGATCGCCGAGTTCTATGCCACCTGCAACGTGAATACGCACGGTAACTTCCCGCCCTCGCGCGAGGTCGACTGGCGGATGCTGGAGGCGCGCGCCGCGGTGGCCGCCTTTCTGGGTGCGTCCTCCGCGGACACCGTCTCGTTCGGCCAGAACATGACCACCCTCAACTTCGCGTTGAGCGCGGCAATCGGCCGCACGCTCGTCGCGGGCGACGAGGTGCTGATCACGCAGCTCGATCACGAGGCGAATCGCGGCCCGTGGCTTGCGCTCGAGGACCGCGGCGTCGTAGTGCAGGAGGTGCGTCTCAAGGAGTCGGGCGCGCTCGACGCCGAGGACATGGCGGCCAAGATATCGCGGCGAACCAAGGTGTTCGCACTGGGTGCCTCGTCGAATGCCCTGGGCACGGTCAACGATCTCGCGCTCGCGCGGCGCCTCTCTCGCGAGGCGGGAGCGCTCCTGGTGATCGATGCCGTGCATTACGCGCCGCATTTTCCCTTGGACGTGGTCGCCCTCGATCCCGACTTTCTGCTCTGTTCGGCCTATAAATTCTATGGACCGCACGTCGGCATTCTCTACTCGAAGCCGGGTGCTCTCGAGCGCCTGCCGACCTCGCGCCTGAGCGTGCAGGATCCTGCCCCGCCCTATCGCATCGAGACCGGCACCTTGAACCACGCCGCCATCGAGGGTGTGCGCGCGGCCATCGAGTACATCGCGAGCTGGGGAACGGGCACGAGCTTGCGCGAGCGTATCGTCGATGCCATGACCTCGATCTCCGCCTACGAGCATGAGCTCGCGCGTGCCTGTCACGAGGGGCTGCGGCGCATCCGCGGCGTCAAGATCTGGGGGCCCGACTTCAGCTCGCGCGCACGTGCACCGACCGTATCGATCACGCTCGAGCGGCACACCGCCGAGGCGGCAGCCGTCTCGCTCGGCGAGCAAGGCCTCTGCGTGTGGGACGGCAATTTTTACGCCGCCCGCGCGGTCGAAGTGCTCGGCCTCGCCGATCGCGGCGGCCTGCTGCGGACCGGGGTGTCGATGTACTCGAGCGCGGCGGAGATCGCTCGCTTGCTGGACGCCATCGAGCGCCTGGGCTGAGCGACGCGCAGCGCGCCGCGCGCTCAAGCGGGTCGGTGCGCGGGATCGGATAAGTGACGCGCGAGATTCTCGGCGTGCGCGCGCAGCTCGGGTACGGCGGTGGCTTCCCAATGATCGGCTCGCAGCATCGGCCCCAGATAAAACAGATTCGAGCTCGCCGATCCGTCGGCGGCGACGCAGGCGCCGTAGCGGGCGGTACTTAACCCCAGGTTCAGCGGATCCTCCGACACCAGGCCGGCGGCGCGCAGCGCGCGCACGAGGGGATCCACGGAGCACCGCAGAGCGAAGTCCGGTCCAGTGGCATTGATCACCGCATTCACCGCGAACGATTCGTTCTCTGAGCTGCCGCGCCGGCGCCATATCACCCGCAGCTCATCGCCTTCCGGTACCAGTTCGCGAATGCGGCCGGCGTGAATCTTGAGGCGACCGCTGCGGCGCATGTGATCGATGCGCGCCGCCATGCTCGGCGGCACGCGGTGGCGGTGCACGTCCCAGTAACTTTGCACATGGCGCAGGAAGCGGCGCCTCTCCCGCTCCGGCAGTCGCCGCCACAGATCGGGGGCCAGATGGCGGATGAAAGTGACCACTTCGCGCCAGTCGCCCCCCATTTTCTCCACTCGCTCGGACAGAGCGCGACTCATCGCGAGCACCCGGCGAATGGACACCGCGTTCGACAGCAAGAACTCTCCGTCCCCCTGAATCGCCATCGGCCGGAAAATGGTCTGCCCCAGCGGCAACAGCCCATGCCGCGAGATGGTGCGCACCAGCGGCATCCGACCGCCCTCGAGGCTCAACGCGAGCGCGACGTCCACCATGGTGAGCCCGCTGCCGACGATCAATACCGAGTGGCGGGCGCGGAGGGACCGCGGTACGCTCCAGGGATTGTGGAAATACGCCGGATGATGCAAGAGTCCCCGCGCCCAGCTGTGCACCGCCGAAGGCGGATTCCCAAGCGCCAGCACGACCCTATCCGCCGCGACGGGCCGGTGCCCGGTTATCATTACGCGGAGCGGTTTCTCGCCCTCCGCTCGCTCGATCCCGGTCACCTCGCCGAAAACACGCTGCAGCACGACCCCGGCGGGCGCCGCGCGCTCGGCCTCGTCGAGCACTTCCTGAAGGTACTCCCCGTACATCGACCGCGGCATGAAATCCTCGGCATCCGCATCGGGATGAGATTGGCGCACGAAGCGCAGGAAATGCAGCGGATCACCTGGATGGACCGACAGCCTTCCCGCCGGGACATTGAGTACGTAGGGCACGTCGTGCGAGGCGTAGGCGACCCCGCGGCCGATGTTCGTACCGCGCTCAATCAGGACGATATCCGTGGTCCCGAGGGGTGGACGCCGGAGCAAATTGGCCGCGAGAACGCTGCCGCAAAATCCCGCTCCGACGATGACGAGGGTCTGGTGCATGTTCTTGAGATGTTACCGTACCGTGGACGGATTCAAGGGCCTGGGCACCGTTGAACTTCGCCGGCGCCGGCCCCATCTAACTTCGCATCCGGCCGTATTCGGCCATTGCGGGGTGGTTATGCGAACATTGATTGCGGGTTCCCTGGCGGCTGCGGCTCTCTCGTTTGCCCTCGCCGGCGCGCCGGCATTGGCGGCGGACACGGATCCTACCGTCGCTCAAATCTATGACGCCGCCCGGGCGGGTCATCTCGATCAAGCGCAGCAGATGATCGATCAGGTGCTGCGTGATCATCCGACCAGCTCGAAGGCTCACTACGTGCAGGCGGAGCTCTATGCCCGCGAGGGTAATCCCGGGCTCGCCCGCTCCGAGTTGGCGCGTGCCGAGCAGCTCGATCCCGGTCTGACCAAGGAGAATCCGCGGTCGGTGGCGGAGCTCAAGGCCGAGCTCGGCCTCGTTCGCCGCAGCGGCGAACGGCCTTTCGTGACCGGCGCCGCCGCACCGGCGGCGCAGTTTCCGTGGCTCATCGTAGTCATTCTCGCCCTGGTGGTGGGGGTGTTCTGGATGCTGTTCCGGCGGCGAACCTACGCTCAATACCCCGCGGGCACCGCTCCCATGGGCGCACCCGGCAGCTACGGTCCGGGCGGCTATGTGGGCCCGGGCGGGGGCGGCTACGTCGGGCCCGGCGGCGGTGGCATCGGTTCGAGCGTCGCGGGTGGTCTCGCGGGCGGCCTCGCGGCCGGTGCGGGCATCGTCGCGGGCGAGGAGCTCGCCCACCACTTCCTCGATGGCGGACAGCGCTCGGTCGCGCCGCCGCCGGGCGACGACGGCAGCGGGAACCAGAACGCGAACGGCGACCTGGGTGGCAACGACTTCGGCGTGAACGACCCGTCCTCCTGGGACGATAGCTCCGGCGGTGGAGACTTCGGCGGCGGTGGGGGCGGCGGCGGAGACGATTGGACCTGAGGTGAATCGGCCGGGCCGGCGGCCTTGTTAGGCCAGAGCCCGGCCCTCCTTCGCTTCCCGCGAGTCTGGCTCAGATCTCGCTGGCGCGGCGCAGGGCCGCGGCAACCGCATCATGCAGCTTCTGCATGCCGTAAGAGATGTCCTGCACGACCCCGCCCAGAAAGAATCCCGGCGTCGCGCGCAGGTGGCTGCGCCGCCCGCTGTCTATGTGCTCGCGCACTTTTTGCAGATAGATGTGGTCATCCATCTCGGCGGTATAGCGCGCGAGGTCGAGTCCGATCTCGCCCGCGTAGCGGTATAAGTCCCGCTCCTTCAGGTGCGCCTGATTCTGAAACAACAGATCGTGCATCGGCCAGAATTTGCCCTGCCCCGCGGCGGCCTCTGACGCTTCGGCGGCGAGCAGTGCGTGGGGGTGCGGCTCCTGCAGCGGAAAGTGGCGAAAGATGAAGCGGATCCTGTTCGGAAATCGATCGAGCAGGAGCTTCGGGGTCGAGACCGCCACCTTGCAGGCCGGGCACTCGAAATCACCGTATTCGACCAGCGTCACCGGAGCGTGCTCGGAGCCCAAGGAATGATCGGTGGGCTCCGGCGGGTCCGCCAGGGTGATCGCGTGCGCAGATGAAGGCGTCATGAGAGAGACTTAATACCCGTCTCGCGCCGGCAATTCAATCGGCCGTAGAGACAGGCAGAGCACGGCCGCGCGGCGCAAGAGCTTGAGCTCGCAGATGCGCCCGATGCGGCTCGCATCGAGCAGGCGCTGCAAGCCATCGATCCCGTCCACCGGCTCGCCGTCGAGCGCGACGATCCGATCGCCGGCGGCGACGCCTGCACGGGCCGCGGGACTTCCCGCCGCGACGTCGACCACGTGCACCGCCCCCGCGCTCGGCAGATCGAAATGACGCACGATGCGCGTCGCGACGCGCACGTTCGCGCCCGACACGCCGATGTACGCGCGGCGCACGCGCCCATGCGCAAACAGCTGCCCGATGACCCACTTCGCCGTGTTGATGCCGGTCGCGAAGCAAATGGATTGCGCTTGCGGGATCATGGCGGTGTTGACGCCGATCACCCGGCCCTTGGAATCGACCAGCGGGCCGCCCGAATTTCCCGGATTGAGCGCGGCATCGGTCTGGATGACATCGTGCATCAGCCGCCCGGAGCCCGCGCGCAAGGTTCGCCCCAGGGCCGAGATCACCCCGGTCGTCACGCTCTTCGAGTAGCCGAGCGGGTTGCCGATTGCGATGGCCACCTGTCCGACGCGCAGCGTCGCCGAGTCGCCGAATTCTACGAAGGGCAGCGCCGCGGCGGAGCCGATGCGCAGCACGGCGAGATCCGAGTCGGGATCGCTGCCGACGAGATCGGCTTCGATGCCGGACTCTTCGTTCAAGCGCACCGTCAGCCGCTCGGCGCCGTGTACGACGTGGCTATTGGTGAGCAGATAGCCGTCGGGGGTGAACAGAAACCCGGACCCGCTTGCGCGCCGCACACCAGGCGGCCGGCCGGCGGAGTCGCGCTGCGCGACCTCGATGAAAGTGACGGCCGGGGCGACGCGCTCCAGCGCGCCGATCACGGCGCCGGAATAGGCATCGAGGATCGCCGAGTCGTCGCTCGACGCGAAACGCGGCGTGAGCATCGTTAACTCAGGATGATCTTGGGCGCGGCCGAGAGTCCCTCGACGATGAGCTTGTTGACGCGCTGAACGAAGGTCGCGGGATCGTCGAGCTCTCCGCCTTCGGCGAGCATCGCCTGGTCGTAGAGCACGTGAGAGAGATCGGCGAAGGCCGACTCGTCCTCGGTGCTCTTCAATCGCTCGACCAAGGGGTGCTTCGGGTTCAACTCGAGAATCGGAAGCGTCGCGAACGGATTATTCTGCCCCGCCTGCTTCAGGATGCGGTTCATGCGCAAGCTCATCCCGAACTCTCCGGCGACGAGCACCGCGGGGGACTCGGTGAGCCGTGCGCTCACCCGCGCGCTCGCGATCTTGCCGAGCAGAACTTTGGCCGTCCGCTCCAGGGTCTCTTTATAGGCCGATTCGGCGGCCGCCTTGTCCGGCGTCTCGATCGCCGAGGCGATGTCCGCGCCGGCACTCGCGACGCTCGCGAGTGGCTTGCCCTCGAACTCGTGCAGATGGCTCGCGATCCACTCGTCGATGCGGTCGGTCAGCAGCAAAACCTCCAGACCGCGCGCGCGAAAGCCCTCGAGGTGCGGACTGTTGCGTGCCGCCGCAAGCGTATCGGCGGTGAGGTAGTAAATGCTCTTCTGGTCGATCTTCATCCGCGACACATAATCGGCGAGCGTGACCTCGGCGGCATCGCCGGCCGAGGCGGTCGAATGAAAGCGCAGGAGCTTCGCGATGCGCTCTTTCTGGGCCGGATCTTCGATGACGCCTTCCTTCAAGACCGCGCCGAACGTCTTCCAGAACTCGGCATACTCGACCGGCTTGTCGGCGGCGAGCTCCTCGAGCAAGTCGATGGTCCGCTTCACGAGCGCGGACTTGATCTTCTCGACGGTGCGATTGTTCTGCAGCAGCTCGCGCGACACGTTGAGCGGCAGATCGTCGGTGTCGACCAGACCGCGCATGAAGCGCAGCCACGGCGGCAGCAATTCCGCCGCCTTGTCCATGATGAACACGCGCTTCACATAAAGCTGCACGCCGCCGCTACGCTCGCGCTCGAACAGATCGAACGGCGCCCGCTTGGGCAAATAGAGCAGCGAGGTGTACTCGAGGTTGCCCTCGACCTTGTTGTGCGACCAGGCCCGCGCCGGTTCCGAATCATGGGTCAGATGCTTGTAGAACGCCTGGTAGTCCTCGTCCTTGAGCTCGGACTTCGGGCGCGTCCAAAATGCCTTCGCCTGATTGAGCGTCTCGACCGTGTCGCCCGTCTTGAGCACGACCGGCACGCTCAGATGATCGGAGTACTTGCGCACGAGCTGCTTGAGGCGCGAGGGCTCGAGGAACTCCTTGTCCTCGTCGCGCAAGTGCAGGATGACCTCCGTACCGCGGTCCGCCTTGTCGGACGGCTGAATCTCGTAGGTTCCCTCGCCGGAGGAATCCCAGCGCACGGCCTCGGCGCCGGGTCGCTTCGACAGCACGGTCACGCGGTCCGCCACGATGAAAGCAGAATAGAAGCCGACGCCAAACTGGCCGATGAGCTGCGCGTCCTTCGCGGAATCCCCGCTCAAAGTCTCGAGGAATCTCTTGGTGCCGGAACGTGCGATGGTACCGAGATTGTCGATCACCTCATCGTGGGTCATGCCGATGCCGTTGTCCTGCACGGTCAACGTGCCCGCGGCGCTGTCCGGTATCAACGTCACCGTGAGTGTATCGGTGCCGAGGAGCGAAGGATTGGCGAGCGCCTCGAAGCGCAGCTTCTCGCACGCATCCGAGGCGTTGGAGATCAGCTCGCGCAGAAAGATTTCCTTGTGCGAGTAGAGCGAGTGAATGACGAGCCGCAGGACTTGCTTGGTCTCGGACTGGAACTCTTTGATTTGCGGTTGTGTTTCGGTGCTCATGAGGTTCAATCGTATGCATTTGCGCCCGACGGGCATCACCGGTTTCCATGGGGCCGTCGCCGCGGACTTCAAGCCCGATCAGGGCCCTCCTGCCCGGGGCCATCCCGCGCGGGGATCGAAATGCAGCTCGCGCTTCATGCGCTCGTACGCCTCGCGCGCCTTGGCGGTCTCTGCGGCCGGCGTGACCAGCTTGATGATCACCAGCTGATCCCCGTTCGGACTCGCGGGCATGCCGCGGCCGCGCAGCCGCAGCTTCTGGCCGCTCTGCGCGCCCGGCGGAATGGTGAGCTCCACGGTCCCGCCGAGAGTCGGTACCGCCACCCGGGCGCCGAGCGCCGCCTCCCAGGGGGCGACCGGCAGCTCGATCTGCACGTCCTTGCCGTTGAGCTGGTACAGGGGATGCGGGAGTACCTTGACGCGGAAGATGAGCGCGGACTGTGCCGGGCCTCCGCCGATGCGTAGCGCCTGCCCGTCAGCGATACCTGCGGGGATCTGCACGTCGACTTGGCGCGATCGGCCGCCCTCGCTGATACCGACGCGGCGCTTCGTGCCCGAGAACGCTTCCTCGACCGTGACCTCGACGACACCGGCATCGGCGTCGGCTTGGCGCCACGAGGAGTTGGGGCCGCTGGAGGCTGGCCCACCCGGGGCTGGGCCGCCCGGGGCAAATCCAGCCGGGCCGCCGAAGCCGGCCCCTCCCGCACCGCCGAACAGACTCGAGAAGAAGTCGCTGAATCCGTTCAGGTCCGAGAACGAGTGGCTGCCCGACTGACCGAAGTGCTGCTCCCAGTCGGGGGGCGGGCGGAATTGCTGCCCGGGCCGATAGTCGCGCCCCAGTCGGTCATAGGTGGTCCGCCTTTCGGGATCCTTGAGGACCTCGTAGGCCTCTTGCACGTCCTTGAACTTCGCCTCCGCGTTGCGCTCCTTGCTCACGTCGGGGTGGTACTTGCGGGCGAGCTTGCGATAGGCGCGCTTGATCTCATCGGCGCTCGCGCCGCGCTTCACGCCCAAAGTGTCGTAATAGTCCTTGAATTGCATTCAAAACCCTGCATTATGTGCGCGCGGTGACGCCCCTTGGTCGAGGTGTCCGCTCGTCGGTCGCTCCCCGAAGGCATCCAGCGCACGCTGTGGGACGAAGTGCTTGAAATAGCTGGCTACGTCCCGACCATAGTTTCCGCGACGTACCATATTGCGGTTGCTTTCCCCAAACTAAAGGGTCCATGAAGCGCATTTTGCTCTTTACCGTGACGAACCTGGCGGTACTCGCTCCCACGGATTACATGCACCGCGGCTCTGCGAGCCGCCGCGCCTCAAGCGCTGCTCCGGCAGCTCAAAACGCTTTTCATTGTAGGAAGACGAAATGACGCCTGAAAACGAAGTTGTGTTGCCGCCGACCGCCGAGCGGGTCAACCGCGAGTTGTCGCGCTGGTTCGACCACAGCGAGCTCTCCACACGCCCCAAGGAGCCCCCGGTCCCGCAAGATCCTGCTCGGGGAATGGACTGGGTGCGCATCACGCCGTTCCTGGCGATGCACGCCGCATGCTTCGCGGTCATCTGGGTGGGCTTCAGCTGGGTCGCCTTGGCAGTGACCCTCGGGCTGTACGGCGTGCGCATGTTCGCGATTACGGGCTTCTACCACCGCTATTTCTCGCACCGTACGTTCAAAACCTCGCGTGCCGGGCAGTTCATTTTCGGCTTGCTGGGCGCCTCGGCGGTGCAGCGCGGACCGATTTGGTGGGCCGCGCATCACCGTCATCACCACGTGTATTCCGACAAGCCGGAGGACGTGCACTCGCCGGCGCAACATGGATTTTTCTGGAGCCACATGGGGTGGTTCATGTCGCAGAAGCACTTCGCGGCCGACCTCTCCCGGGTGAAGGACCTGCTCAAGTATCCGGAGCTGCGCTTTCTGGACCGCTTCGACATTGCCGTGCCGACGCTGCTCGGCGTGAGCGTGTTTCTGCTCGGCGTTCTGCTCAAGCATCTCGCCCCCGGCTTGCACACCGGCGGCTGGCAAATGCTGGTGTGGGGATTCTTCATCTCCACGGTCGCGGTGTACCACGGCACTTACACCATCAACTCTCTCTCCCACGTGTTCGGGCGCCAGCGCTACAAAACCGGCGACGGCAGCCGCAACAACCTGTGGCTCGCCCTCATCACCCTCGGCGAGGGTTGGCATAACAACCACCACCATTATCCCGCCTCGGTGCGCCAAGGCTTCTACTGGTGGGAATTCGATGTGACGTTTTACGTGCTGAAGCTCCTCTCCTACCTGGGCCTCATCTGGGACTTGAAGCCAGTCCCGGCGGCGATTCGCGAGGGTGGGGGCAAGCGCTTCTGAGCTCGGTGCTGGGGGTAGCTCGGTGCTGACGGCGGACACGCTTGCAGAGCTCAAGGCGGCCGTCGGCGATGGCGCGTGGCTGGATGCGCACGAGGATCTCTCCGCCTACACCGTCGATTTCCGGCGCCTGTACCGAGGCGTCACGCCGCTCGTGCTCCTGCCGCGCAGCGTCGATCAAGTTTCGCGCGTGCTCACCGTCTGCAACCGCGAGCGCGTGGGCGTGGTGCCCCAGGGGGGCAATACCGGCTACTGCGGCGGCGCGACCCCGGACGAGTCGGGCTCGCAGATCGTCCTGTCGATGCGCAAGCTCAACCGGGTGCGCCAGGTCGACGCGGTCAACGACTCAGCGATCGTAGAGGCCGGCTGCACCCTCGCACAGACGCATGCGGCGGCTCGATCCGAGCATCGGCTGTTCCCGTTGAGCCTGGGCTCGGAAGGGACGGCGCAGATCGGGGGAAACCTGTCGACGAATGCGGGCGGCACCGCGGTCTTGCGCTACGGCATGATGCGCGACCTGGTGCTCGGCCTCGAAGTGGTGCTCGCGGACGGACGCGTGCTGTCGGGACTCAAGAGCTTGCGCAAAGACAACACGGGCTACGACGTCAAGTCTCTCTTCATCGGCGCCGAGGGCACGCTGGGGGTGATCACGGCGGCGTGCCTTAAACTCTTTCCCGAGCCGCGCGATAGCGCCACGGCACTGGTCGGAATCGATTCTCCCGCGCACGCTCTCGAGCTGCTAGGGCGTCTGCGCGGCAGCGCGGGCGAATCGCTCACCGCCTTCGAGCTCATGCCGCGCATCGCGGTCGCGCTCACGGTCGAGCACATCCGAGAGGTCGCTAATCCGCTGGACCAGGACGCCGCCTGGTACGTGCTCGTCGAGCTGACCTCGCCGAATGCGCGATCGCGGCTCAGCGATACCCTGAGCACGGCGCTCGGGGAAGCCGCCGAGCACGGCGTGGTGCGCGATGCCGCGCTCGCTGCCTCGCTGGCACAATCGCAGGCCATGTGGAAGCTGCGCGAATCGGTCCCGGAGGCACAGCGCCATCACGGCGCGAGTCTCAAGCACGACGTCTCGGTTCCCGTCTCGAGCATCCCCACGCTCATCGAGCGCGGTACGGAGCTCGTGCGCCGCCTCGCGCCCGAAGGTGAGGTGGTGAGCTATGGCCACGTCGGCGACGGCAACCTGCACTTCAACGTGAGTCAACGACCGGGCAGCCCCTCGGCGGAGTTTCTCGCACGGGCTCTCCCCCTCGAATCGGCCATGTTCGACCTGGTGGAGAGCCTCGGCGGCAGCATCAGCGCCGAGCACGGCATCGGCCGATTGAAGGCAGGTGAGCTCGCGAAGCGCGCAGATCCGGTCGAGCTCGCCACGATGCGCGCGCTCAAGACTGCCCTGGACCCCAACGGGATCCTGAACCCGGGTAAAGTGCTGCTGGCGTAACTCGCGCCGTTCACGCCCGACCGCATGCGCACACTCAATCTTCCGGTCCGGACCACCCGGCTCAAGTTGCGTGAGTTCGTCCCGGCGGATTTCGCAGCGATCCACAGTTATTCCGCCGATCCGCGCGTGACGCGCTATCTGTTCTTCGGCCCGCGCGACGAGGAGAGCACCGCGGAATATCTCGACGGGCTGCTCGCCTCGCAGCGCGAAGTGCCGCGCACGCGATTCGAGCTCGCGGTCGAGGAAGTCGACTCCGGCCGTGTGATTGGCGCGTGCGATCTGTCCCTCATCGAGCGGGACGTGGCCGATCTCGGCTACATGCTCGGAACGCCCGATTGGGGCAAGGGTTTCGCCACCGAAATCGCCCTCGCCCTCATCGACGCCGCGTTTCTGGATCTACGTGCCGAGCGTGTCATCTCGACCGTCGACGTCAACAACAACGCGTCGATCCGCGTGCTCGAGAAGATCGGCATGCGCTGGGAAGCCGTATTTCGCAAACATCGGCGCGCCAAGAACCGCTGGTGGGACTGTCATCTCTACGTACTGCCGCGCGCCGTTTGGGAAGCCTCGCGCACGGCGCCTGGCTCACCCACGGAATCGGATTAGTCGTCCTCCTCTTTCGCGGCCTGCGCCTGCGCCCGCTTCTGCGCACGGTCCAGGACGTCGCGGCTCGGCGTGCCGGCGTTGCGGGTGGTGCGCAGGGTGAGCAGCAGGCCGACGATGACGGCGACCACGACCGCGATGATGATGAAACCTTTCATGCAGACTCCCGCCCCGGCGCCCCCGGCTCGGCGCCGCTACTCGGTCACTCGCAACAAGCCTTCCTGCGAGGTGCTCGCGATCAGCCGCCCGTCGCGCGAGAACACGCTGCCACGGGCAAGTCCCCTGGCGCCCGAGGCGCTGGGGCTGTCGGTAGCATACAGGAGCCATTCGTCGACGCGCGCCGGACGGTGAAACCACATCGCGTGGTCGATGCTCGCGATGGTCAACTTGCGGGTGAGCGAGACGGCGTGAGGCATCAGCGCCGTGTCGAGCAGATAGAAGTCCGACACGTATGCGAGCAGGCACCGATGCAAGCTGTCATCGTCGGGGAGCCGGTCGACGGCACGGAACCAGACGTGACGAACCGGCGCCACAGGTCCCTGCCTGAGAAAGAAAGGCGGCTCCACCAAGCGAAACTCGAACGGACGTTTTTGCTCGAGGCCGCGGCGCATGACCGGCGGCAAACTCGCGAGGACATCCTTCAAATGCGTCTCCAGCGTGTCCAGCGTCTCGGGCGGAGGGACCTGCGGCATCGGCAGTTGGTGATCGAGCCCCTGCTCGGCGGACTGGAACGAGGCGGACAGATTGAAGATCTGCGCGCCGTGCTGGATCGCGACCACGCGGCGCGTGGAGAAGTGATTGCCGTCGCGCGCCCGATCGACCTCGTACACGATGGGCGAATTGAAGTCGCCGCGGCGCAGAAAATAGGCGTGCAGCGAATGCGCGGCGCGGCCCTCCACCGTGGCCGTGGCCGCCATGAGCGCCTGGCCGAGTACCTGGCCGCCGAAGACCTGCGGGCTGCCGATGTCCCGGCTCTCGCCGCGAAACAAATCGAGCTCGAGCCGCTCGAGCGTCATGACCTTGAGGAGGTCCTCGAGCAGGCGGTTCATATCGACATCTAATGTGAGTCCGCGGAGTCGCTGATCCCGAGCCGCTTCTGCATGATGGGGCTCGTGGTGGTGTACTGCAGAAATTGACGCTTCTGCGGGTAGAGATGATGCTGGATACCGAATGCCGCCAACGCCGCTTCGTGAAAGCCGCTGAGAATCAGCTTCTTCTTGCCGGGATAGGTGTTGATGTCGCCGATCGCGAAGATGCCGGGCACGCTGGTCTGGAAATTCTCGGTGCTGACCTTGAGCGCTTTCTTCTCCATGTCGAGGCCCCAGGCGGCCACCGGCCCGAGCTTGGGATGCAGGCCGTAAAACGCGAGCACCTGATCGGCGGGCACCTGCAAGGTCGTGTGGCCGTCGTTACTTTTCAGCACGACGCCGGTGAGCTTCCGATTATCGCTGTGCAGGTTCATCACCTGGCCCTCGACGAACTGCATCTTGCCTGCGGCCACGAGCTCTCGCATGCGCGCAACCGTCGCCGGGGCGGCGCGAAACTCCGCGCGCCGATGCACCAGGGTGAGCGAACGCGCCTTCTCGCATAGCGCGACGGTCCAGTCGAGCGCCGAATCCCCGCCGCCGCAGATCACGAGATCGCGGCCATGATAATCGGCTGCCGATTTCACCCGGTAATGTACGCTCTTGCCCTCGAACTGCTCCACGCCCTCGAGCGCGAGGCGGCGCGGCTGGAACGAGCCGACGCCGGCGGCTATTACCACCGCGCCCGCGGTCAGTTGCGTGCCGGTGCTCGTCGCCACGTGGAACTTGCCGTCGGGGAGCTTCTGAAGCTCGGTCACTTCCTGACCCAAGTGGAACTTGGCGTTGAATGGCTTGACCTGCTCCAAGAGCCGGTCGATCAGCTCCTGCGCGCCGCACACGGGGAGCGCCGGAATGTCATAGATCGGCTTGTCCGGATAAAGCTCGGTGCATTGTCCGCCGACCTGGGCTAGCGAATCGATGATGACCGAGCCTATGCCTAAGAGCCCGAGCTCGAAGATCTGAAAAATGCCCACGGGCCCCGCGCCGATGATGGCCGTTTCCACGTAGTTGGAGTGGCCGGCGGCGGCCTCGCTGGCGGCGGGCGCCTCGATAGTATCCGACATAATGAACGCATTAACCTCGAAGGGAAAAATCCTCGGAATTGTAGCCGAACGGCCCCGCGTCTGCGGGATGGACGCCGCGGGCGAGGCCGATTGCGCGGGCGATGGCGCCTGCGACACCCTTTAGCGCGATGACCACGCTCGTCTGGTTTCGCTCCGATCTTCGCCTCGCCGACAATCCCGCGCTGCGCGCGGCCGTTGCGGCAGGCTCACCCGTCGTTCCTGTCTACATCCACGCGCCCGGCGAGGAGGGAACCTGGGGGCCGGGCGGCGCCTCGCGCTGGTGGCTGCATCAGAGCTTGGGGCGGCTGCGGCAGAGCTTGGCGGGCCTGGGCGCCGAGCTCTGCGTGCGCGCGAGCAACGATTCGCTCGGCACCTTGCAGACGCTGATCCGCGAATGCGGGGCGACGCGCGTCCTATGGAATCGTCGCTACGAGCCGGCGATCCGAGCGCGCGACGAGATCATCAAGCGGAGCCTGCGGAGACGGGGCATCGAGACGCAGAGCTACGCGAGCGCGCTGCTGCACGAGCCCTGGACCCTCCATAGCCGCAGCGGCGGACCGTATCAGGTATTCACCCCCTTCTGGCGCCACTGCAAGTCCCTGGCGGATCCCGCCGAGCCTCTGCCGGCGCCCGGCGCAGTGCGCTCGCCTGCGAAGCGGCCCGCCTCGCAAACCATCGAGAGTCTCGAACTCTTGCCGAGGCTCGATTGGCCATCGGGCCTGGCTGCGGCCTGGACGCCGGGCGAGCGTTCGGCGCAGCGGCAGCTGCAACGTTTCCTGGACGAGGCACTCGATGATTACTCGAGCCGGCGCGACGAGCCGGGTACCCCGAGCACGTCGCGCCTCTCCCCGCACTTGCATTTCGGCGAGATCGGGCCGCGTCAGATCTGGCACGCCGTGCGGCGCAGGGCACAGGCGCAAGGCCGGAACTTCTCCTGGCGCGATTCGCAATTCCTCGCCGAGATCGGGTGGCGCGAGTTCGCCCATCACCTGCTCTATCATTTTCCGCACACCCCCGAGCAGCCGCTGCGCGCAGATTTCGCCCGCTTTCCGTGGCGATCGAGTCGCATGCAGCAGCGCGCCTGGCAGCGTGGCGAGACCGGCTACCCCATCGTCGATGCCGGTATGCGCGAGCTGTGGCGCACCGGCTGGATGCACAACCGCGTGCGCATGATTGCGGCCTCTTTCCTGGTCAAGGATTTGCTGCTGCCCTGGACCTGTGGCACGCGCTGGTTCTGGGACACGCTGGTCGACGCCGATCTCGCGAGCAACACGCTCGGCTGGCAATGGATCGCGGGCTGCGGCGCGGATGCGGCGCCCTTTTTTCGCGTGTTCAATCCGGTGACGCAGGGTGCACGCTTCGATCCCGCGGGCATCTACGTGCGTCGCTGGATTCCGGAGCTCGCCCTACTACCGGATCGCTGGATTCACCAGCCTTGGGCGGCGCCGGCGGAGGTGTTGCACGCGGCGGGCATTTCCCTGGGAGTCAGCTACCCCAGACCCCTCGTCGATCACGATTCGGCACGTCAGAGCGCCTTGAGTGCGTTCGCCAGCCTCCGCGGCAGCTGAGGGCATCAGGGGCCCTCTTGCAACGGTGGTCCCGCCCATATATGGTTTGTACAGTGTATGTCTAGTTTTAATCTGTACATATTTCAGCGCCAAGGAGCCTAATGCACGCCCAGGTCCGTCCTCCCCCACCGAGCGAGTCCCCCTTGCGTCAGCCCACCCGCCCGATCCGCGCCCTGAGCCGCGGGCTCGAAGTGCTCGCGGAGCTCAACCGCCGGGAACGCGCCCCCATTCATACGCTCTCGAGCGCAGTGCGCCTGCCGCGGACAACGACTTTTCGGATCCTCGAGACGTTGCGTCTGGCCGGGTTCGTCGAGCGCGATGCGCACGATGATTGCTATCGCCCGACCATGCTTGTGCGCTCGCTCGCGGATGGCTTCGACGACGAGGCCATGATCGCGCACATCGGCAAGGCGCACTTGCCCGGGCTCGCCCGGGAAATCGTCTGGCCGATGGACATCGCCACACCCGCACACAGCGCGATGATAGTGCGCGAGACCAGCCGCAGCCCGCTCGCCTTGGAGCCGGCCGGCGCCGGCGATGCGCTGCCGATGCTGACCTCGGCTGCCGGACGGGCTTATCTGGCCTTTTCGGGGACAACCGTGCGCGAGGCAATGCTCGACTCCCTCATACAGACGGCCTCGCCGGATGATCGGCTCGCACGCGATCGGCCGGAGATCGAGCGCGTGCTGCACGAGACCCGTGTGCAGGGCTTCGGGCTGTCGCAGCGTGCCCGGCGTATTTCCCAGGAGATCACCCTGGCGGTGCCGTTGCGCGCCGCCGACCGAGTGCTCGGCACGCTCGCGGTTCGATTTGCAGCCACCGCCGTGCCTCTACGCAGCGCAATTGACGAATTTTTGCCGAAGATGCGCGAAATATCACTCAAGATCGAAGCCGAGTTTGTAAGGGAGGTGCGCGGCTCGAGCGCCGGCCCGCACACCCGCTAAACTGAAGTTACCCCGCAATTTTAATGGCTGAGTAGTCAGCAGATCCCTATTTTTTCTGTGTTTGGCGTTGGGATGAATTGGTTACATACCTACATATTGTAGTCACTAAATAGTTG
>Ga0302324_100001125_pt1 | contig 65932 bp, 61 predicted proteins | sample Palsa_T0_1_FD_201949 | JGI IMG/M metagenome (GOLD analysis project Ga0302324, IMG submission 201949) | Peat permafrost microbial communities from Stordalen Mire near Abisko, Sweden - Palsa_T0_1 | ecosystem: Environmental > Terrestrial > Soil > Palsa > Peat permafrost | place: Sweden: Abisko...
CGGGTATACCGAAGTGCGGCGGGAATGGTTTGCTTGATTGAAGACTTGCGGTAGTTCATGCAAATAGTATGCCATTTGTTCTCCTTGTAGTCAAGGGATAATTACCGTCACAAGGGGGCTGTGGAAATTATTGGGAGCGAACGAGGTTCTTACCGCGCGGATCGTGCCGGGCGCGGGAACGTCAAAATCCCCGCCCAGGCGAAAGCTTGGACGGGGCCCCACTGTGTTGGTGATGCCAGCGGGATCAAGTGCCTGGGCCACCCGCCATCGTGCCCACTTTTGCACAAAATGCGGACGGCGCACCCGCAGTTTTAGAACTGGAAAGAGGAACGGGGCGAGGAAGTACGGGCCACCCCCAGTTCACCTATCGGTCCCCGGCTTATTCCGGTTTATTCGTGAAACGAATGAGGGCGCGGCGTCACTATTCTCTGAGCTTACAATTGGGGCCCACAAGACCGCCGTGCTGTTCCACATTCCTTGCAGAACGGAGACGTGATGCGACCTTCGATCGTCCGGTTCGTTCAGATACTACTGGTCGGCATGTTGTGCTTCGCGATTGGCTGCGAAAAAAAGGAGGTGGGCAAACTGCCGAACGTCCCATTCGTGCCACTGCCCAAACAAGCACCGGTTCCTCTAGACCCCTCCAGCGTGGAGAAATTTGTCGACTGGGTTTCCACCATGCCAAGCTCCCAGATCGGCGACGTGAAAGCGCACATTGCCCTGGTCAACGCCGATCCCAAGGTGGTGGACGCCGTGGCCAGCAGGTTATCTTTCCGCAACATCGGCTCATATGAACGTCAGCTGATCTATATGTCGATCCTGGGAGAGATGAAAAACGAAAAGGCGCTGGGCCCGCTACAAGACTATCTATTTTCCCGCGAGTGTCCGGTGTTCGAGGAGCAAGCCGCCCTTCATTCGGCATCGAGTGCGCCGAAGATGTCCATTCTTGACGCCTGCGCCGGGTTGAAGTCACAAGCCATCAACATGATTGCCTATATCAACTCGGGGGCCGCAAAAGCAGTGGTGCTGAAAACCGTTGGCGGTCACGCATCGCGCACCGTGCGGCTAAGCGCGATGAATGCATATCTGTACAACAACGGCGACTCGCCAGAAGCCATCGCGACTGTGCGACAACACGCCAGGCCGGATGAGGCGAAGTTTGTGGGGCTGCCCCGGTTCTCGTCCGATACAAACCCCAAAGATTTCGCCGCACGTTTGGCGAACTTCTACGCGCGGTACCCGGAAGAAATTCCGCCTCAACCCAAGCCAGTTTTGCAGCCGAAACCTGGAAAGGGAAAACCAGCAAGAATGTCGATAACGCCCACGGTCGGACCAGGAGCGAGGTGAAGCGAAATGAAAAATTCAAAAAGATTTGTCGGCAACTTTGTTATTGCATCCGCGATCGCGGGGATTGTGCTACTGGCCACCGGCATCGTGGTTCACGCTTGCACCGACGGTGCAACCGCGACGGAAGTTTCGTTCACCCAGGCGTGGCAGCCTTGCGATCTGAATCTGATTGACCAACTCTGGCAAGGCTGGGGAGTGACGGACGATTCCTGGAACCCTGCCGGAATTTCGGACGCTTGCAACGAGGCGCTGCCCTTCGCCAAGGTCATGAACGCGATCGCGCTGATCGGGGGCGCGCCCACCGTGCCGGGAATCTTTCACCAGCGCGGCGATTATTATCTGGAGTCGCGAGCCAATCAGACGCCGTACCACGCCGACGTCTACCTGCGCTTCATCGAGAATAACGGACCGGGGGTCGAGGCGCTGAGCGAAGCAGGCGATCATACCGACCTTGACTGTCCGATCTTCAACTATCCCGGAGTGGCAACGCCGAACCCGGGCAATCCTAATGCGGAGATGTTGGCCGAACGGTCGGCCGTGCTGGTCCATGAAATGTGGCATCACTGGCAAAATGCGAATGGATACGATTCCAGCCACATGGATGGTCCACGTGGAAGTTGCCACGCTGGGGCCGGCGCCTGTGATTGGTTTTATCCTCACGCCCCCGGTTCCGCGCTTCCCGACGGCACGACCTCGGACCAACTCGGCAGCCTCAACAAGACTAACGTGGTCAACGGCGTTGGCCTGTATTTTCATTCGCCTTATCAGATCATGGCGGAGTTTGAAGGCGACGTCGCCATCTATGGCCCCGCGTTCATTCCCTTCGCCATCCGGCAAGAGGCGCAGAACGTCGGGAATTATCATCTGTCTACCAACTTCGTGAATGGAGCGGGGTTTACCATCGGCAATCCCGTGCCGTTTCCGTGAAACCCGGACCGGAAAAACTGGGGGGAAAAACTGGGGACAGTCCTCTGATTTTCCCCGCCTGCTGGCTACTGTACCGTGATAGTGATGGTACCCGTCGCCGTGGCGCTGCCCGATGCGCCAGTCACAGTCACAGTGTAGGTGCCCTCCACCCCCTCCACTGCTTCCACCGCCGCAGCCGAGCAAGCCGCCAGCGAGGATCACGGGGAGGACATTGGGGAGGGGGGCATTTTGCCGTCCGTATACACCCCCGTCCCTCTTGACAACGTCGAGTCAACGGGTTATTGTAGGCGAACAAAAGGCGAATATGCCCAGCCCTCCCTTGTTCGCGCTTCCCGAGAAATCTCCGCTGGTCGGCATCGCCCGGCTTGCGTCGGAGGGCGAATCTCTGCGCGAAGGGCACAACGTTGAGTACTTCACTCTCCCGGCGAAATCCCTGCTGAATCGCTGCATCAGCCGCCGCGGCCTGCCCTTCACCTGGACCATCAATCCTTACCGCGGCTGCGAATTCGCCTGCAAATACTGCTACGCCCGCTACACTCACGAATTCATGGAACTGCGCGACGGCGTGGAGTTCGAGCAGAAAATCTACGTCAAGCAGCACACGGCGGATCTGTTGCGCCGCGATCTGCGTAGAGTCAAGCCAGGTGAAGCCATCGCGCTCGGCACGGCCACAGATCCTTACCAGCCGGCAGAGCGCCGCTACGAAATTACGCGCGGCATCCTCGAAGAGTTCGCTCGCCATCACGGCTTCGAGCTGGGCATCGTCACCAAGTCCAATCTCATCGTTCGAGATTTGGACCTTCTGCGCGAGGTCTCCCGGCATAACACGCTGTCGATCCACATCACGGTGACCACCCTAAGCGCGGACCTGGCGCGGATTCTTGAACCGCGCGCTCCTCGCCCGGACTTGCGGATGGAAGCAGTTCGCCAACTCAGCTGCGCAGGGCTGGCCGTAGGCGTGAGTTGCTCGCCCGTCCTGCCCGGCATTACAGATTCACCCGCGGATCTCGAGGCCGTGGTGCGCGCTGCGGCAACAGCCGGGGCGCGCCATATCTTCGCCGGACCGCTGTTTCTGAAGCCATGTTCAGCGGCGGTTTTTCTTCCGTTCCTTGAGCAACACTTCCCACACCTGGTGGAGAACTATCGCCAGCGCTACCAGGACCGCGCGTTTCTCCCGCCTTCTTACGGAAAGCGCATATCGCAATTGATCGCGACCCTTCGCCAGAAATATGGCATCAGCCGGGGCGATCCCCGCGGCAAGCTCGCTTCGCCGAGGAACTGGCCGGTGAAAGCTTTGGATGAGCAGTTGGCGCTATTCTGAAAATCTGCCAACTTGGATTGGCAATCGACGGGCGTTGTCCAAAATCGGAAGTCGACAATCGGCAGCACGACGACGACGACGTAACCTGCCTGCTGGTGAAAGCGGAATGAGGAAAAAAGACTTACCGCCGAGCACGCAGAGAACGCCGAGTAAGATTGGCACAGCGTGAGTCATGGTCGGGAAGACGCCTTACTATTTTTCGGCGCGCTCGGCGTTCTCGGCGGTTAAGTCTCTTGTCATCCACTCCGCATACATCCGATGAAACGCGTGTACGCCCTTTTCCTGCTTCACGCTGAACCGTCCTCGCGAGTAGCTGCGCGAGCGCAGATTCTTCTGCACTCTCTCGCAGATGCCAACATCCTCCATCTGGATCTGGTCGCTGAACTCCACGGAAGCCTTGGCCGCCGGGCTCGCGTGTTGCTGCTCTGGCAAGTACCACTCGAAGATAGCCAGCGAACGCTCGGGCGCGAGCGGCAGCACAATATTCAAAGAAATATTGTCGGGATAGCAGTTCAGCATCCAGTTTGGAAAAATCCAGAAGTAGTCGGTAGCCAGATCTTCATGCGCCTTCTGATACCGCCGCGGCGCGGTGTCGCCCGGCTGCGCTCCCCGTATGGGACTGAACTGCCGGACATGCCCGGCATATGGCTCGATCGCGTACGCGTTGTAGTCAAGTTCACGATTCAGTCCCGGATGCACGCTGGGCAGGTGGTAGCCTTCGAGATAATTATCGACATAGGTCTTCCAATTGCACTTCATGTCATAAGTGCGGCGCTCAAACAGCTTCATCCCCGCAAACTGAAATCGTTCCGCCTGCTGCGGCAGCTCGCCCAGACTTTCGCGCAGAGGGCGGGCGTCTGCGTCGAGATTGACGAAGATAAGGTTGAACCACTCTTCCGTGCGCACCGGTGTCAAAGCAAAATCGGCGGGGCAAAATCCCTCGACGCCTTCGATTTCGGTCGCGCTGATCAGCGAGCCGTCCAGCGCATAAGTCCAGCCGTGGTAGCCGCAGCGGAAGACCTTGCGCGACCCGCATCCTTCCGCGGGAGGCCCGGCACGGTGCCGGCAAACATTATAAAATCCGCGCAATTCTCCGTCCGCGCCGCGCACGATCAGAAGCGGCTCGCCCACCAACTCGGTCGTAAAATAGTCGCCCGCGTTCTCGACCTGGCTGCGATGCCCTGCCACCTGCCAGGTTCGGGCAAAGATCTTCTCCTTTTCGGCGGCAAACGTGTCCGCGTCGAAATAAACCTGCGCCGGAAGCGTCCAGGCGCGCGCAATATCCGCATTGATCTCCAGGGGATCTTTCGAGATGGACATAGCGAAATCGTCAACCGCTAAGCAGGACATTCTACGGGACTTCCCAGCGGAAGTGGCGCTCTTTCTTCCTGCCCTCGCGGCCTGCCCAGGCTTTGACACTTGCACCCGCTATCCGCCTCTTGCCCTGCAAGTCAGGACTCCCGCCGCGTTCTAAAATAGGAAAGACCGCTGGGCTGGAATGACACGATTTGTCAGAACCCGCGACGCATTTTGGCAGGGAACAAGTCCTGAAAAGCCGTAGAATTGGACTAAAGTTTGCCCCTCTGCTGAAAACAAAGCGATTGGGGAGGGTCGGCTCGAAACCAAGGTAACTTCCCGTTTTGGCCCGGCAAGTGCGAATATCAAGCCCGACTGCGTCATTCGTGACCAGAAACGAATTCAACGAAAGTTCAAAACGAGGGGAAAATCGAGATGCGGAAACAGAAGGGTTTTTCACTGATCGAGCTGCTGATCGTGGTGGCTATCATCCTGATCATCGCGGCTATCGCTATTCCTAACCTGATGCGCGCCCGTATGGCAGCCAACGATTCGTCCGCGGCCGCTTCCGAGCGTACCATCGTCACCGGCGAAGTGGGCTATTTCGCGGCTTATCCACAAGTCGGCTATCCCGCGACCTTGGCCATTTTGGGTGGCGCGGTTCCTTGCACGCCGGCCGTCGCCACCGGGTGCCTGATTGACAATACTTTGGCCCAAAACGGTAATCCCGCCGGCGCTGGCAAGAGCGGCTATCTCTTTAACGCTCAGGGCGTAATTCCCGCTGGCAGCATACTGCCGGTCGAGTTCTACACCACGGCTGGTCCGATCGGCGCTGCGGTCAGCACCACCGGTACCCGCACCTACTGCGCAATGGATGATGGCGTGGTGCGCACCAACAATCCGCCGGCTGCCGCGGCTCCGCCAACAAGTTATGGCGCCTGCCAGGCCTTTGTACCGATGAACAACTAGTTTGGCAAAGTACCCGGGGGAGGGTATGAGCCGAAGGGCAGCGAACGCAAGTTCGCTGCCCTCTTGTTTTGCCCCCAAGCCGTCTTACCGATGACCGCTGCCGCTCGCCCAAGCTGACAAAAAAACCAAATTCTCCCTAAAGTTCTCCGCACTCTTGCCGATCTTAATCCTTAAGGAGAAAATCGAGATGCGGAAACAGAAGGGTTTTTCACTGATTGAGTTGCTGATCGTGGTGGCTATCATCCTGATCATCGCGGCTATCGCTATTCCTAACCTGATGCGCGCCCGTATGGCAGCCAACGATTCGTCCGCGGCCGCTTCCGAGCGTACCATCGTCACCGGCGAAGTGGGCTATTTCGCGTCTTATCCACAAGTCGGCTATCCCGCGACCTTGGCCATTCTGGGTGGCGCGCTTCCTTGCACGCCGGCCGTCGCCACCGGCTGTCTGATTGACAACACTTTGGCCCAAAACGGGAACCCCGCCGGCGCAGGTAAGAGCGGCTACTTGTTTGCCGCCGCAGGCGTGATTCCCTCCGGCAGCGTGCTGCCCGTCGAGTTCTATACCACTGCGGGTCCAATTGGCGCCGCAGTCAGCACCACCGGTACCCGCACCTACTGCGCGGTTGACGACGGCGTCATCCGCACCAACAATCCACCGGCTGCCGCGGCTCCGCCAGCAAGTTATGCGGCTTGCCAGGCTTTCATAGCGATGGGCAACTAACCCGGGGAAGTCCCGGGCGCGATGCCACGGAAAAGAACACGCACATCTCTGTTCCAAACTGCTGTTTTCGCGATCACAGTTGTGGAACCTGACAAAAACTGTCATGGCTCGGTTACGGCTTCGGGCGTATTGCCCCCGAAAGTGATCCTCTGGGATCACTTCGGTGCTTTGGTCTGCACAAAACAAAGGGTTTCCGCGGCACCGCCTTTCGCCGAAGACCGGAGGGTTTGGCCCTTTGTGTGCCACCAGAGTTTGAGTCCTCCGATTACCAGCACGCGGGCCAAGCAGGGTGTTGGCCCCAACAGGACTCACACCACGACAGATCGGTACGGCAAGGTTGAGATCGCATGCGGAGACAAAAAGGCTTCTCCCTGATTGAGCTGATGATCGTGGTCATGATCATCCTCATCATCGCGGCCATCGCTATTCCGAACATCATGCGGGCCCGCATGGCGGCCAACGATTCGTCGGCGGCCGGTTCCGTCCGCACTATCAACACCGCCGAGATTACGTACTTCAACGCTTATACAACCATCGGCTTCCCCGCAGCCATGACTGCCCTGGGCGGCGCGCTGCCTTGCACACCCTCCCCGCTCACCGGATGCCTCATCGATAACTCCCTGGCCACCAACGGCGGCGGAAGCGGCAAGAGTGGCTACAACTTCAACGCCACCGGTTTGATCAGTCCGGGCAGCCTGATAAATAACCAGTTTTACTCCACCGGGGCGCCCTTTAGCTCGATATTTGGTACGCGCTCCTACTGCTCGGTTGAGGATGCCGTGTTGCGCCTCAACCAGCCGGCGGGCAGCATCGTGCTCGTTCCCAGCTACGCCGCCTGCGCGCTGCTGCCGGCGATGCAACCGTAGGCTAACCTTCCGGCGCGAGCCAATTGGTGCTTGGTGTGACTGATTCTTCCGCACGGTGACGTAAGTAACGTTGCCCCTATCCCAAAATCGCAACCGCTTGCTTATAATTTCTCCGAAAGGAGAACTCGCTCGGCATGACCATGGCTGCGATCGAAATTCTGGGTCTGGAAAAAACCTACATGGTCGGATTCTGGCGCAAGCGTCCGAAAACCGCGTTGCGCCCTCTGAATCTGACCGTGGAAGAAGGCGAGATCTTTGGCTTCCTAGGACCCAATGGCGCCGGCAAGACTACCACTCTGAAGCTGCTGATGGGGCTGATCTTCCCTACAGCGGGATCGGCTCGCATGCTGGGTCGCGACTTCACCGATCCCGAAATCAAAGCCCAGATCGGCTTTCTTCCCGAGCAGCCCTATTTCTACGACCATCTGACCGCTCACGAACTGCTGGAATACTACGGCCAGCTTTCCGGCGTTCCCGCCAAAAAACGCAAACAGCGCGCCGAGGAAGTGTTGCAACAAGTCGGCCTGCGCGATATACAGGGCGTGCAGTTGCGAAAGTTTTCCAAGGGTATGCTGCAGCGGGTGGGAATCGGCCAGGCGATCTTCCACGATCCCAAACTCGTGTTTTTCGACGAACCCATGTCCGGTCTCGATCCCATGGGCCGCCGCGAAGTGCGCGACCTGATGGAACAGCTCAAACTTGCAGGCAAAACGGTATTTTTCTCCACCCACATCCTTTCCGACGCCGAAGCGCTTTGCGACCGCGTGGCCATCATTCATCGGGGAGAACTGCGCGGAGTCGGAGCGGTCGAAGATTTGACCTCAAGCGTTCAAGGCAAGGTCGAAGTCATCTGGCAAGGAACTCTGGTGCCCGCCTCGATCAAAGCCTTGGGCGCGCAATACCACGTCACGGGAGACACCGTGCGCGCGGTTCTGCCGGAGAACCAGCAGGACGCCGCCATCGACGCGTTGCGCCGCGAACGAATTCGACTGATCGCGATCACCCCGGTCCGCACCTCGCTGGAAGACTACTTCGTCGAGAAACTGCAACGCGCGGAAACCACTGCCGGGAGGATCGCATGAGCGCCCGCATCGTCCACATCGCTTCCAACACCTTCCGCGAAGCCGTCCGCGATCGCGTTCTTTACAATCTGATCGCGTTCGCCCTCCTGCTTTCCGGAGCCTCGATCCTGGTCGGCCAGATCTCCATCGACATCGAAAAACTGGTCGTCATCAATCTTGGCCTGACTGCCGTTTCGCTGTTCGGCGTGGTCATCGCCATCTTCATCGGAATCGGCCTGGTCTCCAAAGAGATTGAAAAACGCACGCTCTACACCATTCTCTCCCGCCCCGTCCGCAGGTGGGAGTTTATCGTCGGCAAGTTCTTCGGGCTCGCCGGCACTCTGGTGGTGAATGTCTTCTTTATGGCGATCGGCGTCTTTGCCGCGCTGTTCTATGTTTCGCATAAGTTCATCGCGGCCGATGCCCTGATCTTTGTCGCTTTGTATTTCATCATCCTCGAATTTCTGATCCTCTGTTCGCTGGCCTTGCTGTTCTCTTCGTTTTCTTCGCCGCTGCTTTCCGCCGTCTTCGCCTTCTCGCTGTTTGTGATCGGCAGCTTCGCCGAAGACCTGCGCGGCTTTGCCGGCATGGCCCACGGATTCACGCGCTGGCTGGCTACGGGCGCCGCTTATCTGGTGCCGAATTTTTCGGCGTTCAATGTGGTCAGTTCGATCGCTCACGAGCAACCGGTCGCCGCGCAACTCATCTTGCACAACACGCTTTACGCCCTGTTTTATGCCACCATGGCTCTGAGCGGAGCGGTGCTCATTTTTGAGCGCCGGAACCTGAAATGAGCAGCAGCCGCAAAACTTCGTGGATTGCCGGCGCGTTGCTGGTTTTCTCTCTCGCGGCCAGTGCCGCGCTGCTTCGCCGCATCGACCGGATTCGCCCGCAAGCCACGCTGCAAGAGGTCCTCTACATAACTTCGCCGACCGTGTTGAAGCGCGCCAGTCTCGGCTACGATGGACTTCTCGCCGACATCTATTGGACTCGCACCGTGCAGTATTTCGGCAACCGGCACTACAACGCCGCCGACAATTACGACTTGCTGGCGCCATTGCTCGAAATCACTACTCATCTCGACCCTCATCTCGTTGTGGCGTACCAGTTCGGCGCGAGCTTCCTCGCGCCGCGTCCGCCACAAGGAGCGGGTGAGCCCGAGCGCGCTATCGAGTTGATGCAATACGGGATCCAGAACAATCCTGAAGATTGGAAGATCTACTACAATCTGGGCTTTGTCTATTACATGGAGATCAAGGACTACAAGAAAGCGGCCGACGCTTTCGCGCGCGGGTCGCTGGTTCCAGGTTCGCATCCTTTCCTTAAGGTGCTGGCGGCGCAGATGGCGCAACACGCCGGCGAGTTCGATACGGCGCGCATGCTTTGGAACGCCACGTATCAGTCCACGCAGGACAAGCTGATTCGCGAGAATGCCTTCAAACACCTGCGCGCTTTGCGCGTCGATGAGGATGTGACGCATCTGCAAGAGGCTGTGACTCGCTTTGGCGAACGCACCGGACGCTTGCCCGTGAGCATGGCGGAACTGGTGCGGGCCGAAGGATTGGCGGGAATCCCGCTGGATCCGGACGGTCATCCCTACAAACTAACTCCGCAAGGCCGAATAGAAATCCTCTACCCAGACGACTTTCAGTTCGCCAACCAGGGCTTGCCTCCTGGATACAAGCCCGAGATAAAGTTCCCCTGAGCGCGACAACGGCGAATATCACCGCAGCGACAAACGCAATCGCGAAGAATATGATGACTTGGAAACAACGTCATGCAATCCTCCGCGCCGCGTCGGCTCAGCCTGTTGCGCTCCGCCCGCAAGTGGTGGATTGATGCGGCCGCGCGTGAAGGCCAACTTGCGGCTACGCGACAATTCCTGAATGCAGTCTGGGAGTTCCTTCGCGACTCCACTCCGCAGCGCAACCGCCAACGCTTCGGCGATGCGGAATACGATTGGGATCATCGGGTCAACACCACGAGTGCTGCTGTCGGCTGGCGCGATCGGTTGCTCGGAGTGTTCCATTCACCGTATCAGCCGACCGAATCGGTTCTCTTCCACGAGATGATCGCAGCGTTGGTTCAGCAAGCGCGCTTCGATTTCCATGGATTCACCTTCATCGATCTTGGCTCGGGCAAAGGACGCACGCTCTTGATGGCTTCCGATTATCCCTTTCGGCGCATCGTGGGAGTGGAGCGTCTTCCGGCGCTGCATCAGGCGGCTCGCGAGAACCTCGCTAAGTATGAGAACAGCTCGCAGCAATGCTTTGCGATTCAGGCGATTTGCGGCGATGCGATCGAGTTCCCTTTTCCCGATGAGCCGATATTGCTTTTTCTCTTCAACCCATTTCCCGAATCTGGTCTGAGGCGCGTGATTGGCAATCTGGAGCGGAGCCTGCTGGCTCATCCGCGAACCGTGTTTGTGCTTTACCACAATCCGCTGCTCGAGCATGTGCTGAGCGAGAGCGCGGCGCTGGAGAAGATCGGCGGAACGCATCAGTATTCGATCTATGCTTCGCGGTGAAGATTTCGGAAGTTTTTCCCGAAACAAGTTTGAAGTGACTGAGACTTCGAGGTGATGGACAGACTCGGACAGGAGTGTCCGAGCCACACGAACCGGCCACACGAGCGGTTGTGGATTTCGGGCTTAAAAAAATTCTGCTCATGGCTGCGACGAGGGAAGGCATGTTGCGGCGGGGCTTTCCGTCTTCATCGATACCCCCTCCTCCTGGTGCGTAGTGGAATCATCGAGTTAGCAAGAAAATCCCCGCAAAATCGGGAGCCTAAAGGACTTAGAAATAAAATCGGCAAAACAAAGGACTTACAGGCGCGACGATGGGGGTTCACCCGACCGTCACGGCCTCGACCATGATCGCGCAAGTTTGTGAGCGGCACAAGGTCAGATGTCACAAGGGGGCTGTGGAAATATTGGGAGCGAGCGCTGTTCTCAATGTGGATCGTGCCGGGCGCTGGAACGTCAAAATCCCCGCCGAACTTAGCCTGCCTAACCCCGCCAAGCTCACAGCCCCCGACCTGCGATGTGCGCCGTCCTAATGAGAATTGCCGGGCTGACGATAGAAGGATTTAGAGGGGCATCGCTTGGGCTGTGTCGCGACGAGGAGAATCCCGGACGGCAGCGAGGACACCCCGGCGTAATCGCGAGCGATAGCCTTTGCCGATATGGAAAGCGCTCCCAGTTTGGAAAGGACCGACCTTGATGAACGACAGTGACATCGTCCAGGATTTTCTGGCGGAGAGTTGTGAGAATCTCGACCGCCTCGACCGCGAACTGGTGAGTTTGGAAAAGAATCCCAAAGATCCCGCGGCACTGGCCAGTGTGTTTCGGACGATTCATACGGTCAAGGGCACTTGCGGATTTCTGGGATTCAACAAGCTCGAGAAGGTGGCCCATGTTGGGGAAAACCTGCTGACCCGGCTGCGCGACGGGCAACTCACGCTGAACCCGGAACGCACGACGGCGCTGCTGGGAATGGTGGATGCGGTCCGCCAGATGCTGAAGGAGATTGCATCGAGCGGGCAAGACGGCGAAGTGGATTATCCGGAACTGCGAGAAACCCTGACGCGGCTGCAAACGCCGGTGGAGGGAGACGCCGCGAGGGCGGCCGCGACGGTTGCCCCGCCTGCCCCGGTTGAAGCGGCGGCGACGACAAAGAAGGAGGAAATTCCCGCACCGGAGCCAGCCGCGCAGACGAGAGCGGTTGAGGCGGCGGACGGGTCCGGAAAAAAGAGCGGCGATTCGCAACGAGAACCCGCACGCGTGAAGATTGGCGGCCTGCTGGTGGAGCACGGGGCGGCGCAAGCCGAGGACATAGACGTGGGGTTGCAAGAGCAGGAAAAAGGCGACCGCCGCCGTCTGGGTGAAATTCCTGTTGCCTCGGGACGGGCCAAGCAGGAAGAGGACTTGACAGCCATCCAAGTGCAGGAAGCGAAACCAGGCGATGCCCCGGCCGAGACCATCCGGGTGGGGGTCAACGTCCTGGACAAGCTGATGATTCTGGTGGGAGAGCTGGTGCTGGCGCGCAACCAGCTCCTGCAAATCTCAAATACGGTCGAGGACGCCAGCCTTCAAGCCGTATCCCAGCGCATGAACCTGATCGCCACCGAGTTGCAAGAACAGGTCATGAAGACGCGCATGCAGCCGATTGGAAATATCTGGAGCCAGTTTCCGCGCACCGTGCGCGACGTGGCGCTGGGATGCGGAAAGGAAGTCGGAATCGAGATGGAGGGGAAAGAGACGGAACTCGACAAGACCATCATCGAAGCCATCAAAGATCCGCTGACCCATCTGGTGCGCAATTCCGTCGACCATGGAATTGAGCTGCCCGAGGTCCGGGTCAAGGCGGGGAAGCCGCGGGCCGGAAGGCTGATTCTGCGCGCCTTTCACGAGGGTGGGCAGGTCAACATCGAGATCAGCGACGATGGCGCGGGCTTGAACCGGGAGCGCATCCGGCAAAAGGCGGTGGAACGTGGACTGATCACCGCCGAACAGGCCGGCCGCATGACCGACCGTGAGGTGCTCAATCTGATTTTCCTGCCGGGATTTTCCACGGCGGAAAAGGTGACCAACGTGTCGGGCCGGGGCGTGGGCATGGATGTGGTGAAGACGAATGTCGAAAGAATTGGCGGCAACGTAGATGTTCAGTCGGTTCCGGGCCAGGGCGCCACAGTGCGGGTAAAGATTCCGCTGACGCTGGCCATCATTCCGGCGCTGGTTGTGACCTGCAGCGGCGAGCGCTACGCGATTCCCCAGGTGAACCTGCTCGAACTGGTTCGGCTGGATGCGGAAAAGGCAATCACCGCCATCGAAATGGTCCACGGGGTGCCGGTCTACCGCTTGCGGGGGCGCTTGCTGCCACTGGTTTACCTGAGCCGCGAACTGCGGCTGGCGGAAGGAACTCGTGCGGGGAAGAACGACGACTCGGTCAACATCGTGGTGCTGCAAGCCGATGACCGGCAGTTCGGCCTGGTGGTGGACGAGATCAACGACACCGAGGAGATTGTGGTCAAGCCTCTGCGCAAGCAATTGAAGACGCTGAAGACTTTCGCCGGTTCGAGCATTATGGGGGACGGGAAAGTGGCGCTGATTCTGGACGTGCTCGGTCTGGCGCAGCGGTCCAGCGTAGTGGGCGAAGCGCGGGAGCGGACGGTATCGGGAAAATCCGCGGAAACGGCGGAGACGGCGCGCGACAAGCAGACCTTCCTCCTTTTCGCCGGCCTGGGTGATTCCCGCATGGCCATACCACTGAGTACTTTGGCTCGGCTGGAGGAGTTCCCGATTTCGCAAGTGGAAATGTCGGGCAGCCAGTGGGTGACTCAATATCGCGGCCAGATCTTGCCCCTGGTTCGACTGGCGGTCGTGCTGGAAGAACGGCGGCACCGGGTGCGAGCCCTGGAAGCGCCTCCTGCGCCGGATTCCGGGCCCATTCAAGTGCTGGTGCTGAATCATGAAGGACGTTCGTTCGGGCTGGTGGTGGAGCGGATTTTGGACATTGTCGAGGCCCGGGCGGACGTGAAAGCGAACGCGACCCGGCCGGGGGTTCTCTATACGGTGGTGATCGGCGAGCGGGTCACGGAAGTGCTCGACATCCCGGCGATTCTGCGAGGCGCAGATTCAGGCAGTACGCAAGCCGGCTTAGCGATGAAATCAGCGGGGGTTGCGAACTGAGCCATGGCACACACTTCACAGTTCTGCACGTTCTATCTGGACAAGCTGCTGTTCGGAGTGGAATTGAAAAGCGTTCAGGAAGTGATTCGCTCGCTCGATGTGACCAGGGTTCCGCTGGCGCCTGGAGTGGTGAGCGGCCTGATCAACCTGCGCGGGCAAATCGTTACGGCGGTCGATCTGCGCCGGCGGCTCGAACTGGAGCCACGCGCGGCGGGTTTGCCCGCGATGAACGTGGTGGTCGGTTCCGAGGATGGAGCGGTCAGTTTGCTGGTGGATGAAATCGGCGACGTGGTCGAGGTCGAGGAGACCAGCTTCGAGCGTCCCCCCGAAACCCTGCGCGGTGCGGTCCGGGAAGTGATTACGGGCGTACACAAACTGAATGAACGGCTTTTGCTGGTGCTGGATACCGAAAAGGCCTGCCAGATGACGGAGGAAGCAGTGGCCGCGGGGCAGTAGCGGCGCTGCGTTCGGAGCGCCAGCACGTTGGCAAGGATCGTCTTCCTGCTTTCGATTCATAAAATTCTCGCGGGAGAAATGAGATGAAACTTACGCTGGGGAAAAAGCTCGGCTTGGGCTTTGGAGTGATTCTCGCCTTGATGGTTTTTAGCGCAGCGCTCGCGTATATGAAGACAAGCGCAATCAAAGAAACGCAGGACAACGCACTGGCGAATCCCGTGCCTACCATCAAAGCCCTTACGGAGTTGCAGAGGGACCTGAATCAGGCGCAGAGCAAGGGCCGCCAGGCCGTCCTTGCCGGAAGCCAATCAGCCCGCTGGGAGGCTGCGAAGAAAATCTTCGACTCGAACTGGGACGAGATTGGGAAGGACCTCGCAAGGCTGGACGAATTGTCTACCCAATGGAGTCTGCAAGCCGACCGGGACCGGCTCACCGAAGTGGAGCACGAGAGTTCAAGGCTCCGGGAAACCCAAGAGGCAGCCATGAAACGTGCAACCGGAAGCGAGCGAGATGCTGCCGTGAAGGCAGGCAACGAATTCGCCGACCGGGCGACGCCGATTACCGAGGCTATGAAAAAAACCCTCGGCGAAGTGGCGGGCTCGGCCGACCAGTTGCTGGAGCAGAACACGCAGGATATGAATGCGGAGAACCGGTCGATGGACCTGACCATGGCATTGACCACTTTCGCGGCACTAGGTATCGGCATCTTCGTAGCCATTTTTCTGAGCCGCGGCATCTCTGGGGCGACGCAATCCGTTCTGGTTCAGGCGGAAGCCATCGCGGCTGGAGACTTGACCCGCGACGACCTCAAGGTCCGCAGCCGGGACGAACTCGGCGATCTAACCACGGCCATCAACAAGATGAGCGTCAGCCTCAAACGCATGATCCTGTCGATCACCGAGAATTCCCTCCAGATATCTTCCGCCAGCGAGGAACTTTCCAGCACCAGCCAGCAGATCAGCGCCAACTCGGAAGAGACCTCGGCGCAGGCCCGGGTAGTTTCCAACGCCACCGTGCAGGTGAGCCAGAACCTCCAGACCGTGGCGACGGGCGCAGAAGAGATGGGCGCCAGCATCAAGGAAATCGCCAAGAACGCCAGCGAAGCCGCCAAGATCGCCACTTCCGCGGTCAGGGTCGCCGAGACCACCACCGTCACCGTTTCCAAGTTAGGTGAGTCTTCGAACGAGATCGGCCAGGTCATCAAGGTCATCACTTCCATCGCGCAGCAGACGAATCTGCTCGCGCTCAACGCGACCATCGAAGCCGCCCGCGCCGGAGAAGCGGGCAAAGGATTCGCCGTAGTGGCCAACGAAGTAAAAGAGCTGGCCAAAGAAACCGCCAAGGCCACCGAGGACATCAGCCGGAAGATTGAAGCGATTCAGACCGACACCAAAGCGGCCGTGGAGGCGATCGCCTCGATCAGCGAAGTGATCAACCGGGTCAACGGCATCTCGAACACGATCGCGACAGCGGTCGAGGAACAGAACGCGACCACGAACGAGATGGCGCGCAACGTGAACGAAGCGGCGCACGGCAGCGGAGAAATCACGAGCAACATAGCGGGTGTGGCGCAGGCGGCGGAGAGCACCTCGCGCGGCGCCACGGACACGCAAAAGGCGGCGCAGCAACTGGTGGAGACCTCGACCGAACTCCGCCGACTGGTCGAGCAGTTCAAGGTCGACGCCACGAATGGAGGAAATCAATTTCGGACTGGCGCGTCAGACAAAAGTATGGCGGCGCGGGCGAGTTCGTAGACCATGCTGCGACCTGGCTGTGAACGAGATTGAGATCACGCGCAATGGCTCCAATTCGCATCCTCGTCGTGGACGATTCGGTGGTGATTCGCAAGCTGCTGTGCGAAACCTTGTCCACCGACCCGGAGTTGGAGGTGGTCGGTTCGGCCAGCGACGGACACATTGCCCTGGCAAAAATTTCGCAATTCCATCCTGACCTGATTACCCTCGATGTCGAAATGCCAGTGATGGGCGGACTCGCGACCCTTGCGGAATTGCGCAAGCTGTATCCCAAATTGCCGGTTGTGATGTTCAGCACCCTGACCGAGCGCGGGGCGTCGGCGACTCTGGACGCTTTGTCCCTGGGCGCATCCGACTATGCCACGAAACCCAGCAACAGCGGCAGTCCCGCCGTGGCCATCGCGGCGATTCGAGCCGAACTCATCCCGAAGATCAAGGCGTTGTGCGCCGGGCCGGACGTTAAACTCACAGCATTGCCTCCACCTCGCCCGGCAGTGCAGGCGCGGAGACCTGCCCACCGGCGCATCGAAATTGTAACCATCGGCACATCCACCGGCGGCCCGAATGCCTTGGCGGAGGTGCTGCCCCGGATTCCCAAAGACTTCCCGGTTCCCATCGTCCTGGTGCAGCATATGCCGCCCATTTTCACCCGGCTGCTGGCGGAACGCCTTGCCTCTCACTCGGCGATTCCGGTGCAGGAAGGAGTCGCGGGAACCATTCTCTCCGCGGGCTGCGCCTGGATCGCGCCCGGCAACTTTCACATGACCGTGAAACGCGCCGGCCTGGGCTCGCGTCTGGACCTTAACCAGGACGCACCCGAAAACTCCTGCCGGCCGGCGGTCGATGTGCTTTTTCGTTCCGTGGCTGAGGTTTATGGAGCCAGCGTCCTGGGCGTGGTGATGACAGGCATGGGCTCGGACGGAGTGATCGGGGCGCAACGCATTCGCGCAAGAGGCGGCGAGGTCATCATTCAAGACGAAGCGTCCGCGGTGGTGTGGGGAATGCCCGGACTTGTCTATGCCGCGGGGCAGGCCGATGCCGTGTACCCTCTGGATCAGTTGGGGCAGGAGATCACGCGCCGTGTCCTGCAGAGCCGCTTGCCTCGCGCCACTTTCACCGAGAACGATCGTGTCACCCTGGAGCCTCGCGCAAAATGACGACCGGTGCCCAAGCCGCTACGACCGCATTATCCCCTCCCAAGGGGGGCGAAGCCATTGATCCCATCTTCCGGCAAATTCGCGACCTGGTGTACAAGGTGTGCGGCATTTTTCAGCTGGAGGAGAAACTCTATTTGATGGTGGATGCCTGCGGCCGGCGGATGAAACAGGTGGGAATCCGAACTCCACGCGAGTATTGGGATCTTCTCACCGCGCACTCCAGCCGGGAAGCGGAGATCCGCCAGCTACTCAATGAAGTGACCATTGGAGAAACCTGCCTGTTTCGGAGCCAGCCTCAGCTTGACGCCCTGCGGAAAGTAATCCTGCCCGAACTGGTGGCGGAAAAGAGCAAGCAGGTACTGAAGAGACTGCGCATCTGGAGTGCGGGCTGTTCCACCGGGGAAGAGTCCTATACCTTGGCGATGAACATGCTCGAGGAAACGGACGGGCTGCTCAAGGGATGGACGGTGGAAATCCTGGCCACCGATCTGAATGACCGATCCCTCGAAACCGCCAAAGCCGGCGTCTATGGCGACTATGCGCTGCGCTCGACTTCCGAGTACTTCAAACGCAAGTATTTCTCGCCGGCGGTCGATGACAAGAAGCTGCAGGTGCGTCCGGAGGTCAAAAAACTCATCGCTTTCAGCCGTCTGAATCTGCAGGACGACTCCCGGATGCTGTTCATGAAGGGCATGGACCTGATTTTCTGCTGTAACGTCCTGATTTATTTCGACGGGCCCTCCAAGGCAAAGGTGATCGACCATTACTATAACAACCTTAACTTCGGCGGTTACTTTTTTCTCGGGACCTCCGAATCGCTGTTGAAGTTGAACGACAAGTTCCACCTGGTCCATTTTCCCGGAACGATCGCGTATTGGAAACCATCCCGAAAGAGTGGCAAGCTATGACCACATCCGTCGCCGAAATGATTCGTGAGCGCGTGGGCCACATCGATACCATGCCAGCCATTCCCGCAGTTTTTCTACCGTTGCTGGATCTGCTGAATCTTCCCCCCGAACGAGTGAAGCTGGATGACGTGGTCAAGCTGGTGTCTTATGACAACACCATCGCCGCGCAATGCCTGCGGGTGGCCAGTTCGCCCTTATTCGGCCTGGCGAAGTCGCCAGAATCGATCAAGGGAGCGGTGATCAGCCTGGGCTTGCGCAAGGTCGAAACCATTCTGCTCATGTGTTGCCTGGGCAATGCGTTGCCCGCCAAGAACTGGGCCCTGGACCCGGTGGTCTTCTGGAGACATTCGCTGGGCTGCGCCATGGTATGCCGGAAATTCAGCGAAAAACTGGAGTCGGCCGACGGCGATAAGGCATACATGGCCGGGCTGCTGCACGATATTGGGTTCCTGGTGAACTGCATCGCCTTCCCCAAAGAGTTTGCCGCGGCGGTCGCGCTGGCCACCGAGAAACAAATCCCCTTTGACGAGGCGGAGCGCGCCACCATGGGATTCACCCACTGCGAGACGGGGCGTGAGCTGGCCAAGAAATGGCACCTCGCCGATGACATGGTTCAGGTAATCGCGTACCACCATTCCCCTGAGCGAAGTGAGTCGGCCAAGGCCCTGGTGGCGTTAGTGCACCTGAGCGATCTGCTCTGCCACATGCGGGGCATGGGCTACGGATACTATGAGCGGCATGGAGTAGATTTGGTGAGCGACCCGGCGTGGGCCATCCTCATGGCGGAACATCGCGACCTCGACGGTGTGGACCTGGCGCGGTTCTCATTTGAACTGGATGAAGCCGTCGGAGAAGTCTTCGAGCTGGTATCCACGATCTTCGGCGGCAGCAAGGCACAAAGCTAACTTCGCGGGGAAGACCGGGTTGAGTTCACCATCTGCGAGCGAACCGGGGAATCGGCGCCGAGCCGCAGACCCAGGTCACCGGATCAGGCAAAATACACGCTGTTTTTCACGCCGGAGTTAGCTGTGGATTTGGAGACTTACGAGGAGCGGCATGTTTTCAAACATCAGCCCGACCTCGAGAGACGGAGTGTCTGCCGTGGAGTGCACACTATAGTCGTTGCCCATGATTACCGAGGGCGGGGAGAGCATGCACCCATCCCCCATGCCGGAAATCTTGTTCTTGAAGTTTCCCGCCACCATGTTGCAAACTTCGCCCAGCGCATCCGCGATCTCCGGACCGACTTTGTCCAATTCGACACCCAGCATCTTGGAAGCCATGAGCGCGGCCGCCTTTTCTTGACAACGAACACTCAGAACACCGCAAAGCCGCCCCGCCAGTCCCACCATGGAAGTAATGTTCGGGCCTTCAGGCTCCATTGGCTTCTCCAGCACGGAGAGATGGCTGTTGATCATGAGTTCGAAAACCTCGCGCGTTGACAGTTCGAGAAGCGGGATCCAGTCTCGATGCAGATCGTCGCCAGATTGTTGGGGGTTCACGGACTTCATGGTTTTCCCGCCAAAATGGGGATGACAAGCTCTTTTAGCTGCTCCGCCGTGAACGGCTTACGGATATAGCCGCGGGCGCCACAGGATAGGGCCTCCACTACGTGAGCTTCGCCGCCCTCGGTCGTGACCATGACCACAGGTATCGCCTTCGCGTTCTCCATGGTGGAGAGTCGCTTAATGAACTCCAAGCCGTCCATGACCGGCATGTTGATATCACAGAGGATGAGATCGACTTGGTTTTCCTCGAGGACACTAAGCGCTTCGCCGCCGTCCCCAGCCTCGAATACCTGGGACAGGTTGACGCCTGCCTGGCGCAGTGAACGGTCAACGATCTTCCGCATCACCGAAGAATCGTCCACGATTAAAGCACGGATGGCGTCCATGAGGTGGTAGTTTCGTTCTCCGCAGGCGAAAACGCTCGTTATTTCTTCCGGTACATTCGCCTGGTTGGTCTATCGGCAGAGGATGCCGGGACTTTAGAAGAGAAACCGCACCGCCGGGATGGTCGGGGTGCAGTGAGTACCTCGCGCCGCACCGGCCCCATGGGCGCTGCACAGGGCGCTGAACCCTGCTTTCCTGATACCCTCACCTAGGTACCGGGGAGATCGTAAGTCGTTGCCGCCCATCATTAATGCACAGAGAATTTCGAAATCCTTCGGAGCGAATCCGCTCTTCCAGGATATTTGCTTTACAGTTTCCGAAAGCGACCGAATCGGGCTGATCGGCCCAAACGGCTCAGGCAAATCCACGCTTTTGCGGATACTGGCCGGCGAAGTGAGTCCCGACGGCGGGGAAATCGCTATCCGAAAACGGATCCGGCTTAGCTGCGTCGAGCAAGACTCGACATTCAAGTCCGGAGACACCGTGCGGTCCGTTGCCCAAAGCGCAATGGAACGCGCGGCGGTACCGGAGTCCGAGCGCGGCACCCGCTACGCTGAAACTCTGGGCCGGGCAGGCTTCGAAGACCTCGAGGCGGCAGCCTCCGCACTGTCCGGCGGCTGGCGGAAACGGCTCGCAATCGTTCAGGCGCTCGTTCAAGCCCCAGACATCTTGTTGCTCGATGAACCCACGAATCACCTGGACTTGGCGGGAATCGAGTGGCTGGAAGCTCTGCTGGCGGCGGCCCCATTCGCCTGCGTGGTGGTCAGCCACGACCGCTATTTTCTGGAGAATGTTGCCACTGAAATGGCGGAGCTGAACCGGGCTTATCCGGACGGGTTGCTGCGCGTCGCTGGGAGTTACAGCCGGTTCCTCGAGAAGAAAGAGGAATTCCTGCACGCGCAGTCGAAGCGCCAAGAGGCGCTGGAAAACCTGGTGCATCGGGAGATTGAGTGGCTTCGCCGTGGAGCGAAGGCGCGGACCAGAAAATCAAAAGCTCGCATCGGCAAGGCCGGCGACTTAATGGACGAACTCGCGGACCTGAATGCAAGAAGCCGCAGCGGAGCCGCGCAAATCGATTTTTCCGCCACCGATCGAAAAACCAAGCGGCTGATCGAACTGGAAGGCGTTTCTTGCGAGATTGGAGACCGCACTCTCTTCACAGGCCTCAATTGCGTGATCACGGCCGGAATGAGAGTGGGGTTGGTGGGGCCGAACGGAAGCGGAAAGACCAGCCTGTTGCGTCTTTTGCGCGGAGAAACGGTCCAGACCAGCGGCGAGATTCGCCGCGCCGACTGGCTGCGAATTGTGTATTTCGACCAGAGCCGCGAACTGGATCCCGATGTCACGCTGCGCCGCGCTCTGGCTCCCGAGGGCGATTCCGTGGTCTATCAAGACCGCGTGATCCACGTGGCCTCATGGGCGGCAAAGTTTTTGTTTGCGGGTGAGCAGCTGAATCAGCCTGTGGGGCGGCTTTCCGGCGGCGAACGGGCGCGAGTCCTGATTGCTCAGCTCATGCTGCAGCCAGCCGACGTTCTATTGCTCGATGAACCCACCAACGATTTGGATATTCCAACGCTGGACATACTGGAGGAAAGCCTGTTGGAGTTTCGCGGCTCACTCGTCCTGGTGACGCACGACCGCTACATGCTGGACCGCGTATCCACCGTGGTTCTCGGCTTCGATGGATTGGGAAGCGCAGGATTGTTTGCGGATTATTCGCAGTGGGAGTTCTGGCAGGAGGAGCGCAGGCAGACGGCGAGGAACAGTGCGCGTCCCGCCGCACGCGGCACTGCGCCTGAAAGTGCTCGCCAGCCTCCGGGAAAGAAGAAACTGTCGTACCTTGAAGCGCGCGAATTTGACACGATTGAGCGGCGCGTCGCCGATGCCGAGCACCTACTCCAGGCCAAACGTGAACTGCTTGAAGATCCGAAGATTGTCAGCGACGGTCCGCGCCTTGTAAAAGCCCACGCAGAAATGGAAGAAGCCCAGGAGAAGGTGGATACGCTCTATGCGCGTTGGGCTGAACTGGAGAAAAAGAAAAACTGAACTTTCATTCCGTCTCACGGTGAATCGAATTCAAGACGGATCTCGATGCCAGACCAAACGCGATGATCGTGTTTCCGCGAGTGCCCGTGCTCGCTTCGAGGTTTTTCAGCAAGGCTGATTCGAGATTCTCCGGATCAGGCTTCATTTCGCAGGCGGCAATTTCTTTATCCGTTGCTCCCTGGAAACAAAGCTCGCACACCCCCAGCCCGTCCTCAGAGCGGACCGGCGGTCCAAAAACACGGCAAGTCATGGGGCGTGATTCGTAGAGTTCGCAGTTTCCGGTTTCAGGATCGAGCACCGGGCAGGGCTCAACGTTCGCGAAGTCAGAAAAGCGCCGATCGGCGTCCTCTCCTTCTTCCAGCGTTCCTGTCACCGGATCACCCGGAAAGTCGCGCGACAGGCGGGCAACCGCATCCAGCGCACGCGTTCGTAGACTGCGCGCGCGCTCTGGTGCTCTCATTTCCAGCTCGGCGAGTCCTCGCCGCAACCGCAGGGCATCGAGCTGATTGATGGGGAACGCTCCGATGCAGCACTGCGTGCATCCTTGGCGGCAGACCAGCCACTTGCCGCTGCGCCGCCCCGCATCAGCTAAGGCTGCGTCCACGATCTGGATGAGCGCTTGATCTTTCGCCCGATCCTTCCGGTGATCTTTACAAGTGAAAAAATGACGAGCCATCGCGATGGCTAGATCATACAACCCAATCGCTGACCAGCCCGGACACGTCGGCAATCCAGCCTTCAACCATCCATCCCGGCAACACTCGAAAATGGAATTTCCCGAAAGGCGACGGAGCCACAACCCTGGCTGGCTCCGGTCGCCGGAATCGCCCCACCCTTCCCCCCGGCGGTATGAGCTCTTCCTCGGGATCTCGCGCTCACGACGGCAACCGGCCCGACGCTAACCGTCAAGAATCGCCCCGCGTGAGTTTGATTACAGCGGGATAGTGACGAAAGCGGCCGAAACGTTTCACCTGATCAGTACTTTTCCTTGCTGAAATATTTATCGGCACAGTGTGCCGTCTCTGAGGCCCTCCCCCCTGGAAAGGTGCGTGGTGTACCTACGCTGTACTGCGGTCTTCGATTTGGGTAAGATAGCTGCCACTTAAACAGGGCATCCCCCCGGAGCGTCTAGTGCAATTTCACGCTTTCGACAAGCTCTACTTGGAGCGCCTCCGCTCCGGAGACTTCCGGACGCAGGAGCATTTTGTCGCCTATTTCAGCGAACTCATTCGTCTGAAGTTGAGCAAACGCATGAATTCCCGGTCGCAGGTGGAAGACGCGCGACAGGAGACCTTTGCCCGGTTCTTCGCGGCGTTGCGCAAGGAAGACGGGATACGCGAACCGGAACGGCTCGGCGCTTTCGTAAATTCCGTTTGTAACAACGTATTGCTTGAACATTACCGTTCCACTTCCCAGGATGTGCCCGTCGAAGAAGACGCCGGAGCCAACGTTCCTGACCCAGCGATCAGCGCGGTCGACATCATCGCCAATCGGGAGATGCAACGCCGTGTGCATGACATCCTCGGCAATTTGCCGGAAAAAGATCGCAGGCTGATTAGGGAAGTGTTTCTGGAGGAGCGCGACAAGGACGAAGTATGCCGGGATCTCGGAGTGGACCGGGAGTATCTGAGGGTATTATTGCACCGCGCTAAGAAGTCGTTTAAGTCATTGTATTTAAAGAAGATGGCCAAAGGAGCCATGCAAGAATAAAAAGGCGTAACGTTTGGCCGCGTTTCGTCACTATCTATACATCAGGAGGCCCCCCGACTATGGACCACCATGAGGCGATCCGCGCGATGGCAACGGAGAAGTACCTGCTCAATGAACTTTCTCCCGATTTAAGGGAAGACTTCGAAGAGCATCTTTTTGGGTGTCACGAATGCTCCATGGATGTGCGAGCCGGGTCGGTGTTCCTCGAACATAGCAAAGCGGACCTGGCCGCTCCCGCTCCGTCGATACTTGTGCCCGCACGAGCGTCCGGGCTCTTTGCCTGGTGGCGCGCAGCTTTCGCCGTTCCTGCCATGGCGATTCTCTTGCTGATTATTGGCTATCAGAATCTTGTCACCTATCCCGCGCTGAAGGGGGCTCTTGCCGAGAGCCGGTCGCCGCATCTCCTTACCGTAACTTCGCCGATCCGGGGTACGAGCCGGGGACCGAACAACGCCATCCCGGTCGAGGTGGCGCAAGGAACGCCGTTCCTTCTGCCGCTGGAAATTCCCGCTCAGACGCAGGATACTGCGCCTGAGAGTGTCTTCCAATCTTATCTGGTGGAGTTGCACGGCCCGGCGGATACCGTAGAGTGGTCACGCATGGTCTCCGCCGATGAGGCCAAGAAGAGCCTGCTGATCCAAGCTCCCGGCGTTAGCCGACCGGGGCAATACAGGATCGTCGTCCTAGGCCTCAATGCAAAAAGCGAAAAGAGTGAGAAGACGGTACTGGAAACTTATTTGAACTTGCAGTTTATCCCACGGGGAAATCCTCAACCTTAGCGAACGGAGAAACATATGACAACTAACAATCGCGTTCACTACTACCACGCCGACGCCAGCGCTCTCGGCGGCAGTCTCGAGCGCCCGCTGGAGCAGATCATTCCTCTGCAAGCGCCTCTGTCTTTATCGCCCGCCGGCGGCTACGGATCTGCCCGTTCAGAAAACTTCCGGCTTGAGGGCATCCTCTCTTACCGGTCTGCCTCCACCCAGGTTTCCGGCGCCCTGAGCAGGAAAGAGAGCGGAGGCTGGATAACGCTGGTGACCTCGGTCGTTGAAGGCCTAAATGTGCTCGACGTCGTCACCGCCGACCGGCTCACGGCACAGATTTCCACCGATCACCCACTCGATGGCAACAATCCCAAGGTGACGTTTCTCGGGACGTCGTTCGAAAACCTCAAGATCGCCGGCTGTCCAGTGGACGTAACCCTTGATCTCAATATTTGCGATCAAAATGGCGGCGGCTACCCAGCCCAACCCTGCGTGAGCAACAAACGATTCCTCGACAAAGTTAAAGAGCAATACCAGCGCATCAACGACACCAACGACCTGGAAGATTGGGTGAAAGAGCGATCGATCCCGGACTGGATCAAAGAGCGCTACGATCCAAAACTGGTTGCCAAGAGTGGCAGCGTCCTGTGCTCAATCGTGAAAGAGACTGACGGCGAGTTTCCCGGACGCCCTTTCGGCAATGTCTTCGAGGTACCAGAGTTTGGCCGGGTGTTTCTGGGAGAACTGTTGGTGGATTGCCAATCCTATCAGTTGACCATGGTGCGCCTGGAAATGGGGTGCGTCGGCCAAGGCAATGTCGCCGCTGCAGTCGCCAAGGGGAATGGCGTCACATACCCGCCCAGTTAACTGTTGACCTATTGCTTGTCGCTCGATAGACTGCCTCACTAACCCAGTCCCCAGCCGGGAAGCTTTCTTCCACAAACACGGCTGAGACTTTTCTGCAGGGTGCGCAGCGGGGCGGCAACGAAGACGCAATGTCGGGGCTAAGGAACCAGAGGTTCGAGCTGCTTTTCGCTCTGTCTTTGGGGATGCTCTGGACCTTCGGTTGCAGCCGCGCGCCCGATCCGCAGAAAACGTTCGATCACGCCCAGCAGATGCTCGCTCGCGGAGATCTCTCCAATGCCCACACTGAGGCAGACGCCGGGTATCAGCGCTTCATTGGTCGCGATCAAGAATGGGAGTGGAAGTTCCGCCTTCTCGACGCCGAGATCGTGTTAGCCCAGGGGACAAGCGGTACGGACGTGCTTTCCCTGCTCGAACCGTCTCCGCCGACCCAACTCGCCAGCGGCGATCCAGCCATTAAACGAAGGATCCTCCAAGGTGGCGCAAACGTTCTGCTCCGCCACTTCGAAGAGGCCGATCAGAGCCTGCGGGATGCTCAAGTCCTTTCTGACCGATCACGATCATCCCTGGGGGGCGAGATTGCAAGAGCACGCGGACTTCTTGAGCTACGGCAAAACGATCTGGAAGGCGCCGATCTCTTCTTCCGCAAGAGCTTGCGAGTTGCCCAGCAACAACAGAACAGCTATTTGGAAACCACGGATCTTTTGAACCTCGGTCAGGTGGCCAAAGAGAACGAACGCTATGATGAATCCATCGGCTGGTCGAATGCGGCCAATAAGAAGGCCCAACTCCTGGAATACCGGCAGCTCGCGGAAGCGGCGCTAGGCAACCTGGCTTGGGATTATTACAAAATGGGAGACTTCGACCGAGCGCTCACCATGTACCAGGACGCGGAGAAAACCGCAAGCGACCTTGGAACGCTGTCTTACCGAATCGTTTGGCTGAACGATATTGGTCTGGTCTACGAGCAAATGAACCGACTTTCGCTTGCGGAGGATTATTGCAGAAAATCCCTGGTCCTGGCTCAAAAAAACGAAACACCTCAGCCGATCATCGCCGCCTTAACCAGTCTCGCTTTCGTCGCGGTCCAAAAAGGACAACTGGCCGAGGCGCAGCAGTATAGCGAGCAAGCATTTGCGAGAGCGCGCGCCGAAAAAGACCGATTGTCAGAGCTTTATCCTCTTCTAGTCGAAGGTCAGGTAGCCGCCGCTCGAGGAAAGCAAGAGGAAGCCAGGAAAATAATCTATGAGGTCGCGAACGATCCGCAGAGCGATCTGTCCCTGCGGTGGCAAGCGCAGAATGATTTGGCAAAACTGTACGAACAGGAACATCAACTTCCCGCCGCGGACCACCAGTATCGCGCAGCACTCGCCACTATTGAACAAGCCCGCGCCTCGCTGCAGCATGAAGACTTCAAATTGCCCTTCCTCGCCAACGCCGCCCACCTGTACGACGACTACATCCACTTTCTCGTAGCGCAGGGAAAAACCAACGAGGCCCTGCAGCTTGCAGACTACAGCCGTGCCCGCACGCTAGCCGAAGGCCTGGGCGTGCTACCGCAAAAATCGTCGTCTACTTCCGCAGAGTTGAATGCCCGCCAAATCGCGCGCCAGGCCAATGCAACAGTTCTCTTTTATTGGCTGGGCCGCGAGCGGTCTTATCTATGGGCAATCACCGCCAACAGCACGGCTCTGTATCCGCTGCCGCCGGCGACCGAGATTGACGCCGCGGTTCAAAGGTACCGCCAGGCGTTACTCGACTGGCAGGACGTGCTCGAAGCGGCGAATCAAGACGGCAGCCATCTCTACGAAGTTCTCATCGGCCCCGCCAGGAAGATGATCGCACGCAATGCACGCGTAATCGTGATTCCCGATGGCAGCCTCGACGGGCTGAATTTCGAAACTCTGCCCGTCCCCGAACCAAAGCCGCACTACTTGATCGAAGACGCAACCGTGCTCAGCGCGAGCTCGCTCAGAGTTTTGTCAGCTTCGCAAACTCGCGCGAGGAAGAGTGCGGGAAAGCTCTTGCTAATCGGCGATGCCCTCGCGTCCACCCAGGAATTTGTCCCCTTGCCGAATGCCGGCCTCGAAATCGCGGATGTCGAGAAACACTTCGCAGCCGATGCGCGCGAGGTTCACACTCGCGATCAGGCGACTCCGAGTACCTATCTGACGAGCAACCCGGAGCAGTTCTCCTTCATTCACTTCGTCGCACACGCCACGGCCAGCAAACTCAGCCCGCTCGATTCCGCCATCGTGCTTTCCCCGGCGTCGTCGGAACAGGATTCCTTTAAGCTCTATGCCCGCGACATCAAGCAGCATCCCTTGCGCGCCGAGCTGGTTACGATCTCATCGTGCTACGGAGCCGGAGCCCGCGCCTACTCGGGCGAGGGTCTCGTGGGTCTTTCCTGGGCTTTTCTTCGCGCCGGGGCGCACAACGTGATCGGCGCATTGTGGGAAGTCAGCGACGACGCCTCCACGGCCCGCCTGATGGATAAACTGTACGACGGACTCAAGCGCGGCCAACCTCCGGAGAGGGCCCTCCGCTCGGCCAAACTTTCCCTGCTCCACTCCGATGACATCGCCAGCAGGCCTTTTTATTGGGCTCCTTTTCAACTTTACACCGGACGCTAGAGTACCTCCATTTCGTGGTCTTGACGTGAGGGCGCTCGCCGGAGAAAAAGAAAGGGTTCAGGTAAAGCTCTTCGACATCCAAAACGTACCCACCTAACTCCTTTAGGCTCTGGATTTTGCCCTTAAGCCGTTGCAGCCCATAGATTATCATTTCCCCTCTAACTCCATGATTTCAATAGACCGGGGGGAGAGGTATACCCCCGGTTCATAAGAAGGTAAACAGCCGTTTTCCCAAATTGGGAGCACCTGGACGCCCACTGGTCTAGAATAGCGCTTCGGCAAATCGAGGCCTATGAGCGTTCCGGTCGAACTCTGGAAGAATTGGGAAAGCCGGTTGGTGGATGGAAAGTTCCCGCTGCGACAATGGCTGGGAAGCTCGGATCACAGCGCCGTATTTCTCACCGAGCGCGGCGGGAAGGAATCCAAAACGGCCGCCATCAAACTCATCGCCGCGGAGAACCTTGACGAGGATGCTCAACTCTCCCACTGGGCCGACGCCGCCAGGCTTTCCCATCCGCATCTGATTCGACTTTTTGAATGCGGACGTTGCGAACTTGACGACACTCGGCTTCTTTATGTCGTCATGGAACTCGCCGAAGAAGATTTGTCGCAGATTCTTCCGCTTCGTGCGCTTTCCCGCGATGAAGTTTCGGAGATGCTGGTGCCTGCAGCCGAAGCCTTGGATTTCCTGCATCGCGCCGGTTTCGCGCACGGCCACATCCAGCCCTCGAACATCATGGCAGTGGACAACCAGTTGAAGATTTCCGCCGATGGAGTTCGCAAAAGCGGAGAACGCACCAACGCGCACGAACCCGGCGCTTACGATGCGCCTGAAGTAAGAACAGCCGGACTGTCGCCAGCAGCCGACACATGGTCGCTCGGAATCACGCTGGCTGCGGTCTTGACTCAGCAGGAGCCAAAACCGGAGAACGGCGATCCAGGTCAGGCTGGTCGGCTTCTGTCCGTTCCGGAGCCATTTCATGGAATGGTGCGGGACTGCTTGCAGTCCGATCCGAAGCAGCGTTGCACAGCGAGCGACATTCTCAGACGGCTTCAAGCCCCGGCGATCTCGAGTGCAAGCGTAGTCAAGGAGCGCGAGCCCAAGAGGGGCGCGCAGCGCTGGATCATCCTTGCGATCGCCGCCGCGGCGCTTTTTCTAATCGCATTGGCCGGCAGAAGGTTCATGGTCCATCCGCCGCGGATTCCGGCTGCACAGAATGACCCTGCAAGTCCGCCAAACGCTTTACCGAACGTGCCAGCGGCGCAATCGCCCGCGCCATTTTCAGAAAAGGAAAAACCTGCGCAAGCGATGGCGCGAGGTAGCGTGTTGCAGCAAGTTTTGCCCGACGTATCTCAGAGCGCGAGGAACACAATCGAGGGTAGAGTGAAAGTGAATATTCGTGTCGCAGTGGATGCGTCAGGAAGCGTCTCGAAGGCCGAACTCGCTTCTCCCGCGCGCAGCAAATACTTTGCGAACCTGGCGCTGGCCGCGGCGCGCCGCTGGAAATTCGGTCCACCTCAGGTGAATGGAGAAGCGACGGCCAGCGAGTGGATCCTGCGTTTTCAGTTCGGGAGGACGTCCACGCAGGTATTTTCGGCGGAAGTGAATCCGTGAGCGGCATCAGCCTTTTGCTTCTTCGTTCTTCTTCAACTTCCAAACCATTTGCCGCAACATGCCGAGCAGAAACTCGGAGTCCCCGCTCTGCAGTCGCAGCCGCCACACGAACCGCCGAACCGCACCTTCAAACGAATCCGAAGAGTTCAGTTTCGGATAACCGCTGGCGCGAAGCGCGATGAAGAGAGTATCGACAATTCGCTCCATCTCGGCGGACGAAGCGGGACTTCCCTCCTCTGGCTCCGCCACCGCTGTAGGATCGCGCATCAGTTCGTACAAACAAACCGCGACCGCTTGTCCTAGATTCATCGAGACATGTTCCTCTCGCATGGGGATGTGCATCAGCCAATGACAGTGGCTCATATCCCGATTCGAGAGGCCGAACTTTTCCGATCCGAACAAGAGCGCACAAGGGCCCGACGCAAGATGCGCCCGCATGGCTGAGGCGCCCACTTCCAGCCGTTGCAGCGAATGCTGCAAGTCACGATGACCAACCGCGGTGGTACCGACCACGAGAGAGCAGTCAGCAACTGCTTCTGCTACCGTTTTGTATTTTGCTGCGCCGGCCAGGACGGCCGTTGCGCCCACGGCGGAACGAGCATTCTCAAAAGCCACATCGTATGGATTCACCACTCGCAGGTGTTGAAATCCAAAGTTGCTCATCGCGCGAGCGGCTGCTCCGATGTTGAGAGGATTGCGCGCATCCACGAGGACGACGCGCAAACGGTCGAATTCAATCGGGACGGGCAAGTTGTTTGTTTGTATTCTACGGCAGGTCTCGCTTAAGAGGTCTGCCCGATTAGGGAACCCTCGAATGACCGCTCCACTCGGGCCGGACCGCTTGCAAGCCTCTTGCCGCAATGGTTTTTACATGGGCGTGTAATTGTAAAATATTTGTCAAACCGCCCCTCGCGGTGCAAAAGTGAGCTGAGAAGGTTGTAAGCTTCATTTGCCGGGGCAACGGGATGTTCCATTAGCCCTCAAACCCCGGCCCGAATCTACTAAGGATGGCTCCCCATGGGTCAAATCGCAACACCAGTGAGCACGGCCAGGTTGGCTGATCCAGTGAACTCCGCGCGGCCAATGGGCAGAATCCTCGTGGTGGAGGATGACCCCGCCGTCCAAAAGGCACTAAAGCGCCTGTTCGAAACCGAGGGGTACACGGTTGAGGTGCAAGCGAATGGGAAGTCGGCGCTGGAGAGCTTCCAGGCAGCGCCGCCAGCGGTGATCATTCTCGACCTTCGCTTACCGAAGCTCTCCGGCAGCGACCTATGCAAAGAGGTCAAGGCGCAGGCGCCCACTTTGCCGATCGTGGTTCTCAGCGCAACCAGCGACGTCTCCGACAAGGTTCTGTTGCTAGAGTTGGGTGCGGATGACTATGTGACCAAGCCTTTCAGCCCCAGGGAGCTGCTGGCCCGGGTGCGCGCGGCCCTGCGGCATACCTCAAGAACGGCCACCGTGAATCTGGTGAGTTTCGATGGCATTTCGGTGGACTTCAAGAAAATGGAAGTTCAGCGTGACGGCAAGGTTGTGGTCTTGACGGCGCAAGAATTCAAGACGCTGCACTTTCTCGTGCAAAACGCAGACCGGGTGATTAGCCGCGACGAGTTGTTGAACGAAGTGTGGGGATACCAGAATTATCCCTCCACTCGCACCGTGGATAACCACATCCTGAAGCTTCGTCAAAAGTTGGAACGCGACCCCGCCAGTCCGGTACACTTCCGCACCGTACACGGGATGGGTTACAAGTTCGTTCGTTGAGATCTCTTGGCCTCTTCACCAGAATCCGAGCCCCAGACTTTCCCCAGCAACGCCGGAGGCGCATTCGTTCCCCGCACGCGGCTGCGCACGCGCTTCCTACTCTCGATGGTGCTGATCACCGCCGGCCTCACGGCGCTGAGCCTTCTGGTCGTGCAACGCAGCATACAAAACCACGTCCGCGAAGAAATCGTACAGGACCTGCGAAACTCCGTCACTACATTTCAAAATTTTCAGCATGATCGCGAAGTCATGCTGACACGCTCTGCGGAGCTGGTAGCGGATCTTCCTATCACGCGAGCCATCATGACGGCTCACGACCCGGCCACAATTCAAGATGCATCCAAAGATGTTTGGCAACTGACCGGCAGCGACCTCTTGGTTTTGGCCAACCGCAATGGCAAAGTGGTCGCTCTCCATACGAAATCGGCGGGCTTCACTCGCGAGGCTGCGCAGTTGTTTTTCCAGCGGGCGTTGAATGAAGAGGACTCCAGCCATTGGTGGTTCGGCGCCCACCATCTCTACCAGACCTTCGTGCAGCCGGTTTACTTTGGGTCCAGGACTCAAGGTCCGATGCTCGGTTTCCTGATCATCGGCTATGAAATCGACGATCGACTGGCCCGCGAAGTAAGCAAAGTCTCGGCCAGCCAGGTTGCATTCTCCTACGGCGACGAAATCGTGGCCACCACCTTGACTTCCCTTCAATCCCGGGACCCCAGTGTGCATGCGTTGGCTGCGAGATCGCCGCAAAGCGCGCCCCGAGATGTTGACGTCGGCGATGAGCATTTTCTAGCTACTTCGCTCGACTTATCAGGCCGGCAAGACACGGCTGTGCGGTTGACCGTGCTGGGTTCCTACGATCAGGCCGCGAGGTTTCTCGACAACCTGAACCGGCTGCTGCTGCTGTTGGGACTTACCGCTGTCCTGATCGGCAGTGGGCTGGTGTTCCTGATTTCCCACACATTTACTCGCCCTCTGGCAAGTCTGGTGAAGGGCGTACGGGCGCTGGAGCACGGAGATTTCCATCATCCCCTCGACCCGCGTGGCAGCGACGAAGTCGCGGAATTAACTTCGGCCTTCGACCGCATGCGATCAAGCCTGCTCAAGACGCAACAAGCACTGCTGGAGTCCGAGCAGCTGGCCACCATCGGACGCATGGCGAGTTCGATTTCCCACGATTTGCGCCACTCGTTGGCGGCCATCGTCGCAAACTCCGAGTTTCTTTGCGATAGCCGCCTGACGGCCGCGCAACGCGAAGAGTTGTATCAGGAAGTTCGAACCGGCGTGAACCAGATGACCGATCTAATCGACTCGCTGCTCGAGTTCGCCCGGACGCGCGAATCGCTGAACCCGAGTTACGCGAGCATCGGGGAAACGGTGCAGCGGGCCATGCAAGCGGTGCGCTTGCACCCGCGCCATCAAGGAACTCTCATCGAGGTTCGCAGTAACGGCCAAAGTGCGGCCTGGTTCGATCCCCGGAAGCTGGAGCGCGCGCTATACAATCTGCTGCTGAATGCGTGCGAAGCAGCGCCTGGCGGCATGGGGCGAGTGCTGGTCACGGTGGGACGGACCGGCTCGTCGGTTACGATTGCCGTCTCGGACAATGGTCCCGGAATCGCGGAACCGATTCGCGACAAGCTTTTCCATCCCTTCGTGAGCTTCGGCAAAGAAAACGGTACTGGGCTGGGACTTACGGTTGTGCAGAAGATCGTGCAAGATCACGGAGGCGAAGTAGTGATGGAACGCACTTCAGACGAGCGCACGGTTTTTAGGATTACTCTTCCGGGACGCGGTCCGCAGCTCTCGTCGGAAGCCAGCGGCGAAAAGGCCACCGGCCCGTCCTTGATGCCTACAAACAGCGATCGAGCGATTGAGAACTCAATTCGGCATTCGGACACGTAGTCCACGTTCATACTTAGATTTCAAGTGATCCGCATGCCACCCAGGAGGATGTGTGAAGATCCCAAGGACCCTCGCGCTTCGGACAGGCACCATAACGGCAGCCGTTTTCATCCTTTTGTGCACTTGCAGTCTGGCGCAGGAAAACAGTTCCGCAATGGCGTCTCAGCCCGGCGATGCTTCGGTGCGGGAGATCGGTTCGCAGGTGCGCGAATTGCGCGCTCTGATTGAGCAGATGCGCGCCGAGAACGTTCAGTCGCGGGCCGAGATGCGGGAGTTGCGTCAGGAATTGCAGGATACCCGGAAGCTCATGGCCCCGCTCGCGGCTTCGATAAATGCGAACACATCTTCCCTGGCATCGGCAGAATCCGCACTGGCCGGCGAGCGCTCGACCTCCTCAGGAGCCAACACAAGCACCCAAAGCGCCTCCGATGCGCCAACCAGCACGGACTTGGGAAGCCGCATTCAGAAGCTCGAGGAATCCACGCAGTTGCTGGGATCGAAGATTGACGAACAGTATCAGACCAAGGTGGAGACTGCCGCGAAGTATCGCGCGCGGCTTTCTGGAATTGTGCTGATGAACGCTTTTCGCAACGTGGGCGCCTCCGACGACCTGGACCTGCCGGACTACGCGCAGCCGCCCGTACTGGGGAGCGATTCTCAGACCAGTTTTGGCGCCACCTTGCGGCAAACCGAGATTGGCCTGGAAATTTTTGGGCCAACCCTGGCCGGCGCGAAGAGTTCGGCCAACGTGCAGTTCGATTTTGCCGGAGGGTTCCCCTCGACTCCGAACGGCGTCAACTTTGGCATCGCGCGCATGCAGACTGCCAGTTTGCGGCTCGACTGGAAACAAACTTCTGTGATTGCCGGGCAGGACTCCCTATTCATCTCGCCGCTTTCTCCCACGTCCTTTGCGTCGCTCGCGATCCCCGCCTTTGCCTATGCGGGAAATCTGTGGGGCTGGACGCCGCAGCTTCGCGTCGAACACCGTTTCGATCTTCCCAACCAACAGGCTCTGACGTTACAGGGCGGGATTCTGGACAATCTCGATTGGGAATCTCCCAGCGATCCGTACTTGCGCTCAGCCCAAGCCGGCGAACATACGGGTCAGCCGGCTTACGCGGTGCGCAGCGCATGGTCGCGGCCTGTGTTTGACCATCCGTTAAGCTTTGGTGTGGCCGGCTACTATGGCCGCCAGGACTGGTCGTGGGCCCGCTACGTTGACGCTTGGGCTGGCATGATGGATTGGCAGATCCCGATTCTTCGCCGCTTGACTCTTTCCGGCGAGTTTTATCGGGGCCGCGGAGTGGGAGGTCTGGGAGCTGCCATCGGCCAAGGGGTTCTCTTCGGCGGCAATCCGTTCTCGCCATCAACGAGTATTCGCGGCCCCGACTCCGCCGGGGGATGGACCCAGCTCAAATTCCAACTCACGCGCAAGCTCGAACTGAACGGCGTCGTCGCCGAAGATAACGCGTTTGCCAACGACATCCGGGGCTTCGCCACCGACGCCAACAACTTCGGCCCGATTCTGGGGCGCAATCGGGGCGCGCTGGGCAATCTTGTCTACCGGCCTCGATCCGACTTACTGCTTTCCGCCGAATTCCGACGGCTGCACACTTTTCCCATCTATGACAGCGCCAGCGTCACAAACCAGATTAATCTGGCCATGGGGATACTGTTTTGAGGAGCCGCTTCGCTCATGGCCGCTCCGTCTTGTGCATTCTGTTGGCGACCTGTGCGCTCGCCCCGGCGCAACTGGCGGAACTCAAGGGCAAGGTGCAGCTCACAAGAAACGGACATCGCGTGAATGATGCCTCGAAACTTGTGGTCTGGCTCACTCCCCTGGGAGGCACGCCTGCGGTTGCAGCTCCGCAGCAGCAGAGTTCACAAATCCCTCGGCTCGTGCAGAAGGACAAGAGCTTTCAGCCTTCGCTGCTGGTGATCCCGGCTGGGGGCAAGGTCGAGTTTCCCAACCAGGATCCTTTTTTTCACAACGTGTTTTCGCTATTCGATGGCAAGCGCTTCGACCTTGGACTCTACGAGAGCGGCACCACTCGCTTTGTGCAGTTCGACAAGCCGGGTATTTCTTTCATCTTCTGCAATATTCACGCTCAGATGAGCGCCGTGGTGATTGCGCTGAATACGCCGTACTACGCGATTTCGAATTCGCACGGCGAGATCAGCATCAGCGATGTGGCGCCTGGACGCTACAAGATCCATGTCTTCCACCCGTCGGCTTCGCCGGACGCGCTGCAGGCCGCGGAGCGGGAAATCACGGTGAGCCCAGGCGACACTTTTCTTGGCAACTTCAGCCTGGCGGAATCCGATCTCGAACTCGCGCACAAGAATAAGTATGGACGAGACTATGATCGTCCCGACCCTGACAGCCCAGCCTACGCACGGCCTTAGGTTGGCAGAGGGGCGTTCGTCTCCTTAGCGAGAAGCCGTCGTGTCAACGAATTTCGCCGATGAGTCTTGTTGATTTCTGCCCGAAAATAAATTTCTGCCGAGCGCGAAGGAAGATGCGGCTGGGTTGGGCCCCGGGGTCCAAAGTCGTGAAGTCCGGGGGATTGGCCCCCCTCCCCCCCTTTTTGCAAAATCTCTGGAATCATCGTGTTAGCGGGAAATTCCTTGCAAGATCCTGATGTCAAAGAGCTTAGATACTAAGTTCTTTAAAATTAACGACTTCGGGGCGTGGCGAATCGGCTTATGCCAACCGTTACGGCCTCGACCATGATTGCGCAAGGGATGGGCTGTGCACAAGGTCAGATGTCACAATGGGCCTGTGGAAATTTTCTGGGGTTGTTTCATGGCCGCGGTCCCACCCCTTCGGCCCGCTCAGGGCAGGCTCTTCGCAGGCAGCGCGAAAGGATGGGCCGCCCGCGCGGGGTGGGACTGCCCGCAGCAAAAGCGAAACCAAGTTAGCTCGACAGCGTGGGACGGGGCGTCTGAGCGGACACGGCAACCGTGGACTCGCGAGACAACACGACCATTGGTTTCTAGCAGCCGGACAGCAAAAGAGGCATACTAGAAGTCATACTAAAGAACTTATGACAGGCGCTCAGCTCACAACCGACGTAGAGCGGCTCCGGGTGGAGGCTGCCAATCGGCCACGCGATGAAAAGGAGCAACTCGGGCAATTCTTGACCCCGCCTGACGTCGCGGAGCTAGTCGCGTCGCTATTTCAACCCTTGCCAATAGCCGCCCGCGTACGCTTGCTTGACCCCGGCGCGGGAATTGCTGAGCAAGAGACGAATTGAGGTCTCAGAACATAATGCTCCACGTCGGATAGATTCCCCTAGCTCGTCCGAACAATTGTTGGAGTGTCAGCTCCATGTACGTTCCCGTGGAGACGTTGACGAGGACGAATCTGAATCGCTGTTTGAGGTTCTGCGCCACGAGCAATTCCGCAGTAGTCAGAGCGAAGAAGTACCCCTTGAAGTCCTCGGGCAGCTTGCGGCTGCTCGATTTTATTTCGCATAGAGTAATTTGGTCGAGATTGCGCCCAATCTCCGCAGCGTCATCTAAGTTTACGGCCCCGGCGACCTTGACTATGTCGAATGCCTTGCCATAAACAACAAAATTCCTTCGCGCAAACTCGACGAGCAACAGCCGCTTCTGCTTCGCCGTGGGCACGACGAACCCCGCCTTGCTGCGCGACAAGACCTGCGCCGCCTTTTTCGCGGTCTGGTTGCGACTCGCTTCGGAGAGCGCTGCTCCCGCTAACGCTGCCGCTTGCGCCGCCTCGTCCAGGTGTCCTCCTTCCTCGGCGTCCTCTTCTTGGCAGAAACGCCGCCGCGACCGCGAACAGTATCCGAAGTGCTCGTCTCGAAAGGGCCTGCAAAGAGCAATGAGGGGTCGATCTCTAGCGCCTCAGCGATCCGCCAAATGTTAACGAGGCTAACGTTCCGCTCGCCGCGCTCCACGCCGCCAACGTAAGTGCGGTGCAAACAGGCAATCTCCGCTAGCCGCTCCTGGGAAAACCCGCGAGCTTTCCTCAGCACCTTGAGCCGAATTCCGAAAGCAACCCTCCGATCCATGAGAGTCGGATTGTAGAATCACCGGGCGTGTGAAGTCTGCAGACTATAAGTAGCGCTATAATCTGTGAAGGAAAGCGGAGTCATGTGCAGCTTCGCGAACTGTCGCGATTGGGACGCCGTTCGCAAGGATGCGAATCATGATGGCCAAAAAAATACCGCCCAGCGCCAGGGATCTACGAGGATTATGGGTGATGCGCGTCCCGGTATTGAGCACGTTTCACATAAAGCGCGACACACTAGAGAAACTGGCGGAGGAGGAGGAGTTTCGTGTCATTGACTACGAGGAGGGCGCCCTCGTAAGAATAAATCCTCTAAACTCCTCGTCGAGGGTGCCCCCGGAGATTAGGCGCCTTGTCAAATGGTTTAGGCAGAATTTCCCGAAGCAATGGTGGATTCGTTTCGACCGGGATGGCGATGTCATTCCTGGATTGCCCGTCTACGACTGGTAGGCAGAAGCCACTAACGGGAGCCTCGAGAATCGGAAAGAACGGCGAGGAGGGTCTTCCCGGATTTGCGGCCCAAACCTATTTGATCCAGTAATCACGGCCCTCGCGGTCTAACTTGCCCCCACCCCTCTGAAGTATGCCTACGTGACAGCCGACATGTGCTGTAGAAGCACCGTCCGAAAATTTCGTGCCTTCAGGAGCTGAGGGGAACCAGCTCAGGGTTTCGTCGTCGAGGAGAGCGTACACGGCGTCCACATTGTCAGGCCTATTGCCAAGCCCCAGCTTGTCCAGAACTTGCTTAACGCGGGGCTTTGTCACACCCTGAAAGGAATCCGGAACAGCGGACGTCCCTGATTTGAGGCGTTCTGCCCGGAGCTTCGCGACGTCGTCGTGTAGCACGGAGGCAGTGTAAAGGGTCGCTCAGGCAAAATCCAGCTGTTTGGATCCCGCCCAGGAATTTCCGCAAACCCATTTGTGACATCTGACCGGGCCCGGGCCCGGCCCATCACTTACGCAATCATGGCCGAGGCCGTGACGGTGGCACAGGCCAATTCGTTGCGCCCCGAAGCGTTGCAGACATGAGAAAGGGCGCGCCGTTTAGCACGCCCTTCTCGCCTTTGACCTTCACTTTGTCACATCACCAACGTCTGCAAATTTAGTGGTGACCACCGCCCGAATGTCCTCCGCCCGACGGATGACCGCCGCCACCGGAACTCGGCGCGCTGTGAGAACCACCGCTATAACCGCCATGGTAGCCACCGTAGCCTCGCGGCTGCACGATCGGTTGGCGCATGTTGAGCTGCGGACGCGAATAAGCGCTGCGCCCGGAAACATTCGAACCGGATTCACGCGAGTAGCTTGAGCTCGGCGCCGTGTGGTTCCAGTAGCTGCCACTCTCGCCCCGGTTCGAAGACTCGGCGCTGCCGCCGATGCGCCCCGTCGAGTCTGCGGTGTGCGACGGCGGCGTAAACGTCTTCCACTCGCTGCGGTTCGGTTCCCCGCGGGTGGACGACGCCTGCTCCGCATGATTTGCCACCGATGTGTTTGCACCGGCGTTCGGTCTCCCTGCTGTCGTAGCCGAGGCGCCACGAGACTCCGCAGAGCCCGCGGCAGCCGAACGTCCCGCCGTCACTGGCGAGAAGTGGCTTTGCTGCATGGATTGCTGCAGATGCGCCGTCTGCTGCTGGAATGATTCCGGATGCGACGCGCTCTGCGTGCCAAAGAAATGCTGCGACGCGCCGTTGTGAATGGTTGAAGGAGCCGCGGCACGTCCACTCGCCGACAAACTGGCGCGAGTGGGCACGACGGGCAGGTTGCCGGTCATCATATGAGATCCGCTCAACTGCTCGTGAGTGGCCGCCACGGCTGTGGTTCGGCCGGCTCCGAATTTTCCGGCGCCGACCGTCGACACTCCACCCGCTATGTGCGCATCGTTGATGTGCGCCAGATTCGAGAAGCGCGTGCCGCCGTGCAGCGGTGCGATCCCTCCGAAGCGGTTGACCTCGCCGAATCGATTGAAGGCCAGCACGCCGAAGCGCCCGCCATATCCACCCCACCACGGGAAGAAGCGGTCACCAGGCCCGATCGGCAACCAGCCGAAGCCGCCCCATCCGCCCCATCCAAAACCAAAACCCCACCCGCCTCCGAACCCGAAGAACGACACATACGCCGGCGCCCAGAACGGACGATAAAATCCAGGACCCCATACTGGTCCCGGCCACCACGCCCAAGAATTTCCGTAATACATCCAGCGCCCATAGTGATATGGGGCCCATCCCCAAGGTTCGTAACCAACCCATGTCCAACCGTAGTAAGGCTCATACGTCCAGTTGCCGTCGCGATATGGCGCCCAACCATCCGGCTCGTTCGGCACCCAGACCTGACCGTAGTCCGGCGCGTTCTCCCATTGCCCGTTGGCGTCCAGGTCCTCGGCGCCAACGTAATACTTGTTCGTGTGATGCCACGCATCCGCGTTGTGGATCATGCGGTCACGGTCGCTATTCCAGCGGTCCCAGTCGTCGCGGTCGGGGGCGGGAGTGATCTTGTATTTCGCATCGGCGCCAGCGCCACGCACGGTCGCCATGTCCCCCTGCTTGATTTCTGCAATGCCCTGCGGGGTTGCAAGCTGGGCCTCGCCTCGACGCACGATGATGATGCTGTCGCCATCGGGCCGTACTTCTATGCGGAAGACGCCATCTTTGTGCGCGGGATGAAGCGCGACGTTCGGGGTATCGATCTCAGGCTCGGCCTCACTCTCGCCAAACACGGAGTAATTGGCCACACCCTGGCCAACATGAATCTGAATGTATTTCTGTGTGAAATTGGCGATGTTGGCCTGCGCATTCGAACCCAGGCGAAGAATGTTCGCGAAGTCGAGCTGTACTTCGGCGCGCCCGCCAGCGCCGGTGGAAACCTTGTCGCCGTTAACGACGGGCTGATTCAAAATGGCCGCGGACCATGTGCCGGAGTCACCGCGCTGCGTCGACACGTCGCCGTGAATCATGCTGACGCGCCCCACACCTTGGTCAACCTTTGCGGGGCCTTCGCCGGAGGGGGGTTGAGCTTCGTCTCCCATTTGGGGCGGTGGCCCGGCCTGAGGTTGCCCGGGTTGCGGCGGTGCTCCGGGCTGAGGCGGTGGTCCGGCTTGAGGCGGTTGCGGGGCCTGAGGTTGCCCTATTTCCATCGGCGCGCTCGGCTGCTCCGTGGGACCAGAACCCTCCTCAGTGGTTTGTGCCTGCACGCTGACCGAGAGTGCACCCGCCAGTGCCAAAGTTAAGACCGCGAAACCTACCATGAATCTGTTTTTCATAACCTACCTTCTTCCGAAACTCCACCCACGCTGTAGTTAGACCCAGAAATTGAGCGATCAATCCGTCACAAATATAGAGCAAATGCCGTGCCAAAGGCGACGTACTCAGAGATCCACTAACTCATTTGTTTTCAGAGAGCAAGACGAGAGTCTTCAACAGACTCACTGGGCTGAATCCGAAGCGGTGGCCACCCTCAGCCAAGGTGGTGCTTTTCAGCCGGAGAGAGTTACTCTTGCTTTTCCTCGTCCGCGATCCCGATCTTCGACAGGCGATAGCGCAGAGCATTGCGCGACAGCCCCAGCAAGCGCGCCGCCTGACTCTTATTTCCGTGGGCGCGGCGTAGCGCCTCTTGAATCATTTCGTCCTCCCAGTGCTCCAGGGTCATGCCTTCGGGAAGAAATCCACTCGTACCGTTGGCGGCCTTCGCCGGACGCAAATCCAGATGAATGTCCGCTGCCTCGAGCACAGGGCCCTTCGCCAGTGCGCACGCGCGTTCGATGATGTTCTGCAACTCGCGCACATTTCCCGGCCAATGATAGTTCACGAGAATCTGCATCGCCTCCGGCGCAATGCTTTTCACCGGCTTGCCGGAATCTCCGGCAAAGCGCGAAATAAAAAGATTCACCAAATCCGGGATGTCTTCCTTGCGCTGGCGAAGCGGCGCGATGTCGATGGGGACGACATTCAAACGATAGTAGAGGTCTTCGCGAAACGTTCCCTGTTCCAGCGCTTCGCGCAGATCGCGGTTGGTGGCCGCGATCAGGCGCACATCCACTTTCACGGTGCGAGTGCCGCCCAGCCGCTCGAACTCGCGCTCCTGGAGCACGCGCAGCAGCTTCACCTGGATCGCCGGCGGCACGTCGCCGATTTCATCGAGAAACAGCGTTCCTTTGTCCGCCAATTCGAACTTGCCCGGCTTGCTTGCGGTCGCGCCGGTAAACGCGCCTCTTTCATAGCCAAACAGTTCGCTCTCGAGCAGGTTCTCGGGAATCGCGGAGCTATTGATCTTGATGAAAGGCCCCGAAGCCCGCCGCGACTTCTCATGAATCGCGCGCGCGACCAAGTCCTTGCCCACGCCACTCTCGCCGCCCAGCAGCACCGTCGAGTTGGTGGGCGCGACGCGCTCCACGATGGCCAGAACTTCCTGCATCTTCGTGCTGCGCGCGACCACGTTGGGATGGGCATAACGCTTGCCCAACGCCTCGCGCAGCGACCGGTTTTCTTCTCGTAGCGCGTGGACATCGAGTTCCTTGCGGATCACCATGCGCATCTCGCTCAGGGAAAACGGTTTCAGCACATAGTCGCTGGCTCCGGCCTTCATGGCTTCCACCGCAGTCTCCACCGTGCCGAAAGCCGTCATCACCACGACCGGTAGCGCCGCATTCTGGCGTTTGATCGCCTGCAGGAATTCCAGGCCGTTCATCCCCGGCAGCTTCAGGTCGGTCACCACGAGGTCAATAGTGTTCTCGCGCAGAAGTTTCACGCCGGTCTCGGCGTCTCCAGCGGAGAGGGCCGTGAAACCGTCTTCCCCGAGGTTTAATTCGAGCAGGCGGCGCATCTTGGCTTCGTCTTCGACAATCAAAATTGTTGGCATACGGTTGGCAGTCGCCCGCCTTGATCTCCAGTCCAGACTAAACGCGATTCATCGGGCGCGCGCTCAACTAAGATGCGAGGTCAGCAGCAGCTTGGCTCGCAGGAAAAAAGATTACAAATCGCGCACCCTGCCCATCACCCGCTACGCCGCTCTCGACGCGTATGGTTCCATAGTGGCCATCAACGATCCTTGAGACGATGGACAGCCCCAGCCCCACGCCCGTTTTCTTGGTGGTCACAAACGGATTGAAGATCTGCTCCTTAAGTTCAGCCGGAATGCCCGGCCCCGTGTCTTCGATTCGAACTTCCACTCCGTCCCGGCTCGCGGTGTTTGCCCTCGCCGCCGTCACTCGCAAGGTTCCAGCGCCGCTGCCCATCGCATCATAGGCATTTTGAATCAGATTCACGAATGCCTGCTCGCACAGGCTCTCGTCCAAGGGAAGCAAAGGCAGGTTCGGCTCATATTGACGCTCCACATGAATCGGCTCCTCTTCGTTCTTGTGGGCTAAAGATAACGATACGTCGTGCAACGCGCGATCCAGCACCGCAGTAATCTCCTGTGGAACCAGTTCGGCGTGCAGCGGCCGGGCGAAATCGAGGAACCGCGTCACCAGCGCACTCAAGCGGTTGGTCTCGCTCGATATGTAACCCGCCAATTCGCTGGCCAACGGATTCGATTCTCCGAGCTTCTGGTGAAGCATTTCCGCCGATCCCTTGATTACACCCAGCGGGTTGCGAATCTCGTGCGCCAGCCCGGCGGACATCTGCCCCAGCGCCGCCAGCCGCTCCGAACGTCGCGCCTCCTCCTCCGCCTGCTCCAGCTTGCGATTGGTTTCGGCCAGCGTCCCGGCCAATTCCTGGTAGCGCTTGATCTGCCGCCGATTCTCTACCACGAAGCGGTTCACCACCATCGCGGCGAGAAAAAAGAAAAGAATGCGGATGGCCAGCAGACCGTAACTCTCCGCGTTGATTTCATATTCCTGCAGCGCAGGATAAAGATACGAACAATAGGCGGCCGAGGCCAGCGCCGTCCACAGGAGCGTGGCCCAGGGGCTGAAATATTCCGCCGCGGTGACGATCGGAACATAGAAGATTGGATAGTAACTGCTGTTGATTCCGATCTCGCCCGTGTGATCGATGAGCAAAGTCGCGAGCGCAATCTTGAGCAGGACGATATACGCCGCACCCCGCCGGGGAGCCCGCGCCAGAATCCAGCCCTCGCTGAACTGAACCACTCCAATGGCCAGCAGGGTGAGCTGTTTATGGATCTCCGCCACCGGCGGCAATGCCGCGAGTCCGGCTAGAAACAGCAGCCAGAGAACATCCATCCAGTTGATCGCCGGACGCTTCTGTTCAATCATGGCAAGATCGGAAAAAATAACTACGCCGGGAGTGGGCTGGTTCCCCGGCTTCCCGGCGCTATAGTCATCGCTCTACTGTCACTTCGGTTCGCTTGCAACGCCCATGGCATGCGAAGCCTATCAAACCGCACACAACCAGTTCACGTCAACGTCATTTCTTGGACGGCGTCCCCTGCCTCGGCGGTGAAGAGGAAGGCTGAGCGGGCTTGGGCGCGGGGGCAGAGGCGGGCCTCTGCTGCTGCCAATTGCTGAACTTCTGCTCCTGTTCCTTCTGCTGTCGCTCGTTTTTCTCTTGCACGGGAGCGACCGGCTTGGCCAGCGGATGCGACCATTGTTGTGCCGGTTGCGCGGTCCGGTTCTCGGGTTGAACCTGCGTGCTCTTCTCCGGCTCAGGGTTGCCTTGCGCCTCCCAAACCCGCGGCTGCGTCTTCCCTTGGTTACTTCCGCCACTGGTTTGGCCAAACGAACGGAAGCCGTCGTCCGATTGCGGCTGCCGCGTTACCGGAGCCACCGGCACTGGCCGGCCCGGCGCTTCCTGCCGCACCAGCGGTTGGTTTAGATGTCCGCCCGCTTGCTCCTGCCTCTCATCGAACGAACGCGGCATGGGAGCCGGAGTCCTCAGTGCCAGCACCGGACGTGTCATGACTGCGAGCGGGGGTTTGGCCACCGAGGGCCGTCCCGTACCCAACAGGCTACTCCTGGCTGGCTCAATCGAAGCGACGTGCGTTACGGGCGCAGCGTCGATCTCTCTTGAGGGTACTTGCACGATGTTGCGGGCCACAGGTTGCGCATTGACAAATGTGTCGCGTGACACCACGGTCACGCCCCCGTTCACCTGCCGATTCGCGTAAACGACGTTATTCAATGTCGTATTCCGGTTCGTGGCGAGGGTGCTGTAAACGTTGGTGACCCTCGTGACATTTACCGCTGTATTGGTGATGTTCACTCGGTTCAGGTAAGCGCCGCTTACGCGGTAGCCCGGAATAAATACTTCTCCCGGAGCCAGCGGGAACCATCCAACTCCAACCCCGACCGAGAAGCGGAATCCGGGAGCAGCACCGACCCACGCTACCAAAGCCGGTGCATACACGGGCCGCGCTACGCTCGGTCCCGGAACCCAGAACCAACCGCTACCCGCGAAGGCCCAACGGCCATAGTGAAATGGGGCAAATCCCCACGGTTCATCTTCCACCCAGGTCCAACCCCACGGCCCTACCCAAATCCAATGACCGAAGCGGTACGGAGCCCATCCTGCAACCACGCCGGTAGGCCTCCAGCATGTGCCATAACCGGCAACGTAACTCCAACTGCCGTACTCGTCGAGGTCTTCGTAGCCGGTCATTTCGCGCGAAACGTAGTTCGCGGCATCGGAGCGTTCTTCATTCTGGTCGCGGTCGAACGCCCAAGTATCGAATGCGTTATCCTCGGGAACCTGCCCGAGGTCGTAGTCCAGATGATCGGTGCCGGTGAAGGTGGCGTGCTGGCTCGCCACGACCGTATACGAAGAGCCGCCGCCAGTGACCTCGCCGCGTCCGCGCCACACCGTCAGTTCCGTTCGAGTGCCATCGGGATCCACGTCGATTCGGTAATCCCCCGGCTGCATGACCGTAAACGCGACATTCGGCGTGTCGATTTCGTAGGCATCCTGGTCGTCCACGTGCCGGATGTTTACGATCAGCGATCCCTGCGCCAGGCGAATCTGCGCCGCACGGTCGCTTACCTCAAGCAATGTAATACCCGTCTCGGGACCGAGCCGTAGCGCGGTCGACCCGACATGAAGTTCCGCGCGCGAATCTTCATCTGCCCAAAGATTGTCGCCCGTCACCAACGGACGGTTGAGCACCGCAGTAACCCAGTCGTTTTCGCCACCGGGCTGAAACGACACCGATCCTTCCATGTAATTCAGCCGCGCGACCCGGCCCGGGGGATCCTGGAGACTTGCATCCTGTGAATCCATGGTATTTTGCGGACCCTGCGAAGCTTGTGCGTCCTGCGCCGCGATTTTAAGCGGCGTCTGCAGCATCAGTGCCAAGCCCGCCACGATCACCGCCCGGCTCCACCACTGCTTATGTGGCTTCATAAGTGTTTCCTCGATGGATACAAGAACCTGCTTCTCTCAATCGTATCCACATCCGTGTAAACACAATAGAGACTGTTTAGTTTCCTGTGCGGGGCGGTGGTTTTCGGCCAGGCTTGGCCTATATGAAGCAGCTAACAGAGTCGTTTGGCGAAACGATTCAGTGGGTTACTGGCTTCGGCGAGATCTCGTCCAACGTGAGATTCAGTTCAAGTACATTGACCCGGGGCTCGCCCAGAAATCCAAATTGCCGCGACTCCGTATGCTGGCGAACCGCTTCGCGAACTACATCCTCGCCCAGCCCGCGCTCTTTCGCGACGCGCGGCACCTGGAATTCCGCCGCCTCGGGCGAGATGTGAGGATCAAGCCCAGAGCCCGACGTGGTCAGCAAATCCATCGGGATTGCAGCCGCCGGGTTTTCCGCCTGCAATCGGTCGGCATCTCCCTGCACCCGCGCGATGAGGGATTGATTCGTAGGCCCAAGGTTCGAACCGCTGGAATTGGCCGCATCGTATCCCGTTCCAGCGCTCGAGGGACGCGAGTGGAAATATCCCGGCGAAGAAAATGTCTGCCCGATCAATCGCGACCCCACGACCTTGCCATTGCGCGTCAACAGTTGTCCATTGGCCTTACTCGGAAATAAAACCTGCGCCAGGCCCGTAATCACCAGCGGGAATAATAGCCCAAACAATACGGTCGTCACTACCGTCATGAGTACCGACGTGATCAGATTCTTCTTCATAATCGCCTACGCCATCCCTGCCCGCACAATCAGCAAGTCGATCAGCTTGATCCCAATAAATGGCACAATCACTCCACCCAAACCGTAGACCAGCAAATTTCGCCGCAACAGCACCGCCGCTCCCTGCGGAATATATTTCACGCCGCGCAGCGCGAGCGGAATCAGAGCGACAATGATCAGCGCATTAAATATGACCGCCGACAATATCGCCGACTGTGGCGTCGCCAGCCGCATCACGTTGAGGGCCTGCAGAACCGGGAACGTCCCGGCGAACATTGCGGGAATGATGGCGAAGTACTTGGCCACATCATTCGCGATCGAAAACGTGGTCAGCGCGCCGCGCGTCATGAGCAACTGCTTGCCGATTTCCACGATTTCAATCAGCTTGGTCGGATTCGAATCCAGGTCCACCATGTTGCCGGCTTCCTTGGCCGCCTGCGTGCCCGTGTTCATGGCTACGCCCACATCGGCCTGCGCCAGCGCCGGCGCATCGTTGGTGCCATCGCCGGTCATGGCGACGAGTTTTCCCTGCGCCTGTTCGCGGCGAATCAAGTCCAGCTTGTCCTTCGGCGTGGCTTGCGCCAGAAAATCGTCCACGCCAGCCTCGGTCGCGATGGCCGCCGCCGTCAGCGGATTGTCTCCGGTGATCATCACCGTGGTGATTCCCATCGCGCGCAGTTGATCAAAACGCTGCCGCATGCCGCCCTTCACGATGTCCTTCAGGTGAATCACTCCTAACGCGCGGCCATTCTCAGCCACCACCAGCGGGGTTCCGCCGGAACGCGAAATGGCCTCCACGGCTTCGCGCACTTCCGCGGGCAGCGCATTGCCCTGCTCTTCCAGATACTTGGCGATCGCATCCGTCGCGCCTTTGCGGATCGCGCGCCCATCCAAATTCACACCTGACATGCGGGTCGTCGCGCTGAAGGGAATAAACTCGGCGTCATGCGAACTCATTTCCCGCCCGCGCAGTCCGTACTTTTCCTTGGCCAATACCACAATCGAACGTCCCTCGGGAGTCTCATCGGCCAGCGAAGATAGCTGGGCCGAATCCGCCAGCGTGGCTTCGGTAACGCCCGGCGCCGTCACGAACTCCGTAGCCTGGCGATTGCCCAGCGTAATCGTGCCTGTTTTGTCGAGAAGCAGTGTGTTCACGTCACCCGCAGCTTCCACCGCGCGTCCTGACATAGCCAGCACATTGTGCTGCACCAGCCGGTCCATGCCCGCAATCCCAATCGCCGAAAGCAATCCGCCAATCGTGGTGGGAATCAGGCACACCAACAAGGACACCAGCACGAATACCGTCTGCGGCGCACCCGCATAAATGGCGAACGGTTGCAGGGTGACGACAGCCAGCAGAAACACGATTGTCAGCCCTGCCAGCAGGATGTTCAGCGCAATCTCATTAGGGGTCTTCTGCCGCTCCGCGCCTTCCACCAGCGCGATCATGCGATCGAGAAATGTTTCGCCGGGATTGGAAGTGATCTTCACCTTCACCCAATCCGACAGCACGCGCGTTCCCCCAGTCACCGCCGAGCGGTCGCCGCCCGCTTCGCGAATCACCGGCGCAGACTCACCCGTAATCGCCGACTCGTCCACCGACGCCACACCTTCCACGATCTCGCCGTCGCCCGGAACAAACTCGCCCGCCTCCACCAGCACCAAATCTCCCGAGCGCAATTTCGACCCCGGCACGGTCTCCGTTTTGCCGTCGGGAAGGAGCCGGTTCGCCATCGTCTCGGCTTTCGCGCGCCGCAATGCATCGGCTTGCGCCTTGCCCCTCCCCTCTGCCATCGCTTCGGCAAAGTTGGCAAACAAAACGGTGAACCACAGCCACAACGTGATTTGCAGATCGAATCCGAGCCCGGGCTGCCCGTGCATTCGTTCCAGAATGAGCAGCACCGTGGTCACCACGCTGCCCACTTCCACCACGAACATCACCGGATTCCGCATCATGGTCACGGGATGCAGCTTGACCACCGAATCCCAGACCGCGCGGCGCACAATCTTCATATCCCACAAGCTGCGCTTTGATTTCTTGCTTGCCATATTCTCTCTTGTCATCCTGAGCGAGGATTGTGCTTCGCGAAGCGAAGCACAACCGCAGTCGAAGGATCTCTACCTTTCCAATTGGCGTCGGAACTCTGAGTCATTTGCCTCAACCCTCGCCGCCCCTCCCACTAAAACGTCTTCCCCGCCATCATCAGCAAATGTTCCAGAATCGGCCCCAGACTCAGCGCCGGGAAAAATGTCAGCGCGCCGAGAATCACCACCACGCCGATCAGCAGAACCGTAAACAACGGACCGGTTACGGGGAACGTGCCCAACGTTGCCGGAGCCTGTTTCTTGCCCGCCAGATTGCCGGCAATCGCCAGCATCGGCAGAATCATCATGAAACGCCCCAACAGCATCGCCAGGCCCAGCGACGTGTTGTACCAGAGCGTGTTTCCGCTCAGTCCGCCGAAAGCCGAACCGTTGTTGGCCACGGCGGACGTGAAGGCATAAAGCACCTCGCTAAATCCGTGCGGACCCGCATTCGCCATGGCGGAAGTGCCGAACTTGTACAAAACCGAAATTGCCGTGAACACCAGAATCACCAGCGGAAAGATCAACACCACCAGCATCGCCATCTTCACGTCGTAGGCTTCAATCTTTTTTCCCAGATACTCCGGCGTGCGCCCCACCATCAATCCCGCAATGAATACCGAAAGAATGACGAAGACCAACATCCCGTACATGCCCGCGCCCACGCCGCCAAAGATCACCTCGCTCAGCATCAGGTTGATCATCGGAACCATTCCGCCCAGCGGCGTGAACGAATCGTGCATCGAGTTGACCGCGCCGCAACTGGTGTCAGTGGTCACGGTGGCGAACAGCGCCGAGTTTGCCACGCCGAATCGCACTTCCTTCCCTTCGAGATTGCCCACAGCTTGCGAAGCCGCAACCGGATGCTGCGTGCCATGCTGCGCCGCCGCCGTCACCAAAGGATTGCCTCTCGCCTCCGCCCAATACGCCGTAGTCACTCCCGCCAGGAACAATAGAGCCATCGCGGCCCACACGGCCCAACCATGCCGCGGCGAGCCTGTCATTTTTCCCAGCGTGTAAGTAAGGGCGGAAGGAATCGCAAAAATGCAGAACATCTCCAGAAAATTCGTGAACGGCGTGGGATTCTCGAACGGATGCGCGCTGTTTGCGTTGAAGAAGCCGCCGCCGTTGGTGCCGAGTTCTTTGATGATCTCTTGCGAAGCCGTCGGGCCCTGCGCGATTACCTGCTGACTCACCATCTGCATTACCGGCTTACCGTCAGGCCCGTTCACGGGTTTTCCGTCGGTGCCAAGTTGCGCCGTCTGGTACGGATCGACCAACTGCACCGTGTCATAAGGCTTTAGGTTCTGCACCACTCCCTGCGACACTAGTACCAGAGCGCCGACCAAACACAGCGGCGCCAGAATCCACAACGTGCCGCGAACCATGTCGACCCAGAAATTGCCGATAGTCTTTTGCTCGCGGCGGGCAATCCCTCGAATGAATGCGATGGCCAGCGCCATGCCCGCTGCCGCCGAAACCCAGTTGTGATAAGCCAGACCAACCATCTGGGTGAGATAGCTCATGGTGGTCTCGGGCACGTAATTTTGCCAGTTCGTGTTCGTCGTGAACGATGCCGCGGTATTGAACGCCAGCGCCGGAGCGACTCCCGCCAGCTTTTGCGGATTCCATGGCAGCCAGGCCCACTGCTGCGCCCGCTGCAGCACATAAAGCACAATCATGGAAACGCCGCTGAACAAGAGCAGCGCCAGCGCGTATTCCTTCCACTCCATCTCGTGGCTTTCGTCCACGCCCGTGAGCCGGTAGAGAATCCGTTCCACCGGCCGCATCACCGGATCGAGCCAGGTCTTTTCACGGTTGAATACCCGCGCGATAAACCCGCCCAGCGGCTTGGTGATCAGCAACACCGCCAGCAGGAAAACAAGAATCTGCAGCCATCCGTTTGCCGTCATCAGAATTTCTCCGGCCGCAGCATGGCGTACACGAGATACACCAGCAATGCCGCGCAAATGATCAGCATGATGATCGGTTCAGCGGTCATATTCGCCTCAACGCACGCGCTCGCAGAACACCACATAAGCGAGCGCCACCGCAAAAAACACAATCGTCACAGCAAGGAAGGTCGCATCTTGCATCACAAATCCCTTCGGCCCTAAAACTTGACGATAATATTGATGTCGATCAACTGCTCATCGCTGCTCAGAAAGGGAGCCCCTACGCTGCTGCCTTGTGTCCCACAGGCTGTTACGGCTGCGCTTTCGATCTCTTGCATCGACGAATTCCTTACAGGCGAGAATCAGCCGGTAGTACGCCGCGGGCGTGCCCTCGCGAAGCAGAGCAATCAAGAACCGGATCATAAACACAGTTGCCGCACACGTGAGGGTTACAAGTGCAAATGCCAGCCACATCGCGCACTCCATTGTCGCTGCCGTCAGCCTTTTAGTTCACCACGGTGGGAGTAAGAGAGCTCTAAGGAGTTCCTAAAGATTTCGTAAAGGCGTGCTTTTATTCCTGCAATTTACCCGCCGATGCTTGCCGCCGCTCCAGACTAGCAGCCCCACTCCGCTTCGCCCGGCGGGGCAAAATATTGTCTCGATGGTGCCGGCTCGTTTTTCATGGAATCGAGTTCCAGCAGCGCCAGGCGCGCTACAGCAACTAACCGGTTCTTTTCCTGCTGGGGAATTTCCTTCCAGGATCCTCGGCCTTCGCCGCGCACACCCGACGGTTCCGGCGCCAGTGCCTGATGATAGTGGTGGAAAAGCTCTGCCAACCGCTCCGGGACTATTTCGTGAATCCACATCCTGTTCGCCTCCATGAACCCGCAGCCCTAACGGGTTGCCTTTTTGGGCTCCCACAAACCATTGGACACGCCCGGGCGAAAAGCCTGAATAAGGACTCCATAAAATGTTCGTAAAGACTTGAAGTCCGGAACGTGAACAGAACAGGATTTAGGACCCGGGCTCGAAACGGTACCCAACCCAAGGCTCGGTCAGCAGGTACTTCGGCGAGGAAGGATCAGTCTCGACTTTCTTGCGTAGTTGCCCGACAAAAACTCGCAGATACTCCGACTGCTCGGTGCTGTTCGGTCCCCAGATCGCGGCCAGCAGCGTTCGGTGCGTCACTACTTTGCCCGGACGCCGCGCCAGATAAACCAGCAGGTCGAATTCTTTCGGCGTGAGATGGATTTCTTGCCCTGAAACCTTGACGGAACGCGCGTCCAAGTCGATTGAAAAATCGCCCGCGGTAATCACGCTGGGCTGTTCTTCGACCACCGGAGCCCGCCGCAATTGCGCCCGGATTCGCGCCAGCAGTTCGTTCATGCTGAACGGCTTGGTGACATAATCGTCCGCCCCCGCATCGAGGGCCTCCACCTTCGTGCGATCTTGTCCGCGCACCGAAAGCACGATAATCGGAACTTGCGACAACTGCCGCACCTGACGGCACAGGCCGACGCCATCGAGGTTCGGCATGGCCAGGTCCGTCACCACCACGTGCGGGGTCCAGTTTTTCATCAACTCCAGCGCCATCTCGCCGTCATTGGCTACGCGGATGTCATACCCTTGCGCCGAAAGGGTGGTGCGCAGCACGCGTGTGATCTGCGGCTCGTCATCCACCACCAGGATACGACGTTGCTCGCTCGTCATTTCTGGTTCACCGCATTTCCTGGGTCACAATGTGCACATCCACCGCGGGAGTATCGCGCAGAAACTTGTGAATCGCAGAAAGATAGAAATATCTCTTCCACCCCTTCGTAGCCGACCGCCCAAAAACTACCTGCGTAACGTGATTCGAGCGCACAAACTCTGCAACCGCTTCGGCGACGACCTTGCCCTCGGCCTTCGCCACCTTTGCGCCCACGCTCTCCGCGAAACGTATATTGTCGGCCAGCGTCCGCTGGTTCTCGTCGCTCTCATCGGCGCCCGTGTCCACGTACAGCACAAACAGATCGCCATCCAGCGCCTGCGCCATGCGCGCCCCGCGCGCGATCAAATACTGCGCCGCCGGATTCGAGCTGATGCACACCGCGATCCGCTCGCGCACCTGCAACAGTTGTCCATCTTCGCTCTTGAGCTCAGAGAGTGTGCGGTCGACCGCCTGCGTTACCTGCCGCAGGGCCAGCTCCCGCAACGCAACCAGATTGGTATTCCGAAAGAAATTCGCGAGCGCCCGCTCTACCCGCTCCACTGGATAGATATCGCCACGCTTCATGCGGGTCTGCAGCGCCTGCGGCGTCAGATCCGCCATTACAATTTCGCCCGCGCGGCGAATCACCCAGTCCGGCACCGTCTCCCGCACGTGCACGCCGGTCAAACCCTGAATCGTCGGCGAAAGGCTCTCGATGTGCTGCACGTTAAGAGTGGAAAGGACATCGATCCCCGCATCCAGCAGCTCAAATACATCTTCATAGCGCTTCGCGTGTTTGCTGCCTTCAATATTGGTGTGGGCCAACTCATCCACCAGCACCACATGCGGCTTGCGCGCTAGAATGGCGTCCACATCCATCTCTTCAAAGATGGTCGATTTGTATTCCAGCTTCTTGCGCGGAACCGCCTCCAGCCGGGAAGAAAGCTCAACAATCGGTTTGCGCCCGTGCGTCTCCACCACGCCGATCACTACTTCCTCGCCGCGGCTCGCTCGCCGCACGCCTTCACTCAGCATCGCGTATGTCTTTCCCACGCCGGGGGCATAGCCTAGGAACAGTTTGAACACTGCCGGCCGTTGGGTGGTGTCTACTTCCTTAAGCCATTCTTCGGGAGTCTTGGGCATCGCCGTTATTCTCCACGCCGGAACGAGAATTGTCGAATCCTTACTCATTCCGGTTACAATCGTGCCCGTGACAGCCCACTGGCGCCAGCACTTGATCCGATACGCCGCCTGCCTGGTGGCGACCGAAATAGTGGTCCAGGTCTACCGGCATCTCGTCCATGTGAACCCAACCACCATAGCCCTGACGTTCCTGTTGGTAGTGTTGTGGGCGGCGGCCTACTGGGGCTTTCGGTTCTCCGTGTTTCTCGCCCTGCTGGCCACGCTTGCCTTCAACTATTATTTTCTTCCGCCCGTAGGAACCTTCACCGTCGCCGACCCGCAGAACTGGGTAGCGTTGTTCGCCTTCCTCGTGACCGCCGGCATCGCGAGCCAACTGGCCGACCGCGCCCGCAGACAAACCGCCGACGCGATTCAGCGACGCCGCGAGGTGGAGCGGCTTTACAGTTTCAGCCAGCGCCTGCTTGCCACCGATAACGTAGCCGAGCTGCTCAATGCGATTCCCGCCTACGTGTGCGAGGGATTCGGCGCCCAGGCCGCCGCCATCTACCTGCTCAGTTCGCAGCAGGTTTACCGCACCGACCCGAAAGCCACCTGGCTTGCCCTGCAGGATCTGCAAATGGTCAGTTCGCGCGGTGAGCCGGTCATCGATTCCAAGCGCGGCATTTCTCTCAGTCCGTTGCACCTGGGCACGCGCACGACCGGAGCCGTCGGCATCGCCGGCCCCGCGCTCTCGCGAGCCACCCTTGAAGCTCTGGGCAGCATGATTGGCATCGCCATCGAGCGCGCCGGAGCCATCGAGAAACTCTCTCAGACCGAAGCGGCTCATCAGAGTGAAAACCTGCGCGCCGTTCTGCTCGATTCCGTGACTCACGAACTGCGCACTCCGCTCACCGGCATCAAGGCCGCAGTCACCGGTTTGCTCTCGGATTACAACCTCGACGAAACCCAGCGCAGAGAGTTGTTGACAGTCATCAACGAGGAAACTGATCGCCTCGACCGCCTGGTTGGGGAAGCCACGGAAATGGCTCAACTCGATGCCCACAAGGTCGAACTCCACATGGCTCCGGTCGACATTGCCAGCGTGATTGAGTCAGCGGTGGCAGAATCACGAACCGTTCTCGGCCAGCATCCGCTCGAAGTGCGCGTCCCCGCAGCGCTGCCCAAGGTGCGGGTGGATTCCGACCGCATCGCCGAAGTGCTCAAGCAGTTGCTCGAAAACGCGGCCAAATACTCCCCACCCACATCGCCCATCACCGTTACCGCCGAACTGCGGGCGAACCGCGTCATCACCAGCGTCACCGATCACGGGCCCGGCATCGACGACTTCGAGCAATCGCTGGTCTTCGATAAATTCTATCGCGGCCGCGACCAACGCTATAGCGTGCAAGGCACGGGCATGGGACTAGCCATCGCCAAGGCCATCGTCGAAGCCCACAGCGGCGGTGTCAGCGTAACCAGCCAGCTCGGCCTCGGCTCCGTATTTTCTTTCGAACTGCCCGCCGCCTGAAGGCCCTATCGCGCGGCACGCCAAGGGGTACTCTGCCGGCAGATTTTTCACATTGCCGAGAGTAACGGTAAACCAGTAAATTCAGTACCAGATCGCCATCCACGTCCCGATGAGCCTTGCCACGCTGAACGATGTCTTCTTTGCCGCCACCGAGCGAAGTCTCGATCGCGCCATGCTCTACCGCGAGTCGGGAAAGTGGTTGCCGATTTCTTCTTCCGATCTCCGCCGCAACGTCGCTGGAACTGCCCGCGCCCTGCAGGAATGGGGCATCCGCAAAGGTGACCGTGTCGCTATCCTCAGCGAGAATCGCCCCGAGTGGTCCACCGCCGACTTCGCCATTCTCCTGCTCGGCGCCGTCACCGTTCCCGTCTATTCCACATTGACCCCTGAACAAACCGCCTACACGTTGAGCGACTCCGGTGCCCGCGTCGTTTTCGTTTCTACCGAACATCAACTACACAAGATTCAGACCATCTTCTCGCAGACGCAACTTAATAAGATTGTCGTCATGGATCATGTCCAGGTTCCCGCCGAACTGTCCCCAACCTGCGTGCTCATGGATCAGTTCATGACGCAAGGCCCGCTCGGTCTTGACGCTGCAACCGAATCGTTAGCCCGCTCCATCCAGCCCGACGACCTCGCCACCATCATCTACACCTCCGGCACCACCGGAGTCTCCAAGGGCGCGATGCTCACCCACGGCAATATCGCGTCCAACATAAACTGCTCTCTGCGAGGCTTTGACGTACATCCCGGTTTGTTAAGCGTTTCGTTTCTTCCGCTCTCCCACGTCACAGCGCGCCACGTGGATCTTTCCATGCTGTACCATGGCGTCACGCTGGCCTACTGCCCCTTCATCGAGCATCTTCCCGAGACACTAATGCAAGTGCAACCGTCGCTTTGCGTCTCGGTGCCGCGAGTCTACGAAAAAATCTACGCCAAGACCGAGATGACAGCCAAAGGTTTTCTTAAGCGCGCCATCTACCGCTGGGCGCTTTCCGTGGGCCGCGCCAACAAGCCCGCGATTCTCGCCGGACAATCTCCCACGTCGCCAAGATGGAAGCTTGCCAACAAACTGGTTTTCTCGAAAATTCGCGCTGGCATGGGAGGCAACGTCGAAACCTTCATCTCCGGAGGCGCGCCCCTGGGCCGCGAACTCGCGGAATGGTTCGCCACCGTCGGCATCCGCATTCACGAAGGCTACGGCTTAACCGAAACTTCTCCCGTAATCGCCGTCAACACACCCATCAACCACCGCATCGGCACCGTCGGCAAAATTCTTCCCAACCTTGAAGTTCGTATCGCCGAAGACGGCGAAATTCTGGTGCGCGGCCCCTCCGTCTTCAAGGGATATTGGAATCGTCCCGAAGAAACGCAGAACGCATTTCAGGACGGCTGGTTCAAGACGGGTGACATCGGTCACATTGATGCCGATGGATATCTCTCGGTCACCGACCGCAAGAAAGAGCTCATCAAAACTTCCGGCGGAAAGTTCATCGCCCCGCAGCCCATCGAAAATTCCTTGAAGCTCAACCCCCTGGTCGGCACCAGCGCCATCATCGGCGACAGGCGCAAATTCGCCTTGGTCATCGTCTCGCCCAATTTCGCGCTGCTCGAAGCTTGGGCCCGGAGCAATCACGTTGCGTTTTCCTCGCGTGCCGAACTGGTCGGCAACCCAAAAGTTCAGGCGCTCTACGAAGGAATCATCGAGGAAGTAAACAAGAATCTGGCGCGCTTCGAAAAGCTGAAACGGGTGTTGCTCGTCCCCGACGAATTCTCCGCCGACAACGGCGCTCTCACTCCCACAATGAAGTTGCGCCGCCGGGTTGTCGAAGACCGCTACCGCCGCGAGATCGACGAGCTCTACGCGCAGGCGGAGGCCACCACCGCGACTTAATAGAAGAGAATGCTGTAGAGCAGGATCAAAAGCACGATCGACGCCACAATGGCATACAGATAATCGCGCTCCCTGGCGAATCCGAAGATTGAAAACGCGACGCGTGCAACGGGAGTTGCGATGAGGAACAGCAATCCAAGCTGGATGATTCCCCTGCCGCGAAGCGCGACCGCATCCCGCAGAACTCCTGCGACGGTGCGAAAGTATGGAGTCTCGCCGTGGAACATTCGGTAATTCACGGGTGAATGTCCATCTCTTATGAGATAAATAATCGCGCCGATCGCGACAATAAAACCGGAAAACAGAATTCCTGCACGCAGCAGGCTGCCGATAAAAATATCCATCTTCTTATCGTTCCAACTTTCGTTCATGCTCATCTCGATCTACCTCTCTCAAAGCTTCCCCGAAAGGCCCTTGTAGAGCATTTCGATTCCCAGAGCAACGATTACGAGGCTGAACACTCGCCGCAGCCATTTAATTTCCGCTCTCACCAGAACGCGTGCTCCCAGTAACGATCCGCCAAGAACCCCCAGCATCACCGGCATGGAGAGCCCAGGGTCGATGTATCCGCGGGAAAGATAAATCCCCGCGCTGGCGGCCGCGGTTACGCCGATCATGAAATTGCTGGTGGTGGTCGAAACCTTGAAAGGAATCTTCATCGCCCGGTCCATGGCGAGCACCTTCATCGCTCCCGAGCCGATGCCGAGCAATCCCGACAACGCTCCCGCGACAAACATGAGGCTCAAACCGGCAGGCACGTGCTGCACGTTGTATTCGCGAGTCCCCTCTCGATCGGGGAAACTCCCATTCATCCGCAGTTTGGTGGCGAGCGGATCTTGCGGGGCTTCACGTTCTTCTTTCGAACGCGGCTTCCGGGAGAGGTACGCCGAGCCAATCAGCACCAATCCAAACACCGTGGCAATCGCGCCCCCGGAAACGTGTGTCGCCAGAGTCGCGCCCACCAGCGCTCCAGTCGTGGTGGCGATTTCCAAAAACATTCCAATCCGAATGTTGGAGAAACCTTCTCTCACGTAAGCTGCCGCCGCTCCCGAGGAAGTGGCGATCACCGAGACCAGCGACGCGCCGATGGCGTAGTGAATATCCACTCCGAGCAGTAAAAGCATGGGGACGAGCAACCCGCCGCCGCCCAGGCCCGTCAGAGCGCCCAGAAAACCGGCAATGAGAGATCCGGCGCACACCACCAGGCTAAACTCCAGGACAGTCATGCCCGTTCCTTTTGAGAAGACGATTGGTCTCAGCCCTGTTGTGATGCCTTCGGCGATAACTCGATAATTGGGAAGTCAACATCGTACAGCAAAACCAGCACCCAACAAAAGCTACCGCAGCGGCAACTACGTCCCTTGCCGTACGCTTTCCGTTACAATGTAAGATTATGACCGACCCACTCCGCATCGCCGGCCACTCCTTCCGTTCCCGCCTGATCGTGGGCACGGGAAAATACAAATCCTTCCAGGAGACCGCGCGCGCTCTGGAGGCCAGCGGCGCCGACATGGTCACCGTTGCCGTTCGGCGCGTCAACCTCGACCGCAACAAGGAATCACTGCTCGACTACATCGATCCCAAGAAATATTTTCTGCTGCCCAACACCGCCGGCTGCTACACCGCGGATGAAGCCATCCGCGCCGCTCGCCTCGGCCGCGAGGTCGGCCTCTCAGACTGGGTAAAACTCGAAGTGATCGGCGATCAAGCCACGCTCTACCCGGACGTGCAAGCCACGCTAGAAGCCACGCGGGTCCTCGTAAACGAAGGCTTCACTGTTCTGCCCTACACTTCCGACGACATCGTCTTCGCCAAGCGTCTCATCGATGCCGGCGCCGCTGCGGTGATGCCGCTGGGCGCTCCCATCGGTAGCGGTATGGGCATTCAGAACCAGGCCCACATCCGCATCCTGCGCGAGATGATCACCGCCGTGCCGTTGATTGTTGACGCGGGCGTAGGCACGGCTTCCGACGCCGCGATCGCCATGGAACTGGGAGCCGATGCCGTTCTGATGAACACCGGCATCGCTGGCGCGCAGGATCCAGTGCTAATGGCAGAAGCCATGCGGCACGCTGTGCTCGCCGGACGCCAAGCCCATCTCGCCGGACGCATGCCGAAGAAGCTGTATGCGACGGCAAGCTCTCCGCTCGAAGGCGTGGTCCGGTAGATCCAAGATTGCGTAGCGGCCGGTGGCGCGTCCGACTGCGCGCGCAAGGAAATGCGGCAATAACAAAAGGGCGGCCGCGGGCCGCCCTCATCAACTCCAAGCCTTTACCGCTCTCAGAGCATCTTCGCGCTGTCGACATGGATGGAATCGCCCATCACGTGGCCGGTCACGGCGATGTGGTGTCCCACATGCGCCTGGAGCGCATCCGGGTTGTCGACCGCCAGAACCTTCTGATCCTTATCGGTCACAATTACCATTTTCGCGCCCGCAGCCAGGCACTTCTTGGTGCATGCCTCAGCCTTATCGTTGGCACCCTTGGCGCCGCATTTATCGTCGCTTACCCAACCGTTGACGGTTGTGCTCTTCCCCATGTCGTCAAACGCCATCGCCGTGAGGGCAAACACAAAACAAATCGCAAGACAAAGCACTAACACTTTTCTCATGGCCGGTTTCTTCTCCTTTTTGATCTTCCGATCGCGGCCCCAAGCCGCAGGTTATGGTAGGAATTCTAATCGCACGTGCGGCAGCACTCAACGACCCCGCCGACCGCCGACTAACGCCCGAACTATACCACACAGGAATGTCCTTGATGTCACGGATTGGAGGCTGCCAAGCCTGCGGACTCAGGGCGCAAGACGCCTTACTTCTTCGCCGAATGGTTAGCCGGCAGTGGCGGATTCGCCGGAGCGGTCGGGACATAGACGTACTCTCCGGGACGCGCGTAGCGCAACTGCTCACGCGCTTCCTTCTCTATGGCTTTTTCGTCCGTCTTCAATCCCCGAATCTGCTCCGTGTAGAGCTCGTTCTCTTTCTGTTCCTGCTCAATCCGCCTCTGCAGCGATTCATACGCCGTCCGCTTCTGCTTGTAGACAATCATGCCATTCGCGCCAAACATCACGTGCACAAACAGCAGGCCTGCCAGCGCCGTTACTGCGATCGTGGCAATCCGTCGCCTTAAGACATACACGCGCGTCGCCAGCGGGCGCAAACTCTCCATCCAGGACACGGCCAGCGCCTCGGCGAGCGGCGCCTTTTCTGCCATTGCGCGCAGCCCGTCTTGCGGACTCGGAAACCGGCGAATTTTGGAAGAATTCTTCACTCGAAAATCCATTGCTTGGCCGACGTGCTCAGCTTTTCCAAATCCCGCTCACTCCGCGCCTCCGAGTACACCCGCACCACAGGCTCAGTGCCCGAAAGGCGATAGCACACCCACGAGCCGTCCTCGAAAACCAGCTTCAATCCGTCCGCACGAACCACTTCGCTGACACTGCGCCCACAGAACTCCCGCGGATCGAACCTCAACTTCTCAGTGAACTTGCCCTGCACCTCGGGCGTCAAGCGGAAGTTCTCCCGCCGCGGGTAATAGGAACCAACTTGGTTACACAACGCCTTCAGTTGCTCCCCCAGAGACTTGCCCCGGCGCGCCACCATCTCGCAGCACAGCAGCCCCGCCAGCACTCCGTCCTTCTCCGGCACGTGATGGCGAATCGACAGCCCCGCGCTTTCTTCCCCACCAATCGCGATCTTGTCCTGCATAATCAGTTCGCCAATATACTTGAACCCCACCGGAGTCTCGTACAGTTCCACGCCGCGTGCCCTGGCGATCGCATTGATCAAGTTTGTAGTCGCCACCGACTTCGCCACGCCGTTCTTCCAACCACGGCTCTCCACCAGATAGTCGAACAGCAGCGCAATCACGTAGTTCGGCTGAAGGAAGGTTCCGTCGGCATCGACAATCCCGAAGCGATCCGCGTCGCCGTCGGTCGCAATGCCGATATGCGCTCCCGTCGCCCGCATCTCTTTTCGCAGATCCTCCAGCAGGTGATCGTCCGGCTCCGGCGCGTGCCCGCCAAACAGCGCGTCCCGATAATCGTGAACCGTAGCAACCTTCACCCCCGCGTCGCGCAGAAGCCGGTCCGAATATCCCCGCGCCGCGCCCCACATGGGATCGAAGCAGACTTGCAGGCCGGCCTGGCGGATCACTTCCAGATCCACAATCTCCGCCAGCCGCTTCATGTATCCCAACTTCACATCCAGAGTTTCCTTCGCGGCTTCGCCACTGCCGCTGCTTTCTAGTCCTGACTCCGCATTCGCAGCATCTCCCGCTTCGATCTCTGCCTCAATCTTCTTCGTCACCTCCGGCAGCGCGGGGCAGCCATCCGGCGTCGAAAATTTGATCCCGTTATATTCCGGCGGATTGTGCGACGCGGTAAAGTTGATGACTCCATCCGCCTTGGTTTGGACGACCGCATACGCAAATGCCGGAGTGGGCGCCGGTTCCGTGACCACCACCGGCGTAATGCCGTGCGCCGTCAGGATCTCCGCCGCCATGGAACAGAACGTCTCACCCAGGAATCGGGGGTCGCGGCCCACGATCACCCGGGCTCCTTGCTTCTTCTGCGTGGCCACTTGGCGCGCAATTCCGCCCACCGCGCGACGTACGTTGGCAAACGTAAACTCCTCTGCCATCACCGCCCGCCAGCCCGACGTGCCAAACTTGATTTGCGTAGTCATGTTCCGTTCTCTAGCTTAAACTGCTAGCTCTCAGCTGCCGGTGTTCGGTCGACGGCTGATTGCTTCGTTGCAGGCTGATTCTATATGACCGACAAACGAATCGTCCGCACCACCGCCAGCTCGGAAGAAGAAGCCCGGAGGATCGCGCGTCATTTGGTGGAGGGCCGCATTGCCGCTTGCGTCAACATCGTTCCGCAAGTCACATCCATCTATCGCTGGCAGGGCCGGGTGGAAGAAGCCGGCGAATGGCTCTTGATCGTCAAGACAACAGCCGCGGTCTTCGGCCGGGTGCGGCAGGCGATTGCAGAACTGCACTCCTATGAGCTCCCGGAGTGCATTTGCCTGACCATCGAAGATGGATCACCAAATTATTTGCAGTGGATTGCCGAGTCGGTGTCTGCCGGCGAATCCGGATGAAGCCCGGTGGAAATGTGCCCGAAAACTTTTTGCGGGGGCCTTGCAGATCGATTGGGATCGCGGATGCAGTACGTCTGAGAACCGATTGAGTGGTACACCCACCCCACCCCTATTTGGCGAATCGCGAGTAAACATGCGGGTGGGCGCAATGTGCAGCTCCGGTGCCGGAGGCGTGAACCGTACTGCCTCCGCTTTGACTATGTTCTGCTCATTCCTTTGGCCGCAAGGTCAGGTGTCACAGAGAGTCTGTGGAAGTCCGTTGGCGAAAAAGTTTTTATATCTCCGCCAGCCCCAACTCCAAATCATCGACAATATCCGCAATATCCTCGATGCCCACCGAAATGCGCACCATGCCATCGCTGATGCCAATCGCTTTTCGCCCCTTCTCGCCCAGTCCGGCGTGCGTCATCGTCGCCGGATGAGAGATCAGCGTCTCCACGCCTCCCAACGATTCTCCGAGGGAGCACACGCGCAATTTTTTCAGCATCTTGTTGGCGTTCTTCAGCGAGCCTGTCTCGAACGTGATCATCGACCCAAAGCCACGCATCTGCCGCTTCGCCAGTTCATGCTGCGGATGATCGGCCAGCCCCGGATAAAAAACCTGTTTCACTTTCTGGTGTTTCGCCAGAAACTCGGCCACCACACGCCCATTGCGATCGTGGATCTCCATGCGCGCCGCCAGAGTTTTGACGCCGCGCAGCACCAGCCAGCACTCGAACGGAGAAAGGATCGCCCCCGCGGCCTTCTGCAGAAATGCCAGCTTCTCCGCCTGTTCGGGCTTGCTGCACACCACCACGCCACCAATTCCATCGCTGTGGCCGTTGAGAAATTTTGTGGTCGAGTGCACCACCATGTCCGCGCCCAGCGCCAGCGGCTGCTGAAAGTAGGGCGACATGAAAGTGTTGTCCACCACCAACTCGGCTTTCCTGCGCCGGCAAATCCGGCTGATGGCCGTCAGATCGCTCAACCGCATCAATGGATTGGTTGGCGTTTCCACGAACACCATGCGCGTATTCTTCCGGATGGCTCCCTCCACGTTTTCAGCATCCGATGAATCCACGTAAGAAAACTCCAGCCCGAAGCTGGTCAGTACCTGGTTGAATAGCCGGGGCGTTCCGCCATACAAATCGTTCCCGCAAACCACGTGATCGCCCCACTTCAACATGCTGGCGACCGCGTTGATGGCCGCCATGCCGCTGGCAAACACTGGAGCGGCTACTCCGCCTTCGAGCGATGCCAGGTTTTCCTCCAGCCGCGCCCGCGTGGGATTCGAGACCCGCGAATACTCGTAACCTTTGTTCTCGCCGATGCCCTGCTGCACATATGTGGAAGTCGGATAGATGGGGACGGTGACGGCGCCGGTCAAGGGATCCGGCTGCTGCCCATTGTGAATGGCGCGCGTAGCGAAACCAGGTTGTCTGTCTTTCTTCATTCACCCTCGAAAACAATCTCGGCATGTCTTAGCGGACGTTGCGGTAAGAGCTTTCTGCCGGCGCAGTCTATGCCGCCGGTGGAGAAGCCTAGCCTAGATCCCGCCCTCAAAAATCTTCTTCGACAAATACCGCTCCGCCGAATCCGGAATAATGGTCGCCACCCGTTTCCCCGCGCCCAGCCGGCGCGCCACTTGCAGGGCTGCGAAAGCGGCTGCCCCGCCGCTTGATCCCGCCAACACGCCTTCCCGCGCCGCCAACTGCTTCACCGTCGCAAACGAATCTTCGTCCGTTACTGCAACAACTTCATCGCACACGGCAGGGTCAAACGTCTCTGGGATGAAGTTATTCCCGATGCCTTCCACTTTGTGCGGGCCGGGCGCTCCGCCCCCAAGGACCGAACCTTGCGTTGTCACAGCAACCGCCAGCGCCCCCGGGACATGCTCTTTCATATAGCGCGCGATGCCGGTAAAGGTTCCGCAGGTGCCACAGCCCAAAACCACGGCATCGACTTGCCCATTCATCTGCTCGAAAAGTTCGACCGCAGTGGTTTCGTAGTGGTAGTCGGGATTCGCCGGATTCTCAAACTGCCCCGCCATGAACGCGCGACGATCGCCGGCCACCAACTCTTTGGCTCGACGGATCGCGCCCTGCATGCCCTCGTCGTCCGGAGTGCGCTCAACCTCAGCGCCGAGGGCGCGCATGATGATCACCTTTTCCTGAGAAAAATTTTCCGGCACAAACAGCTTCACCTTGTAGCCGCGATTCACGCCGATCAGCGCCAACCCGATTCCCGTGTTTCCCGCGGTTGCTTCGACGATGGTTCCCCCGGGCGCGAGCTTCCCTTCCCGCTCGGCTCTCCGGATAATTCCGATGGCGGCGCGATCCTTGACGCTGCCGCCCGGATTCAAGTATTCAAGTTTCGCGAAGATGTCGGCGGACCCGCTGGGCACGAGCCGCTTCAGCCGCAACAGGGGAGTTCCACCGACCAAATCAGTAATATCGTCGGCAACCCCAAGATGGGAGACTTCAGAGTTTTTCAAGTGCACGTTACAGGGTATCAAAGTCAAATTTGGTTTTCCCAAGAAAATGGCGCGTTCTCACACAGAAGGCGCACGCGCCAAAAGACCGAATAGAGCTCTGCGGGCACGGCTACTTTCCAGGGGACATTAACTTTTGCGAGATGAGTTTATCTGCCTTTTTCTTCGAGTCTTCCCCAATCGTGACCTTGGTTTGATCTTTCGACGCGGCTGCTGTTGCCGCTTGATCATGCAGTCCCTCGACTGCGTATGAGGGGGAGTGGCTGGCTATCTCGAGAAGAGATTCAGCCGTGTGGTCGGCGACCCGTATGGTGCGCCGTGCTTTCGGTTCCCTATTTTCCGCCATCGTTCCCTCCTGGTCACTTCCCTGCGCGTAGAGTGACATCAGTATCCGGGCAGGGCGTCAGCGGCACACCGCAGGCACGCTCTACGTCGTTGAACTCATCCCAATCAATAAACTTCCCTTGAATCCTCATGCTCTCGTGGACAGCGGGCGACGTGAGCATCCCTCTCATGAACGGAAGGAATTTACGCATAGCGGCAATTGCTTCGGGCGTCTGTTCGGTCATCACTGAGCCTCCTGTTTTCTTTTCCGAACACACAGAACTACGCCCGGGATCCACAACAGAAGGGCCAGCGGCGAAGTCATGTTAGCGAGGAATTCGAACGGTGACCCGTGCGAGTGAAGGATGGGCATCACGGTAGAAAGGATGAGCAACGCGATTCCTAACTTTTTCATCATTCACTTCCCGGCGTTCACAACGATGCAATATCCCTTCGCGCCTGCCACGACTTCCCACGTGTAGTTTGGGTGTTTTTTGAGCCGCTTTGCCCACCTTTTTGCTTGTGACTCGTTGTTAAAAAGAAGAGCCTCGGCCTCGTTGTCGGTGAAGTCAAAACCAATTCCATTCGTCTTAACGTATGCCATCGTGAACCCCCTCCAGCGGTCACGATACGAGGCCGGGCTCGGGCGCACAAGTTACGGACGATGTTGGACGCGAAGTTGCTCAAGGGCGGCGGGAAGGCGGGGAAGTGACTTCGGTGTTCGCACAATCGGTATATCTACTCAAGTTTCCCGTAATTTCACCGATCTAATAGGCTGGAACACCGATCCGGGAGTTCCCAGTGCCTCGGCAAATGCTCGAATCTAACCACCCTCCGGGCCCAGCATGCCGTTTAATCCCGAGAGAAGTCTATTGTGAGCGGGCTGGTGCTGGAGTTCCCGGCCTGGTCGTCGATGGAATAAATAGGCACGCTGATTCCTGCCCTTAAGGTCGGACGCGAGTCGGGGTAGACACGTGTACAAAATAGAGAAGAGCGATCTGGGATTTCATCTCACCTTCGGCGGCGACATGACGAAAGCCGAACTCGAGAAGTGGTACGAGGAGAGTGAGCAGGTTCTGACCGGGCAGCCAGTCCCAT
>Ga0302324_100001127_pt1 | contig 65797 bp, 56 predicted proteins | sample Palsa_T0_1_FD_201949 | JGI IMG/M metagenome (GOLD analysis project Ga0302324, IMG submission 201949) | Peat permafrost microbial communities from Stordalen Mire near Abisko, Sweden - Palsa_T0_1 | ecosystem: Environmental > Terrestrial > Soil > Palsa > Peat permafrost | place: Sweden: Abisko...
TACGGCTCACGGCGAGCCGTCCGAGCAATGCTGCGGGCACCACCGGATACCGCGGAAGTTTCTTGGCGATCTCCGGTGATAGTGCATTCAGGGCAACGCTTGTGGCCGTAAGCGTGTAGTACCCGGCCACGTCCTGGGACGTGACCTTCACCGTTACGAAACACGTCGCAATCCGCCGCCTGATGTCCTGCAAGGCTTGTTCGCGAAGGTACCGATCGAGATGCGAAACGACCCGGCCACCCTATTTCACGATCAGCTTGCGGCGGCGTTCAAAGGCCTCTTTCAGGGCTGCCGCGGGCGCGGGAGGGTGCAACAGCAGCGTCATGAATTTCTCCTGCGCCTCGCGTGAAAGCCGAATAACTTCGACTTCAGTAACGGTCTTAAGCGCCACCTCTTGAGCGGCAGCAACAACAAAATCGCTTACCGAGCGTCCCTGGATCTCGGCGGCGCGGCGTACAACAGCTAGAGCCTCGCGCGTAATTCGGGCCTCCAGGCGGGCGGTTCGTGTGGTGGTCTCTTGGGGCATCAGCGTCCAACCTCTCATGCTAACAAGCGGGCCGATTGCGCCTACTCCCATTCGATCCGATCGCCCGGCAGCAACGGTAAACGCAACGCATTCGGATCGCTCGCATCCACCTCCACCGGCGTCAACACGCCATTGTCGAGGCGCGACAATTTCAGCGTCCGCGGATGCTCCGCAACGCTGCCCAATGTGTTGCCCCACCCCACGACACTGCGAACGCCATTGATCGAAACCTCAATCTGAAGCGCGACCGTGCATGCCACGGGAAATGCCGCACAGTGTTGAGAAGTCCCGCTACAAACCGCGTCCGGATCCTCCAGGAGTCTCACGACCAGGCGATTCAGTTCATCCAATGAATCCGCCCCCAACAAAACCGCGCCCCGCGTATCGGACTTTTGGCGGAAGACGATCTGGAAAAAATACCGGTAATAGCGATAGCGCCGCTTCTGGCGCCCGATCAAATCCTCGACCGGCAGTTGATCGGCGGGACGCCGGGCTACATCGGACCGCACCGAGATCAGCTGTAACCCGCGATCGCGAACTCGATAAACCGCGGTCTGGGTGCCTAGAAAGCCGTCCAGCCCGCGCTTGGGGGCGCCTTCACGATAGTAAGCGTTCTCCACACGCAGTTCCGTGTATGCATGCAGCAACCATCCCTGCGCGGGGCCAACATCGCTGTACCGGCTGAGCACCTCCGGAAACGCGGTCTCCTTGGCTTCCGGCGAACGGATCACATAACCTGGTTCGGCTGCCAGGACCCGAAAGGAACCATGCGCACGTGGCGTCGCGCAGGAGTACAACCAGGGCAACAGCAAGATTGCAAACGCCGGAACCTTCCACGCGCCGCGGCAGGCAAGCATCTACCTAATTTGACACCAGCTAATTGGACACCAAGGCAGGAGCGCTGGTTCCCGAGCGGCCGTCCCGCTGGCCTATGCTATCATCCCGTTAAGAACATAAGTTCAATTTACCGTGCATCGCGACGCTCCAAACACCTTGATCGCGTTGGAGTTCGGGCGATTTCAGCCGATCTGCCTAGTTTCAGCCGATCTGCCTAATGTGGACATGCGGGTTAGGGCGATAATGGCGATCACCCGGCGACTCACCATTCTGCTGCTGCTGGTTTCCTGCCTGTTGTTGGCTGCGCCTCCTCCCGCACCAACCAAACTCACCCTGCAGCAGGCCGGATCGCGCGTCGGCCGCGATTTCGTCCCGGCTTACCAGAACCAGCCGGTGGCCGTCACTGGCCAAATCTCGGCGCGCCCCATCTGGATCGCCGATTCTTACTACTTGCCCATCCAGGACGACGCGCACTATGGACTCCTGCTCAGACCTTCGGCGACCCAGCTGCAAGGCCTGGACCCCGGCGATTGGGTGGAAGCGCAAGGGACGATCGACAACCGGGCCGGAATGCCTATCCTGGTGCCCCAGGCCATCCGGCGCTTGCGTCACCAGCCGCCGCCCGCTCCGAAGTTCATAGCGGCATCGGAGCTCGCGTCCTTCCGTTACCTGGGAGTGCTGATCACCACCGAAAACATCGTGACCGCCGAAGATCAAAATAGCGGCGGCGATACGCTGCTGATCGGACCAACCAGCCAGTCCCTGTATGTGTTTTTGCCCCGATCGCGGCGGGACTCCGGTCCGCAGTTGGGCGGGTTCCGGATCGGCGATCGCCTCCGCATCACGGGAATCGCCAACCAATACTGCACGCTGCCGCCCTACGATCGCTTTTTTGAAGTGCTCGTTCCCAGCCCGAGTTCCATTGCCGTTCTCGATCGGGGCTGGGTGATTCAACCACCCGTTTTGCTCGCCGCGCTGATTCTAGCCGGCGCCCTGGCCACCGTCTGGTGGTTCCGGGAACGCCGTATGGCCAGCCTTCGCCGCCAGATGCGGCTGCTCAATTCACTCGGCGAGCAGGTGATCGGCGCGACATCATCCACCGAGATCCTGCGCCGCTTGACCTTGCATCTCGGCGCGCTTTCGAATGCCACCGGCGTCGGTTTGTACATTCACAATCGGGGCAGCAAGGTGCTGGAGGGCATTCACACCTCGAGTGCGGCCGTCACCATCGTCGATCCTGAAGCCCCGGCCAGTTCCATGGCTTCCGGCGTGGCCGAGTGCTTCCGCAAGCACGCCCTGCTGGCCATTTCGGATACCCGCCGCAGCCCGCACTTCCGCAAGGAAGAAGCCGCAGTATCGCCGCGCTCCGTGCTGTTCGTTCCCATGTTCGCGCAAGCCGAGTTGATGGGCGTGCTGGATATCCATCACTCGAATCACTTCCACCATTTCGGCGAGGCCGAGCAATCCGCCATGCAACACCTGGCGAACCAGATCGCCACCGCCCTCAAATTGCAGGAACAGCATTCCATGCGCGAACAGTTGTTCCGCAGCGAGAAACTGGCTGCGGCGGGACAACTGATCTCCGATGTCGCCAACGAGCTGCGCTCCCCGCTGCAATCCATCGACATGCTGGCCACCGCGCTGCGCTCGCAAAACGGCGAAGCCGCGCACCCGGAGCTTGAATCCATCACCACCGAAGCACGCCGGGCCAACGAGATCGTCGGCCGGCTGGTCTCTTTCGCCAACGTGGAACAGTCGCAGGCCGAGCCGCTGGATCTTAATGCCATCCTTTCGGGCCTGCTTAAGTTCCGCGCGCCGGAATGGAAGGTGAAGGGCGTCGAAATAAAATCCCATCTCGCGGTCAAGCGCGCTATCGTGCTGGGTTCGCCCGGACAGATTGAACAGGTGCTGCTTAATCTGCTGGTGGACGCGGAAAAATCCGCCGCCGAGGCGCGTGACAAAGTGATCACCGTCTCCAGCAGCCTGCTCGCCAAGCGCGTTCTGGTGGAGATCGCGTATCCCACGCGCGGGCCCGACAATCGAGGCGATTCCACCGACGGCGATCATGCCGGTTCGGGCGCTCTCGGCCTGGGCGTCTGCCGCGGAATCATCGAAGGCCATGGCGGCGAGTTCCGCGTCGTTCGCACCGGCCCTGGCCACGCCCGCTTTGACATCGAGCTGCCCGTCATCGAAGCCCGGCAGGCCAGCTCCGGCCCTTCGCAGCTTTCTGAGGCCATACGCCAACTCACGGTTCTGGTGGTTGAGCCGGACACCCGGGTGCAACGGAAATTGGTGGAGATGCTCGGCAATCGCGGCGATCGCGTCGTTCCGGTCTCCAGCGCCGAGGAGGGCCTGGATATTGTCGAGCGGCTCCGTTTCGATATGGTCATTTGCGCCGTCCGCTTGCCGGGCTTGAATTGGGTCCAGTTCTGCGAACGCGTCCGCCTGCGCGTGGGTGGTTTCGTTCTGCTTACCGACGCGTTCAATAGCGACGTCGGCCGCGCGTTTCGTAACAGCGAAGGCTACGTCCTCACCAAACCGGTCGACGAGACGGATTTGTATCGGATTTGCCGCTCCGTCGAAGACAAGACCAGCCTGCTCATCCGCGAGTAGCTCCGGGAAATCGCCCCGAAAGGTAGCAAATGACCTTTTCCGCTTCCTACGACCGCACCACGAAGATCATTTCCGCGGGCCTGTGTCTGGCGCTGCTGGCCATCATCGCCGCCACGCACAGCTTCTTCATCGCCGCGCTGCTGGCGCTCATTGTCCTGGTGTCTTACGCCTACTCGCCGCGCGGCTACGTGCTCACCGATCGATCCATCGTAGTGCGGCGCCTCGCCGGCCCGGCCCGCATCCCGCTGGACGATGTTCGCGAGATACGTCGCGCCACGCCGGACGACTTACGCCTCTCCATCCGCATCTGGGCCAGCGGAGGGGCGTTCGGATACTACGGATTGTTCAGCACCGCAAAGCTCGGCAAATGCACCTGGTACGTGACCAATCGGAACAACCGCGTGGTTGTGATCACCGGCTCAAAAACAGCGCTCTTCAGCCCGGACGATGTGGACGGGTTTCTCAACGCGATTCGCGCTTCAGCGCCGATCGTGGAGGGTTATCGAGCGCCGGTGCCGCACCGGTCCCGAGCGTTCGGAACCGCAATTGGCGCGGCCATTGGAATCGTGTGTATTGGATTGGTGGCAGCCGCGCTGTCGTATTCGCCCGGCACGCCCGGCTACACTCTCACGCCCACCGAATTGACCATCCACGATCGCTTCTATCCCGTGACACTGCTGGCGGATAACGTGGACGTCAGCCAGATCCGCATCGTCGATCTTGCCAGGGATGCCGAATGGCGCCCCACCTTCCGCACCAACGGCTTCGCCAACTGGCATTATCAATCCGGCTGGTTCCGCGTTGCCGCCGTCCAGAAAAACGTGCGGGTGTACCGCTCCGGAGGACAGCGCCTGGTGCTCTTGCCACCCAGTGGCGACGGCGTGACGGTCCTGTATCAAGCGGCGGACCCGGAAGCATTCGTATCTGCAATTCGGGCCGCGTGGAGCGTCGTGGTACGGATCAGCCCAACACAAAGCCCCGCAAACGCGGGAAAATAGATTCACTATGCGCTACAAGCTCGCCTTCGCGCTCCTGATGGCCGGTGCTTTGTTGGCCGCCGAAAAATATGCCGGCCCCACGCCGCCCATGCCCGATATCCCGTACCTGTTGCACGGCTCGAACCTCATCGAAACCGAAGTGGCACAAGCCCGGCAGGAAAATCATAAGGACGACTCGAAGTTCGCCATCTCCGGCGCGACATCTTCCGCGCGCACGCCCCTGGCCGAACCGATTTTTCTTATCGACGCCCGCCAGATCTCGCCCCAGACCCTCGAACTCTATCGCCTCGACGTGAAGGGTGGCAATCGCGAGGTCTCCACGAATTCCAGCCGGCGGCGCGGCGGATCGCACGCTCTGCACCTGGCCGTGAGACAGCTCTCCGGCCATCTCTATCGCGTGGAAGTGGACGAGCCTCTCGAAAACGGCGAATATGCGCTCTCGCCCAACGGAGACAATCGGGCCTTCTGCTTTGAGATTTATTAAGGAGATCGAGATCGAGCGCATTCCGTATCTGGCCACGCAAGTGGCCGCGCCGTATCAAGACCTGCGCCCCATTCCGGTTTCCGTGCTGCTGCACAACGTACGCAGCCTCTATAACGTCGGCGCATTCTTCCGCACCATGGACGCCGCCGGTTGCGGCAAGCTGTTTTTGTCGGGGATCACCGGCCGGCCGCCGCACCGCAGCCTGGCGAAGACGGCTCTTGGCGCCCAGGAGACGGTAACGTGGGAACATCACGCAGAACCGAGCGTCCTGATCCGGCAACTGCGCGAGCAAGGAGCGGAGATCGCCGCCATCGAAACCAGCGTCCACGCCACCGACCTCTACGATTGGCAGCCGCGCTTTCCGGTCTGCGTCCTGTTCGGCCACGAAGTCGACGGCCTGGGCGAACCGCTGTTGGCCCTCTGCGACACCCACATCCGTATTCCGATGTTGGGCCGCAAGCATTCGCTCAATGTCGCGACCGCCGGCGGCGTAGTCATTTACGAACTGCTGCGGAAATATCGGGGGCTGCTCGACGGTTCAGGAATCCGGCGGTGATTACATTGCCGGCGGTATTTGGGCCACCACCGGAATGGTCACGATGTTGCTTGTGAACACGTTCTGCGCGATATACATCTGCGTGAACAGATTGGTTGGCAGCGTATCCAGGAGCTGCAGCTGCACTTCATAGACACCCAGAAAGCCCGGAAGCAGTCCCGCAAACAGTACGTTCGCCGTGGTCCCGCCCACCTGCGCGTTATCCACCGCGGTGGCTGGAACATTTAAGGCCGGCCCTTGATAAACTTGCCCCGTGACGCCGGCCGGAGTCAGCCCATCTTCCAGCGTCACCGGCCCGATGCCTGTGGCGTAGATCGTGATCACTTCTCCCGGAACCGCCGGATTATCGTTGGTGAGCGGCGCCATCGCGATATTCGCGCAGCACGTCATCCCGCTGTCCAGCGGGTCTAGCACCTCGGTGGCGTTAGCGCTCGATGAGACCGTAACGGGAATGCCGTTGCCCGCCGGTCCGCCCACCTTCGCCGTCAGGACAATATCGGTAAACTCTCCGCCCGCCGACGCCGTCACGCGCTCGTTCGGATTGGCGTTCACCAGAGCGATCAGCGCATCGCGAAGACTTTGCAACGTATCGATCTCCTGGACGGTGTAGTTGTAACTGTTGTTGTCGATCGTCAGCGTCACGACATCGCCCGCGGTAGTGGTTCCATCGATCGCCACCGCCGCGATGGCATTTCCGCTGGTGTGAAAGGCCACCGCCACCTGTGGCTGGGAGCCGGGTTTGGCCAGGATACCGGGGTTCTCCCCCACCATCGGAACGCCAACGGCAGTGGTGGCGGTAATAATACCGTCGTTATGCACCGTCCGCACAAACGCGTTGACGCCGCCGCCGCCATTGGGGTTAATGGAGTTGGATGCCTCGAAGGGAAGCTGCGCGTTGATTTGCGTGGGCGACACGAACAGGATCGGCGAACGGATGCCGTCAAAATATACCTGCACGCCGTCGAGGGTTGTGGGGTAATTGCCGGCCGCGCTGGGAACCGCGGTGGCCTGTGAATCAGCCAGATCGTGGCCGAAGATGGTGACGAGAGTACCCGGCGCCAATTCCTCCGCTGCAGCGCCGCCGGCCAGAGTGGACCCCGCGGCCGCGACCGTCTCGGTTGCCGTCCCGGTAGTGGAAGCCGCCGCCGCGATGGCCGTATACCCGACATTGTTCCCGTTCAAGCCTGGCGTCCGCGCGGTCAAATTGAGCACATAAAGATCTCCAGTAATAATATCGGTGGTGGCAATGACATTCGAATTGGGGGTGCTGGCTTTCGTGGTCCCGTTCGCGACCCCGTTGATCAGGTCCGCCAGCGCCTGCGTGATCGAAACCAGCGTGTCGGTCTTGAGCACCGTATAGGTGTAGCATTCCAAACCTGTTGCCGGACATGTGGTGGCGGTAACGCCCGGCGAGGTGATATCCACCGTGATCGTATCGCCGGCCGTGATGGTCCCCCCTAAACTCACCGATCCGACCGCATAGGTGGCCGAGCTATACGTGTTCGTGACGCCGGTGATCGGAACGTTAGACGATCCAGGAGTGAACACCACGACGCGATAGTCGTTTGGATCCGATACGTAGAGATTGGTTCCATCCGAGGCCAGAGCGGCCGGAGTGCGAAGAGTATTTGCCGCCGACTCCAGGATATTGGCGTCCGGCCGGAAGGTATCAATCGGGTTGCTCACTTGATCGCTGAACTCGTCCACCTGGCCGAGGTTCCGATCGTATTTCACCCCATTCGTGGTTGGAATGGTGTTATATACCAGGACCCGATCGTTACCGCTGTCGGCGATGTACAAGCGCGTGCCGTCCGACAAGGCGAATCGAGGATAACTCAACGTATAGCCGCAGCGCACGGGATAAACCGGGGTGCCGTCGCTGTCTTTGCCGAGGGAAGGGCAGAAGGGCTGGCAACCGGAGGCATAGGTTGGGTTGCCGTCGGCGTCCGTGCCGTTCATGACGCAGTTGGGAAGGGCGTCGTTCTGGCCTCCGCTGGTCATGTTCGGCTGGCCCACAACTACATCGGCGGCTTGACCGTTCTCGGTGGGAATGGAATTCCAAATCAACACACGGTTGTTGCCAAGATCGGTCACATAAAGCCGCTGCCCGTCCGAGGTTACAGAAACCGGATTGAACAGGTTGCTGGCGGTTGCCGGAAGAGTACTGGTGGTGGCGGGCGGAGACGTGGTGAAGTTCGGCTCTCCCAACACAACATTGGCCGGCTGATTATTGGACGTCGGGATGCTATTCCAGATCAGCACCCGGCTGTTGTCCGTGTCGGCCACGAAGACCTTCTCTCCCTGCACCCAGACGCCCTGCGGCCCGCGAAGCGCGGAACTGGTGAGCCCGATCGCCGAGGTAGTAAAATCCGCTTGCCCTAGCACGATGTCGGCCGGTTGATCGATGGTGGTGGGAATCGTCTTCCAGATGAGAACCCGATTATTGTCCGTGTCGGATACAACCAAAATCTTCCCGTCGGAAGCGACGTTTGTAGGGTTACGGAAGCCGAACTGGCTTGTGTACGGGTTAGTCGCGGTGGTGAAGTCGGGCTGTCCCAGCACCAGGCTGGGCTGCCCAGCGGATCCGTTCCCGATGCACACCGGGCAACCGCTGCCCTGGGGAATCTCGGCGGTCGGAGCGTAGACGTATTGGGAAATATCGGTATAGATCAAAATGCGGTTGTTGTTCGGCGACAGCAGCCCGTGGAGATTGGAATCCACCACGAACAGGGTATTGTTGGCGTATGCAATGCCGCCCACGGCCCCCAGTTGAGCGGCCGAAATTCCGGTGGTGCCTTCATAGGTGAAAGTCGGCTGGCCGATGACCTGCCGGGCGGCTTGCCCAGTAAGAAAATCCACCTGAGCGTGTGCCGGAAATGCCACAGCTGTGGCCAAAAATATAAGACCGAGATGCTTCATGATATTGAACTTATGAATTCTACCGCCCCAGTATAACAATCACCGACGAATCGGCAACAACTCCGGTTTCGAGTTTGCCATCAGGACGACTTCACCTTCTCGCGCACGTTGAATTCCAACTTCCAGCGGCGTCCGTCGCGCGCCACGGACCAGAGCTGCAGCATCCCGGTCTCGGTGACTACGGTTTCGAGCGTCACCGGCACGAACTGTCCGGCGGCATTTCCGCCCTGGCTGTCGCCGGCGGCGGCTAAAGTCACCTCCACTGGTGACAGTTCCTCCAACTCATCGCCGGTGTCATCGAGCAACGCGCCCGCCGCGTCGTTCTTACGCACCGCCGACTGAAAGAAACGGAACTCAGCCGGTTCTCCCACGATCAACCCAAATTCGCGTCCCCGCAGGTCGCGAGAGGTGCCTTCTTCCATCCCGAACGGAGCAACCGTAAGGGCCTTCAGAGGAGTGCGCATGCCGGGGACCGCGGGCATGGAGCTTTCGATGCCGACATAATACGTGCGCGGCACACCGCCGCGAATCCGAACTCCGCGGCCAGCCCGGGCGTGACCGTAATAGGCGGCGCCGCGAGCCACGGCGTGCATCAAATCCTCGCCTTCGAGCGGAGCCACGCGACCGAAGCCTTCCTCTTTGAGCCAGCCATTCAAAACGTCGAGGATTCTGCGGCGCACCACCTCGGCGCGCAACACTCCCCCATTGAAGAGCACGTGGGTGGGCGCGGCCAGTCCGCTAGGGCCCCGGCGCACCGATCCATGTTCGGATTGCGCCGCCTGCTGCCGCAAGAAGCGCGCCAGATGACGGGTAATGGCCGCGTCGGCGGCGTAGGGCAACCCTATCTCGGCGAGTCCCATTTTGCGGCGCTGCGGCATGTCGTGACTCGACACGGCGGGCAAAAAGCCTTCATCCAAAATTCGCTCGACATCCTCGGCCGCGAGCTTGGCCTTGATGGTCCCGCCCACCAGGCCAGTGCCCCGCCCCAGAATCGTCACCGGCTCCTCGCGCTTCTTGCCTGAGCCCGCCAGTAGACGCTCTTTGGCCAAGCGGCATTGCTGCCATAGCGCGTGCAATTGCATGGAGTCCAACTTGGTTCCCTTGACGGTCAATTGCTGTTCGATATGCCGCGCCAGCGCCAGATCGATGTTGTCGCCACCAAGCAAAATGTGCTCGCCCACGGCAATGCGCTCGAGCGCGAGTTCACCCAACTGCTCGGTTACGGCGATCAAGGTGAAGTCCGTGGTGCCGCCGCCGATGTCCACCACCAGGATCAGATCGCCCACCGCCACGCGCTCGCGCCAGTCGGGATGCCGCTCGATCCAGGCATAGAAGGCTGCCTGCGGTTCCTCGAGCAACAACAGGTTTTCGTAGCCGGCCTGCTCGGCGGCCTTCAATGTAAGCTCGCGCGCCACGGCGTCAAACGACGCGGGGACAGTCACCAGCACCTGCTGCCGGCTGAACGGAGCATCCGGCACCTTGGAATCCCAGGCCTGGCGCAGATGGTCGAGGTAGCGCCGCGACGCCTCCAGCGGCGAGATCTTCGCGACGCCCTCGGGCGCGGTTACAGGAAGCAGCGGCTCGGTGCGATCGACACCGGCGTGGGAGAGCCACGATTTCGCGGATGCCACCAGCCGGTTGGCAACTTCGGCCCCGCGCTTCTGCGCCAGCGCGCCAACCACGAATTGGGGTGAACTGTCCCACGGCAGCGCGATGGATCCGGCGGGGAAATCGGCCGGTCCGGGCAGATACAAAAATGACGGCAAGAGCGGCTCGTCGCGCACTTCTCCGGGGTTTACCAACTGAGGTACTTCGAACAGCGCGACTTTCGGTTGCTCGCGCGAGTCGGCAGCCTGCGGCGCAAAGGCCAGCGCGCAGTTGGTTGTTCCCAGATCGATTCCGATGACGTATTGATTTGGCAAGGCAGGTAAAGGCCGCGTTTCGCCGGCCAGAAACTCACGCACCCAGTGTAGCGCGCGAGTGACGGCGGGGCGGATGCTACAATGACTTTCTTTGTCCCCTACGGATAGCTTGATTCAAGCGGCCGGCCGCTGGTTCCTGCACTCGGGAATTCAAGAAGCGAGCGGCGGCGTGGCACGGTACTACCGCTCCGATCTCGGCCAAAACGCCCGCGTCTCCACTGAAATCACCGGTTATGCAGTGACCACGTTTCTCTTTCTGCATGAGCGGACGGGCGATGCGGCGTACCTGGACGCGGCACTCCGGGCGGCGCGTTTTCTAACGCGCGTGGCATGGGATTCGAAGCTTGGCACGTTTCCATTCGAGCTGGCGGATAACGCATCCGGCCCGGCGCTCGCGTACTTCTTCGATTGCGGCATTATCGTGCGCGGCTTGTTGAACGCTTGGCGCGCGACCGGGGAAACCGAGTTCCGCGATATCGCCATTGCGGCTGGACGGGCGATGCTGGCGGACTTCCAGGCAGGCCAGGCAAGCCATCCGATACTTGCGCTGCCCGACAAGCGACCGCTCGAGTGGGAACCGCGCTGGTCGCGAAGCCCCGGATGTTATCAACTGAAATCGGCGCTGGCGTGGCAGGAGCTCTTCCAGGCCACCGGCGGTCGCGAGTTCATGTGCGGTTATGAAGCGGCGCTCCAAGCTGCCCTCGAAAACGACCGCGCGTTCCTGGCGGCCGATTCGGACCCGCTGCGCATCATGGACCGCCTGCATGCCTACGCGTATTTCCTGGAGGGCTTGCTTCCGGTGCTCGATCGGCCAGAATGCGCCCAGGCGTTTCGCGATGGCGTGGACCGGGCCGCGCAGCTTCGGCGCGAGATCGCTCCCGTTTTCGTCCGCTCCGATGTTTACGCGCAATTGCTGCGGGCGCGCCTGGTTGGCGAAGCTCACGGCGTGATGCCGCTGGATGAAACCGCGGCCGCGCACGAGGCGGAACAGGCGGCCAGTTTTCAAATTGCTTCCGGCGGATTCCTGTTCGGCCGTAAGCGCGGCGAAGGGCTGCCGTTCGTGAATCCGGTTTCCACGGCGTTTTGCGTTCAGGCGCTGGCGTGGTGGAATGATAGGCAAACGGGGCAACTAGCCCATGTATCAACCCAGCTTGATTCCAAAGGCGGCGTAATCTAAGCTTCCGAAAAATTCCTTGCGAAACGCTTCCGGCAGCTCCGCGAGCGACGGCATGCTCTCAATGGCCGGCGACAGGCGCTGGATTTCGATGCGCGCGAAACCCGCTTCTTCGAGATAAAACGTGGTCAACGCCGGTGGAATGGGATGCCGGTGCGTGGGATCGATGTAGAAGTGCGTCGCGAAAATCGCCAGGCATTCCGGATTGGGGGTTTCGAGCGCCACCAGGCCGCCCGCGCGCAGCTTGGCATGCACCAGCCGAATCATCTCCGGCAGCCGGGGCGGAGGCAAATGCTCCACCACCTGGCAGCAAATCACGCCTCCCAGCGATGCATCCGGCAGATCGCCCAGATAGCTGAAAAGGTCGGCTTTTTCGGCGTTGAGTCCTTTGGCTAGGCACAGCGCGATGGAGTCGTCATGGGAATCGATGCCGCGCGCCGCGATACCCCCGTCCTGCAGGATCTGGATCATTTCGCCGCGTCCGCAGCCCAGGTCGAGCACCGGCGCGTGTTCGCGAAACCGCGTGGTGTACATCTGCTGGCGCTGGCGGATGTCCTCTTCAGAACCGCGAAACCGGTCCGCGAATTTGAGCCAATCGACGCCCGCAAATTCCGACGGCACGCTTTGGGCCACGCGTTCGGCGGCCTGAGCTAACGTAGCTCTTTGGCGCAACACTCGCAGCTCGTTATGAATCATGCGCTCGTATTCCTCGCGCGCACGCCCAAGCTCGTCCCAATATCTCTGCTGCATCTCCACGTTCTGGCGGACCATCGAACGCTCAAACTCGGCATGCTGGACTTTCGCTTCAGTGGTGACGCGATGATGAAAGGAAGCCTGCAACTCGGAAACGCTCCGCAAGAATTGGATTTCGGTCCTCGCGAGCTTCTGCTCCCAACCCATGTGCCATTCGGTCCAATGCGCCCGGATGTCTTTCAGCTCGCTGGCCTCCCCACGCAGTATCGAGGTCTCTTGACTGAGCTTGGCCGAAAGCAGCGACAGCGCCTGTCTGCATTCGTTCAAGTTTTCCATGGTTGTTTGTACGCATGCCATGACGCCGCGGTTGAACTCCACCTGTTCGCGCACATGCCAATCGAGCGCGCGCGCGATGCTGCGCTTCAAGGTCTGAACGATCGAATTCTTTAGCCCTCCAGGCCGGGGATTCACGGTCCCGATGCTGGCCACCTTGGCTTCAGCGGCATCGCGAGCGTGCAGCAGCGGCGTCAAGTCGGGCAGCGGGATGGGCTGTTGGGCTGCGCCGTTGGGAATGCCCGCGCGCACGCGCTGTCGGATTTCGGCGATCACCGCGGCGAGTTCGTCGCCCCTTGGATCATCCATGCTTTTTCTTGCTCCAGCGCGCGGTGATTTTCGTGAAGACGCCGCCGCGTGGCGTAAACTCGCCCGTCAACGTAGCCTCGATCGGCTCGCACGCCTTCACCACGTCGCGCAAAAACCGATTCACCACGTTCTCCTGGAAGATTCCCAGATTACGATAGGCCAGCATGTACATTTTCAGCGACTTCAGCTCCAGACAGAGCTTGTCGGGAACGTAGCGCAACGTCAGCTCACCGTGATCCGGCAATCCGGTCTTTGGACAAACCGATGTGAACTCCGGAAGAACGATCTCAATTTCATAGCCCGGATACTGGTTCGGCCAAGTTTCAATCTCCGGCAGCGGCGCGCGCACGCCGGCGGACGCGTGTTCATCAGTGTACTGTCTTTTCATTTCGCGGTCGCGGGGAGCAGCACGCGCGACAACAAATCGAGGAACAGCCCGACGTCGGTGACCACGCCGACGGCTTGCCCGGTGCCGCGGTCGCTCACCTTGGTTGCCACTGCCGGATTGATGTCGATGCAGACGATTTTCACCCAACTCGGCAGCATGTTTCCGACCGCGATGGAGTGCAACATCGAACCCAGGCACAGCACCAGGCCCGCGCCCTTCAGAAGCTCGGCATAGGCATCCTGCGCCAGGTTCATGTCGGTGATGGTCTCAGGTAGCGGGCCATCGTCGCGCAGGCTGCCCGCCAGCACGAACGGCACGTTGTTTTTGACGCATTCGTACATGATGCCGGTCCGCAGGCGGCCGCTTTCCACCGCGCCGCGAATTCCGCCGCAATTGTAGATGGCATTGATGGCTCGCATGTGATTGCGATGCCCGTGCTCTTCCTGCCGGCCGTCGCTTTGGCGGATCCCGAGCGAGGTTCCGAGCAGCGCCGATTCGATGTCATGCACGCCCAGCGCATTCCCGCTCAGCAGCGCGGTGATGTAGCCTTCGCGAATCAATCGCGAGAGCGGGCCGGCACCGCCCGTATGCACCACCACCGGTCCAGCCACGGCTATGATGCCCTGCCCCGCCGCACGAGCCTGCTCAATCAGCGCCGCGGTTTGTTTGACAGCCGTCTCCACCTGCCGCTCGGACGAGATGCCGTTGCTCATGAAGGCGAACGCCAGCCGGTCGCGTTCCTTGGATTCAGGCGCCACGCGAATGCCGCGCATGCCGGTGACCACCTTGTCCCCGGCTCTGATATCCCGCAAGCGGCGGCAAGTCGCTTTATGATCCTGCGCATGGTCGTCTTCCACCACGATCAGGGCGTCCATGCGCTGATTTTGAACTTCCATCCATTTGCCGCCGTGGCGCACGTAAGTTTTGTGATTGGTAGTGGAATAAAAATCTTCCGGTGCGCAACAATCGCGTTCCACGGTGAACAGCTCGGCTTCGCCCGAATCCACCATCGAGCAACCCAGACCGAGCAATTGCGAGAGGATCTTCTCCATCGACTCGGCGTCATCGGTGTCGATCTTCAGCCGCAGATAAGATCCGTCGCTATTGGTGCGGCCGATACTGAACTGTTCCACCTCGAAGCGGCCGCCGAACTCGACCACGGTGTCGAAGATCTGTTCCATAATGTGGGAGTCGATGAGGTGACCCTGGGCCTCCACGCGCTCCTGGAGTGGGATGGGCTGGCGGTGCGCTGACGTTATTACAGACTTGGTTTCCAAATTACTGATTTCCAATTAATAGGATACCTGCTATTGGAGCGAAAACTCGACTTTGAGGCCGGGGAACCGCAGGAAGTCGCGATCGTTGGTGCAGAGGGTAGCGTCGTGTTCGATGGCGAGTGCGGCGAGGTGAGCGTCAACAATTAGTGACCCTCGGACCCGGTGTTTGGGCAAGAAGCCGCTTAAAATCGGCCAATGCCGCGCGGTAGGCGAAAGTATCAGTACATTGCTCCGAAGCAGCCAATTCGAGACTATTTCCATCGCCTGTCCAAGGTCATAAGGCGTCGCCAAAATCTTCGGTGCAGTCGTGATCCTTAAGAAGCCAAGTAGGGTTACCCAAGAGAGTCCAATAAATTCTTGACCGGGAACAGCTGTGTCAGCCAAGCCAAGGCGGGTTCGTGGTCCTTCGCGGCCGCATGATGTGCATACAGCAAAAGATTGAGATCGATCAGCTTCACTTATAGTCGGGACCCTCAATTTCTTCAAGAAGGTCCCATGGCTTGTCGAGGTTATAACCCGGTTTCAGGCCCAAATCACGCGCTTGAACCTCGTAGGGCTTGTTGCCATTGGTTTTTTGGCGCGAGAGCAGACCTACCCGCAAGGTCTCGTTTACCGTTTCCTTGAAGGATTTGCCGGACTTGCGCATCTCGGCTTCGAGCTTCGCGCGAACATCCTCGTCCAAAGTTATGGTGGTTCTGGTGGCCACATCTTGATGCTAGTCCGGTAGCATCATGACGTCAATCCTACCTCTGGGCCAGCCAGGCCAGGAACAAACCGTCCGGCGCGACGTCTTCCCAGTAAGAAATGGGACGGCTGGAAACCTTCGCGCAGTGCCGCGCGAGCAGCTTCTCCAGTTCTTTCCGCCCGAACCATTTCTCCCACTCAGGAGTTTTCAGGCGACCCCACTGCTGCGAGTTTTTGTCGATGATCACAATGCGGCCGCCGGGGGCGACCACGCGGCACATTTCGGCAACCGCTGTCTGGATGTCAATGGCGTGCTCCAAGGATTCGGTGGCATAAGCGCAGTCGAAGATGCCGCTCGGAAACGGAAGAGCGGTCATGGATCCCGCGCAGGCGCCGACACCCGCGGGCACATGCCGCAGCATCGCTTCCGCCAGGTCGAACCCTACGATGGACGCCCGCGGATAACGCTCGGCGAACACTCGCGCAAACCGCCCTTTGCCGCATCCGATATCCAACACGCGCTTCCCGCTCAGGTCGCCAAAGTATTCGAGGATGAGCTGAACGTGGTAAATCCGCGGATCGATGGTGGCTGGAAAATTCTCTTCATCGGCCGCCGCATCATTGAAGTGTTGGACAATTTCCGACAAGGGAACCGCGGGCGCGGGTTTAGCCAAAGGTCTCTTCCAGAACATTAGCCGCGCGTCAGGAAAATCGGCAATCCGGTTTTGTTGGCGTAATTCGGACGATAGCGCTCCGTGTTGTACATACTGGCGACGTCGACATGCCGCGGACCCAGCGCGGGATCCGGAATGGGCGCCATGGCGTAACGGCCGTCCACCAGCGCGGCCATCAATCCGCTTTTGTTGTCGAGCACCGCCTCCAGCGCCATGGTGCCGAAGGTGGATGCCACGAGTTTATCGACGAAATCAGGCACGCCGCTGCGCAGATCGTAGGTCAAGTCGCTGACAATGGTCTCCTCGCGGACGCGCTTCTTGATCTCCTCGCTTAAAGCTTCCCCGACGCTCTCCTTGTGCCGATGGCCGTACGCATCGGGGTCGCCATATTCGTGGACCTGGTAGCCCTCCCACTCGGCGCCTTCCGACAGGATCACCAAGCAGTAGTTACTCGGATTGTTCTTCTTGTCGGTCATCAGGAGATCGATCAATTTCTCCAGATTGACCTTGTATTCGGGAATGCAGCAACGGATGGACGCGACATATGCCGTGTAGAGGGAGGTGAATCCGGCGTCGCGCCCGAACACACGAAAAATACCGACTCGCTCATGCGAACCCACTGTCGTTCGCTGCCGCGCGATCGCATCGGTGGCGCGGGTGATCGCGGTCGAGAATCCGATACAGTATTCGGTGTTGCGGACGTCGTTGTCCATGGTTTTGGGCACCGCAATCACCTTAACGCCGAACCGGTGCAGCTTCGCCGCATAGCCCAACGTGTCGTCACCGCCGATGGCGACCAAAGAGGTAAGTCCCAAGGCTTCGATGTTCTTTAGTACCTGCGGGCTCAGATCATAAACCATGGATGTCTTGCCGCCTTTGGTGACCTCCTTCAGCGGGAAATCCTGGCCTTTCAGGAAATCCGGAAGGCTCGGCATTTTTGCTGGATTCGTCCGGCTGCTGTGGAGGATAGTGCCGCCGTAGCGATCGATGGTTCGCGTATTCTCGCGAGTCAGCGGCTCAACGTAACGAGTCTTGCTGGCTTCGTCGGCCAAGTTGACATGCGTCAGGCCTTCCCAGCCGCGCCGTATGCCTATGACCTCGCAATTGTTTTCAGTAGCTCGGTAGGTGACTTCTTTGATGACTGAATTCAGGCCCGGAACATCTCCGCCGCCCGTGAGGATGCCAATGCGCTGAGTCGCCATGGCCTATTTTACTCTGTAGAAACTGAAACTCCCGCTCCGGGGCGAACCGAAGCGGGAGCGAGTTAGACAAGCTCTCAATTACCGGCGTCCGCCGCCACCGCGAGCAGCGCCGCCGCCACGGAATCCACCGCCGCCACCGCGAGCAGCGCCGCCGCCGCGGAATGCGCCACCGCCGTAACCGCCACGCCCATAACCACCGTAACCGCCACGACCATAGCCGCCGTAGCCATATCCACGACCATAGCCGCGACCATAGCCGCCCCAACCATAGCCGCCCCAACCGCCGTAGAACCCACCGTAGTAGGGGTAGCCATAGCCATACGCATATGGGCTGTAGTATCCAGGGTAAGCATACGGGTAGGCATAACCATACGGGTAATAGCCAGGAACGCCCACTCCGATACCGACGCCGAATCGCACCGCAGCATTGGCTTGAGGAGCGCCAACGAACATGAGGGCAGCCGCCAACGCTACGAGGGGGAGCCCAAGTTCCTTAAATGTTTTCTTTAGCATATGAACCCTTCCTGGAGGCTAACTCCCATCGCCTCTTCAATACTTTGGATGAGGGGAGATGGGCAAGCGTTGCATTCTTGGTTAACTTTAACAGAGGACTTGACATTCGCCAATTGTTCGCCTATCATTTCCCAAAGCACTTCAATTCTCCCTAACAAGGACTCTACATGAAAATTAGCGAAAGTCTACTCCCTGAATTCGACCAGGAAATGGCCAGCACGCACAAGGTGCTGGAGCGCGTTCCTCTCCCCGACAAGTCCGATTGGAAACCGCATCCGAAATCGTTCAGTTTCGGCGCCTTGGCGGCTCACGTGGCAAACATGGCCGATTGGGCCGGTCTCACATTGGAGAGCGACTCGTTCGACTATGCTCCTCCCGGCGCGCCGCCCTACGAGACTCCCAAATTCGCATCCACCGAACTGCTGGTGGCAGCCTTCGATAAGAGCGTGGCGCAAGCGCGTTCCGCCCTGGCCGCCGCCGACGACAGCAAAATGCTGGCGCCCTGGACGTTGATGGCGGGCGGAAAAGCGGTGATGACCATGCCCAGGGTCGCCGTGGTGCGCACCTTCGTCATGAACCACATCATTCATCATCGCGCGCAGTTGACGGTCTATATGCGATTGAACGATATCCCAGTGCCGGGGCTGTATGGACCGTCGGCCGACGAGAGCTAATCCTTAAAAAGCCTGTTCACAACACGTCGGCAAAGCCGCGCTTCAGGTGCCGGAAGAAAAGTCCGCCGGCCACGAATGCCGTGATCGCATAAGCGGCGAGGATCGCGAAATCGTGCAGGCTGGGGACGCGGTACGACAGAAGCCGGTCGCGATACGCTCGCACCAAAAATGCCAATGGATTCAAGCGCAGGACGAAGCGGAAGCGGGCCGGCATCTGCTGCTCGGTGAAGAAAATCGGCGTCACCCAGAACCAGAAGATCAGGATGACCGAGAGCACTTGCGCAGTGTCGCGGAGATACACCTGCAAGCTGGCCACGAACCAGCCGACGCCGATCGCAAAGAGCCCGATCAGCAGCATGTAGAACGGCAGAAACAGCATCCATAGGCTGAAGTGTCCCATGGCCACGCCCAGGATTCCGATCACTATGGCCACCACCAGCAAATGGCTGATGAGCGACGACAAAAAAATGGAGACCGGCACGATTTCGGCGGGGAAAACGGTCTTGGTGATCAGGTTGGCGTTGTCCACCATTGATGAGGCCGCGCGGGTGACGGTGTCCTGGAATAGCAACCAGGGAAGGAATCCGCAAAACAGGTACAGCGGATAATTCTGCGTAGATTGGTTGGGCGGGACGGTCTGGTGGAGGCAGATTTGAAACACGAAAACAAAGCTCACCAGCTGCACCAGCGGCAGGATGAGACCCCACATCCAACCGGCGGTGGATCCGATGAAGCGCTGCTCGAAATCGCGCCGCACCAACTGCAGCAGCAGCGTGCGCCGGTGGATGAGGTTGCGCGCGAAATGGTGTCCGGGAAGTGGCATCGATTCGAAGCTACGACTCCCAGGTTACTATGGGGCTGAAGACGATGAAAGCCTGCGTCCTTCGCCACCCGGCGCCGATCGAGAGCAATCCGCTGGAATACACCGACGTGCCCAAGCCCGTGCCGGCCGGAACGCAGGTTCTGGTGCGCGTGAACGCCTGTGCTGTCTGCCGGACGGATCTGCATGTGATTGAAGGGGAGCTGACGCCGCGGAAGTCGCCGATTACACCGGGCCATCAGGTGGTAGGCGTTATCGAAGCGATGGGCGAGCAAGCGAAACAGCATGCCGTGGGGACGCGCGTGGGGATCGCGTGGCTGCACTCGACCGATGGCACCTGTGAATATTGCCGCGCAGGAAAGGAAAACCTCTGCAACCATCCAACGTTCACCGGCTGGACGGTGGACGGCGGTTACGCCGAGTACGCGCTGGCGGAAGAGAGCTTCGTCTATCCCATTCCAGAAGGCTTCGACGATCTGAAAGCAGCGCCGCTGTTGTGCGCGGGCATCATCGGTTTTCGAGCGCTGCGATTGTCGGCCATCGAGCGCGGCGGCCGGCTGGGCCTGTACGGATTTGGAGCGGCGGCCCACGTGGCCATTCAAGTGGCGCGCCACTGGGGCGCCGAAGTCTACGCCTGCACGCGCGATGAGCGGCATCAGAAACTCGCGCTGGAATTGGGCGCGGTGTGGGCCGGCGGGACGGTGGCCGAGCCTCCCAAGCAGCTGGACAGCGCGATCATCTTCGCGCCGGCCGGAGAGATTGTGCCAGCGGCGTTGAAGGCTCTGCGGAAGGGCGGGACGCTGGCGCTGGGCGGAATCCACATGAGCGCCATTCCGCCGCTCGATTACGATCTGCTGTACGGAGAACGCGTGGTGCGCAGCGTCGCGAACAACACGCGGCAGGATGGGCACGATTTTTTGAAAGTGGCGGCCGAGATTCCCGTTCACATCTCGACGGAAGTGTTCCCACTGGAAGAAGCGAACCGGGCGCTGAATGCGTTGAAGAACGACGCGATTCGCGGCGCGGCAGTTTTGCAGATCGGTTGATTAGCGGGCTAGTTCTTTACGGCAACCTTCTGGCCGTAGAGCTTGCGGTATACTTCGGCGTTGCGCAAAACGCTTTGGACATAAACGCGGGTTTCATTGAAGGGGATGCTCTCGACGAATTCGGCGGGCTCGCGGTAGTTAGCGGATGCCATCCACTTGGTGACGTGCGATTTGCCCGCGTTATACGACGCCAGGGTCGCTTCCCACTTGCCTTCGAGCTCATCGGAAAGCTGCTTCAAGTAGTATGTGCCCATCTTCAGATTGGTATCCGGAGTGAACAACATCGCGGTGCGATAACGTGGGATCCCGAGTTTTCTGCTGAGCTGGCGGCCGGTGGCGGGCATCACCTGCGAGAGGCCGCGGGCGTTGGCCGGCGAGATCGCCTTCGGGTTGAACTCCGATTCCTGCCGGATGAGCGCGGCCATTAAGTAGGGATCGAGCGACTGCGCGCGGCAATATTCCTCGAGCGATTTGCGGTAAGGCAACGGGAAAGCCAGCCGCCAGAATCGTTCGGGCGCGGCGTCCAGCGACATCGACATATAACCCGGAGCGTAGTGCTTGATGAAGCGGATGGCTTGATCGGGAGCATCGCGCTCGTTCGCCAGTTCGGCCAGCTCCAGCGCCATGATCTGCGGCTGTCCATCGGCTTTGGCGCCGAAGCGCAGCTCGCCTTCCGCCAGGTCGTCCAGGCCGGCGACATCCAGCAAATGGGCGCGCGCGATGCGCTGCCTGGTGAGCGGAGTAGCATCGAAGCTTTCTGGAGCATGCGCATTGACGAATTGAGCTCCAATAAGAAACTGCTTGGTGGCTGGAGATGGCGTTGTGTTCGCGATGGACGGAGTGTGCAGGCGCTCGCGAGCGAGAATCGCGTAGTAATAGTTGGGATAGGCGTTGTTGATGGTGTCGTAATAGGCGCGCGCCGAGGCCCAGTCGGATTTCGATTCCGCGATCCGGCCCAGATAGTAGAGCGCCGCGCTCACTTGATCCGAAGCCGGATAGCGGGTGAGATGCTCGCGCAGCAAACCCTCGGCCGGCGTAGGATCGTTCAGGTATGCAAACCACGTAATTTTCCAGTGGCACGCCGCTGATTCGGGATCGTTCGCAAAGGATTCCGAACACGTGCGATAGAGGGGTTGCGCGGCCTCCGGTTGATCGTGCGCCGCGTAATAGTTGCCCACCGCGATTAGCGCTTCCAAACGCCAGTGCGATTGCGGGTACGATTGCGCCAGCTTTTCGAGCGTGACGTTCATGTCGTCCAGCCGGTTCAAGCGGCGCTGGGACTCCAGCAGATAATACAGGCGTTCCGCCTCGGGCTCGGGCGCGGTGGCTTGGAAAGAGCTCAGATATTTGTGCGCCGATTCGTTTTCTCGAGCCAGATACGCAGCGGCGCCAATGCGAACCCGGGCCAGATCGAAATTCTCGCCGCTCAAGCGCGGCAGCAGAGCCGTGAGTTCCTTGCCGGCGCGGGTGTAGTCGCCGCCAGTCTCAAGCTTCAGACCGCGCGCAAACAGAGCTTCGGGTGAAATGCCGGGATAGCGAACGAGCGCCGCTTCGGCATCGGTGGCTTCCTTCGAGAGCGGGTATTCGAGATAAATTTTTTGGTAATGCTGCGCGGCGGCGTCCGCATTATTCTGGGCCTCATAGGCTCGCGCGAGCAGCAACTCCGCTTGCGGAATCGACAGATCGGTCAAGTGCTGCTCGACTAGCGTGACGGCCCCCGCCGCATTGCTGCCTTGGAGAAACGACTCAGCTTGCAGAAGGACCGCTTTCGTCATCAGGGGCGAAGCGGGCGTGGATTGCCACACCGGCTGCAAGGTTGGCGCGGTATCGGCGAACTGCCGCAGGCCAGATTCAGCCACGGCGCTCAGATAGGCGGTGTAGTCGGCCAACTCCGGCAAACGCTTTCCGGCCGCTTTCAGATGAGCCAACGCGTCTCCGAACTGGCGCTGATCGATCTCCGTGGCGCCCAGAAGCAAGAGCGCCAGCGCTCCGTTCTTATCGGCGCGGTGAATTTCTGCATAACGCAGAACGGCTGCTCGGGCGCTTGCGCTGGGTGTTTTGCGATAGCGATCCGCCAGCGCGTCGAGAGACTGTGCAGACAAAGCCCCGGCACAAGCCGTAGCGCACATCCAGATGCACGCCGCCGCCGAAGCGATCCTAGACCATCGGGCCGGGATAATCTTTACCCAACAATTCAGCATCATCGTTTGCCAGCGTTCTCACCAGCTCGAGATGGAGATAATCCACCATCGAGTCCGATGCGTTCAAAAACTCACGGCGAAAAGCCTCGCGCGCCGAAAGGATCTCCTCTTGAAGAGACGTATATAAATCGTGCGCGGCACGGCCATTCTTTACCTTTTCGGATTGATAAAGCCTAATTTCGGCCACCTGGACGCGCGCGAAGCGCTGGGCGCGCAGGTGGAGCTCCCGATCCTCGTGACTAAGGGAAAACCACGAGAGAATCTCAGGCTTTTGCGCCGCCGGAGTAATGGAGACCAGTCCAGCAACGGGTGCGGCGGGACTGCTTTCGTAGGCTGGGCCCGCTGTCGCAACCAAGAGCTCGATGGCATCGATGTCGACTTCGGACGAATCCGCGTACAGCACTGCCGCAACTCCCTGCCGCGTAACGATCGGAAACAGGCAGCATCTCGCTTCCTGGCCCGGACCCTGGCACAGATACGCGGCCAGCGGCTCGGACAACTCGCTGCTGGTGCGCATGGCAATCAGGGTGTCGCGAGTCTCAACGGCGGTAGCGAACGCGGGCGCAAAGTCGAGTGAAACGTCGTCAGCCGGACCGGGCTGGTCGATATTTCGGGCGGCCTCGAAGTGTAGCTTGCGGTCGCGAATCAGGAACAGCGCCGCCCGGCCGCAAAAGCCGCGCGTAGCGTCCATCAGCGTGCGACTCCACTGATCTTGGTTTTCAAAATGCCGCAGCCGGCGGGCGGTTTGGTTAAATTTCTGGATGAGATCGCGGCGAGCCGTCTTTCCGGATTGCTGCGCTTCGCGCAGGCGGGCTTCGAGAGCATCCTGATATTCGCCTTCCAGGCGCGCGGCCAGGCCAGCGACGGTTTCCTCAAGAGCGCGCTCCATGCGCTCGGGCCATTGGGCTTCGAGCACGTCGCGAACGCGTTCGATATGCTCGCGCCAAGCCAGAGCCAACTGCTCCCGAACGATGTCGTTCGCATCGGCCAGGAGCTCGCTGGTAGCTTCATTCATGAGGCAACACGGACCATTCCTATTGTATCGGACTGGTTTCGGGGAACGCTCCCTTACGGTCGCGGTTCAGTATCGAGCTCCCTTACGGTCGCGGTTCAGTATCGAGCTCCCTCACGGTCGGGGGGCGGGTTCGGGATGCAGGGGCAGCAGCATTCCGGTGAGCCGCACCTGCCTCCGGCCGGTGGTAAGCTCCAGCACCAGATGGCCGTCGGGCTGGCTGGAGCCTTGGCCCGTCAGTGTGTCGGCGCCTTGTGAAACCAGGACGTTCGAAAGCAGCAGGCGCGGAATGCCGTTGGCGGCGGCCACCCGAAAGGACCCGGATACGGCGCGCATCTCGGCGTCCGGCGCAAGCACGATTCCGCGGCCCTCGAACGTACCGGTGGAGCGGAGGTTCAGCAGCAGATCGGCGCCCGTCCCGCTAGTAATCAGTTCGCCATCCGCGTCGAGCTGGCCGCTTCGATAGTCGAAATTCTCCATAGTGCCGCTCAATTGATAAGCCGGCTCGCCCTTGGCGAGATTCACGCTCATTTTGCCGGCGGCGTGGGTGTCATCCAGACGCCATTCCAAATCGGGGACGTTGATGGATGCCCCGCGCCAGACGGCGTGGGCGCGCAATTCGCCGAGCGGCGATTCACCGTACATCAGTGCAGGCACCTGCACGGTAATGTCGGCGTCGCGCTCCTCGAGCCACTTGGGAAGCGGCTGATCGCGCAAGCGGAACGCCCGGGCGAGGAAGCCCTCACTGCGGCGCAGCGCGGGCAGCATCAAGCGTTCAACTTCAGCGATCTGCAACTCGGGAATGGCTATGCGCAGCCGATGCGGATGCACCGCCGCAGGTTGGTAGCGATATTCGCCATCGAACTTCACCGTGCCGGCGCGGCCGCGCATGCGAGTGATTTGAATTTCGGCGCCATTCATCTGGACCGAGGCAGCCGCGATACGCACCGGAGACGCAAGGCCCGGAATGTCGACCACGGCATTCTGCAGCTCATACTGGCCGGACCACACGGGAGGATTCCCGGCGGTCTGCTCGTAGGAGATCCAGCCCTTCCACGATCCTTGCCGGAGGTGCTCGATGAGCGGAATAGGCGCGGCATCGAACAAATGAGCGGCGGCGGCCGTCAACTGCGTAGTCGCGATGCGAAAGGCCGCATGCGTGTTGTCGAAGGCATACTCGCCTTCCACTTGCGCGGATTGTCCGTCCTCCATATCGACGCTGGATGGAGCGAGCACCATCTTGCCGTCCGCGATTTGCACGTGGGCCGAATCGAATTGTGCCGAGCCGCCTTGCGGGAACTTCACGGCGGCGTTGGCGAGCGTCAACTGGCCGGTGGCACCGGACTGGCTGGAATAGCCGATGGCGCCTTGCACTTTGCCTTCGACCTGCACACCGGGGGGAAATGGAGCGCCGAGATGCCGGGCAGTCTCGACTAAAGATGCTGCGGGAAGATCGTGGAATTGGAGATTGCCGGACCACTTCGGGGCAATCAGGTAGCTGTCGAGAACGAATTCGGCCGACACCGGATCGGGTGGCGTGGGGGCAGCGGCTGTCGCGAGATCGAGATGATGGCCGTTAAGATCGAGCGATCCGCGATAGTTGAGCGTCCAGCCTTCGCCGGGCGACGGCATCAGGTCCCACCGATGCACGTCGCTGATGTTGAGGTCGCCGGTAATGCCGATGTTGGATAACGGACCGGCGAGTTTGGCGTTGGCAAGCACAAAGCCGTGTACGCCGATGTCACGGCCGTTGAACAGGCGAGTGATCTCGGAAATCGCGGTCCGATCAAGATGGACCCCCATGCTGAGCTGGTCTTCGCCGTTCGTGCCGGATTGCAGAAGGCCGCGCGCGGTGAGCTCGCCGAAGCTTGGTGAAGCCTGGTCCGTCCGGGCCGGCGCGCCGGAGAAACGGATCACCACGTCGCCGTTTTCGTTGGCGTAGACATCCACGTCGGCATCGCTGATGTAGAAGACCGACTTGGTATCGCCGAACTTGAAATCGATGCGGCCGCCGCGGATTTGAATATCGGGGATCGCGAAGCGGCGCGGGGCGCCGGACTGCGGGCGATGATCGAGCAGCGGCTGAATATTCCATGGCCCGGAAGGCATGCGGACCACATTGACGCTGGGGGTGTTGAGACGGAGGCTGGAGAACGCGAGATTGCCGGCGAACAGGCTAGTCCAGCGAATGCGCGCCTGCATGGATTCGACGTGCGCGAAGGGCTCGATGCCGGCCGCTGGATCGTCGTCGATCTGCACATCGTCCACGGTGAAGCCAGGACCGGTAAAGAGGTTCAAGTGCACGGCGCCCAGGTGAACGGGACGGTTGAGCGCAGCTTCGAGCGCGGCCTGGATGCGCGGGCGAAAACGATTGGCGTTGAGAAAAGGCGCAGCCAAGCCGAAGACCACCACAGTGAGCAGGGCAATAAGAAGCGAACGCCGGAGAATTCTCATGGACGCTGCGCGATCAGGCCGGCGTATGCCGTGGGATCGTCGACGTCGGTGACCACCGCCTGGTCGACCACCTCGATGTAGCTGGTTTGTCCAACGTGCCGATGAATGACGTCGCTCGCTTTAGCAGTAACCGGCAACGCTAGCAGTTCGTCAATCACTGCACGCGCGATACAGACCGGATGGCCATGCTCGCCGGCGTAGGTAGGCACGCTGACCGGAGCGCGATCGGCGTCGAATCGGGCGGCCAATGTTTCGAGCGTGGAGATTTCCAGGTGCGGATGATCGACCGGCAGGAACATCGCCGCATCGGCTTCTGCCGGCACCAGCGCCAGACCGCATTGCAACGAGCTGAGCATGCCTCGCTCTGGATCGGGATTAATCGCAAACAAAACCTCGCTGCCGCGCTGGATGCCCGATTGAATCTGACCGGCGTGCTCACCCACCACAACGATCACGGGATTGCAAAGACGAGAAAAAATGCGGATCAAGCGGTCGAGAAAGGTTTCGTTCCGGTATTGGAGCAGCGCTTTGGGAGATCCCATGCGGCGGGAAGCGCCACCGGAGAGAATGACGCCGGCGATCTTCGATCGAGGCTTCACTTCAAAACGGCCCGCGAGGCCTCGCTGGCGAAAATGGACTTGGCGGCGGTGCGCCATTCTGAATCGGGCACGCGGCGGAGGGCGATCATTTCGGCGACAACGGAGACTGCGATCTCTTCGGGAGTGATGGCGCCGATCTCGAGCCCCATGGGAGCGAAGACGCGGTCGAAGGCGGAGCGCTGGATGCCTTCCTTTTCCAACTCCCTGACCACGCCGATCACCTTCCGTTTGCTGCCGATCATGGCGATGTACTTGGCGTTGGTTTCCACGGCCCAACGCAGGACGCGCATGTCGTCGCGATGGCCGCGCGTAACGATGACCAGATAGCTGGTGTCGCGGATAGGAAGTTTGGGGAAGACTTCCTCGTACTCTGCGGCGTAAACTTCGTCGGCTTCCGGGAACCGCTCCCGATTGGCGAAAGCTTCGCGGTTATCGACGATGACGGAGGAGAATCCGGCGAGCACGGCGACCTTGGAAATGCTTTTCGAAATATGGCCGGCGCCGAAGATGAAAACGCGCGGTTGGGGAACGACGGGCTCGACGAACACGCTGAGCTGTCCTCCGCAGATGAGGCCGTTGTCGTAGGCGGCGTCCTGGCCGAGGCTGAAATTCATCTGGCGCGGCCGCTCGGTTTCCATCACTTCGCGCGCGGCGTTCCAGACTTCCGCTTCCACGCAGCCGCCGCCGACGGTGCCGAGCATGGAGCCGTCCTCGCGAACCAGCAGCTTGGCGCTTTCGTAGCTGGGAATGGAGCCGTTGACTTGGACGATGGTGGCGAGGGCGCATTTCTGGCCGAGGCGGCGCAGCCGGACGACTTCCTCGTAGATGTCCATTCGTTTGAATTATAGCGTGGGGAGAGTGTCCGCAACTCGTATATGTGCTGACAGCATCGTATGACCATGTTAATATGACCATAGTCATGAACGATAAGATTCCAGCCGGGGAATTTAAAGCGAAGTGCCTGAAAGTCCTCGATGAAGTACAACGGGAGCGCAAGCAGGTGGTCATCACCAAGCGTGGCAAGCCCGTGGCCATGCTTGTTCCCGTTCATGAGCGGCGCGAAAGCCTTATCGGAAGCATGAAGGGAACCATGGAGATTCTAGGGGACATCGTAGCTCCCATTGACGTGAAGTGGAATGCGGATGGCGAGTGAACAGCTGCTTTTGGATACTCACTGCTGGCTGTGGATCCAGTTGGGCCTGACGCAGCGCCTGTCGCGAGCGTCACTGGCGGTAATCCGGAATGCGGAATCCGACGGCAACGTGCGGGTTTCCGTGATCTCAATTTGGGAGCTCGCGATGCTCGAAAAGCGAGGGCGCGTAGCTCTCCCGATGAACGTTCGAACCTGGGTGGAGCAAGCTTTGAGTAAGCCGGGAATCGCCGTCTCTCCGCTGACGCCCGAAATCGCAATCGAGAGCGTTCATCTTCCCGGCGACTTGCATGGCGACCCGGCAGATCGAATCCTGGTGGCGACGGCTCGAGTCTTAGGAGCAACGCTCGTGACCAAAGACGCCCAGCTAATTCGATATTCCCGCCAACGCCACGTGCGAGCGCTCGAAGCATGATCAAAACCATCCTCTTTGACCTGGGCAACGTCATCATACCGTTCGATGTCCAGCGGGCCTATGCGCGGATGTCCGAGCTTTGCGGATGCAAGGCGGACGAAATACGCGCGCGGATTCGCGCGACGGGACTGGTGGGACCGTTCGAGAGGGGCGAGATCGACGCCGAGCCGTTCGCGCGCGAACTTTCCGCCGCTTTGAAATTGGACATCACGTATCAGGAGTTTTGCGACTGGTGGAACGACGTTTTTCTGCCGGGCCCCCTGCTACCCGAGGGTCTACTGGCGGATCTGGCGAGCCGGCATCGAGTGCTGGCGCTTTCCAACACGAATCCGATTCATTTCGCGCTGCTGAAGGAGGCATATCCGCTGCTGCGGCACTTCCACGGCTACGTGCTTTCCTACGAGGTGGGAGCGGCGAAGCCGGAGGCGAAGATTTATCGGGCGGCGATCGCGCGAGCGCAGTGCAATCCCGAAGAATGCTTCTTCACCGACGATCTGGCCGTGAATGTCGAGGCGGCGCGGGAGCTGGGGATGGACGCTGTCCAGTTTTTTTCGGCGGAGCAACTCGAGCGGGAGCTGCGGGCGAGAGGGGCGCTATCATCGCTCGGCTAAAATGGGGCCGGCTAAAACCGGCTTAACGGCGGGAGGCCAAAGTGCAGCCGGCCGGCGTTGCCCGCGGTGTGATCGAACTGGAGGGTGACGTGAGTTCGAATCACGGCGAGATTGCGGAGCGCGCGACCGAGCGGCGACGATTTCGCGGCGGCGGATGTGCCCGAGGTCCGGAACATCAACTCCACGGCGTCCCATGCCAGGCAGATGACACGCTGCTCCATCAGGATCAGGCGGCGCTCCATTTCCTCATCTAAGGGTGTGGCGCTTTCGACGTGCTGCCGGGCCAGCTCCATGTAGTCCGCGGTCAGCTTCAGCAGCGCAGCCTCGGCGGTGTCGATCAGAGCCTGCGCTTCGCCGAAATGCTGCTGGAACTCCCACTCGCGCGACCGGGCGTGGAACGGCGGGAAGTTTGTCTTCTTATTGTTGAGGATTTCCTCATAAATATCGAGAGCGCCGCGCGCGGCCCCCACCGATACAGCGGCGACTTCCGAGATGAGCAATGGCGCGAGCCAGCCGTGATACATGGGGTTGGGATGCAGCGCGTGCCCGGGCTGATCGCGGACCGGCCGGCCCTGCCCGTCGAGAAACCACAGCGCGCGATCGGAGGGCACGAACGCATCTTCGATCACCACGCGGCGGGACCCGGTGCCTTGCATTCCGATCACGTTCCAGTTGTCGACGATTTTGTACTGATCGCGATCGAAGAGGATCCAGGCGTTGCCGAGCGGCGCCTTGGTTTCGGGATCGCGCACCAGGGTGGAACCGAAGAAGTGCGTGGCGAGGTCACAGCCCGAGGCGTAGTCCCAGGCGCCTGCTACGCGAAAGCCGCCATCGGATGGAACACCAGCGCCGCCCGGCATGCCGACACCAGGAGCGCGCAGATCGCCTGTTTCGCCGAAGACTTCGCGCTGGGCGTTCTCGGATAATTGCGCCGCGAGGACCGTGTGGCCGGAGGTGAGCGCGAGCACCCAGGCGCTTTCCGAGCAGCCACGCGCGACCGCCATCATGACGCGAATGAAATCGGGCAGCGAGAATTCGTAACCGCCGAAGCGGCGCGGCTGCAGAATGCGATAGAAACCGGCCGCTAGGAATCGATTGTTGGTGTCTTCCGACAGCTCGCCCGATTCTTCGCACTCGGCTTGGCGCTCGCGCAGAAGGGGACGCAGCGCGTTGGCGCGATGGAGCAGTTCGTCGACGGTTAAAGCGGGCTCAGGTGGTGAAAGGTGTTCTGGTTGCGTCAGATTGTCAGCATACCAGTACTGTCACCGAGCGAGCCTTTCTCGATCCCTGCTTTCTCCAGAAGGCCGAGCAGCAGGTTCGACATGGGCGTGCGTTCGGGGAACTTGAGGTGACGGTCGCCTTGCAATTTGCCGCACGCACCGCCCGCCACCAGCAGCGGCAACGGAAAATGATTGTGCTCGTTGGGATTGCTCATCGAGCTGCCGTACATGATCATGGAATGATCCAGCAGGTTGCCGTCGCCATCGGGCGTGGCGCGCAGGCGTTGGAGGAAGTATGCGAACAGCGAAGCGTGATAGACGTTGATCTTTTCGAGCTTCGCGATCATCGCCGGGTTGTTGCCGTGATGGGAAACCGAATGGTGCGGCTCCGGCACGCCGATCTGCGGAAAGGTTCGCTGGCTGAGGTCGCGGGCGATCATGAATGTCGATACGCGAGTGATCTCGGCTTGAAACGCCAGCACCTGCAATTCGTACATCAGTTTGGCGTGCTCATCGAACGAATCGGGAACGCCGATCGGGGTCTCGGGCACCTGGACGTTCAGGCTGGCGCGCTTTTCGGCCATCTGGATGCGGCGCTCGATCTCGCGAATGTTGTCGAGATAATCGCTGATCTTGCCGCGGTCGCGCGTGCCGAGGCCGGTTTGCAAATGCGCTACTTCACCGGTGATGGAATCCAGAATGCTGCGGTCTTCCTGCTTGCGCGCCAGGCGATCGGCCGCAGTGCTGCCATCTCCGAACAGGCGCTCGAAGACCACGCGCGGATTAATTTCCATGGGCAGCGGCTGGGTGGGCGTGCGCCAGGCGATCGAATTCATGTAGGCGCAGCTATAACCGACGTCGCAAACGCCGACCAGGCCGGTGTCTTCCGTGCCCAGTTCGAGCGATGGCAGCGGAGTGTCCTGACCCATTTTCTGGGCATAAATCTGGTCGATGGTGGTGCCGGCGCGAACGTCCTCGCCTTCGGTGCGCAAGGGATGGATACCGCTTAAATAAGACGGAGCGCTGCGAGCGTGATCGCCGCCACCGTCGCCTTGCGATTCCGCGGCTTTGTTGGCGAGTCCGGTGACAACGAGCAACTGGTTGCGAAACGGTTCGAGCGGCTTCAGGATGGGCGTGAATTCGAAGCCCGCGCCTTCGGTGGCGGGAGTCCACTTGTCCATGACAGCGCCATGCGGAACGTACATGAAACCGAGCCGGGTCTTGGGCGTGGCCGCAGTTTTTGTTGCGGCCGTTAGCGCCGGGATCATGGAGTCGAGCAGCGGCAGCGCGATGGCGCCCCCAACAACGCCGCGCAGAAACGTACGGCGCGGCAAATGTTTCTTCGAGATCATCATTGCTGGTTCGGCCTCCTGATGTCGGCTACAGATGTTGCAGGCGCAGAGTCGGGTTCCTGCGAGCGCCGCATTTGAAACGGCGTGCTTTCAACGATTCCCAAAATCAAAGACGAAAAACGATAATTGTCGCGGGCGGCTTGGAGCGTGACTGAGCGTACAGCCGGCATGTCGTAAAACTCAAGGCCGCGGCCCAATGCGTAGGTCAGCAGCTTTTCCGTCAATGTTCCGGCGAAGACGTTGGGGCGGCTCAGCAGCGCCGCGCGCAAGTCGGCCACGCCCGAAACCTTGGTCCCATCGGCAAGCACGCCCGAAGCATCAATCTTGTCGCCCGATTCGCTGACTGTTCGCCACTGGCCGACCGCGTCGAAATTTTCGAGCGCGAATCCCAGCGGGTCCAGAACTTTATGGCAGCCCGAACAGGCCGGACTGGCACGATGCGCTTCCATGCGCTGGCGAACAGAGAGCTGCTTGTCACCCGACTTGTTCTCTTTCAGCGGCGGCACGTTGGCGGGCGGCGGATTGGGCGGCGTGCCCAGTACATTTTCGAGTAGCCATTTTCCGCGCTGCACCGGCGATGTGCGCGTGGCGATGGAGGTCACGGCCAGAATGCTGCCTTGTCCCAGGAGTCCGCGGCGGGGGCTGTCGTCGGGCCAGGAAACGCGGCGGAACTGGCTGCCGTAGATATTTGGAATTCCATAATGCTTGGCCAGGCGCTCGTTGACGAAGGTGTAATTGGCGTCCAGCAGATCGATCACGCTGCGGTCTTCCTGGATGATGCTGGCGAAGAAGAGCTCGGTCTCGCGCTTGAACGCTTGGCGCAGATTGTCGTCGAAATTGGGGAACGATTCGAGATCGGGGTTCACGCCGCGCAGGTTGCGCAGGTAGAGCCACTGATCGGCGAAGTTACTGACCAGCGACTCGGCGCGGGGGTCGGCCAGCATGCGGCGGACCTGATGTTCGAGCACGGCATGGTCGTGCAGCTTGCCCTGGGCGGCGACGTCCAGCAGCTCGTCATCCGGGATGCTGCTCCACAAAAAGAACGAGAGTCGCGAGGCGAGCTCCAGATCGCTGACGCGATAGCTGGTGTCGGGCGGCGTGCTGGAGGGATCGCGCTCAAAGCGATAAACGAACTGCGGATCGGAGAGAATTCGGCGCAGAGCCATCTCGATCCCGGCTTCAAAGCCGTCCTTATTGCGCGCGGTTTGGTAGAAGCTGAGCAGCGTTTCCAGATCGGTATCGGATGCCGGCCTGCGATAGGCTTCGCGCGCCAGCGTTGAAATGATCTTCTTCGCGCAAGGCAGCTCTTCGTTAGGATTTGCGGGATGGCAGACGAAAATCTTGCGACGGCTGGGCGTGTCTCCGGAACCGCTAGGGTTGAATGGCCCGCTGATGGCGACGCTCAACACGTGCGGCAGGCCTTTGGGATCGCTGGGATCGAAGGTGCTGCGCTCAAGCGGCTGCATTAAATCCTGCGCGGGGCCGTAGCTGCGCTGCACAAAGGCGACAGTCACCGTTTGCGGGCCGGCGGTCACGTGAACGCGCGCCTCCAGATTGTCCTTGGGCTGCGACATGCTGAGCTTGGTGGCGGCGGCGGGATCGAAACCTTCCTTGGGCTTTTGTGACTTGTCCGCGGCCGGCGCGGGTGGGGGAGCTTGCACTTTGGGATTAATGCTGAGCGTCTGCACGCGTTCGCCATTGAGTGCGATTTCAAGCAACTGATCCTGCGCGTTGTTGCCGAAGAGCAGATCGACCGTGGATTTCAGCAGCTTCACCTTAATAACGTACTCGCCATCCAGCGGGAAATTGTGGTGGATCAGGACGCCGCCGCGCGTTCCGAAGGGAAGGCCCTCGATGTGCTCGTTTTGGGTAACGTCTGAGCGAACGCGATAGGTGTCGGTGATAGGATCGGTTTTCGGATCGCCGACAGCCAAGCGGCTGATTTTCGCGGAAGCGAGCAAATAGCGCTCGAGCAATGCGGGCGAAACGCCCAGGACGCTCGCGATGTTGTCGAAGCCGAAACTGGCGTCATCGGTGGGAAGCATTGCGGACGGGTCCACATCCAGGGCCAGCAAATCGCGGATCGCGTTCGCGTATTCGGTCCGATTCAAACGATGGAGCACGGGCCTGCCGGGATTGGGCGCGACAGCGGCGGCGCGATCGAGCGAGGTTTCGATGGACGCAGCGAGGGAATCCATTGTGGCGCGGTCGGGGCGCGGCATCCCTTGCGGGGGCATGGCGCCCACGCGAAGCTTACGCACCACTTTTTCCCAGGTTGCGGCGTTTGGCGCGACATTGGCGACGTCGAGCTTGTCGAGCATCAGACCGGCGGTCTTGGCTTTTTCGTTATGGCAGGTGACGCAATACTGATCGAGAAGGGCGCGCGGATTTGGCGCTTGTTGCGCGCTGGGCGGAGCTGCATGCAGGGACGCGATCAGTGTGGCTGCGAAGGCAAAACCCGGCCATCGCTTCGCTCCCAGCGGCATACTTCCAATTGTATTGCCAAAGGACTGGAAACTGCAATACGATAGATTATATGTCGATGCGCCTGAAGGGATTTTGGATGGTTGCCGTGCTGGCGGCTACTTGCTTTGGGGCCACCAGCAGCGACACTCGATTGGCCGACGCGGCCATGAACCAGGACGCGCCAGCGGTTCGGTCCTTGCTGAAGCTGCATGCAGACGCGAACGTCGCCCAACCGGATGGCACGACGGCGCTGCACTGGGCAGCTCGCTGGGACGATGTCGCGATGGCCGACGAGCTGGTTCGCGCGGGCGCAAACGTAAAGGCTGCGAACCGTTTTGGCGCTACACCGCTCTCTTTGGCCTGCACGAATGGAAGCGCGGCCATGATCGGCGAGCTGTTGAAGGCCGGCGAAGATCCGAACGCGGTGGTTTCCGATATGGGGGATACGGCGTTAATGCTGGCGGCGCGGACTGGCAAGCCGGATGCGGTGAAGGTTCTATTGGATCGCGGAGCGGATGCGAACAAGACCAATACCGAAGGGCAGACGGCGCTGATGTGGGCCGTGGCGGAAAAGAATGCGGCAGCCGCGAAGATCTTGATCGCGGGGGGCGCGAATGTGAATGCGCAAACGCACAAGCTGCCTCCGCCGTCGATGTTCCAAACGATCTTCTCGGCTCCGTTCCCAGCGGGTGGAATGACGGCACTGCTTTATGCCGCGCGTCAGAACGATCTGGACTCGGCGGGGATTTTGATTGCGGCGGGCGCGGACGTCAAAGAAAACGCGGCGGATGGCAGCAGCCCGTTGTTGGTGGCGACGTTCAACGAGCACTACGCGCTGGCAAAGGTTTTGTTGGAACATGGCGCGGATCCGAACGCGGCCGACGATAAAGGGCGCGGGCCGTTATACGCGGCCATCGATATGCGGAATCTGGAATGGTCCACGCGGCCGGCGCCGCCCGAGAAGGACACGCTCAGCGATTTGGATCTGATCAAGGCGCTGCTGGATCATGGGGCCAACCCCAACGCCCGGCTAACGAAGAAAATTCCGCTGCGTGGCCAGCCTTCGTTCGACGGACGCTGGGCCAATGCGATTGGAGCGACGCCACTGTGGCGCGCGGCGCAGTCCGACGATGTCACGGTGATGCGCTTGTTGAAGGATCATGGGGCCGATCCGCTGATCGCGACCAACGATCACACTACCGTGCTGATGGTGGCGGCGGGCGTGGGCTGGTCCGATGGGCAGAGCCACGGATCGCAGGCCGATGCTCCGGAAGCACTGAAGCTTTGTTTGGAATGGGGCGACAATGTGAACGCGGTGAATGACGAGGGCTATACCGCGCTGCATGGCGCGTCGTTCCGGGGAGCCAACGAAGTGGTTCAGTTTTTGGTGGATCACGGCGCCAAGATGGACTTGAAGAATAAAGAGGGACGCCTGCCGGTGAATATGGCCGAAGGCATGCACATTGGTCCAGGCGGGTGGGTGGAACATGACGACACGGTTGCGCTATTCCACAAATTGATGGCGGCGAAGTAGTAATGTAGTTTGAGAATGCGGACTGGGTTGATTGCGTTGCTTATTATCGCGCTGGCCGGGATCGCTTTCGCTCAAGGAAAGCCCGACCTGTCCGGATCCTGGAACCTTCCCTACACGCCGAACATGGCCAAGGACATCGGCGAACTTCCATTTACGCCCGCCGGAAAGGCCGTCTACGAGAAAATCAATACGGCCTTCGATCCCACGGGCTTCTGTCTTTTTCCGGGCGTGCCACGGATCAACAATTCGCCGTTTCCGATGCGCGTTGTGCAGACGCCGTCGTCGGTCGTGTTTTTGTACGAGTACATGACGACCTTCCGCGCAGTTCCTCTGGACAAGCTGGAACATTCGAAGCATCTCGATCCCACGTTTATGGGCGAATCCATCGGGAGCTGGGATGGCGACGCGCTGGTAATCGATACTGTTGGGTTCAACGATCGGACGTGGCTGGATACGGCCGGGCATCCGCATAGCGATGTGTTACATGTCACGGAGCGGTACCGGTTGGCCGATGCGAATCATATCGTCTACGACGTGACCGTGGACGACGCCAAAATGTACACGCGGCCGTGGAGCAATCATCGCGTTCTCGAGCGCCTGAAGCCGGGGGATCATCTGATGGAATATTCGTGCGAGGAAAACAATAAGGATCGTGACGAAGGCCATCTGAGACCTGGGCCGACGGTGGTTCCGTTCAACAATCGTTGAGAACCAGAATTCAGAAGTCAGAATTCAGAATCCGGCCCGGCGTGGGAGTTATCCTGAAGGTATGAGACAAGTAGCCGTTGCCGGCATTGGGAAAACCGCGTTTGGCGCGTTCCCGGATCGCGATCTCCGTTCGCTCGCGGTAGAGGCCGGCCAAAAAGCGTTGGAGAACGGACACGCGAGCGCGTCCCAAGTGGAGGCGTTTTATCTGGGAAATTTTGCCGGGCCTTCGTTTACCGGACAGAATCATTTAGCGCCGTACATTTCCACGGCGATGGGGATTACGGGCGTTCCGGCAACGCGTTTTGAAGCGGCCTGCGCATCCAGCGGATCGGCGTTCTTTCACGCGGTGTCGGCGGTTGCGGCGGGATTGTATGACATCGTGCTGGTGGTGGGCGTCGAAAAGATGACTTCGCAGCCGACCCCGAAGGTGACCGAAATCCTGGCCGGGGCGGGCGATGGCTGCGGCGAAGTGCGGGCGGGCGCGACATTCCCGGCCCTGTTCGCGATGATCGCGCGGCGTCATATGCATCAATATGGGACCACGCGCGAGCAACTGGCGGCCGTGGCTGTGAAGAACCATCAGAATGGCGCAAAGAATCCGCTGGCGCACATGCGCAAGGTGATCACGATGGAGCAGGCGCTGGCCGGGAAGCCGATCGCGGAGCCGCTCACGGTCTACGATTGCTCGCTCATCAGCGACGGCGCGGCCGCGGTGCTGGTCATGCCGCTGGAACGGGCGGCGGAGTTCACAGACAAACCGGTGCGCGTCCTGGGCATCTCGCAGACTTCCGACAACGTCGCGCTCGACGAGAAGGACGACATCACTACCTTCCGCGCGGTGAAGACATCGGCCGCGAAAGCGTACAAAATGGCGGGCGTGCAGGCGGCTGACATCCAGTTCGCCGAAGTGCACGACTGTTTCACCATCGCTGAGATCATCGCCATTGAAGACCTGGGTTTCGTACCGAAGGGCGACGGCGGACCTTACAGTCTGGCCGGCGGCACGTGCCTGCATGGCGAGCGGCCGGTGAACGCGAGCGGCGGTTTGAAATCGAAAGGGCATCCGGTGGGCGCTACCGGTACGGGGCAAATTTGCGATGTCGTGGAGCAGATTCGCGGCCAGGCGGGCGAGCGCCAGGTCAAGCGAAATTCGCTGGGGCTGGCGCAGAATCTCGGGGGATCGGGCGCTACCAGCGTGATCACGATTCTGGGGGCGGTATGAGCGACTTAGGCGCAGGAACGATTTATACTGAAACGGTGGTCTACTCTCCGCCCGAGGCGTACGTCAACGACGTGCCGTATCAACTGGCGATCGTCGAGCTTGCGACGGGCCGCCGGGTGACTGGCCGCATTGATGGAGAGCGGGTGCAAATTGGCGATCGCGTACAATTCGCCGAGTTCCGGAACAGTGTTCCTTTCTTTCGAAAACAATCATGAAACTAGCTGAGCGGATGAACCGCATAGGCGTAGAAACCGCCTTCGAAGTGTTGGTGCGCGCTCGCGCGCTGGAAGCCCAGGGACGCGACATCATCCATCTGGAAATCGGCGAGCCTGATTTCGACACGCCGCGACACATTGTGGAAGCGGGCAAGCAGGCGCTGGATCAGGGCTGGACGCATTACGGTCCCACGCAGGGTCTGCCGGAGCTGCGCGAGGCGATCGCATCCTACATCTGCCGCACGCGCGGGATTCGGGTGGGCGCGGAGCACGTGTGCGTTGTGCCCGGCGGCAAGCCGATCATCTTTTTTCCAATGATGGCACTGTTGGAGCGGGGCGATGAAGTGATTTATCCGAATCCCGGCTTCCCGATTTACGAATCGATGATCAATTTTTTGGGCGCGAAGCCGGTGCCGATTCCGCTGGTGGAGGATCGCGGGTTTTCGTTCGATCTGAACGTGCTCAAAGATAGCCTGTCGCCCAAGACCAAGATGCTGATCCTGAATTCGCCGCATAATCCGACGGGCGGCGTTATTCCGGCGGAAGATGTGCGCGCCATTGCAGATCTGGTTCGGGATCGCGATCTGGTGATTCTCTCGGACGAAATCTATTCGCGGATTTACTTTGACGAGGAGCCGCTCTCCATCACCACGCTGCCCGGCATGCTGGAGAAGACCATCATCCTGGACGGATTTTCGAAGACCTACGCGATGACGGGCTGGCGCATGGGATATGGCGTGATGCCGGCGTGGCTGGTGGATCCGGTGAACAAGCTGATGGTGAATTCGAACTCGTGCACGGCGAGTTTCACGCAGCGGGCCGGGATCGCAGCGCTGAACGGACCTCAGGACGACGTCAACAAAATGGTGGAAGAGTTTCGCCGCCGGCGCGATGCCTTTTGCGCGGCCTTGAACACACTACCGGGTTTCCGCTGTGCCATCCCAGGCGGGGCGTTCTACGCTTTCCCGAATGTGGTGGAAACCGGGCGGAAATCAAAAGAGCTGGCTGATGCGCTGCTGCAACAGGCGGGAGTTGCCTGTTTGAGTGGCACGGCTTTCGGCGCGTACGGTGACGGCTATTTGCGATTCAGCATCGCGAATTCGTATGAGAAGCTGATGGACGCGGTGGAGCGGATCCGGAAGTTCTTAGAAAAATGAAAAACCCGACCCGGAGGCTCCGGATCGGGTCTGGAACTACTCACGCACTTAATGTCAGGCTACGTGCTGCGCACGGTATCGGCTGATGATCGAGTTCATCTGATCTTTTAACTGGAGCTTCACTTTTTTCAGCCGGTGTTCCTCCACTTCCTCCGCGGTAGTGAGATGGGATTTGGCTTCGAGCGCCTCCAGCTGCTGGTGATAGCTGGCGTGCTCTTCGGCCAAATGCCGGAACTCCGCGTCGGTTTGCATCAAGTGCGTCTTCAATTCTTCTTGCGTGTTCTCCATCAGGGTTCTATCTCCTTTGTGAGGTTGCCACGCCGAGTCGGTAGGATTGATTTGCTCGGTGGGTAGTGAATGAGTTAGTCGCATTCAATCGCGCGGGGGTCACCGATGGCCTCCGCATAAGTGACAGTATCATGAAAGAATCCTCATGACAATCCCCGTTTCCGGTGGATTTTCATAGTACCCGGGGCGTTCGCCAACTGCCTGGAAACCCAGGCCTGCGTAGAGCCGCTGGGCGGCTGCATTGGACCGGCGGACCTCCAGAAAATGGACTCCGGGATAGCGCGAAAGTTCCGCGCGCAACAGTTCGGTGGCTACATGCAGGCGCCGGAAATCCGGATGGACCGCAATGTTCAGAATCTCGCGTTCCTGGTCGGCCACGGCGCGGGAAACCAGGAACCCGGCGATCCGGCCATCGATCAGGGCCACCTGGCAATCGAATGCTAAGTAGTCTCGCGACAGCCATTGCGAGGACTCGGGAGCGGTCTGCTGGATCGCCGTAAGCTCGGGTACATCGTTTTCGGTGGCGGGACGGATGTGGACGCGCAGCGGCAGCAGTTCTCGAAGCAGCGCGCGTTGCCGGGCGCCAATCTGACGCCAGCCGAAGTTTCGCTCGGCGTGGACCCGGCCGCCGTGGGCGATGCGCCGGCGCAGATCGCCATCGGTTAGCAGAGTCTCGATGGCTGAGGCAAATTCCACGGGCTGGTCGGCAATCCAAACATTCACGGCGTGCTCCAAGCCCAGTCCGGCGCAACCGGTAGAAGTCGAAACCACGGCGCGATCCATCGCCATCGCTTCCAGGACCTTGAGATTGGTGCCGGCAGATTCAAGTGTGGGAACAATTGCGAGGTTCGCTTCCACATAGAGGGGCCGGACGTCGGCGACAAATTCGAGCAGGCGGATGCGGTCGTCCGGTGGAATCGAAGCAAGCCCGGTGTAGGCGCGCCAATAGAGCAGAGGTTCCGGGCCGGCAATTACGGTCAGACTGATGCCGGTGGATTTCTCGCGCAGGATGGGCCAGACCCGATCCACAAAGAATCGATACGCAACGATATTTGGAAAATGCCGAAACGACCCGATGAAGAGCAGCCGTTGTCCTGGGCGCTCGATTTCCGGAATGAATCGATCGAGGTCCACGCCGTTGGGGATGATGGCGAGGTTCGGCCCAGCCAGCAGCGCACGATCCTGTTCCGACATGACCACCACTTTGCGATAGCGCCGGACCCACTTGGTCTCGAAGCGCTTCCAGCGCCAATAGTCCCAGCGCTGCGCGAGGCCGGGCGAGCGATCGCGGATCTGCCGGTACAACGCGAACGTGACGTCGTGCTCCACCAAAATGTCGCCGGCGTAGGGGGCGAGCATGGTGTACTCCACTTGCACAGCTTCGATTTTGAATTCAGCTCGAATGCGGGCGAGCGAGCGCAACATTGCGGGCGACCGGAATTCGTGTACTTCCGGCGGCGCGAGCGTGGACCAGCGCGGCTCGCGATAGCGGGGCTTACCGACAAGCACGACGCGCGCGCAAAGATCCAATACGGGACCGAGGTCCGCCCCAGTTTCGCCATCGCTGAATACAAACAGAAAGATGTCGAACTCGCCGGCCATCTCGCGCAACAAATTAAAGATCCGCACCGCGCCTCCGTGCGCGAGCGGGAACGGGTAATAAGGACTCACGACCGCGATTCGGCGGCGGCGCGGCGAAAGCGGCCGGCCTTCGATTTCCGGGACCCTGGACGGATAAACCGAGCGATCCTTCTTCCATGGCGCGAGCCAGCGGGGACGAAGAAAGATTCGGTCGCTTAGCACGCCGCGAACAAACAGCAGGGATGCGATCGGGGCGGCGACGGTCAGATGATACCGTTCGAGCCGCGCGTTATACGCCAGGATCTTCGTTGGTGCGCAAAGAAGCGCCGCGCGCCGCAGGGCGGTGTATCGCGGGTCGCGATCGAGCAAGAATGCGATCTGACCGATCCGATAGGCGCGAAACCTTTTGCGAAGCTGCCGGTAAATTTGCAGCGTCGACTTCGTGCTGAACTCGCCAGGCTCTACCAGAAAATGCCGCCGGTCCGGCACCAGGCTCTGGAACTCGGCGAACATGCCCTGCGCCAATTCGGGATCCCCGGTAGCGACCGTAATCACGATCGCTTCTGGATCTTTGCCGAGCAGCTTAAATATGAATTTCTTGAGCGCCCGCCTCACCTATGAGCGAACCTCAATGGAATTCGATCGCGGTAGCTTCGCCGGCGGTGTGGAGTTTCGCATCGGGCTTGGCTGTGTAGTGAACCACTACCTGGCGAGGCTGCTTTTGCGGGCCACATGCGAGCGCCTTCTCGTCACCGCCGGTGTTGATGTTCGTGGGGTCGGGGACCAGAAGCTGCACGGTTTTGCCATCCGCCACCTGAATGACAAGCCGCGCTTGATTTCCCAGGCAATCCAGACGCGAAAATACGCCTTGGACGCTAGGGCCGGTTGCGCCGCCCTGATACCAGGCCTCCGGTTTCGGCGGGACCGCACCATTGGGATTCAGCCTCTTCCGTGCTGCATCTTCGGCCGCATGAATGGCAGCCTCGCTTTGCGCCTTTACGCGTTCCAAATCCGCTTCGCGCTCGTCGGCAAGACGTTTGCGCTCGGCCGCGTCGTAGTCGAAATGCTTCTCTTCCACTTGCAGCCGCACTTGATGAATGCTCTCGCGTTCTTCGTCGTTGGCGGCGGCGTGCTCGGCACCCGCCCAGGCTTTCTGCGCTTCGCCGAAGTCCTTCGCGGCGATGTAGGTCTTCGCGAGAGCCTGCCAATATGCGATGTTGCGCGGGTCCAGATTGGCGGCCTTCTTCAACAGCCCGGCCCTTCGCTCGAGATTTTCTTTGTCGATTGCCGGGTCCAGATCCGCAAGCTCCGCGTAGGGCTCGGCCCAGCGAGGATTCAATTCGCTGGCTTTCTTGAGTTCGTCCGAATCGGATTGCATCCGCCCGAGTTCGAACCAGGCTCGCGCGCTGGTGCTGTGCGAGTCAACCGCATCCTGCAGGGCCATCCGCGCCTCATCGTCTTTTTGGTCATGAATCGCCACGAGCGCAAGCCCCTCCGAGGCTTCCGGACCGTGGAGATTCTTGTACGCGGCAGCCGCTTCGGCCGAATGGCCGCCAGCCAGCAGCAGATCCGCCTGCGCCATGCGCGCATCTTCCGAGCCAAGCTGCACGGGCTTAAAATCGCGAGTCAGACTAAGCGCGCGGCCGGAAATCGAAGCGGTCCCGAAGTTTCCTGCTTTCAAATAGGCGTCGGCCTGCTGATTGATTTGCGCGGCGGTTTTTTCGAAGGCATTATGGCACGCGGCTTCGAAATCGCCACTCTGTTCCATGTTCGAAATCATGACGCGCGCCCGAGCGGCGTACTCGGGATTGACTGTGACCAAATGCAGCAACGCCCACCCGCGCGAGCGTTCCGCTTCAGGAACCGGCGCGCCGAGCGTGATGCGCGGGCCGTCGATCTGCACGGTGGAAACAAGTTCGATCAAGCCTTGCTCGACATCCGCCGGCAGGCGAGAGGTGTTCTCATGGAGCAGAATACGCGCGAGTTCCTTCAGGCTCTCGCGTGAAAATCCGCCGGTTTCCGTTGCGGCGATCATGCGAGCATCGCGCCCCAGCGGGAACAACGCTGAGTCGGCCGGCGCGCCTTTAGAGACGATCACATGGACGGGCCAGACCAGCCGCATTTCCTGCTTACCCGTGATCACGCGCAGCGTTTCGCGGAATTGCTCCAGGAACATGAGCCTTTCGCGAGCGGGGCGATCGCCCGCATTACTGAAGACTTCGAATGGGCCAGATTGCAGCGCAATCCAACGGTCCTCGGCCCGCGACAGTGTGGGCGCCAGGGCGGGCAGCAGCAAAAGCAGAAGCACCCGAGAGAACACCATTTCATGGTAACTCGCCGGTTGTATGTTAGCTCGACTGCCGCTTCCTTGCTATGTCCCCTGTTATGATCCGAGGTGGAATGGGCAAGATCATCGCTCTCATCATGCTGGTGGCGCTCATAGCGACGCCGATCAGCACGCTTTTCTTTTTGTCGTCGCATACCAAGCTGGCGTTTGCTCCCGAGCCCCAGACCATCGGCGCAAACACGCCCGTAACGGTACACGCTGCGAACCCGCATGGGTTGCGCCGGTTTACAGCCATTCTTGAACAGAACGGCGCCCGGACTACGCTCACGGAGACCAGAAACCCGGCGGACCGGATGAAGTTTTGGCTGGCGCAGTTTCCGGCTCAGGACATCCACTTCAGCGCGGGCAGCAAAGAAGCGCCGAATTTGACCGAGGGCAAGGCGCGCATCATCGTGGAAGCGCAATCGAACGATTTCCGCGGCGTCACGGACACGATCTCAGCCGACGTGGATGTCGTGCTTCGTCCTCCCTCAGTTTCAGCGGACGGTTTTCAGCACTACATCAATCAGGGTGGGTCGGAGATGGTGCTACTGACACCGTCGGGTTCCTGGAGCGAGGCCGGCGTGCGCGTGGGCCGCGACACTTATCGCAGCTTCCCACTTGCCGGTAGCACTTCTCAACGGCTGGCGCTGTTTGCCTATCCCTGGGACACGCCGATTGATACCGCGCCCAGCGTTTATGCAAAGAATTCCGCCGGCACGGAGGCCACCGCGCGCTTCTGGTTCAAGGTTTTTCCGAAGAAGTTTCGCATGCGGGATCTGACGATCGACGATAAATTTCTCGACAAGGTGGTCAATCAGATCGATCCCGGAGGCTCCGGCGATCTGCTGGCGCGCTTCCTCAAAATCAACGGCGAGATGCGCCGCGCCAACAACAAGACGCTGGCCGACCTGCGTTTGAAAACGGCGGAGAAATTTCTCTGGAGCGAACCTTTTCTGCAATTAGCGAACTCGAAGGTGGAGTCGGAATTCGCCGATGTGCGCAGCTATATTTACAAAGGAAAGAAAGTGGACCAGCAAGTGCATCTCGGCTTCGATCTCGCCGTTACGTCGCACACTCCGGTGGTGGCTGCCAACGACGGCCAGGTGGTTTGGGCGGCGCCGCTGGGCATCTACGGCAACTGCATTGTGGTGGATCACGGCTACGGTTTGCAGTCGATCTATGGACACTTAAGCGCGCTCGCGGTGAAGGAGGGCGACATGGTGAAACGGGGCCAGGAGATGGGAAAGAGCGGATCGACCGGCCTGGCGGGCGGAGACCATTTGCATTATTCGATGCAGGTCGAGGGCGTGGAAGTGAATCCGGTGGAGTGGTGGGACCAGCACTGGATCAAAGATCACGTGCAGAACCGGCTCAAGCAGCAATAACCGCCTCGCACGCGATCATCGAAACTCGTAGCCCGGCTTTAATTCGCAACTGTACAGCTTGGTTTGATCCGCCCCCACTTGCAGACTGCAATCGGCCCACGAGAGCAGGATGTCGGGGCCCAACGGGAACACAAGGTCGACTCCTCCCAGGTCGGCTTCCACGCTCGGGCCTTCGGCCGTGGCGGGCAACGTGAAACTCATCGCGCGGCCGTAGATGGCGGGATAGGCTTGCCGGATGGCGTCGCTTGGCATGCTGCGGGTCACCTCGGCTTCCACGAGAAACGTGGCAGTGTCGGACCAATTCAAGATGGACACCGTGATCTTGCGACCTGGATGAAGGGTGGCGCCGGACTCGATCCGGGTGAATGGGCAAGGGCCGGCAATACAAGAGACGCGCGCATTCTCGAACTGCTGCTGATCGCCGGCATCCACGGTGAAGACGCCGCGCGAAGCTTTCCATTTGCCGTCCGGGGAACAGGGAGCTTTGCCCTCGCAAGGGACATCGCCAGTGTTGGCCACGGTGAAGGTCTGCGCGGCACTGCCAACCTCCACCGGAGTAGTGGCCCTTTCGGCGTACCTTACGCGGACATCCTTGACCAGGATTGCGGGCCGGGCCGCCGGGACTACAGGCGCTTCGATTGGCGTCAAGCGTATGACATAGATCTCGCCATTCAAACTCGGGTTGATCTCGAGCGGCTGGTATCCGGATCGGCGGAATGTCAATGTGGCCGGACTTTCGCGCCAACCCTCATGGGGCAGCCGCAGGTGGAACGAGCCGGATGCATCGGACTCGCCCTCGGCGTTCCGTGCGCCCTCCGTTGCGGTTATCTTCACGTTCGGAATTGGAAGTTGCTTTCTCGGGTCCGGATCTTGACGGAGCACGACTCCGGTCAGCGTCACGCTGGCACGCCGCGCGCGGACAATCAGTATCGCGGCAACAACGCCGATCGTCACCGCCACCGCGACCCAAATTGCGATTCTCCTGGTCCGAACGCTCATCCGCCGATTTCAGGATACCCGCCCGTGGCATCTCGCGAAAAAGCTCTACATTGAAGGTAGTGCCTGCAAATCGCCTTACCCGCCGAGTGCTCCTTCAGCAAATCGCCGCCATGAGTGCGGCCGTACGGTCCATGGCGGCGCCCACGGCCGGGTCCGCCGCGGCCGCCGAGCCCCTCTCCAAGGAGGACGACGCTCTGCTGGACGCAATCGAAAAGGGCGCTTTCCTGTTTTTCTGGGAGCAGGCTCATCCCGAGACCGGCCTGGTCAAAGACCGCGTCAAAGTCAACGCGAATGACAGCGCCGTGGTGGCGAGCATCGCGGCCACCGGCTTCGGACTCACCGCGCTCTGCATCGGCGAAAAACGCGGCTGGCGGTCTTACGCCGATACGCGCGATCGCGTCTTGGCCACGCTCACTTTCCTCGAGCGGAAAATGCCCACGCATCGCGGCTTCTTTTTCCACTGGGCCAACATTACGACCGGCGAGCGGATCTGGGACGCGGAAGTTTCTTCGGTGGACACGGCCATCCTGCTGTGCGGCGTCCTTACGGCGCGGCAGCATTTCCGGCATGCCGAAATCACCCGCCTGGCGTCTGAAATCTTCGCCCGGGTGGATTGGACCTGGCTATCGGAGGACACCATTCTGCTGCCGCACGGCTGGACTCCGGAGTTTGGCTTCTTGCCGTATCACTGGGATTACTACAGCGAACTCATGATGATCTACCTGCTCGGATTGGGGTCCGCCTCTCACCCGCTTCCACCGGATACCTGGAATTCCTGGAAGCGCACCACGTTCGACTACGAAGGACTGCGTTATATCGGCTCCTACGCGCCGCTATTCGTGCACCAATACTCACAAGCCTGGTTTGACTTTCGAGGCAAGCGCGACCGCTACGCGGATTATTTCAAGAATTCCGCCATCGCGACCGAAGTCCATCGCCGCTTCTGTCTCGAATTGAGCAAGCAATTCCCGGATTACAGCGACAATCTGTGGGGCATCACTTCTTCGGACTCGCAGAACGGCTATGTGGTGTGGGGGGGACCTCCGGAGATTGGCCCAATTGATGGGACCGTTGCGCCTAGCGCCGCTGGGGGCTCGCTCCCATTCCTGCCGGAAGCCACGCTGCGCGTCTTACGGAATATCAAAGCGCGTTATGGCTCACGCGCCTGGACTCGCTATGGATTTGTGAATGCTTTCAATCCTCAGAAAAACTGGTACGACCCCGACGTCATTGGGATCGATACCGGAATAACGATGCTGATGGCTGAAAACCTGCGCACCGGGTTCGTGTGGGAGACCTTTATGAAGAACCCCGAAGCGCGGCGCGGACTACAACGCGCCGGATTTATGAATTATTAGCCAGCACGGCCACAAACCATCGGCCGGAGTGCAACAAACTGCCAGATCCGAGCTCCGCAAGCAGACGTTCCGGCGAGAAGTAGCGCTTATAAACCAGGTGTCGCGATCCATCGTTGAGCACGCGTTCCTGATGCTCTTCTGCCGGGACATCGTCGCGCGCCGCCGCATCGATAAGGAGAATCGATTTTGAGACGCGCCGGGCCTCTGCCAAAAAGATCTGCCGAGCCATCTCATCGAGATGCCCATAGAAGTGTCCAGCCACCAGACAATTGAATTGCGCGGATCGGAACGGCAATTGTAATGCGTCGCCTCGAACAAACGCGCCGCGCGGCATCCGGGAACGCGCGACCGCCAGCATGGAAGGGCTCTGGTCTAATCCGGTAACGTGGCCGCGCAGACACTCGGTTAGAAAGCCGGTACCGCAGGCAACATCCAGGGATGAACCGAGCTGGAGCGAAGCGATGGCCGCTCGTAATGCCGTCAATTCTTCGGGCCAGCCGGGGCGAATTCGTTGTTCATATAACCCCTTGCCAAGGTACCAGTCGTCGTACTCGGCGGCGCGCCGATCGTAGTAGGCACGTTCGATCTCAGTCATGCTCGCAGGGCCCAACTACCGACAGATATTCCGCCTTGACATTCGATTGTAACCCAGCCATAATTACGAAAGTTTACGTTCCGTAAGTGTTGCATTCAGACCGATCCCTGCCTGTAATCGGTTAACAAACCTTAGCGCCGCCCCGTCAGCCGCGGCTCAGTTCCCAAGCTAAAAACAGCACCAAGAATCGGAGAACTCTATGCTACGCGCAGTAGGCTGCCTTACATTCTTTTTGGTCCTTACTCTGTCAACGGCATTTGGCCAAACGTTTCGTGGTGCGATCAACGGAACTGTAACTGACCCCACAGGCGCGATCGTCGCCGGGGCGACGGTCACAGCCACCGATGTCGCGACCAATATCGCACATAGCATGACCGCCACCGGCGATGGCCAGTTTGCATTTCAAGACTTGCCGCCTGGCACCTACTCGGTGAAAGTTACCGCCAATGGTTTTCAGACAACGACGATCTCGAACGTGGCTGTCACCGCGGGCAACGTCTACACCGTGGCAGCCCAGCTAATGGTGGGTCAGCAGGCGACGGCGGTCGAAGTGGCGGCCGCAGCCGTGGTTATCGATACAACCACGTCGACCCAGACAGACACGCTTGCCAGCACCACAGTGCAGGACCTTCCCTTGAACGGCCGCGATTTCACCCAAATGATCGCCGCCTCGCCAGGGTATGGCGGCTATTCGGTGGGTGGCTACGGCTCGCTCAACGGCACGCGCGCAAATCAGATGAACTGGCAAATTGACGGCACCGACAACAACGATTTCTGGCATAACATCCCTGCAGTCAATCAGGGCGGCGTGTCCGGAATCGCCGGAACGGTGATGCCGATTGATGCCGTTGACGAATTCTCCGCCCAGACCCAGTCCAACGCCGAAACGGGGCGCAGCGCAGGCGGCACGGTCAACCTTACCCTCAAGAGCGGGACGAACCAGTTACACGGCAGCGGTTACTACTACGACCGCAACGAATTCTTTGCCGCCGCTTCACCGTTTTTCGAACCCACGCCGATAGATCCAAAGAAACCGAGAATCCGAAATTTTAATACAGGATTGACCCTGGGCGGACCCCTGAAGAAAGACAAGACGTTCTTCTTTATCGGGTTTGAACAGCAGCAGTATATTATCGGGTTGAGCGGCTTGAGCACGGAGCCGTCCACCGCCTGGGTGAATCAGGCCAAACAGTTGCTTGCCAATCCCGGGGGCAAATATGGGGCTTATTCGCCGGTTCCGGTGAGTACTTTATCACTCAATCTTCTCTCAGCTCTGTATCCAAGCACGATTGCGGGCCTTCCGGCCACCGTCGACAATTATTTCGCGAGCGATCCCTCGACGGGGTTTAGCCATAACGGCATAGTGAAAGTAGACCACAATTTTAGTGACAAGGAGCGCCTGTCAGCCCACTTTTTTGTTGGGCAGGGTAGTCAAACCGCGCCAACGGGAACCAGCCTGGCATTGGGGACGGCCAGTTCCAATCTAGGCGATTATTTCGAGGTTGCTCCTTTGCATGTCCAGAATTATGACATCGTGTTGAACTCGGTTCTCACGCCGAGGTTCACGAACCAACTGCTCGCCGGAGTCAGTTCCTTTTACCAGATCTTCCACGATGCCAACAACAGTTTTAACATGAAGTCTTTGGGCCTGTACCTGAGCCCGGACGCTACCATCAATGGCCAGCCCATTATGGGGGCTTCGCAGATCATCATTGGGGAATTCGACAGAGTCGGCATCACGCCGCCCGAGGGCCGCAAAGATATTACCGGGCACTTGACGGATGCCGTATCCTACGTTACCGGCGATCATCAGTTGAGGTTCGGAGGCGAATTCCGTCAGGGGCGGGTGAACGAGTTCTATTTCCGCCGCGGCACGGGGGAGTTTACCTTCGACGGTACCCAGGGACCATGGGCCGCTTTTTGCGGCATCACCGCGAACGCCAGTGTGCCCGGGTGCGACTCGAACACCACAGGCCTCGCGGATTTTCTGGCGGGTGATGTCAGCACATCTTCCATCGCTGTAGGAGACGCCGAACGGTTCGTGCTGGTGAACGGATTCGATATCTTCGGCCAGGACAACTGGCAGGTCGCTCCCAAGCTAAACCTCAACTTCGGCCTCCGCTACGAGTATTTCGGGCCGCTCAGTGCCAACAATGGACCGGATGACCTCGGGGAGTTTATTCCGGGGCAAGGACTCGTCATTCCGAAATCCCTGTTCAAACCGGATCGGAACAACTTTGCGCCGCGCTTTGGCTTCGCCTATGCGCCGTACGGTGGCTTTGTGGTACGTGGCGGGTTCGGCGTTTTCTTCGATCAGATCAACATTAATCCGTTCCTGGACTTCCGCCCTCCCATCGGCGCGGCGGATGGCTTGGAGGACAATCCGATCGGCCCCCATCCGGTGGATAGCTATAGCCGGAATAATTACAACTGGCAGGCAGTTCAAGCCGGCGGCGCGTCTATTTTTCCAGGGGTGACGACCTGCCTGGGAAACAACGCTACCGACCCGAACTGTCAGGGCGAGGTATTCAACGTGTATGGAATCAATCCGAACCTCCGGGCTGCCTACTTTTTCAATTACAACTTAAACATAGAGAAGAGTCTGGGTGGTGCGGTGGTCTGGCAGTTAGGCTACGTCGGCAGCCAGGGACGTAAACTTTCGATCGTGGAGAATATCAACCAAGATGGGGCCTATACAGCCGAATACCCCAACTTTGGAAGTATCCTGCAGATGAATAGCGAGGGTACGTCCAATTACAACGCTTTGCAGACAACACTGAAGATCAGGGCTTGGCATGGGCTGAGCGGGCAGTTCGCGTATACTTGGGGACACGCGCTCGACGAAGTGACCGAATACCGCGAGACCATCCCCCACGATAGTTTCGACATAAAGGCGGATTATGGCAATAGCGATTTCGACACCCGGCAGAGATTCACCGCGCTCCTGACCTACGAAATTCCCGGCTCTTCCCACGGACCCCAATGGCTGACGCACGGCTGGCAGTTGAGCACGTTGATCACGGCCTCTACCGGCCAACCCTTCAACATGCTGACAGGCAACGATCCTTCCGGCACGCAGCGCCCTGGCTTGAATCTGATCGGCAATCCTTTCGCGGGAGTGAATCACACTTTCAATCTCGCCATTGGCGGTGAACAATGGATCAACCCGGCCGCCTTCTGCGTACCAGGGGCGGTAGGCTGCCCAGGCACCACCAATCCCAATGGCGATGTCGGACGCAACATATTCACGGGTCCGGGATTTGCGGATGTCGACCTTTCCGTTTTCAAGAACTTTACGGTCAAGGAGCGGTTCCGGATACAACTCCGCGCTGAGATGTATAACTTGTTCAATCGGATCAATCTTGCGTCTGGTGCGTTCTCGGTTGGTTCAACGGGCGTGGTGAGCGATACCATCGGCGACTTCAACGGAGCTCCTGGGATTGGCCCCGGCGAGCCTTTCAACCTGCAACTGGTGGGAAAGGTGCTCTTTTAGTAACCTGACAGGATGCCATTGCATCGCAGGCCGGCCTTGTTGGTAGCTGCGCTGTTGCTGCTGTCCGCGTTCTGGCGCGGCCATCATCTGCCGGTAGTTCGGGCGGCGATGCCCCGGCGGACCATCGTCTTCATGACGGATTTTGGCACGGCCAACGATGCTGTCGCGATCTGCAAGGCGGTGATCGCAGGCATTGCGCCGGACGCCCTGTTGACCGACCTCACCCATCAGGTGACGCACTACCAAATCGAAGAAGGAGCCCGCTTTCTCGCCGCTGTGACGCCGTATTATCCGGCCGGCACCATCTTTCTCGGCGTGGTGGATCCGGGCGTGGGGACGGCGCGTAAGGCGATTATCGCGAAGTCCAAAAAAGGCCAGTATTTTGTCGTGCCCGACAACGGGCTGGTGACGCCGGTGATGGATCGCGATGGGCTGGAGTCCGCGCGAGAGATCACAAATCCGAAATGGATGCTCCCCGGTGTATCGCACACCTTCCATGGCCGCGATATCTTCTCACCTGCCGCGGCGCACCTGGCTGCTGGTTGGGATTACAACCTTGCCGGCCCTATGGTACCCGCGTTGGTCCGCCTGCCGGTTAAGAATTTCACCATAACCGATCAAGGCATTCGCGGCGAAATCATCGGTCTGGACGATCCCTATGGGTCGCTCATCACCGACATACCGGACGATGAGTTTAAGAAACTTGGATACAACATCGGCGAAGAAGTCACGGTGCGTGTGAACAACAAGCCCATGACCATGCCTTACATGAAGACGTTCATGGACGTGCCAATTGGCGATACCCTTCTCTATATCGATTCGCGAGGGCGTGTGGGCCTGGCGGTGAATCAAGGCAACTACTCGGAAAAATTCAACATCCGGCCGCCCGCCACGATTGTGATTCCGCGCAAACCGTCACGATAGCCGGGCCTTCACCTTTTCGCTGAGGGCTCGTCCGTCCACGCGCTTGCCGGCGAGCTTGGCCTGCGCCGCTTTCATAACCAGGCCCATCTGCTTCTGCGTGGTCGCCCCGGTTTCCGCCACGGCTTGCGCGATGGCGTCCTCGATCTCCCCATCGCTCGGCGCCGAGGGCATGTAGGACTCAATCAGCTTCAGCTCGGCTTCTTCCTTGTCGGCCAACTCGGCGCGATCGCCCTTGCGAAACATCTCGGCCGCTTCCCGCCTCTGCTTGATCAGCATGCTGAGGATTTGCAGCTCGGTGGCCTCGTCCAGCGGCTTCATGGAATCCACCTCGTGCTTCTTCAGTGCGGTCTTGATCATCCGGATCGCGTTGAGCTTCAGCTCTTCTTTAGCGCGCATCGCCGCTACCATGTCGGTCTGAATCCGGTCGAGTAGAGCCATCGTTTGTTATCCTGAATGCTTAATCACTACAGCTTAATACTTACACACAACATGCGAATCCTGATTGCCGAGTCGCTGGCTCCTGGAGCGGTGAAACTGCTTCAGCAACAGCCGGGATGGGAAGTTATTGTTTCCAATCCAAAAGAGTATACGCAGCATCTCGCCGGGGCCGACGCGCTGATTGTGCGGAGCGCCGTCACGGTGGACAAGGCCGTGCTGGCAGCGGCGCCAAATCTGCGGGTAATCGGCCGCGCGGGCGTGGGCGTTGACAACGTGGATCTGCCGTCAGCCACCGCCGCGGGCATCCTGGTGATGAACACGCCGGGAGGCAACGCAGTCTCGGTGGCCGAGCACGCTCTGGCGCTTATGCTGTCGCTCGCGCGCTCCATCCCCAATGCCAGCGCCTCCGTAAAATCCGGCAAATGGGAAAAACGCAAGTTTCTGGGCACCGAACTGCGCGCGAAAACGCTGGGAGTAATCGGTCTGGGCAGCATTGGGCGCGAGGTGGTAAAGCGCGCCGCCGCCTTTGAGATGAATATCATCGCCCACGATCCGTACGTCCATTCGCAAACCGCGAAAGACGTCGGTGTAGCGTTGGTGGATCTGCCCACGCTCTACGCCGAAAGCGACTACATCACGCTGCATACCGCTCTGACGCCCGAATCGTTTCGGATGCTCTCGCGCGACGCGTTCTCCAAAATGAAGAAGGGCGCGCGGATAGTCAATTGCGCGCGCGGCGAGTTGATCGATCAAGCCGCGCTGGTGGAGGCGCTGGATTCCGGTCAACTGGGCGGCGCCGCGCTGGACGTTTTCGAGAGCGAACCGCCGTCGTCGAAGGATCCGCTCTTCGCCATCGAGAAACTGGTGGCCACGCCGCATATCGGCGGCTCCACCGAAGAAGCGCAGGAGACGGTTGGCATGCGCATCGCGCAGCAAGTTGTGGATTATCTGCAAAACGGCGCGGCGCTGCACGCCGTGAATCTGCCGGCGCTCACGCCCGAACAATACAAGACCTTGGGCCCATACGGGCGGCTGGCCGAGCGCCTGGGCAGCTTTGCGTCCTACATTTCCACCGGCAATCCGAAGGCGGTGCGGCTGGTGTACTTCGGCAAAATCGCGGAGTTCAACACGCACCTGGTTCGCAACGCGGGACTGGCCGGCGTGCTGCAGCGTTCGCTGGCGCGCAAGGCGAACTCGATCAATGCCATGCAGATCGCCGGCGATCGCGGGCTCACCGTCGCCGAGCGCCACGAAAAACGCGCAGCCCACATCGATTCAGTTCGGCTGGATCTGGAAACCGACACCGGCATTACCTCGGTGGAAGGGGCGGTGGTGCTGGACCAGCCTCGGCTGGTGCAGATCGACGGCACGCATTGCGAAGCCACGCTCGAAGGCCACCTCACTTTCGTCGAGAGCCAGGACGTCCCGGGGGTGGTCGGCTACATCGGCGATGTTTTCGGAAAGAACGGCGTCAACATCGCGACCTTTTCTCTCGGCCGCAAGGAATCTGGAACGGAGGCAATCTCGGTGATCCAGACCGATGAGCCGGTGCCCGAAAACGTGCTGGCGGAGTTGCTGCGAAATCCAGCGGTGAAAGTGGCGCGGCCGGTGAAATTCAACGAGGGCTAGCAGATTTGCTACGCGCGCCGGGCCGGCTCCATATTGCGTGCAAATTCCGTTGCAGCCGCGGAGTTCCGCAACACCGCTTCGAGCAGCGCGCGCGTGTCCGCGGTGCGCGGATCGCGAAACATCTGCCCGGTCGGACCGCTCTCGATAATCTGTCCACGCTGCAGAATCGCGATTCGCGAACACAGCGATGCTACCGCGAGCAGATCGTGCGAGATGAAGAGCATGGCCATGTTCATCTCACGATTCAGGCGGCGGAACAGGTCCAGGATCTCGCTCTGCGTCACGGCGTCGAGGGCGCTGGTGGGCTCGTCGGCAATCAGCAGCCGCGGCTTATGCAAGACGGCCATCGCGATGAGCACGCGCTGGGCCTGGCCAACGCTCAACTGCCGTGGATAACGGCTCAGGAACGATTCTTCGGCGGGCAGACTGACCCGTTCGAATAACTCCAGCGCCTGGTCCTTCCACTGCTTCGAAGCGGCGCCGGAAACATGCGCGCGCCAGGCTTCGGCCATCTGCGTTCCAATGCGCAGCGCCGGATTCAGCGACGCGAGCGGGCTTTGCAATACCAGCGCGATCTCGCGGCCGCGAATCTGCCGCATCTGATTGGCGCGCAATTCGAGCAAATCCCGGCCGTTGAAGAGAATCTCGCCGTGGATGGCCGCGCCCTTATGTTCGAGCAGCCGCAGCAACGCCAGCGCGATGGTGCTTTTGCCCGAGCCGCTTTCTCCAACCAGGCCCAGCATCTCGCCTTCGTTCACCTTCAGCCGAACCTCGCGCAGGACGCCCGGCTTGTTCGGATAGTCCACGGAAAGATGCGTCTCGAGAATGAGGCTCATCGCTCGCTTACGAGGGGGGCGCCCACTTGCAGGCGTTCCACGTTCCAGTAGATCTGCGGCCGGAGAGCGGCCGGCGCGACATTCTTCACGTTCGGCGAAACGGCCGAGAGCGCGTTCGGATTCACCAGGAACAGAATCGGCACTTTGTCCGCCGCGATCTTTTGCACCTGGTCGAAATAGATCTTGCGCTTGGCCCGATCCTGCGATCCGGCTTGCGCCTCCATCAGCTTGTCGATTTCGGCTTCCCAGGCCGTGGCGGGCGTCTTCTCATTGGGATTCCATTGGTGATTCGCCGCCGAGCTAACCCAGATGTTCATTTGCCCGCTGGGGTCGAGATCGACGTTGGTGAAGGCCATGAGAACCGCTTCGTAGTTGAAAGTTCGGCTGATCCGCTCAATCAAGGAGGGAAAATCCAGCGTAACCACGTTGAGCTGAATGCCGAAGCGCGCCAGGTCCTGTTGGATCAACGCCAGCGTGCGCTCATGCAGCTTGTTTCCCGCATTGGTGATCATGGAGAACTCCACCCGGTTGCCATCCCGATCCAAGAGCGTGCTTCCCGAGCGCCGAAACCCGGCGCGCTCGAATAGCGCCAACGCCGCGGACTCCGAGGCCGAAGGCGGCTGGAGCGCGCTATTGAGCCAGAAATGGTTTGCGACGGACACCGGTCCGACCGCGGCCCGCGCGTGACCGCGATACACGATCCGGACCAGATCGTCCCGGCGAATGCCTTCCGAGATGGCGCGCCGGAAATCGTCAGAACGGAACCAGCGGCGCTTATACTCGGGCAGCGGCGCGTTTTCCACCTGGTTGAAAAATACCGTTTCCCAATCGAGCGACGGGCCGGCATCCACCACCGCGTGCGGCATCTCAGAAGACAGGCGATCGTACATGTCCGGATCCAGCTTATTAATGACGTCGAGCTCACCGCGCCGGAATCGCAACAGCTCCAGCTCGCGATTCTGCTGGATTTCAAGCCGGATTGAATCCAGATATGGCAGCGCGCGGCCGTTCGCATCGCGCTTCCAGTAGTTTGGATTGCGCCGCAACAGCACGTACGCGCCGGGCTTGTATTCGCCCAACGCAAAAGGGCCGAGCACGGGCGCCTCTTTGGCGGTGGAATGCGCCGGCAGGATGGCGACTTCATCGAACTGCGTGGCGAGCGCCGCTACCGGCGCTGGAAAGCGCACTGTCACCGACGACAACCCCTGGCATTTGGATTCCACTGGTCCGGGCGCCGAGCGGAACGAATCGCCTACCGGTGTATGCAGCGCCGGATCCATCAACTGGCGCATGGTGTAGACCACGTCCTCACAAGTGAACGGCGTGCCATCGGAGAAGCGCACGCCCGGGCGCAGGTCGAAATCGATGCGGCGGCCGTTTTCGGAGACCTTCCATTTCGTGGCAAGCTCCCCTTCCAGCTCCTGCGTATAGCGATTCAGCCGGATCAATACCCCGCCGGTCAAGTAGCGAATTGTTTCCGAAGACTCGTCTTCCACCAGCATCGGATTGAAGGTCTTCGGATCGGTCCTTAAGCAGAAGCGGAGCTCGCTGGCCGAGCTTGCGGCGGCCAGGGCACACAGGCCAAGCGCCATCGCAAATCGGATTGGCAGAAATCGTATTAGCATGACAGGCGCTCCTCGGTTCCCAGCAAAAGCTGCAAACAGCCCACCACCGCCACCAGCAAAATCACCGGGGCGAGCATCCAAGGGTTTTGCAGCACGGCCGAGTAGTTTTCGAGCTCCCGCAACATCGCGCCCCAAGAGGGCAGCGGCTCGGACACGCCCAATCCAAGCAGGCCGAGATTGGCTTCGCTCAAGATAAACAGCGGGATCGAAATCCAGAATTGGGCCAGCAAAATTGGCCGCAGGTTGGGGAGCAAGTGGCGCCAGAATAGCCGCGGGCGCGAAATTCCGCTGGCGCTGGCTTGCACCAGAAAGTCCGAGTTGACCAGTGTTCGGGTGCCGGCGCGAATCATGCGCGCGGGCCCAGCCCATCCCAGGCATCCCAGCAGCAGAAAGGTGATGATCACCGAAGTGACCGGAGAGGTGTTGAGCGGCAGCAAGGCCCGCACCGCCAGCAGCAGGAACAGCCAGGGAAGCGAAAGGAACAGATCGATGCCCCCGGTGACCAGCCGCTCCCAGCGCCCGCCCAAGTACCCCGCTGCACCTCCGATAAGCCCCGCGATGAATGTCGCGAGCAGCGCCGCGGCCGGAGCGAGCAATAGCGAAACGCGCGTGCCGTAAAGCAAACGTGCGAAGCGATCGCGGCCCAGCTCGTCGGTGCCCAGCCAAAACCGTGGCGACGGTGGAGCGCTTATAGCTTCGCGAAATTGTTCCGAATAGGAGGACTGGGCAAAGAATCCGGCCCCGAGCGAGGCCACCACGGCGACGGCCAGGATTGACAGCGCGATCTTTTGCTTCAGGTTCATGCCGCTGCGCCCCCAGAAGACGGTTTCCAGGCGGCGAGTGCCAAGTCCGCCAGGCTGTTCACCACCAGCGTCATTAACGCCACGAGTACGGTGATAGTGACTAGCAGTGTCAAGTCGCGATCCATCGCCGCGCGCCATGCCAGTTGGCCGACGCCCGGGGTATCGCAAATCACTTCGATCGGGATGGACGCGCCAAACGCCAAACTCACCGAGATCCCGGCCAGGGCCGCGAGCTGCGGCGCCGCGGGGGTGAAAACGTGCGCCCAAAGCACGCGCCAACTGCTCAGTCCTTTGGCTTCTGCGGCAACGACATGCGGCGATTGAGCAGTGGCGACGAGCTGGTTCTTGGCGTACCGGTACACATGCGGAAACACCACCAGCGCAATGGCCCAGCGGCTGGCCGCTCCCATCCAAAGCAGTAGCAGCGCGATGACCGCTGCCGGCGCTGCCAGGCACAATCCGCTGAGTAACGCCGGTACCAAATCCGATCCGGGAGCCCGCCACCATACCGTCAGCAGAGCGAGCAAGAGGCCCACCGATGCGCCGCCGAATACGCCAAAGGCAAGCGATTCCAGGGTCAATGGGAGCCGTTGTTTGAGCAACTCGGCTACCGGGCGATTCAACGATCGTGAAAATCCAAAATCGCCGTGCAGAAAGCCCCCGAGGTAACGAACGTAAAACAGCGCGATGTTGTTTTCCTTGGCGCGCTCCATTCGTATGGCCTGTTGGCTTTCCGCGCTGAGGCGGTTATCGAGTTCCCGTTCATCGACATCGAAACCCGGTCCCAAGCGAACCAGCGTCGCGCCCAGCAAACCACCCAGCAGGACGGTCAGCACGATTCGCCGGGCTTGGCGCAACAGGAGGGCAAGCATCGGGCGCCTACCAGGTGCCCGTGGGCTCGAATGCGAACCCTCCGCGCCGAGTAACCACGCTTAGCTTTTCTTTTTGCTTGGCGATATACATCCGACGGTCGGCTTCACTGAGCAAGCGGTCGGCGTCCCCTCCGTCTTCCGGGAACAGGGCATGCCCGATGCTGAGCGACAGCGTCTCTTGGGCGCAAATGTCCTGGCCGGCCTCCGCGGTGATGGCTTTCAGTCGCTGAATCTTTTGCTGCAATTGATCCGGCTGCAGACCCGGCAGCACCAGCACGAATTCATCGCCGCCCATGCGGGCCACATAGTCGTACTCGCGGCAGGATTCCTTCAGCTTCTTCGCAACCGAATGCAACACTCGATTGCCCTCCAAATGTCCATACTTGTCATTTACCTGTTTGAACCCGTTCATGTCGCACACCAGGACCGCCAGCGGCGAATTCAGGCGGCGGCAGCGCGCCACTTCTCCATCCAGGTGCAAGAACATGGACCGCGCGTTGGGCAGCCCGGTCATGTAATCGGTGGACGCGGAGCTCTCGGCCTGCTGGAAACGCAGCGCGTTTTCGATGGACAACGCCAGCTTCGGCACGATCGACAGCAGAATGCGTAAATGGTCGTTGGTGAACGAGTCGCGTTCCGTGCGATACAGCGTGAGGACGCTAACCGTCCCGTTCAATCCGATCAGCGGCACGGCCATAGCGCTGCGCATGGTGGTGAACTTGGTTTCATCGTCCAAGTAGCCGGGCTCTACCGACGGATTGCCGTTGACGATCGGTTTGCGTTTCTCAGCCACCCAGCCCGACAGGCCCTGCCCCAGGGGGATTTCGAGCGAGGAAAACAGCCGGAAGTTTTCGCCGTTGACGTATTCGGCCCGCAGCCGGTCGTCCCGCAAAACATAAATGGCCAGCGAATCGTAGGGAATCATGCGCTTCAGCCGCATGGCCAACAGCGACAGAGTTTCGTTCAGGCTGAGGGAATTGCCCAAGTCCTGGGCGAGCTCGAACAAATTCTGCACCTCCTGGCGCGCCGCCGCTATGGAATTGAGGAAGTTGTCAGAAGGCACCGGGGGCAGCGGATGAAGGGAGTTTTCGAATCCCGCGGCCGGTTCCAACCCGCGCTCCACTTTCATGCCGGTGGAAAGTTTGGCATGCTCCACTTCGCCGGCTTGCGCCAGGGCTTCCAGCTCCACGTAACGCCGGCGCAGGATTTCCACTACTTGAGGATCAAAGCCGAATCCGGATTCGGAGGCCACTTTCTGCATGGCTTCGTCCAGCGGAAGCGCCCGGCGATACTGCCGGTCGGATGCCAGGGCGTCCAGGCAGTCGACCGCCGCGAGAACCCGCGCGCCAATCGGAATCTGTTCGCCTTTGAGACCATCCGGATATCCCGTGCCATCCCAGCGCTCATGATGCGAGCGTACAATCGGCGTCACCGGATACGGGAAGCGCACGCGCTCCAAAATCTCGGCGCCCACCACCGGGTGAATCTTCATCTTCTCGAACTCTTCGCGCGTCAGCTTTCCGGGTTTCGAGATGATGTGCTCGGGCACGGCCAATTTACCGATGTCATGCAGCACGGCTGCGGCTCGCAAAGCCTCCAGCTGCATTTCGTCGAGATTCAGCTCCTTGCCGACCTCCACGGCGTAAACTTGCACCCGCTGCAGATGATCGTGCGTGGTGTGATCCTTGGCCTCAATGGCCAGCGCCAGCGCTTCGATGGTGCGCATGTGCAACGAAGCCACCTCCTCGGCGTGCTTCTTTTCGTCTTCCACGCGTCCCAGGTACAAATTATAAGAGCGATAGATCAGATACACCACGGGGACCGCCAGCAGCGCGGTTTGCCAGCCGAACTGGCGGTTTACGGCGCTGGCCGCTCCCGCAATGACCGCGCCTAGCAGGTAGTAAGGAAACGTCCAGATGTAGCAAGTCCGCCAAACCTGGCGCAGCGATTTGCGTTCCGTGAGCGCAATGACGGCAGCCACAGGGAATGTATTCATCCCAAAAAACACGACGGCCGTCAACAACAGCCGCAGCGCCGGCTCCAGGTGACCCTGCCGGAGCGACACGGAGTGAAAGACCGCGCCCGCGGCTGCGACGGTAATCGCCATGCTACCCACGTTGAACGCCACCTGATGCCAGCGGGGCCGATGCCGGTTGTTCCACAGGCATTGGAACAAAATCGCCACGCAACCCAGCAGCAGAGCCTCCGGCGTTGTCAGTTCCACGATGCCGAACAGAATGAAAATGAATAGCACCGACAACGCGCCGCTGATTCCCGGCAGCGGCACCTTCAAACGCGAAGCGCAAACGAACAGGACCAAATAGCAGCCTAGGCGCACCAGATCCTGGGATTGCCAGCGGGCCAGCTGCATAACCGTCACCGTCGCGCCGATCAATACAATCGACCAAACGTAGATCTTGGCGGCAGCGGACATTGGTTTCTCGATCGTCAACCCAGGCATGTGCGGTGGTAGCATTGCAGATTCAGTTCCAAAAGTTGCCGATACTATCCGATTGATGGATCGGCAAAAGCGCCCCTGGCCGATAGGAGATTACGCCAAATTGTCCGTGATAGGTTAGCCCCGATGAGACATTCTGTCCGGGAATCGTGTACGCACCATGGGTAGTTTTCCTGAGGGGACCGGAACTGAAGTACCATGTTGCCTTGAATGCTTTCCGCCGAACTGCCGGATAGTGCCGATTACCCCTCAGGCGAAGCTGTACTTGGGCATGCCGGCGGTTATTTCCAGTCCGCGGATGCAGCAGCTGATCGAGCTGGTGGAGCGAATCGCGCAAACCAATGCCGCCGTTCTGATCACCGGCGAAAGCGGATCCGGTAAGGAGTTGATCGCTCGCGCCGTGCACCACTATTCGCTACGCTGCGCCAAGCCGTGGGTGGATGTCAGTTGCGCTGCTCTACCCGAGCATCTGGTGGAAAGCGAACTGTTTGGCTATGAAAGGGGCGCCTTCAGCGGGGCCGACTCTCCCAAGCCCGGGCTTTTCGAATTGGCCAACCACGGAACGCTTTTCCTGGATGAAGTGGGCGAGTTGGAGCCGCGGATGCAAGTGAAGCTGTTGCGAGTCTTAGATGGCGTCGCGTACTTCAGGCTGGGCGGAACTCGAAAAGTGACCGTGGACGTGCGCATCGTGGCTGCCACCAACCAGGACCTGGAGCGCATGGTAGAGACGGGACAGTTCCGCAGCGACCTGTATCACCGTTTGGGACAGATTTGCCTGCGCGTGCCTCCGTTGCGCGAGCGCTCGGAGGATATCGTGCCCCTGGCGGAACATTTCCTCAAACAATCCAATCTGAACCGGTATTTTTCAGGCGATGCCATTCAGGCTTTGCAGCGGCATAGCTGGCCTGGCAACGTGCGCGAGTTGCGCAATGTCGTTACCAAAGCCGCGGTGCTGGCGCGCGAGCCGGAAATCCGGGCCGGAGATCTATTGCTCGCTCCGCAGCGGGCTCCGGCCGAAGCGGCGCCCGTGGCTACGGTTCCCTCGGCGAACTTGGATGGCATGGAGAAGAACACCATTTTGCGAGTCCTGGCTCAAACCAACGGCCACCAGCAACGGGCCGCGGAACTGCTCGGCATCTCGCGGCGGACACTGAGCCGCAAGTTGAAACTTTACGGAAGAGAGGCTGTGCGGGAGTCCTGCGCTTCGTAGGCAGACCTACCCCGAGATCCATATGTCAGACGCCGATCGCCGTTCCGAACGACGCTTCCCAGGGCGGGGTCCGCTGAAGCTTTCCTTCGACGATCCCTCGCCCCAGCAGATCATCGGACAACTGATGGACTACAGTACGAATGGATTCCGCGCCATCCACGCCTATGTGGCGCTGCACACCGGGCAAGTGGTGGATTTCAAACACGCTGTGGCGGACGGCAAGGCGCGCGTGATGTGGAACCGCATCGCGGGCGATAAAGTGGAGAGCGGCTTTTTCGTGATCCGGTAGCTCTGCTACTCGCGCAACTTGACGTCTTCCAGCGAAATGCGGGGAAAATACAGCCCATGCGGCTGGCGCGCCCACCACTGGCCCGTGGCGCGGCGCGTCCGGAAATCCGTGAACGAATAATCGAACAGCTCCGCGCGAACATACTTGGGCGGCGCCGCCGGAAACGGATTCCTGGCCAGCAGTCCCACCACCGCAGGCGACCCCTGGAGCAAACGCACCATGAAATTGGTGAACCACGGCGCGCCTCGATAATCGGACAGCGCCGCGAACCACATCTGCCAATCGAGACGAGGCTGATAGGGCGCCACCCAATGCGGCGGCTGCCGTAGGTCGCCCGGCTTAAACGGGAATTCGTAATCCAGCCAGTTCTCGCCGTCGTTGGATCCTTGCACGATAATCTCGGGCCGAGTGGTGGTCATCGAAGCGAACAGGCCGTAGGTATTGGCGATCTGAAACGGCGCCGCGAAGCGCTCCACTGCGCTCTCCGGCTCGAGCGGAGTAGAGAAAAACATTTGCCACATTCCGGACACGCTCAAGCCTAAAATAATAGCCGCCGCGGCAATCGCCACTAGCTTATTGGTGCAGACATTGCGCGCACGCAGCCGCAACTTATGGAGCGCGTAATCGTCGAAGAGAAACAAACACAGCGACATCGTGAGTAGATTGAAAAACGTGTAGTTCCCCGTGAGAAAGATCAGAACTTGTAAGAACAGCGCCAGCCCCGCCGCCACCAACCGCCATAGCCGAGGTGCAAAGAACAGGAACGGAATCACCAGCTCGATGAACAACGTGGCAGCAGTCGAAAAACGTTGGAACCCGAGCGGCAACTGGTACATGTACCAGGCCAGCGGCGTCGGCAAAGGTTGCGTCATGTAATGGAACGCCAGAGCCGTCCAGTCGCGCCACACGGGATCGTGGCTGGTCAGCTTCACCATGCCCGAGAGGAACATCAGGCGGAAGAGCAACCATCGAAACAGCAGCACCACGATTTTCGAATTGCCCAGGAAGATCGCGAGAAAACCGGCCTCTAACAGCAGCGAGTCCCATTGGAAGGACAGAAAGTCCTGTCCGGCGGTGCACAGCGAGAGATAGAGGACATACAAGCAAATCAGCGCGACTCGCTCGAGGTAGCCGGCCAGGAGCGCGGAGAAAAGCAGCACTGAAATCGCGGCGCCCGCCCAGCACGCCGCCTGCAGAAACCTGTCGCCGTGCGCCACCCAGAAGATCGTCGGCGCCTGCCAATAAGCGCGCACGCCTAGAAACCTGGATACAGCGGCGAGGTACCCGGAAGCCGGCAGGATGCCGCGACTCCCAATCAATCCCGTGATCTGCACTGCGAGCGAAGCAAAGGCCGCAAAATAGATCGCCGCGAGCAATCGTACAAAAAGCCATTCCACCTTCGCCGTTTTGAGCGGCCGGATGCGTCGGCCGAACGTTAGCCGGGTGAGGTGGTAAAAGAAGCTGCGATGCGAGGCGATCCCGCGGTAGGCTGCCTCGCTCAGGGTTGCGAAGCCGGGTACGTGCCGGTACGCCCACAGCAGCCAAGCCATTCCGGGAGCGTACGTTAGCGTCACGAAGACGGCCTGGGCGCCGCGCGTCACTTCTATGGCTTGATCTGGGGCTTGATCTGGCGAACTGGCCGGCATTACCAGCTGGACGGATTGCCCGAACTCTTCCGGCTGTATCTGAGGGTAGCGGCTACCTGCCTCCTCGGAAGGCGCGTAAGCTATGCGACCCCCGGTGTTTGCCTTCCAATATTCAATCCAGATCCGGCAGAACCCGCAGCGCCCGTCGAATAGCAAGAGAGGTTCGTCCGGCATCCTAACCATCAGTGTAGACACACAGTGGAGTCACAGGACTCCATAACCCGTTGACAACTTCGGGGAAGTGGTAGAATTTGAGCGTGGGTACCGGGTCCAACGGTATCGAGTTGCAACCTTTACGTAGCGTGAAAACGTCTACCATCTGAGCGTATTTGAGGCGCAGTAGAAGATATGTCTGCTCATCATGATCCGATGGCGTATCCGGGCGGAACTCCTCCAGTCAAGAAGGACGACGAACTGAACCTGTTGTTGGCGTCCGACGTCGACGAACCTTTCTTTCGCTCTCTGGCCCGCAGCATCAAAGAGTTGATTCACCCGCCGAAGTTGCCTCCTTTGGAGCTGACATCACACCCGGTGGCAGTCAAGGAAATTTGGGGATCTTACGGCGGCCAGGGCAAGCGGGCCGGGATGACCTCGTTCCTGATCCACGTGTGCGTTATTGCGCTGCTATTCATTCTCGGGACCAGCAAGGCGGTCCAGCAGGTTGTAAAGCAGCAGATCGATTTGATCGCTCCCGATATCGCACCCTATAAGGCGCCCGTCAAGAAGGGCGAGATGCACGGCGGCGGCGGTGGTGGTGACCGCTCTCCCACGCCCGTCAGCAAAGGCAAGCTTCCTAAGCTTGCGAACAAGCAGTTCGTCCCTCCCATGATCAGCCACGTCGAGAATCCGAAGCTGGTGATGGATCCGACGCTGATTATCCCGCCGGACGCGAACATTCCCAAGGTGGATTCGCCCAATTTGGGCGATCCGCTGTCAAAATCCGGGCTGGCATCCAATGGCTTTGGATCGGGCGGCGGCATGGGTAGCGGGCGTGGCGGCGGCATCGGACCGGGTTCGGGACCGGGATTCGGTCCGGGCTCGGGCGGCGGCATGGGTGGCGGCGTCTACAAGATCGGTGGCGGCGTGTCTTCCCCGCAGTTGCTCTTCAAGGTTGAGCCGGAGTATTCCGAAGAAGCTCGCAAGGCCAAATTCCAGGGCACGGTTCTGCTGTACGTTGAGGTGGATGAGAAGGGTCTTCCGCGCAACATCAAAGTGATCCGCCCGCTGGGCCTGGGCCTGGACCAAAAAGCAATCGAAGCGGTCGAAAAGTGGAAGTTCAGCCCCGGCAAGAAGGACGGAAAGCCCGTCGCGGTGCAGGCGCAGATTGAAGTGAACTTCCGGCTGCTGTAAAACCCCGGCTTCCTTACGGTCGCGGTTCTGTTTTCGATTTCGGCTCTACGCACATTTCGCCGGTGGGCTGCCAATCGGCCACGTCAATCGGAATTCCCTGCCTGCAGGCGCTGCGGCCCTGGTGCGATTTGCCTTGGATCGTGATCACACTGTTGAGTGCCGGCCTGGGCGCGGCTATAAAGCTGTAGGTGGCGCTGCCGTCCAGCGTCTCCAGCATCAGGCATTGGGACTCCGCGGCTCGGCGGACGCAGCCCGTGGCTCTGATTTCCTGGATTTCGGCTTTGGGTTTTTGCTGCGCTCGTAATAGCGGCAGCGCCGCACTCAGCGTTAATAAAGCCACTCGCGCAAGCATGCGCTTCCAGTGTCGCACTCTAATAGGACGGGGTCCTAAATAGGACGGGGTCCTAAACTAGCAGGCCGCCAGAAGTTTTTCCTTAAGCGCCGCTTGCAGCTCCGGCGACAATTTCTGCCCGTCGTGCGCGACATAGAAGACATCAATGGCGCGATGGCCCTTGGTATCGATCAATACGACATCAATGTTGCAAGCTGTGGACGAGAAGACGGTCGCCAGGTTGTAGAGCAACCCCGGCCGGTCTTCGGCCACGATCTCCACCAGCGTCGCGGTGTCGCAGGCGTCGGAATCGAAATGCACCAGCGGAGGAGCGCCGCGCCGTTTGGGATCCGGCTGCGCCCGATCGCGCAGCAGCCGTTGACCATCGGTCTTCCCCAGC
>Ga0302324_100001128_pt1 | contig 65774 bp, 64 predicted proteins | sample Palsa_T0_1_FD_201949 | JGI IMG/M metagenome (GOLD analysis project Ga0302324, IMG submission 201949) | Peat permafrost microbial communities from Stordalen Mire near Abisko, Sweden - Palsa_T0_1 | ecosystem: Environmental > Terrestrial > Soil > Palsa > Peat permafrost | place: Sweden: Abisko...
TCTCACTGATGAACTTTGCCAGCACCGGTATGTCCACGTTCTGGAAGTTCATGGTGATGAGATCCTGGCTGCCGGCGCGCGAAGAAGAATCGGCCGGTACGCCCGGCGGGCCATCCTCGGCGCTGACAGCGTCGGGCCCCGCGACCGCGTCGCCGTCCGTACCAGTGTCGGGACTGGCGGCCGTATCGCCGCCGCTGTCGGCTGAGTCGTCTCCATCCGCAGCATGGGCGCGGGCTCCCGCGAGGCAGACGATTAGCGCGGCGATCACCGCCAACATCCACAAACGGTTCATAAAAGAGGCCTCCGGCAGCCGGAGATTCGGTGCGAGTCTATCGGTACCCGAAAATCAACTCAACCGTACAACGTTGCAAACGCGCGAGCGCTCGGCGAAGATATTGAATGCCCTCGCGCCAGCGCTCGCCCTTAAGACGATTGAGCCGCCGGTCCTATTCATCACTACTTCCATCATCACCGCATATTCCAAAGCCGCAAGAGCATCACGAGCCATAAGTGCGTTTTGAATACCTGATAGGCGTGCGCTATTTGCGCGCGCGACGGCGTCAGCGCTTTGTCTCGCTAATCGCGGTGATCTCGCTCGTAGGGGTGATGATTGGAACTTTCGCACTGACCGTCGTGCTGTCGGTCATGAGCGGCTTCCAGGAAGACTTGCGCGACCGCCTGTTGTCGTTCAATCCGCACATCACAGTTGAACATACCGGCTTGGAGACCGGCGACCTGACGGCTCTGAAAGGACGCATCGCAGCGCTTCCCGGAGTCGTCGGCGTCGCCCCGTTTATCTCTTCGCAGGTGATGATGGTCTCTACTATCGGGGCCGGCGTGCCCGGATACGTCGCCGGAGGCACGCTGCGCGGCGTGGTCGCACGCGACAATCCGGTGCTGACCGAGCTGGATCGCACGCTGATTGCCGGCAACCTTGCGGCACTCGATCGAACCTATCCGTTCGAACTTCTCGATCACGGCAAAAAGCGCATCGTGCAATTGCCCGGGGCGATCATCGGCAAGTCGCTGGCTTTCGACCTCGGCGTGCGAATCGGCGATGCGCTCGTGGTAATCTCGCCGGCCAGCCTCAGCGCCGGCGCCGGCGCGCCTCGCTTGCGGCGTTTCGTGGTGAGCGGTTTCTTTTATTCCGGGATGTATGAATTCGATTCGGCGCTGATTTTCGTCGCGCTCAAAGACGGCCAGACGCTGCTCGCCGATGATCCGCAACTCGAACGCGGCCTCGAAGTGCGCGTGCAGAATCTCTTCGACGCTCCCGCGCTGGGCCGTCGCATTGCCGCGATGGCGGGCGCCGGTTTCACGGTTAAGGATTGGACGGAAAATAACGCCGCACTGTTCTCGGCGTTAAAGCTCGAGAAGCTTACCTATTTCCTGGTGCTACTGTTAATTGTGCTGGTGGCGGCCTTTAATATCGTCGCCACCCTCGTGATGGTGGTCATGGAACGGCGCAAAGAGATCGCCATCCTGCGCGCGATGGGGGCGCGGGCGAGCTCGATCGCCGCGATCTTTCTCTGCGAAGGGGCCGCGCTCGGCGCCGGGGGAACGACTCTGGGGGTTCTCGGCGGATTCGTAGTATCGTGGCTGATCGGCAAATATCACTTGATTCATCTGCCCCCCGACCTTTTCATGGTCAGCGCCGTACCGGTCCGCTTATACGCGGTAAACTTTTTCGCGGTGGCGGCGGCGGCGGTGTTGTTGTGCGTGATTGGCGCGATTTATCCAGCATTGCAGGCGCGATCGCTCTCGCCGGTCGAAGTGATTCGTTATGAGTGAAGCTGCCCTGGGCAAGTTCGATAAATCCGGCAAATTCGTTGAGACTGGAGCGGCGAGTTCGATTACGGCTCCCGCATCCGGACTGATCAGCGCGCGCGCGGTGGACAAAAGTTTCCACGATGCGGGCCGCGAGGTGGTGGTGCTGAGCGGTCTCGATCTCGAAGTCGCAGCGGGCGAAGAGATCGCGATTATCGGACAGTCCGGCGTGGGCAAATCGACTCTGCTGCACGTCATCGGCAGCCTCGAACGGCCGACCGGCGGCAAAGTCTTGTTTGAAGATCGCGACCTGTTCGCGATGGATGAGCGGCAGACCGCGGAATTCCGCAACCACAATCTGGGCTTCGTCTTCCAGTTCCATTATCTGCTGGCCGATTTCAGCGCGCTCGAAAACGTCATGATGCCGGCGCTGATCGCGCGCCTGCCCGATCGCCAGGCGCGTGAAATGGCCGAGAACGTGCTGGAGCGCGTCGGCCTGAAAGACAAGGGCCATCGCCGTCCCGCCGAGCTTTCAGGCGGCGAACAGCAGCGCGTCGCCGTCGCGCGCGCGGTCGTTCTCGGGCCGCGCCTGGTGCTCGCCGACGAACCCACCGGGAACCTCGACCCGAAAACCGCCGATGAGATTCACGAAGTGTTTCACCGGCTCAATCGTGAACTTGGACTGACCCTCGTGGTCGCTACGCACAACGAGCGCCTTTCGAGCAGCATGACGCGCACACTGCGGCTGCGCGACGGCAAGCTCTTTCCGGAAACCATTTAGCGCACCGCATCGAAGGTCTCGCGCGCTATCGGCGAACGCCCGGTTCGTCACCCCTCAGGTTTACTTGGCTGGAGCGATTGGTTAGGGTGAGCCGCTTCGGGGTCGATTGGTGCAGGCGGATATAATCAATGAGCGAAGAGCCGGTGCGCTCTATTCCCGTTTAGCCTGCACGGTTGTGGCCCTGCTTTTGGCGCTCGGCACGGCGTGGGCGCAGCCCAGCGGGATCATTTCCGCGATTCAGATTCAGGGAAATCAGCGCGTTGACGCGGACGCGATCAAAATCCACATCAATTCTCACGCCGGGCAGCAGCTCGATCCGGTTACCGTCGATCAGGACATCAAAGCCATCTACAAGATGGGCTTTTTCGCGCACGTCAGCGCCGATGTCGATCAGCAGGGCAGCAACGTCGTGCTCACCTACATCGTCACCGAGCGCCCGCTCATCACCGACGTTCGCTACGGCGGGATGAAGGCCATCAAGCCGAACGACGATAAGATCATCAACGCGACCAAGCTGCACGCCGGATCGGTGCTCGATCCCAATCGCGTTGAGGCGACCATCCAGGGGATTAAGCAGGTTTACGAAGACAAAGGCTATCTCGACGCGAAGGTCACGTTTCGTGTGGTGCCGTACGCGAACAACACCGGGATCGCGGTATTCGACGTCGTCGAAGGGCCCGAGGTGTACATCAAAGAGGTCGATTTCCAGGGCAACAAGAGCATCTCCACTCGCGAACTGCGCAATACCATCGCGACTCATCAGCACAATTTGCTGAGCTTTTTCTTTGACACCGGCGTTCTGGACCAAAAGAAGCTGCAGGAAGACGTCGATCGCATCACCGGCGTTTACTACAACGAGGGCTTCCTGAACGTCCACGTTGCAGAGCCGGTGGTGACGCGCACCGGCAATTCGCTCAAAGTTCTGTTCGTAATCGACGAAGGTCCCATCTACCACGTTGGTACGGTGGACGTGGCCGGCGATCTCCTGGTGCCCAAAGCGGACCTGCTCTCGAAACTTACCGTAAAGCCCAAAGCGGTCTTCGCCGGTTCGCAGATGCAGCACGACGTGCTGACGCTCTCGGATCTTTATTCGGATCGGGGCTACGCCTACGTCAACGTCGATCCGCGCACGCAGATCGATCCTGCGACCCGCCTGGTCAATGTCACTTTCAACATCACCCCCGGCCGGGAAGTGCTAATCGACCGCATCAATATCACCGGCAATACCAAGACCTCGGACAAGGTCATCCGGCGCGAGCTGCTGATCCAGGAGCAGGAGCCCTACTCGACCACCAAAATTCAGAATTCCAAGCGCCGGCTCGACGCGCTGGGGTACTTTTCGAATACGCGCATCACCACCTCGCCAGCGCCGCAACCCGATCAGATCGACCTCGACCTGGCGGTGCAGGAAGCCAACACTGCATCGCTGCAGATTGGCGGCGGTTACGACAGTTCGAGTTCAGTCTTCGGCAATTTCAGCCTGGGCAACTCGAACCTGTTCGGCGGCGGCGAATCGGTTTCGGCGACCGCCCAGATTGGCTTCCTCTACCAGAACTATAACTTGAACTATACGGAACCGTGGTTCCTCGATATCCCGCTCGCCCTCAGTACGCAGATTTTCTACAACAAGCTCTACCTATACTCGTTCGACCAGACCAACGGCGGCGGTTCGATCACCACGAGCTACCCGTTGACCGAACTGGGCTTCAAGAAGCTGGGACCAATTCCGCTCGACAACGTTACGGCGGGACTGGGCTATCAGTTGGAAAACGTCGGCATCAGCGGAGTTAACGGCTTCACGACCTTCGATATCGCACGCTACAAAGGTTATCGGCTGATCTCTGAAATACTGCCGAGCCTGCGCCGCTTCACAGTCGATAATCCGACTGATCCCCGCAGTGGATCGGTCATGAGTCTCAACCTCGAACTAGCCGGCCTGGGTGGTCAGGCTTTCGTCAAGGGCGTGTTCCATTCGCGCTTTTTCTACCCGTACATCAAGAGTCCGAAGTGGGGCGAATGGGTAGCCGCACTCGGAGCGACCTATGGCGTCGGCACCAGCCTCGGCGGCAGCAACGGCAGTGAGTTGCCGTTGTATGAGCGATTCTTCCCAGGCGGTCTGGGCGGCGAGGGCGATGTCCGTGGTTATCAGCTGTACTCGTTGGGGCCGCAGGTTACGCAGTACAACCAGCAGGGTATCCCGTTCCAGGTCGAGCAGGTCGGCGGCAGCCAGGAATTACTGCTGAGCGGTGAAACCACCTTTCCGATCTGGACCTCGTTCGGAATCCGCGTCGCGACATTTCTCGACGCCGGCAACGCATTCTTTTTGAATCAATCGTGGGGACTGGACGACCTGCAGGCCGCCGCCGGTCTCGGCTTGCGTTGGAAGTCGCCCTTCGGTCCGATCGCGATCGATATCGCGAGGCCGCTGAATCCGCGGCCCAACGACAAGCGCACGGTGTTCGATTTCGGTGCCGGCGCCCCGCTCTAGCGCGAAGGGATTGAAGCTGCTTTTATAATTCGCCAAGGTCTCAAGAGATTAGTCCATTGGTTCGCGTCCGGTGGCGGCGGCGCGCCGCTCCAACGCAAGTCGCTACGGGAGGGTTGCAGGATCGTATGAGGTATCGCTGGATGATCGGGGTCGCGACGCTGTTGGCCGTAGCTGCGGCGAGTACGGCCCACGCCGAAATCAAACTTGCCTATGTCGATATTCAGCGGGCGCTGAACGACTGCCGCAATGGCAAAGCGGCTAAAGAAGCCTTTCGCGGACGGCTCGAACGCGTGCAGTCTCAACTCCAGGGCGAGCAGAACGAAGTCCAGGCACTCAAGGATGAACTCGAAAAGAAGGGCCCTCTGATGCAGCCTGACCAGCGTCAGAGCCTCGAGGAGCAATACTCGCGCAAGTTGCGTGACTTCCAGGACGACTACAAGAGTACCCGGGACTCGCTGCAGGAGAAGGACAACGAGATAACTGGCGAAATCGTCCGGGACCTCGCCACCGTCGTCCGCCAGATTGGCATCAAGAATGGCTATACGATGGTCATGGAGAAGGGCAATCTGCTGTGGGCGACTCCATCGACCGACATCACCGACGACGTCATCCGCAATTACGACGCGCTCAACGTCAAGGCCGGAACGCTCGGTGCTGTAGAGGGAGGCGCACCGCCCCCGGGAGCCGGCAGCGAATTCGGATCGGGTCCGCAGTCGAGTTCGGCGCCACCTCCGCCGGCCGCCGCTGCTCCTGATGAAGAGAACCGTTCGACGATCTCGAAGTAAAGCTGCTCCTTTACGCGAGACACTGAACCAATTATCGCGGGCAGTTTAATCGTGGCCAACGGCAAGCAGAACGACCTCGACCGCTTCATCGGCCTCCTGCCGCATCGCTATCCTTTTTTGCTGATTGACCGGGTTCTCGAACTCGACACCGAGCGCACTCTGACGCTCAAGAATGTGACCGTTAACGAGCCTTTTTTCACCGGCCACTTTCCCAATCTGCCGGTGATGCCCGGGGTTTTGATCGTCGAGGCGCTGGCGCAATCCGCGGCGATTCTGGCGCTCGGAATTATCGGCTCCCGGCGCAGCCTCTTCATGCTGACCGGCATCGACAAGGTCCGGTTCCGGCGCCGGGTGGTGCCGGGCGATCAGCTCAAGATGGAAGTGCGCCTCGTCAAACATCATCATCCGCTCTGGAAAATGCACGGCGAGGCCCGCATTGACGGCGACCTGGCAGCCGAGGCCGATCTGTCCGCGATGGAAGTGGAGGATCAACTACCATAGCCGGGCGGATTCATCCCGCCGCCGTGATCGATCCACGGGCCGAACTCGACTCTTCCGTTGAGGTCGGCGCAGGCGCGGTCATCGCCGCCAAAGTCCGCATCGGTCCCGCCACGGTAATCGGCCCCTACGCGGTGATCGAGGGCGAGACCACGATCGGCGCCCGCAACCGGATTTTTCAGTTCGCCTCGATCGGCGCCGACCCCCAGGACCTTAAATATCGCGGCGAGCCATCGCGACTCGAAATTGGCGACGACAATCGAATCCGCGAATTCACCACGGTCCATCGCGGCACCGAGGGCGGCGGTATGCTCACGCGCATCGGCAACCACGTGCTGTTGATGAATTACGTACACGTCGCGCATGATTGCTTCATCGGCGACCATTCGATCATCGCCAACTCGACCGAGCTTGCGGGTCATTGCGTGCTCGAGGAATGGGTGGTCACCGCCGGCATGTGCGGCGTGCATCAATTCAGCCGTATCGGTGCTCATGCGATCGTCGCCGCCGGCTCGAAAGTCGCACAGGACGTTCCGCCCTACTCGATGGTCGCTGGTGATCGTGCACGGCTGGTCGGCGTAAATTCCATTGGTCTCGAACGCCGCGGCTTTACTCCAGCCACAGTCACCGCTTTGAAAGCCGCTTTTCGCACACTCTTCTACGGCAAACTGCTGCGCGACGAAGCCATCGCACGAATTCGCGAGCAAAGCGGTTCAATACCCGAGGTCAGCCACCTGCTCGATTTCATCGCGAACTCCCCGCGCGGAGTCGTTGGCCGTGAACGTGAGTAGCCTTGGGCTGATCGCCGGCAACGGAGTCTTCCCCCTCGAAGTCGCACGCGCGGCGCACCGCCGCGGGCTGCGCGTGATCGCCTTGGCGCATCTCAATGAAACCGACGTCACGCTGGCCGATCTCACCGATGAAATCACCTGGATTAAGGTCGGCGAATTGCAACGCCTGATCGACGTCCTCAAAGCCGCCGGCGTCAGCGAAGCCGCGATGGCCGGCGGTATCTCGCGCGCCCGCCTGGCCGATTCGTTCGCGCCCGACGCGCGCGCACTCGCGATGCTCGCGAAGGTCGGGCGCTTCAGCGACGACGCGGTGCTCCGGGCGATCGCCGCCGAAATCGAATCCGATGGCATTCCTGTCATCGATCCCGTGCCGATGCTCGACGATGCGCTCGCGCATGCGGGTCTGGAAGCCGGTCCCGCGCCGACGCCCGCACAGTTGCAGGATCTGGCGCTCGCCTTCGGCGTGATGCGCGCGCTGGGCGATTTCGACATCGGGCAAGCCGTCGCTGTCCGCAACGGCGTGGTCGCGGCGGTCGAGGCCGTCGAAGGCACCGATGCAGCACTGCGTCGCGGCGCCAGCCTCGTGGGGCCCGGAATGGTCGTCGCCAAGGCCGCCAAACCGGGGCAGGATCTGCGCTTCGACCGCCCTGCTATCGGGCCTGCGACGATCGAATTGCTGAGCGAAATCGGTGCCGCGATGATCGGCGTCGAGGCTCACGGCGCGATGATTCTCGAGCGCGCCCGCACTGTCGAACGTGCCGTTGCGCTCGGCGTCACCCTCTACGGCCATGAGTGAACTGCGCGCTGCGGTGGTCGGCGTCGGACGCCTCGGCGCGATTCACGCTCGCAAATATGCAGCAATCCCAGGTATCAAGTTGACCCACGTGGTCGATACCGACGCGGACCGCGCCGCTCAAATTGCTCAGGAACTTGGCGCGACCGCCCTCACCGACCATCGCCAACTGGCAGGTGCTATCGATCTTGCGAGCGTTGCTGCGCCGGGAATCTACCATCACGCGATCGCGTCCGATCTGCTGCGCGCCGGTATCGACGTGCTCGTCGAAAAACCAATGGCTGCGACCTTGGTCCAGGCTCGCGACTTGAAAGCGACTGCCGAGCATTGCAGACGAATTCTCCAGATCGGCCATCTCGAACGCTTCAATCCCGCGATCGTCCGCCTGCGTTCGATCCTCAGCGCGCCGCGCTTCGTCGAATGCCATCGGCTCGCCCCGTTCACCGAGCGTGGTACCGACGTCGATGTCGTGCTCGATCTCATGGTCCACGATCTCGACGTTATTCTGAGTGCGACCGGCGCAACCGAGGCGGTCTCGCTGGAGGCGTTGGGCGTCGCGGTCCTCACCGACCAGATCGATGTCGCCAACGCGCGCATCCGCTTCGACAACGGCCTCATCGCGAATCTCAACACCAGTCGCGTCGCACCGCGCCGCGAGCGCAAAATTCGCTTCTTCCAGCCCGACGCCTACATTTCGGTGGACTATGAGGCGCGCCGCATTCAGATCTATCGCAAGACTCCGCCGGCGCCCGGCAGCGTGTTTCCAACCATCTCCGCCGATCAAATCGATCTCGAAGACGGCGATCCGCTGATGGATGAAATCGCCGCCTTCGTCGATTCCGTGCGCACCCGCGGCACGCCGCACGTTACCGCCGATGACGGTCTGCGTGTGATGGAGTTGAGCGATCGCATCCGTATCTCGATGGAGAAGGAATCCGCCAATTTTTCCGCGTAAGGTTCTGGCAACCCCATCGATGATCCTCGCGGTCGACCTGCCAACACCTCGCGACGTATTGGGCTCCCTGCCAGCCCCCAATGGCGCAAACGCCACGTTTCAATCACAATTGATTCGCGATGCATGCTGAGAGCGCCGCCGTCCCCCGCGGCACTTCATCCAACGCCGCTCCGTCACCGCGCAAGCGTGTGATGATTGTCGCTGGCGAAGCCTCCGGCGACCTTCACGGCGCAGACTTCGCCGCCAATCTGCTGGCGCGCGACCCCGCCTGCGAGCTCTTCGGCATTGCCGGTGAGCGGATGCGCGCGGCGGGCGTGCACGCGCTCTTCAAGACCGAGGACATCGCCGGCCTCGGCGTCGCGGAACTTGCCTCCACCATCCGCTGCACGGTAGGCGCGCTGCGCGCCCTGCGCAAAATCCTGCGCCGCGATCCGCCCGACCTGCTCGTCCTTATCGACTACGCGGAGTTCAACCTGATGCTCGCGGGCTCAGCGCGGCGCGCCGGAGTTCAAGTCCTCTATTACATCCTGCCGCAGGTCTGGGCGTGGCGTCGTGGACGCGTCGGCAAGCTCGTCAGGCGGGCGCGGCGCATGGCCGTGGTCTTCCCCTTCGAGGCCGAACTTTACGAGCGCGCCGGCGGACGCGTCAGCTTCGTCGGCCATCCCCTCCTCGATCGCGTCGCCCCCACCCAGGACCGCGCCGCAACGCTCGCGCGCCACGGACTCGATCCTGCCGCACGGATACTCGCGCTGCTGCCCGGCAGCCGCCGCGCCGAAGTGGGCTACCTGCTGCGGCCGATGCTCGAGGCTGCGAAAGTGCTCGCCGACAGACACGCCCTGACGCCTGTAATCGCGCTTGCGCCCACGCTCGATCCCGCGCTGCTCCGTGAGGTCGCGGGCGCCCCCGCTCTCAATGGAGTGCAGATTATTCAGGACGATACGTATAGTATTATCGCGGCGAGTGAACTCGCCCTGGTCGCTTCGGGTACCGCAACGCTCGAGACCGCGCTCCTCGGCTGCCCGATGGTTATTGCGTACAAAATGTCCCCGCTTACATACTCTTTAGCTCGCATCCTGGTCCGTGGCGTTGACTTCATCGGGATGCCCAATATTCTCGCCGGCCGCGCTCTCGTTCCCGAATTGATCCAGCGCGACGTCACTCCGGCGAAGCTCGTCAACGCCGCCGAACCGATGCTCCTTGAACCGCTTCACTCCGAAACCGCCGCCGCCTTGCGCGCCGTGCGAGCCTCCCTCGGCGCACCCGGAGCAGCCGCACGCGTCGCTGCGATGGCGCTGGAAATGATGGTATGAAGCTGATCGGTCCGACTTATCGCCGCCTCTTCGGATACCTGCGCCCGTATCTCTTTCCTTACGTCGCCGTGATGCTCGTTGCGATGGTCGTCCTCAGCTCCAGCGAGGGCGCGATCGTCCTCATCGTCAAACGCGTCACCAATAACCTGACTGTGAGCCGCGACACCTCCGCCCTGCCCTACCTTTCGATGCTTCTGCTGGGAATCTTCCTGATTCGTGCGGTCGCTAACTTCGGCACGGACTATCTCGATTCCTACATCATCCAGAAGACCACTCTCGATATCCGCAGCCGCTTGAACGAGACGCTGCAGAACCAGTCGCTCTCGTTTTTCAACCGCACTCCCACCGGCATGATGATGTCGCGCGTAATCAACGACGTGAATGTCGTCACCGCCTACGGTATCGATAGCCTGTTTGCGATCTTCAGCCAGAGCACGCGTCTGATCGCCGTGCTCGCCGGCGCATTCTACGTCGATTGGAAGTTCACGCTTATCGCTATGATCGTCTTTCCTACCGCGGTCCTGCCCGTGGTGCGCTTCTCCAAGGGCATGCGGAAGATGACCAAGGATGCGCAGCGCCAGTTGGGCGGCCTCAACATGCTCCTGCAGGAAACCTACCAGGGCAATCGCGTGGTCAAGGCCTTCGGTATGGAGGACTACGAGCGCACGCGCTTCAATAAGGAACTGCGCCGCCTCTTCCGCATCTACATGCGCGTCGCCCGCATCAAGGCGATCACCGGTCCGACGATGGAAGTGATGGCCGCCTTCGCGATCGTCGCTGTCCTCTGGTGGGGCTCGCACGAAGTGCTCGCGGGGACTCGAACTCCCGGCGTGTTCGCCGCCTTCATTGCCGCGATGCTCCTCCTTTATCAACCGTTCAAGAGTCTCACGCGCACCAACAACAATATCCAGGCCGGTATCGCCGCCGCCGAGCGCGTCTTCGAAATGATGGACACTCCCACCGGCGTGCCCGACCCTCCCGACGGCCTCGCCCTCGCCCCCGGCCATCATTCGGTCGCTCTCCACGACGTCAGCTTCCGTTACGCTGACGACTGGGTGCTGCGCAACGTCAACCTTGAGATCGGCGCTGGCCAGGTCGTCGCGCTGGTCGGTGTGAGCGGTGGCGGCAAGTCAACCATTTCCGATTTGATCCCGCGCTTTTACGACGTTCAGGAAGGCGCCGTCACCATCGACGGAGTTGACGTGCGGCGCTATCGGCTCGCTGCTCTGCGCGCCCAGATCGGTCTCGTGACGCAGCATACCTTTCTCTTCAACGACACCGTTCGCGCCAATATCGCCTACGGCAGCATGGAGAAAGGCCTCGACGAAGTGATCGCGGCCGCGCGCCTCGCCAACGCCCACGACTTCGTCACCCGTCTCCCCCAGGGCTACGATACGATCATCGGAGAACAGGGCGTGCGGCTCTCCGGCGGCGAACGCCAGCGCATCGCGATCGCCCGCGCAATGCTCAAAAACGCGCCGATACTCATCCTCGATGAAGCCACCTCGGCGCTCGATTCCGAGTCCGAGCGGCTGGTGCAGGAAGCCCTCGAACACCTCATGGAAAATCGCACCACGCTGGTGATCGCGCATCGCCTCTCGACCGTGCGCCGCGCCGATCGCATCATCGTCGTCGTCAACGGCCGGATTGTCGAGCAGGGCACCCACGACCAGTTGATGACGCTCGGGCGCGAGTACAGCAAGCTCCACGGACTGCAGTTCATGACCGCGCCGGAAATCGCCGGCATCGGTGATCGCATCAATTGAGCGGTGATGGAATAGTCGCACGCATGCCGCTGCCCGTTTCGAGCGGACTCCTGGCCGCGCTCTACAATGCCCTCTGGTACCCGGCCTTTCCGTTTGCGCTACTCGCCAGTGGCGGACGCGAGGGCCTCGATCGCCGCGAGCGTATGGGCACTGCGGCGCTGCCAACTACCTCGCCAAGCGCGCCGCGCTTCTGGATTCACGCGGCCTCGGTCGGCGAAGTCGAGGCCGTGCGGCCCGTGGCGCTCGGCCTCATGCGCGAATATTCCGATGCCGTTGTGGTCGTCACCACCATGACCTCGGCGGGGCGCGCCGCCGCCGTCCGCCGCATCCCGGGCGCCGCAGCGTGCCGGCTCGCTCCCCTCGATTGCTCCCTCAGCGTGCGCTCATTCCTGGCCGCCGTGCGCCCGCAAATCGTCCTGATTGCGGAGACCGAGATTTGGCCGAATTATCTGATCGAAGCGGCCCGCCGCGGCGCCAAAGTCGCCATCGTCAACGGCCGCATCTCAGCGCGCTCGATGCGCCGTTATCGTTACATCCGCCCGCTTATCGCCGAGGCTCTCGCGCACACCGATTTGGTCCTCGCGCAAACCGGCGACGACGCCGATCGCTTCTGTGCCCTCGGCGCGCCCTTCGCCCGCGTCGCCGTCACCGGCAACACCAAATTCGACCTCGGCGGCGACGCACCCCCGCTGCGATCCGCGCTCGTCCAGTTCTGCGCCGCCCGCCCGGTCCTCGTCGCCGGCTCCACCGCCCCCGGCGAAGAGCGCATGCTACTCACTGCTTATCGCAATCTGCTTGAGCGCTTCCCGGCGCTCGCACTGGTGCTGGCGCCTCGTCATCTCGACCGCGCTGATGAAATCGCCAACGAAATCCGCGCCGCCGGCTTCAGCTTCGATCGAGCCAGTTCGATGTCCGCCGACGCCACCCCCGGCGTCGCCTCAAGCCGCGTCTCCGCTTCCCTGCCGAAGCGCTCCACCGCCGCGGTGCTGCTGCTCGATACCATGGGCGAGCTGCGCGCGCTCTATTCCCACGCGACGCTCGCGCTGGTCGGCGGCAGCATGACCCCTCCGCGCGGCGGCCAAAACGTCACCGAGCCCGCCGCCGTCGGCGTCCCCGTGATGTTCGGACCGCACTATGAAAACCAGCAGCAGGCCGGCGATGCGATCCTCGCAGCCGGCGGCGGCGCCGTCGTCGCCGACGCTGCGCAAATCGAGAGCACCTGCGCCGAATGGCTCGGCGACCCCGAGGCCCGAAGCGCCGCCGGCGTCAACGCCCTCCGTGCGGTCGAACGCCTGTCGGGCGGCGTTGGCGCGACCATCAGCCACCTGAAAACCCTGATCGGCCCCCCACACTAGCTAGTGGAGCGCAGCGCAACGAGCTAAGGAGTCTGCGACGTGCGCAAAAAGTGAGAATCTGAGTGGAGCGCAGCGCAACGAGCTAAGGAGTCTGCGACGTGCGCAAAAGTGAGAATCTGAGTGGAGCGCAGCGCAACGAGCTAAGGAGTCTGCGACGTACGCAAAGGTAAGAATCTGAGTGCGCCTGCGCGCACCGCGAACGAATGCAAATGGCCGGAATTGTGTCCCTTCCCCAGCCCTCTACTTATCCTAGGAGAGGGCAAAGCGAGTGCAGCGAGCGCGGGTGAGGTCTCTTTATCCTTCGCGAGGCGTGTATCTATATTCAAACTCCGTGCGTACCCACACCACCAGGTAACCCACTCTGCGAGTTTCACGCCCACTAATCGAACGGCTCTGGCAACGCCCCCTGCCTGTCCCGCTATGGCTCCTGTGGGCGCCACTGGTTCCAGTGTCAATTCTCTATTCCGGCGTCCTCAAGTTCCGCGAACAATGGTGGCGAACGCGCGCCTCAACCGCCGGCGTCACTACCATCTCCGTCGGCAATCTCACCGTCGGCGGCAACGGCAAAACTCCCTTCACGCTGTTTCTCGCCTCGCGCCTTCGCGAACGCGGACTCTCCGTCGGCATCATCAGCCGCGGCTGGGGCCGCAACGACGACCGCGCGGCGCTGGTCTCCGACGGCGCTCGCCTCCTGATGTCCCCGCGCGAGGCCGGCGACGAGCCCGTCATGATGGCTAAATCGTTCTCCGGCGCGATCGCGGTCGCGCGTCGCCGTCTCGACGCAGCCCGGATGCTTTCTGCCCGCGCCCGCTTCGACCTCTTCATCCTCGACGACGGCTTTCAGCATCTGCGCCTGCATCGCGATCTGAACCTGCTCCTCGTCAACGCCCGCCGCGGCTTCGGCAACCGCTGGGTGCTCCCCGCTGGCCCTTTGCGCGAGCCGCGCGACGCGATCTCGCGCGCCAGTGCGATCGTGCTGATCGATTCCGCCGGCGCCGATACGACCGCACCGCCCCTCGACGACCTCGGGTTGCCCGATTACATTCCCATCCTCCGCGCCTCGATCCGCCCGCATGCGCTGGTTCTCGCCGACGCTACCGGATGGCACGAACATCCCCTCACCCTCGCCCGTCGCCGCGTCGTCGCTGTCAGCGGACTCGCCGATTCCGCCGGTTTCCACGCGATGCTCGCGGGCCTTGGCGCAAACCTCGTCGCCACGTTCGATTTCCCCGATCATCACGACTACACGCCGTACGATTTCGAAGACATCCTGTCCGCCGCTCGCGGCGCGGATCAGATTGTGACCACCGAAAAGGACCTCGTGAAGCTCGAACGGTTTCCGCAATCCGGCGTTTCTATATACGCTCTAAGGCTGAATGTCTCGATGAACCCGGATGATGAAACGCGGCTCTTCGATCTCATCGCGGCCAGAATACAATTACATGCCGCTGAACTCGCAACGCCGCCCGCGTAACTGCCATGCTCCGAATTGAAACCCGAGGAGGATTTCACGATGGCGATAAGCAAGGACCTGCTCGAGATTCTCGCCTGCCCCAAATGCAAGGGCGGGCTGCACCTGACTGACGCGCAGGACGGGCTCATCTGCGACGCCTGCAAACTGCGCTACCCCATCAAGGAAGATATTCCGATCATGCTCATCGACGAGGCCGAAAGCCTTGCCTGAAATTGATTCTGCCGCACCTCGCAATCCGCAATGAGCACCGCCGTCGGTAGCGGACGAAGCCGATCGCCCATTCTTCCGGGACCCGATTTTCCACACTTCGGGCTCGGCCGGAGCGTGCTTTACATCCGGCGCGATCTGGCCCCGCGGGTGACCCAGATCTTTGCGGCGCTCGCTCAACTGGATCGCTCTCTGGCGTCCGGCGCCGGCAATCGCGGCAGCGGCTTTCCACTGCCGCTCGACGACCGTACCACTTTGTTCGTCCGCTGGGGTCGCCGCGGCGGCCTGATGCGCTTCGTCACCCCCGACCTTTACTTCGGCGTCGGCGCGCGTCCGTTGCGCGAGCTTGCGATCGCCAATGAAGCCCGCTTGCGCGGCATCCCGATCGCTGAACCGCTCGGCGCCGTGGTCGAAACCGTCGCCCCTGGCTTTTATCGCAGCGCCTTCATCACCCGCGCCCTGAGCGGCATGACGCTTTGGGAATTCCTGCGCGCCGACGACGACGCAACGGTCCGCGCTCATGTCGTCGAACTCGCGCGCCGCGCCGTCGATACGATGCATGATGCCGGCGTGATGCACGCCGATCTGAATCTTCACAACCTCTTCGTCGGTAATTCGGGCGAGCGCATGACGGTGGTGATTCTCGACCTCGACAAGGCCCAGTTGTTCAATGGCGCGGTACCGCCCGCGCACCGCCGCGCCAACTTCGCCCGGCTCGCGCGATCCGCGCGAAAGCTCGATCCCGATTCCCGCTACCTCGATAAGAAATCGCGCGCCATCCTCACCGCCTCCTGAACTCGGGAAATCAGGGCTACTCCGAGCCCGCTGCCCCGGCTTTCTGGATGACTTTGTCGGCCGGTGACGAGCACAGGCGCACTCCTCAACATCTTTCGTCTGGCATCGGAGAATGATGATCGAAGGGGGTGTTCCACCGGGCCGGTCAGTCAAGAGTGCAGGATTTCCCCACAAACAGACGGCGAAAATGTTTCACGTGAAACATTTTCGCCTTCCGTTCGTTTTGTGGTCAAAAGAATGACGAGCGCCGCATCGTGGGCCAGCTAAGACCGACCGCTTTTTCCGAAAACTGAAAAGATCGGCTCAGCGGTGCGCGATTGCCTCGATTTCCACCCGCGCATCCCGCGGCAACGCCGCCACCTGGACCGTCGATCGTGCTGGATAAGGCGCCTCGAAGTGCTCTCCGTAGATCCGGTTGACCGTCGCGAAATCCGCCAAATCAACGACGAACACCGTCGTCTTGATCACGTGTGCAAGCGTCAGCCCCGCCGCAATCAGGACCTCGCGCAGGTTCTCCAAGACGCGCCGCGTCTCGGCCTCGATTCCACCTTCCACGATTTTTCCGGACGCCGGATCGAGTCCGATCTGGCCGGAGCAGAAGATCAGATCGCCCTGTGCGATCGCCTGCGAATACGGCCCGATCGCCGACGGCGCAGCATGCGTCGCCACCGCTTTCTTCATCAGATCCTCCTGCCTTTTGAAACTTGAATTGATGCGGGGATTACGAAGTGCGGCCCCGATGTGATTGTGGGGCCCGTTCGGCCGGCCCCCGCAACTAGACGCGATTGTGATTGGCGCCGTTCTGCTGGCCGAGCCGCGAGACTCGCATGACGCCGTCGATCGCCGCGATCGAGTGCATCAGGTTGTTGAGCTGCGCCGCGTTGGTCACCTTCAGCTCGAACAGTGAGAGCGCACGCCCGTCGTTGCCCGCGTTCACCTCGGCGGTCGAGATATTCACGCCCGCCGCCGCGATCGCCTTCGACATCGCCGCCAGCAGCCCGGGTTGATCCACGCACAGCACCTCGAGCCGAATCGGCCGCGGCGTCTCCTCGCCCACTTTCCAGACCACCGGAACGCGCCGCTGCGGGTCGGTCGCGAGCGCATGCGGACAGCCGGCGAGATGGACCGTGACGCCCCGCCCGCGCGTGATGAATCCGGTAATCGCTTCGCCCGGCAGTGGATTGCAGCATCGCGCGAACCGTACCAGCATGTCGCCGACGCCCGAGACGATTACCGCGTTGCCGATCGCCCGGCGCTGCTCCTTGTTGACGCGCGGCTCTTTTTCGCCGGGCGCCGCGGGTATCGGCGCCGGCACCCGCTCGCCGCGATAGAGCTTGAGCTCGTCCGGCGTCAACACTTTGCCGATTACCTGCGCAACGGTCAGGATTCCATAGCCCACGGCCGCGATCAGGCCATCGACGTCGCGATGCGAGAACTCCTTCAGCGCAGGTTCAAAGCGCGACTTCGCGCGCAACTGGGTCACGCTCAGGCCCAGCGTTTCCAGCTCGCGATCGATCAACGAGACGCCTAGCTCGAGCGATCGCTCGGCCTGCTGCGCGCGCAGCCACTGGCGAATCCTGCTCTTGGCGCGAGCGGTAACGACGTGGTTCGCCCAGTCCTTGCCGGGCGTCTGCCGCTCCGCCGTATGCACCTCGACGGTGTCACCCGACTTGAGCCGATAGCGCAGCGGCACCATGCGGCCGTTGACGCGCGCGCCAGCCAGATGCTGTCCCACTTGCGAATGGATGCGATAGGCGAAGTCGATGACGGTCGCGCCTTGCGGGAAATCCAGCAGGTCGCCCTTGGGCGTGAAGACGAAGACCTCTTCGGCGAAGAGGTCGTCCTTGACCGTCGAGAGGAACTCCTGCGGGTCCTTGAGATTCTGCTGCCACTCGATGAGACGCCGCAGCCACGCGAAGCGCTCGGTGTCGCGCGATTGCGCCGCTCCCCCGCTGCTCTCCTTGTAACTCCAGTGCGCCGCGATTCCCAGTTCGGCGACCTCGTGCATCTCACGCGTGCGAATCTGCACTTCCATGCGCTGACCGCGTGGTCCAATCACCGTCGAATGCAGCGACTGATACATGTTGACCTTGGGCAGCGCGATGTAATCCTTGAAGCGACCCGGGATCGGCTTCCAGTTCGCATGCACCACGCCCAACGCTTCGTAGCATTCGCGCAGCGTCGGCACGATGATCCGGAAGGCGACCAGGTCGTAAATCTGGTCGAAGTTCAGCTCCTCCTGCTGCATCTTGGTGTGAATCGAGAAGAAGTGCTTCGGGCGACCGGTCACTTCGGCTTCGACGTCCGATTCCTTCAACCGGCGCGACAGGATCTCGAGCACGACCCGGATATATTCCTCGCGCTCGGCGCGGGTCTTGGCAACGTAGGCCTTGAGCGTCGCGTAGGCGGAGGGATTCAGATAGCGGAAGGAGAAATCCTCGAGTTCGGATTTGAGCCAGTAGATTCCCAGCCGATGCGCAATCGGCGCGTAGATCTCCATCGTCTCGCGCGAGATCTCTTCCTGCCGATCCGGCTCCAGATGATCGAGCGTGCGCATGTTATGCAGGCGGTCGGCGAGCTTGATCAGCACCACCCGTATGTCATGCGCCATCGCGATGATCATCTTGCGGAAATTCTCGGCCTGCTTTTCCTCGCGGCTCGAAAACGTGATCTTCGAAACCTTGGTCATGCCATCGACGAGCCGCGCGACTTCTTCGCCGAACAGCCCCTGCACCTCGTCGAGCGACGCGCCGGTGTCCTCGATGACGTCATGCAACAGGCCCGTTACAATCGACGGGATATCCATGCGGAGTTGCGCGATGATCAACGCGACGTTCAGCGGATGAATCACGTAAGGCTCGCCGGACTTACGCTTCTGCTCGTTATGCATCCGCGCGGAATAGTCGTAGGCGCGCCGAATCAGGGCGGTATCGGCTTGAGGATTGTAGGATTGAACACGGCTGACCAGCTCGTCGAGCTGGTCGGGATAGGCGGTGGCGGCGACGGCTAGATTTTCCACGGCGCGAACCCCTCGCGCAGCCGCTCAACGCGGATTCTTTCGGCGTTGACGATCGCCTCGAGCTGCGCGATCGAATCGCCAACCTTCGCGTTGATGATCAGGTAGTCGTATTCGGGATAGGCCGACGCTTCCTCGCGCGCGCGCTTGAGCCGCCGGCCGATGGCAGCCTCGTCCTCGGTGCCGCGTCCGCGCAGCCGTTCTTCGAGCTCGCTGAAGCTCGGCGGGAGGACGAATATCGTGACTGCGTCATCCGGGTAGTTTGCGCGAATCTGGCGAGCGCCCTGAATGTCAATGTCGAGCAGGATGTCGCGGCCCGCAGCAATCGCGCCATCGAGCGGCGCGCGCGGAGTGCCGTAGCTGGCGTCGAAGACCCGCGCCGATTCCGCGAGTTCGTCCTGCGCCAGCCTGCGTTTGAATTCTTCTTCGCTCACGAAGTGATAGTCGAGCCCGTCCGCTTCGTTCTCCCGGGGTCCGCGCGTGGTCAGCGAGACCGACGGCTGCAGCCCCTCGATCGCTTCGAGCGCGGCGCGCGAGATCGTCGTCTTGCCCGCACCAGACGGTGCCGACAGGATAAACAAGATGCCGCGCCGCGGGGGCCGCTCAGATTCCATTATGTAGAGTATATAGCCATTTTCAGATATGCAAATAACGTTTTAATTGAACTGACTATTCGACGTTCTGCACTTGCTCGCGCATCTTTTCAAGTTCGCCTTTCATCTCGATTGTGATCTGGGAAAGCGCGGCGTTCTGCGACTTCGAGCCCATCGTATTTACTTCGCGATTGAGTTCCTGCAGCAGGAACTCGATCGACTTTCCGATCGGACCCGCCTTATCGATCAGCGCGCGCATCGCGGTGAGATGGACGCGCAGGCGCGTCAGTTCCTCGGTGATATCACCGTGCTGGGCGGCGTTGGACGCCTCCTCGTAAAGCCGCTTCTCATTAACCGGCAATTCGCCGAGCAACTCACGCACGCGGGAATCGAAGGTGGCGCGAATGGCAGCGCGCGATTGTCCCGCGAACTTTTCGATGCGCGGGATGCCGGCGCTGATCTTCTTGATTCGGGTCTCGAAGTCGCGGCGCAGCGCGGCCCCCTCGCGGCGGCGCTCCAGGTCGAGCGCCTTGACCGCGCGCTTCATCGCCAGGAGTGCGAGATCGACGCCGGCGCTGGAGTCGTTCTCCTCCTCGATCACCTGGAAGATCTCCGGGCGCTGCAGGATCGTAGCCAGCCCAAGCTTGCCGTCGAGACCCAGGCGCTTGCCGAGCCGATGCAACTCGCTGACGTAGCTCGCGGCCAGATCGTCGTTGACCCGCAGCCGTGCGCGCGGCGGCTTCAGAACCACGCAGCGGACGAACGCCTCGACGCGGCCGCGCTCGACTGAACCCTGCACGATTTTACGGATGTCGGCCTCATGCTCGCCCCATCCGCGCGGCAAGTTGAGCTTCAGTTCGAAAAAGCGCTGGTTGAGCGCGCGCACTTCGGCGACGACCTGGGTGCCGCCGCGTTCCAACTGGATTCTGCCGAAGCCGGTCATACTACGCATCGTTTTCAGTGTCTCCTGCCGCGCGCACGATCGCGGAGGCACGCCCGATAAAGCGCCAGCGTGCCGCGCGCCATCTCCTCCATCGCGAAGTCGGCGAGCGCGCGATTGCGGCCCGCCTGACCCATTGCGGCGCGCAACTCCGCATGTGCCGCGAGCCGCGCGATCGCATTCGCCAAGGCCTGTGCGTCGCCCGCCGGCACGTGAATTCCGGTGACGCCATTTTGTACGGAATCGACCAGGCCGCCAGCGGCGCTGGCGACTACCGGCAATCCGCACGCCATCGCTTCGAGCGCCGCAACGCCCAGGCCCTCCTGGAGCGACGGCATCGCAAAGATGTCCAGCGCCCACAGCAGGCTGCGCGGATCGCCGACCATGCCCATCATGCGCACGGACTCATGCAGTTCCTGCGCGCGAATCTCCGCAAGCAGCGTTTCCGCCAGGGGGCCGGCCCCGGCGATAAAGCATCGCACGCGCGGACCGACCGCGTCGGCGGCACCGGCCGCGCCGCTATCGCGCAGCACCTCCATCGCCTCGATCAGATAGCGCTGGCCTTTGCGCTCCTCGATCATGCCGACGGTACCGACCGCGATGTCCCGCGCCGCCAGGCCGAATTCAATGCGCGCCCGATCGCGTTCGGCCCGAGTGGGCGGACGAAAGCGATCGCAATCCACACCGCTGGGAATGATCGCGATCCGATCGCGGATCACCCCCGATCGCGCCAGCGCGTCTGCGACCGCCGGCGAAATCGCGGCAACGCCGTCCACAGCGCGGTTGAAAAGCCACGGGGCGAAGAACCGATTGGGCGCATAGTCCATCCGGCGCGTCACCACGGCAACTCCCGCCCGGCCACGGGCGAACGGCGCCAGCGCGTGCGCGCGCGAAGTGTGGAAATGAACGACGTCATAGCGATTGCGCGCAAGATAGCTCCTCAACTTCAAGCCCGCGGCGGCGTCAACCGAATTCCGAATCCGCAGCGGATGACATGCGATACCGGCCGCGCGCGCCCGCTGCCAGAGCTCTCCCGCGGGATCGCAGAGCAAATCCGCGCGATGTCCGGCGCGCCTCAGCTCAAGCGTGAGGCCGAGCACCTGGGTTTCACCGCCGGCAAAGCCGCGCTCCGGATCGACGCCGGCGATACTCAAGGCTGGCGCATCGGGAGGCGGCGCTGCGGAAGCAAGCCCGGCCGATCGCGCGTGCGCGATACCGCCACGATCACCCGTGAGGCCGCGCCACCATCCGTTTGCGGAACCGTCCGCTGCCATTTCATTCGCGTCCCTCGGCGGCTTCAGTCCATAAAGCGATAATAGAGTATCGCCGCAATCGCAGTGACCGCATCGCGCCAGCCGATCTTCTTGCCTTCGTTGTAAGTGCGCCCCGAGTACGAAATCGGGACCTCGTAAATCCGCCAGCGAGCGCGCGCCGCCTTAGCGGTGATCTCCGGCTCGAAGGTAAAGCGATCAGCCGACAACCTGAGTTCCTGAAGCCGTTCGCGACGAAAGGCCTTCATACCGGTTTCCATGTCGGTCAGGTTCAAATTGTTCAGAACGTTGGAGATTAAGGTCAGAAATCGATTACCCAGATAATGCCAGAACAGCAGCACGCGATGCGGTCCGCCCAGAAAGCGTGAGCCGTAAACCATGTCGGCGCGGCCGTCAATCAGCGGCTCCATAACGAGACGGAAATCGCGAGGGTCATATTCCAGATCGGCGTCCTGCACGATCACGAACGGATGCTTCGCGGCAGCGAAACCGAGCCTGAGCGCGGCGCCTTTGCCGCGATTAACCGCGTGGTAAAAGCAATGCACCTGCGGATGTTCGAACTGCTTCAGGTATTCGCGCGTGCCGTCGTTCGAGGCGTCATCGACGACGAGGACTTCGGCGTCATGAACGCAATCGAGCACGCGGCGAATCACTTCGCCAATCGTCTTGACCTCGTTGTAAACGGGGATCACTACTGAAATCGCATCAGCCATTGGCATTCTCCCGCCTGTCGATGGTGGCCCTGCCGCCAGCCCACAAGTCGACACGCTCGACGCCGTCCCGGCGAATCCGGCGGAGCAGCATCGCGTTCACCCGGCGGATGAGCTTGCGGCGTTCGGCCCGCTTGAGCATCGCGGTATAGCCCGCCAGCATCCTCATGCGATCGGTTAGGGTGATTCCCGCCAATTCGAAGCGCCCCAACTGCACCAGGTTGCGCAACGCCTGCCGCTGCGGTCCGATCCACCCGGCCTTGCGCGTCCGTTCATGATCGATCAGGACGAAGCGCGGCGGCTCGGCCCGCACGACAAAGATATTGAACGGGGTGAGATCGCCGTGCACGAAACCGCATCGATGAAGGCGCGCGATTTCGGTTCCGAACGCTCGTATAACAGCGCGCTTGCGATCGATTGGGATGGAACTCAGCACTCGAAGCGTGCGCAACGGACCGTCACCGTCGGCGCGCGGCGTCACGATGATTTCGCGGCCGCTTGCAGCTTCGCGCCCATAGACCAGAACTGGAGGCGCGAGAAAGCCGGAATCATTGAGACGCTGCGTCACGCGCGCCACGTGGAACGCGGCGCCGCCGCGCAGCTTGTCCTTGATTGCGCCAAGCCCGCGCGGTCGGTCGAGCAGCTTGATGAAGATCTCGAGGCCGGCTCTTGCGCCGATGCGAAGCGGCCAGGTGCTGGCGTGCCGCGAACGGCGGCGCGGCGCGCCGAGCGATCCGCGAGCGGCTTCGAGCGCGCCCGCGAGGACGGCCTCGCGCAGTTCCGGCGTGAGGCCGTCGCCGGCGAGCTGGAGGCACCAGCCGTCGCGGTCGATCGCCTGGGTGGGCGCGGGAGTCATCCGGCGCGCTCCGCCTGCAGGGCGAGCGGCGCGCCGGATGCGCCGCCGGCGGGGCCGGCGGCGGTGGCGGGAGCCGCGATGGTGCGGGCGCGCAAAGCGCGCCGCACCATCGCGGCGACCTGGGCGGGTGCGATGCGCCGCATGCACTCGCGACCGATCGGACAATCGCGGAGGTAACACGGATGGCAGGGGATCTCGCCGCGCATGACCAGATCGGCAAAGCCCCAGGGCGCCGATCGTTCTGGCGCTGTCGCACCCCAGAGCGAAACGACGGGACAGCCGACGGCCGCCGCGATATGCATCGGGCCGCAATCGGGCCCGAAGGCGACCGCGCATTCGCTGAAGATACCGATCAAGTCGCGCAACCTGGTCCGTCCAACCAGGTTGAGCGCCTCAAGGGAGCCAAGCTCGTGCATCACGGCGTCGCCGATTTCGGAATCCTCGTTGCCGCCAATCAACACGGGAAAGAGCGCGGGACTTCCGTCGCAAGGTTGCGCCAACTCGCGAATCACTGCCGCCACCGACTCGGGAAAGTAGATCCGGCTCGGCCACGATGAGCCGAGGATCACGGCCACCAGTGGACGGCGAGCCCCCGCAACTGCCGCACGCGCACGAAGGTCTTCTTCGGGCGGCAGCGACAAGCCGAACTCGATCGGCGCGGGCGGGGCTCCGAGCGCGTCGGCAAAGGCCTGGTACTGCATCAGCTTCAACCGCATATTCGGCTGCGGCTCGATGTGCCGGGTGGTGAAGCGGTGATTGAACTCCTTGGTGTTGGCGGCGGCGAATCCGATCCGATCGCGAGCGCCCGAGACCATACCGATGATGCCGCTCTTGAGGTGGCGCTGGAGATCGATCACCAGATCGAAACGGCCCGCATGCACGCGGCGCAGAAATGGGACGAACGACCATGGGGCACGCCGCCGATCGTAAACGACAAGTTCATCGAGCCACCGATGGCCTTGGATGATCGGCATGGACTTGGGCTCGACCGCCCACGCGAAATGCGCTTGAGGCCAGGATCGGCGCAGACGTCCGAGCAGCGGCAATGCGCGCACCACGTCGCCAATCGCACCGAGCAGAATTATGAGGACGCGCGCGGGTATCGCAGGTATGTCGTCTGAGGTCTGTACCGCGATCACTTCCCATGCCAATGAAAGGCGCGGTTCAAGCCGTGGCGAGGCACGTCAATCCCAATCCAGGGCGCCGCGCTGCCATGCGTAGATCAGGCCGACCACGAGGATTCCGATATAGACCAACGCCTCGCCGAAACCGAACATCCCCAACGTGCGCAATTGCACCGCCCATGGGTAGAGGAACACTACTTCAACATCGAAGACAAGGAAGAGCAGCGCGGTCAGGTAGAAACGAACTGAGAAACGGCCCCAGGCGGTGCCGCTGGGCGGATTGCCACATTCGAAGGCCTCGCCCTTGACCTTGGTGATGGTCGATTTTGCGCCGATCAGGCGGTTGATGGTCACCATTGTGCCGACCACCAGACCGCCTAGCCCGAGCGTCACGGCGATAGGAAACCAAATCTCTAATCCGTAATTCATATTAATCTTATCGCTGCCCCAATCTGCCACGGTATCTCTGTACGATCAACGGGCAACGTACTGGAAGTCCCGAAACGGATTCTGCCGACCTTGTTCTCACCGGGACAAGTTGTTTGCCTATGAACGCCTCCTTGACAGGGCGAGTCGCGCGCGCGTAGGGATTTCTCATCTACTTGCAAGGGCTTCGCAATTGACGGCGAGGCTCGCCGACGGGAGAGTTTGGCGATGGATGACGATCCGATTTCGAAATATCTGCTCGCGGTTTATCCGAAAAGCCTGAAGCTGAAGGATGGCACCTCGATCACGGTGCGGGCGCTGATCCCGCAGGATCGCGCGACGGTCGGCGCCTTTTTCGACCGCGTGCCTGAAGAGGACCGCACCTTTCTGAAGGAGGACCTGCTCAATCGTGAGGAGGTCGAAATCTGGCTCGATGGGATCGATATCGATCGCGAAACCGTGATGGTCGCGCAAAGCCACAAGCAGATTATCGGGACAGCGGTGCTCGAACGGCATCGTAGCGGATGGGCCCAGCACGTCGGCGAAATTCGCATCGTCGCCGACCCGGCCTTTCGGCGGCGCGGCCTCGGGCATCTGCTGGCGCAGACGGTTTTCGACCTGGCTAAAAACTCCGGCGTTGAAAAACTCACCGCCGAGATGGTGGCCGATGAGCCTGGTCCGATCCGCGTCTTCAAGCGGCTGGGGTTTCGCACCGAAGCGACTCTCAACGACCAGGTCAAGGATCGCAACGGCGACAAACATGACCTGCTGGTGATGGCGCACTACATGGGCAAGTAGCCGCATCGGCAGCTACTCGTGATCGCGCCGATGCGCGTCGGACGAGCCCGCCCTCGTAATCAAAACGCAGAGCGATTCCGGTTCCCTGCACGCTCAAGTGGTTAGCCGCGCGGCGACAATTGGCAGCTATGCCGGTTCGCCACGCCGCACCGACTGTGAGTCGGTCTGCCGAGTCTTCCGCCAGATAAATCGAGCGAAACGACTCGAAAGGTCTATCGAGGCACGACAGCCATGACAGAGATGGTGGCTGTTTAAAGTCGATAGGGCCTACCGAAGCCAAAATTCTTGACAAGAGTCTCCCCAAAGTTAAAATGCGCGGCCATATGAGATACGTCAGAGAATCGAATTGCCGCCTACTGCTCTCACTCATACTGGCCTTGGCGCTACCGGCGGTGTGGTTGATGCCGCTCAGTGCGGCGGCCCAAGTGTGCCCGATTGAAACCGCGGGCGGCCTGCCACCGCAGACCGGGCATCCGTGGACCAAGCTGGCAAGTTGTGTGAGCGGCGGTAATGCCGTCGTGGGTGGGATGGTCGATGGAGCGGATTGCACGAACGCCTACGTTGGCAGCACCCAGACGCTGCGGGGCGCGGGGGCGCTGGGTACAGTCACCATTCAAAGCGGTGGTACGCTGGTGTTTCTCGACCAAAGCTATGCGGTTCAAGTCGGCAGCATCGTGGTTCAAAGCGGCGGCACACTACAGATTGGCGCGAAGGCCTGCCCGATACATTCGCCTAACGAGGTTCGCATCTTCTTCAGCGGCGCTGAGGGCGTGGCCAAGGGGATCGACGCGCAGGCGGGCGCCAACTTAAGGATTTGGGGTCGTCGCGGCAACAGCGAAATTGGAAACGTAAGCTGGCTGCATCTGGCGAAACCCGCGGGTCCGTTGAAATTCAGCAAGGACAATAAGGTTGCCAGTCCCGTGACCGGGAACGCCTTCACGGTGGTTGTGGACAAGGTTCTGGCAAGCTGGCAGGTCGGCGACTGGATCGTGGTGGCGGGCACCGATTTCGCGCCTGATACCGCGGATATCGTGCAGATTGCGGCGATCGCGCCGTCGCCAGCTACGGGGACGACAGTCATAACCACCCAACAGGCGCTGGTGAACTATCACTTCGGCGGCCCGTCGCCTACCTGCATGACCGGTGACTTCTATTGCGGCCCTTCCACGGCGAGCTTAAAGGATGGTGCGGACAAGAACTATGGCGTCGATGAGCGCGCCGAGGTGGGACTGCTGACCAAGGCCGTTCGGATGACGTCGATTACGCCGAATCCATATAAGGATGAGAAGCTGATCACTCCGCAACCAGCCGGTCTGCATTGGGGCGCTGAAGTGAAGATCGAGTCAGGCTTCAACGTGGCTGAGATGGCCGGCGTCGAATTGAGTAAGTTCGGCGGCGATCAGGATGGGCAGTTTCCGATCTACGTCACCGGCAACGGGAACAATCCACCGGTTATCAGCAGCAACAGCATCCATCACTCTTATAACAAGTGCATCGCGCTCTCGGGTCTCACCAATGCGACGATCAAGGACAACGTATGCGCCCGAGTGGTGGGCGATATGTACTATCTACAGACTGGGGCGGAGCAGAATCTAACCTTTACGCACAACCTGGGAGTGGGCGCGATGAGCAATGCGTTCGCGCTGAACCCAGCCGTAACCTTACCGCCGTACCAGGCATGGTGGCCGGGCGATAATCTCACCGACCAGCCGACGGCAAATTGTCCTCTGCCAGGAACAGCAACCGTCTATAACTGCTATGACGGCTTCACTGTGCCGTTCACCGACAATTCAAAGCAGACGCTGAAGGTCTTCCAGACTCAGCCTTACGCATCGTCGGGCTTCTGGATCACCAATCCCGCCAACAACCTTCAGGCAAACTCGATCGCGGGATGCCAGGATCAGGGAATCGGATACTGGTACAACCTGATATCCAACAACGGGCCATCCGATCCAGGTACATCTAATCTCCCGCTCGGGATGGTGACGAACAATCGCGCGCATGGATGTTACTACGGGCTGGACACTCCCGCCCAGGACCCATCGACATCGAACGGCAATACAAACAATGGAAATACTATCCGCAACAGTAACTATGCGCCGCAGGACTCGATGCAGCGTGATTTGCTTGCGCATTTCGACGGCATCACGGTAACGCGCAACAGGTACCTGGGTCTCTGGGCGCGTCCGAGCTGGTACGAGTTCAGCAACTTCCGCAGCGCCACTAATCGCGAAGGCGCGAGCCTGGTGTCCAGCGGTGGTGTCGAGGGCTCGCCACCGGGAGTGTGGTCGCTGATGACAGGCGGCGTATTCATCGGCGAGAGCATGAACAATCCGGGACGGTTCGGTCCTTGTCCCTTCTATACCGACGGTCTAACGCCGCCCCAGGGAACAGCGAACCCGGTGTGTCCCGAAACCCCTGGCACGGTGGTTCTGGGCAACGGCTATCCAGACGCAAAATGGAACGAGTTCGGTTACATGTTTTACGATGGACCGGCGCGCATCGAGGACTCTCAGTTCGTCAATTTCATGGTCGATCCGACCGGGCTGCTAACCACCTATGACGACACCTATCTAAAGACCTACACTTCGGTCAAGAAGATGCCATGCGATCAGACCAAAGACTTCGTTTACGAGGGCGACGCCGCGTTAGGTTGGTTCCAGTCAAACAAGCAACTCTATCCGCCTACTCAGTACACCGAAAATGTATCGTTTGAAAATGTCGATCTGCGTCATCAGGTGTACACCCAGGACGTAGGTGTCAGCTGCAACGGTAACACCCAGGACTTCGAGGATGGTGACAAGAACACCGTCATCCTCGATCACGATTCTACCTTAAGCGGTTACGAAGTAGTGGACGCCAGCGGCACAGCGGTGCCGGGAAAATTCCCCATATCGCTCAACAACCTGCCATTTCTTGCAGTTGCCGATACGAGCAACAATGTCCTTAACACCGTCGATGAATGCCACGCCGAAGGGGCGCAGGACACCGTCTTTGAGAACCGCCCTACCGCACAGATGAGTCCTAACGACTACGCCTCGCTGGAGCTTTCGGCGGTACCTTGTGCGCTAGCATCCAGCAACGGCATTGAGCCCTGCACCAATGCAAACATAATGACGTTCTCGAAGGATCAACTCGACTACGGGGCACACCAGACGATGGCGCTAAACGGGCGCAATAACAACGGCATTTACGAGCCCAAGGTGATGAACGGACTCGGCTATACCGTGCAGGCTCAGTTTGAAATGCCGCCGTTCGTGTCGATGACCTATACCGATGCTCCCGTAGCTCCTTTCCAGACCAGGATCGGACTCTGCTATTCGACTCCCAGTGGGCCGCTTCAGTGTCCCGGCGGAGACTGCTCAAGTGTTTTCACGGTGTCCAAGGGAGTCAAAACGCTGGGCGCGCCGGGCAGCACGAACCGGTCCGCGCTCGCTCCTTACTTTACGAATTACGACGTCTGCAACGCTCTGGATAATACTTACGGATATCCGTCGGGGGCGGGGTTCTTCAACTTACCCAACCTGGCATTCTGCCCGGACCCGACGGTCAAGTCGTTGCCGCCGAGTAATACAATCCCGGCGACTCCAACCCCCCTCACTTCAGTCAACTCGATCGGCGCTTTAACGCCAAGCAATTACTACTATGACCAGGCCTCCGGACTGCTGTTCCTGGATGTGCAACAGGCGCAGCCGAACGGTGACGCAACATATTCGGCTACCGGCGGCGGGCCATCGCCACTGGGATCCTGCGAGGGTGCGAGCCCGGACCCCGCGTGCCCCGACTTCATGCATGGTGAGAGCTTCTACTCATGTCCCGCCGGTGGCTGCGAGTTGTACATGGTGCAAGTGAATTCAAGCGACTACACTTACGATCCGAAAGCTGTCGGAACCACCTGCACACCCTATCCGGCGTATGCGCAAGCGTATCCATCGAACCTTAATTTTCTGAAGAATGTCGCTACCGGTACGGTGTTAATGCCTGATAAGCTAACGCCAACCGGAACTATGGGAGAGTTTCCGCATCTCGCCGATGGATCGGGAGCAGCTTGTCCTTAGACGATCGTGAAAAGCGCCATCGTCAACGATTCGCCGCCGTGAGTGAATCGGAGTGGATTGCGAAAGTGATCCACTCCGATTCAAGCGCGCGACGGCTGGTAACTACGCCAGGACGACCGATCCAATGAATCAACCGCTCGAACAGCGGATTCCTTCGACCCTAGGTCGCTCGCGCTCTCAGAGACGATGCTGGCCGATTCTTAGATGGATGCGTACACGGCATCGATCAAAACCCGCGTGCGTGGATCGACCACGATATACGGTCCCATCTTGTTCATAACGTAGCCGAATCCGATCCTGGAATCGGGATCGGCAAATCCCAGCGATCCGCCTGCTCCCGGATGACCGAAGGAATGCGGATTAGGCCCGAACGGGTCATCGGGCTTGGTGAGCATGAAGCCGGTAGTGAAGCGCGTGGTGATAAGTAGCACCTCGTCCTTGCCGAACGATTCTTCGGTATAACTGCGCACAACTCCGTCGGGGCTTAGCACCCGCACTCCGTCCAGTTCACCGCCGCACGCCAACGCTCCATAGAGGCGGGCGAGCGCGCGGGCATTGGTGTGACCGTTGGCGGCAGGAACCTCGGCGCCACGCCACGCGCGAGAATTGACCGCGCCGAGCTTCATTGCGGTCGCGGGATTATTGAAAGCATAAGCGGTAACCGAATCAGGATGTTGTTGGGCATACTCGAACAGGTTGACCTGTCCAGGCGGAGGCGGCGGCGATGCCAGCATCGTTGCGCAGCGGCTGTCGTCGCGCTCGTCGAGTCCGATATGGCAATCGAGTCCCAGCGGCGTGGCGATCTCATCGCGAAAGTAGGCGCCGAGACTCTTACCTGTAATGCGCCGAATCACTTCACCCACCAAAAATCCAATAGTCAGTGCATGGTAGCCGTGAGTAGTGCCGGGGACCCACCAAGGCTCCTGCGCCGCCAACGCCGAAGTCATTGTTTCCCACTTGTACATGTCGTCGTCATTGAGCTTGCGCCGAATGGCCGGCAGGCCCGCCTGATGATTCAACAGCATCCGCACAGGCATCTTTTCCTTGCCCGCCTGCGCGAATTCGGGCCAGTAAGTTGTCACGGGCGCGTCCAGGTCGAGCTTACCCTGATCGACCAGCCGATGAGCGCAAATCGCGGTCATCCCCTTGGTGGTCGAGAACACATTCGCGATAGTGTCGCGGCCCCACGGCAACGTCCGCGCCTTATCGGTGTGTCCCGCCCAGATATCCACTACCGGCTTTCCGTCAAGCGTCACCGCGACCGCGGCGCCATACTCATTGCGCTTCTCGAAATTCTCCACGAACGCCGTCTTGACGCGCTCGAAGCGCGGGTCGCAATTTCCTTCAATACGAATGTCCGCCATGGTCAGACTCCTTCCTTCGATGCGCTGGTCATAGCACGAGCCGCGACCGTACACTACGTTTGACGACGTTCGGCATGGTCGCGCCGAAGGTCTTGACAAAGAGAGAGCCGCGAGTTATTTAACCATTAGGTTATTTAACTGAATGGTTCAGCACAGCACATCTTCCGCGCATTTGAACGCCACCTTCGCCGCGCTCTCCGATCCGACACGGCGCGCGATTCTCGCACGCCTCGCGGGAGGCGAGACCTCGGTCGGCGAATTAGCTGCGCCCTTCAAAATGAGCCTTCCCGCGATCTCGAAACATCTCAAGGTGTTGGAGCGAGCGGGACTCATTGAGCGCGGGCGCGAGGCACAATGGCGGCCCTGCCGGCTTCAGGCCGCCCCGCTCAAGGACGCCGCCGAATGGATCGAGCACTATCGCCAATTCTGGGAGGAGAGCTTCGATCGCCTAGAGGATTATCTGCGCGAACTGCAAATCAAGGAGAAAAAGAATGGCCGCAACAAGTAACGCCGTCACGGAATCGTCCGATCGGGAACTAGTCCTTACGCGCATCTTTGACGCGCCCCGCAGTCTCGTCTTCAAGGCCTGGACCGAACCGCGACACCTGGCGCGCTGGTGGGGCCCGCGTGGCTTCAGCGTGGTGTCGTGCGAGATGGACCCGCGCACCGGCGGCTCTTATCGCTTTCATATGCGCGGACCCGACGGTACCGACCACTGGCCGCAAGGCGTTTTTCGCGAAATCGATGAGCCGGAACGATTCGTCGCCTCCTGGTGCTGGACTGATGCGAACGGCAAACCGGAGCGGCCTGAGACAGTCTTGACTGTGACCTTCGAAGCGGTCGGCGAAAAGACCAAACTTACGCTGCATCAGGCGGTCTTCGAGTCAGTGACTGCGCGCGACGCTCATGGGGAAGGCTGGAACAGTACTTTGGATTGCCTCGCCGAATACCTGGCGACCGTCTGACTATGCCGCGATTAACGCTCGAAACAAAACTATAACCAACGACCGACCAGGAGGCGAACAATGAACCACTTAGTTGTATCCAGGGATGAATGGTTAGCGGCGCGCAAACAACATCTCATCAAAGAGAAGGAACTCACGCGGCTACGCGATGAGCTAAGCCGGCAGCGGCACGAACTGCCGTGGGTAAAGGTCGAGAAGAACTATGTTTTCGATGGTCCCGAGGGAAAGGAGACGTTCGCGGATTTGTTCGACGGCCGCAGTCAGTTGATTGTCAAGCACTTCATGTTCGGCCCCGGCTGGAAGGAGGGTTGCGTAGGCTGTTCACTTGAAGTTGATCATATCGACGGCGCCCCTCTGGTTCACCTCGAGAATCACGATGTCACCTATGTAGCGATATCTCGAGCGCCCCTTGAGGAAATCGAAGCCTTCAAACGGCGGATGGGTTGGCATTTCAGATGGCTATCTTCCTTCGGCAGCGATTTCAATTATGACTACCACGTGTCGTTCAAGCAGGAGGATATCGCAAAGGGCAAAGTGTATTACAATTACGAGACGCGGGACTTCCTGAGCGAAGAGCTTTCGGGTAACAGCTTCTTTTACAAGAACGAAAGTGGCGAGATCTTCCATACCTACTCTTCATACGGACGCGGCGGTGAGGCAGGACTGGTCGTTTACGGCTATCTTGACATGGCTCCCAAGGGCCGCAATGAGACCGGCCCCAATCATAACTTGACGGACTGGGTTCGCCATCACGATCGCTATGGAGCCGCCGGCACAGTCGATCCGAGGGGCCGCTATGTGCCACCCACGGAATCAGCCTGCTGTCACGATAGGGAGAACACTCACTCATGAGCGCATCTGGCTGCTGCAAATCCGCAGAGGGCGGTCCCCCGCGCGAGCCGCTCTCCGCAGGCAACCAACTACCGTCGAAACCAGCGACCTTCATTCGGCGCTGTTTCGACGCGGTACGATGGATGGTTCCCACTGCGATTCTAATACTGATGCCAAAGTGCCCGGTGTGTATTGCGGCCTATGTTGCCCTCGGAACTGGAATCGGGCTCTCGATGACAACCGCAAATGAGATTCGAATGTTGTTACTAATGCTGAGTATAGGTTCGATATCGTACGTGGGCATGCGATATGTGCGGCGGCTCATCGCGGCGATGCCCGCAGCTGCGCACCACGCAACTCAATCGAATTCAGCAGCCGGTCGGAATAGCGGATAGGTACGTGTAATGGAAAATGCATCCATATATTACAGAAACCACGGACCGATGACTGATCCGGGGGTGTTGGCAGCAAAGTTCGACATACTGCCAACAGAGGTCGCGGCGGTGTGCGAGGCCCTACAGGGTGTGCTGATTCATCGCGACATGGGGGGCTTCCTTTATGGGGTCAAGCTGTCGGACACTCGGCGTGAAGAGGCGCATACACGTCCGACCGCGGAAATGTTATCGCGAATCTTCGCACTCGATTCTCGGCCGCTGACTATCACTCGCAAACCGGATCATCGGATGGCGGGGGTCTGCCGGCACTTCGCAACGATGCTCACTGCCATTCTCCGCGAACAGGGTATTGCGGCACGCGCTCGCTGCGGCTTTGGCGCCTATTTCACGCCGGGGAAGTTCGAGGATCACTGGGTGTGTGAGTATTGGAACGTTCCGTTACAGCGATGGATTCTGGTGGACGCGCAACTCGATGCCGCACAGCGTGACGCGTTTCGTCTCGATTTCGATCCACTCGACGTACCGCGCGATCGTTTCATCATCGCCGGCGACGCCTGGCAGATGTGCCGCGCCGGCAGCGCCGTACCTGATCGATTTGGGCTCTCGCACATCGGCTTGAGCGGTTCGTGGTTTATTGCGGGCAATGTACTGCGCGACCTCGCGGCGCTGAATCGAATGGAGATGCTGCCCTGGGACGTCTGGGGAATGATGCCAGCGCCGGAGGAAGAACTGAGCAACGAAAATGTGGCGCTAATCGATCGCATCGCCGCGGTGACGCTCGCCGGCAATGACGCGTTCTCCGAGGCTCGCGAGACCTATGGGTCTGACGAGCGAGTGCGGGTGCCGTTGACGGTCTTCAACGCGCTGCGAAACACACCGGAATCGATCCGAATAGACTAGTTGCAATAGCTATCGGCCAATAGTCAGTCGCTAGTAGCCCTTTGGCAGGCGCAATAGTCGTTCTGCGATGATGCTACGCTGAATCTCCGAGGTTCCTTCCTCGATCGTGTTCCCGCGCGACCGCAGCAGCGCATACTGCCAGCGCCCATCATCGACGGCGTGATTGGAGCCCTCTTCCAGGGCCGCGCGCGGCCCTTGCAGGACGAGTGCGAATTCATTCATGCGCTGATTCAACTCACTCCATAGAACCTTCGAAATCGATCCCTCCGGACCGGGCGTACCGCCGCGCGTCAACTTCGAAAAGTTGCGATAGGCCAGGTATTTCATCGACTCGACGTCGACGTAAAACTGCGCAAGCGTCTGCCTGATGACGCGCGGATCAAGTGTGCAGGTGCCTTCCCGAATCACCCGGCGTCCGAGTTCCGCAAGGTCGTCGAATACATTGCGGAAGCGCATCACGGTTGCGAGCGCCAGCGTCGCGCGCTCGTTCATCAGCGTCGTCAGTGCCACGCCCCAGCCTCCATTAAGTGGGCCAAGCAGGTTCTCCCGCGGCACGCGCACGTCGTCGAAAAATATCTCGTTGAACTCGGCCTCGCCGGTTATCTGACGCAGCGGCCGTACCGTCACTCCGGGGCTGTGCATATCGACCAGCAAGTAGGAAATGCCGCGATGTTTCGGTGCGTCCGCATCGGTCCGCACCAGCAGCATGCACCAGTCCGAAATGTGGCCGAGCGAGGTCCAGACCTTCTGCCCGTTGACCACGAAATGATCGCCGTCGATTACGGCGCGCGTGCCAAGTGCGGCGAGGTCGGACCCCGACACCGGCTCCGAGAAACCTTGGCACCAGACCTCCTCGCACGAAAGGATCTTCGGCAAAAAGCGCCGTTTCTGATCCTCCGTACCGTGCTCCAGGATGGTCGGGCCACCCATCGAAAGCCCCAGTTCATTGAGCGGCGCGGGAGCGCGCACGCGCGCCATCTCCTCGTTGAAGATCGCGCTTTCGATCATTGAGGCGCCCTGGCCCCCGTACTCTTTGGGCCACGAAAGCCCGAGGTAACCCGCCTCCCACAGGCGCCGCTGCCAATCGGTGAGCATGCGCACCGAGTCTTCGTCGATCGCCAACGCAAAACCGCGATTGGCGATACCCGTGGGAAGGTTCTCCTTAAGCCACGCTCGCGCCTTCTCACGAAAGGCGGTTTCTTCGCGCGTATCGCTCAAGTCCATCGCAGTATCATCCTTGCTCCCGGTCGGTGCCTCGATCCTTGTAGCGTAAAGCGTCCGCAGATTATAGCGTCGATTCGTTTCGCTGCGGCTTCGCTACCAACTCCAGCGTTGCAGGGAACGCGCGGCTCAGCCAGATTTATGACTATGGCCAAACTTGCCGATGTTACTAATATGATGCGCGGCGGATGCCATTGCGGGCGCGTCGCGTATGAGGTTGAGGGGCAGCCTGATCGCATTACTCAGTGCAACTGCTCGATTTGCACGAAGAAGGGCTATCTCCATTGGATCGTCGCACGCGATAAATTCCGCTTGCTCACTCCCTGGGACGATCTCACCATATACACTTTCAATACTCACACGGCGAAGCACTACTTTTGCCCGCGATGCGGCGTGGCGTCCTTCTATATAGCGCGCTCCGACCCTGACAAAATCGATATCAACGCACGCTGCATTGAAGGCCTAGAACTGGCGGCAATTGCGCTCGAGAGCTTCGACGGACGTAGCTGGGAATCCGCGCGGGTGGCGCATCAAAAGAACAACCGCTCAGGATGAGAATTGGTAGGATCGCAAATACATCGAACGGCTTCAGGGCGCGCTGTCGCTCCGCCCCGCAACGGGACTCGCGCCACGAAATCGAACCGCTCTACCGGGTCTTTCAAGCGACCTGTAATGCCGCCGATCGGATGAATTACGCGCCCATATCTCGATGAGCAAAGTAGCTATACTTGGAGCGGGAGCCTGGGGTACTGCGCTGGCCCTGACGATTGCGCGCGGCGGCCGCACGGTAATGCTCTGCGTGCGCCGCCCCAGGCATCTCGAAGCGATCCGCGCCAGCGGCGAAAACTCGATTCATCTCCCTGGCATCAGGCTGCCGGCGAAGCTGGGCCTCACCAGCGATTGGGAGACCGCGGTGCGCGATGCGGCGACGGTTGTGATGGCGGTTCCGTCGCGCTTCGCGCGCGACGCCATCACGACCGTCGCCCACGCCGTTCCCGCCGACGCGATGATCGTGAGCGTGACCAAGGGCATCGAGCCCGACACGCTGCTCACGATGAGCGCGATGCTGGAAGAGGTGATGGCGACGCGGTCGGAGGCCGTACCGGCATCCGACCGCGTCGCCGTCCTGTCGGGACCGGGCTTCGCCGCCGAAGTCGCACGCGGCCAGCCCGCCGCGCTGGTCGCCGCCGCGCGCGACGCCGCGCTCGCGGCCCGCGCTCAGGCGCTCTTCGCGACGCGCCCGCTGCGCATCTATCGCAGCGACGATGTCATCGGCGTCGAGCTCGGCGGCGCGATTAAAAATGTCATCGCAGTCGCCGCCGGCATCTGCGACGGCCTCGAACTGGGTTCGAGCGCGCGGGCCGCGCTGATCACTCGCGGCTTGGCTGAGATGATGCGGCTCGCAGCCGCCGCCGGTGCACGCCGCGAAACCCTCGCCGGCCTCGCTGGGCTGGGCGACCTCATCCTCACCTGTACCGGGGATCTTTCGCGCAATCACGCGCTGGGGATTAGAGTTGCGCGTGGTGAAGCCCTCGGACCTCCCACCGATGGGGCGCCCGTCGCGGAGGGTGCCGGTAACGCGCTCACCATCCGCGCGCTGGCCGCTCGCATCGGCGTCGAGATGCCAATCGTTTCTGCCGTCTATAGGGTGCTCTATGAAGTAGCGCCCGTAAACGCTATGGTCGATGAGCTATTGAATCGGCAACTCAAGGCCGAGTTTTAGTGGTTACATTGAACACGTAAAGAAACGTTCGGAAGTCGAGCGACGAACTAATCGTCTGCTTACGGGACCCGCGACTGACGACCGAAGCTTGAGAAAATCCGCTTGGAAGAAGGACTAATGGAGAATACACCAACCTGCAAGGCCAGCGATTGCAATCACGAAGTGATCGCAAGGGGTTATTGCCGCAAGCATTACCGTCTCTGGAAGGCCGGCGAAATGCCGAAGCCGCGTTACAAGACCTGCACCGAGGAAAAGTGCCGGAAGCCGCGCTTCAAGTCCAGCCAATGCGAAGAACATTGGAACGCTGCTCATGGCAAGAAGCCAGACGCCGCAGCGACACCAGCCGCACCTGCCGAAGGCGCAAGCGCCTGAATCGTGGCCGAAGCGTGAGCTAACCGTGCAGTCGAATCGCTTTGCGAGGGCGAAAAGCTAACCTGCGCCTCTTAGCACCTCGCGCGCCCCAGTTCGTGGTGAATCACCATGGCTAATCTTATCGTCTCAGGCGCGGCCGGCCGGATGGGCCGTCTAATCGTTTCGATTATCATCAACGAACGGGTGCATCGGCTCGCCGGTGCGATCGAGTCGGTCGGCAATCCGGTCGTCGGAAAGGACGCCGGCGACGTGGCGGGCGCAGGTACGCAGGGCGTCAAAATCACCGACGATTATGCCGCCCTCGCTCGCCCCGACACGGTTACGCTCGACTTCACTAATGCCGAAGCGTCGCTGGGCCACCTCGAAATTGCGGCGGAAAAAGGCGCCGCAATCGTTATCGGATCGACCGGGTTTACTCCCGAACTGGAAGCCCGCGCGAATTCCCTGGCGCAGCGAACGCGGACGGTAATCGCTCCCAACATGAGTATCGGCGTCAACGTATTGATGAAGATCACCGCTGAGGTAGCGCGCATCCTCGACAACTTCGACGCCGAGGTGATCGAGATTCATCACAACACCAAAGTTGACGCGCCGAGCGGCACCGCTATCGCACTCGGAAGGACTATCGCGGACGCCCGCGGCCTCGACTTTCACGCCAATGCGATTTACGGACGCGAGGGTATCACCGGCAAGCGCGAGCACGACAAGATCGCGGTGCTGGCGCTGCGCGCAGGAGACGCCGTCGGCGACCATACGGTGATTTTCGGCGGTCAGGGCGAGCGTCTCGAATTGATCCATCGCGCACAGAGCCGCGAGTCCCTGGCGCGCGGGGCGCTGCGGGCTGCCGAATGGATCGAGCATCGCGCGCCGGGCCTCTACTCGATGCGCGACGTCCTCGGCCTCTGACCTTGCACCCTCGGCCCGCTAAATATTGCGCGATGCCGGACGTCCACCGGCAGGCGGTCCAGCAACAGATCCCTCGGACTTGAGTTCCTCCCATCGTTCGAGGATTCGCGGCACCACTCGATGACGCCGCTCGTACCATCCGATAATCACCGCCAGAGCCAGGATATTGCCACCGGCGATGTTCCACCAGCCGAGTTGCTGAACCGTGCTCTGGTCGAGGAAAGTAACGAAGCCGGCAAAGCACAGTTCGAACCACAGGAACAGAACCAGCACGCCGAGCGCCAGTAACGGTTCGCGCTCGGAGGCGTACATCGTGATCGATGCCGCAATACCAAACATGATGAACGCGAAGAAGTGCAACGCCGTGTAACCCAGCACCATCGCACTGGTAACCGAAAAACTCGACGGCTGACTCATGCCGTTGAAAATGATTGCTCCCAGCAGGGCCGGCGTACGAAACGGATGCCCGGCGATAACATCTGCGACCAGGAACCATACCGCGACGATCACGCCGCCGATCAGGCCGGTGGTGATACCTTCGCGCACAACGCCCATCCATGGGCCGAGCAGGTTGGAAGCCAGCTTGGGCTGGCGCCAGAAAAAGTAAGCGAGCATCACAGCAGTCGCCATCAGATTGCCGATCATGCCCTTCCACCAGGACACCGCCGCCTGAGCGGCCGGTCCGAGCAGCATCACGAGGGCGATGAAGAAAACCTCGAATCCGATCGTGAAAAGGAACAGGGCGCCGAACAATTCGGCATGCTCTTCCGCTGCCGCCATCAGCAATGCGGCAACCACCCCGATGATTGCGAATGCGAGGAAATGAGCGACTGTGTATTCGCCGACCAGCGTCCATGCCGCGACGCTGAGAGTACCTTGACCTGCGCCGTGCAGCAGGGCGGACGACAGAATCATCGGCGTTTTGAGCGGCTCGCCCTGGGCCGCGTCGAAGATAAAGAACCAGAGGGCGATGACCGCCCCGCCCAGCAAACCCGCTACCGCACCATCGATTAGTAATCGTGTCCGTGAATGCTGCATCGGAACCTCCGCATCGGCTCGCCCGCGAGCTTTCTCGCGGTCTTGAGCCAGTTGGCCGCTGTATGAAAAGCCGCTGCTGAAGCCAAACCTCAGGCGAGCTTTTCGGCTGAGCTTTCCCTCAATCGTGAGCGTTGAGGATTAGCCCACTTGATCAACGAATAGGCCAATACTAATGCAAGAGCAAGCCGACAGCATAAGCACGAGAGATTTTCACCGATACAATTTCTAATGTGGCTGACACATACCGCTGATGTAGGGTCCTCAATGCAGGACTTGATGAGATCAGGAACCAGCGACTGGAACCAAAAAGATAGGGTAGCAGAATAGGCGGTCCGAATCGGTCGGAAGATTCGAAGCGAATCTCCTACAAGCCGGGCTAATGGCCGCAGCGATCAAATCGCGGGGCGGTCGTGCGGCCGCAAAACGTGGATCCGCGCGGGCTTGCGATTGATCGCAGGAACCTCAGAATCCTCGCGCTGCGCCCACCGGAAGAAAATCCCACTGAAGACGAACATGATGTAAACGCCCTGCCCGATCCACATGATCAAGCCGCCCAACACCTGATCGGCCAGCGGCGTCAGCCCGAACGGATGCTCGCCCATGCCGTAATACACGTAGAGCACCGTCTCGGCCATGGTGATCGGCGCGGCCACGGCGGTCATCGGGATCATCAGCAGAAACAGGTAGAGAATCTGCATGGGATAGGTAAGCCGCGGGTATTCGGGCAGCGGGCTGAGCATCGGCCACCACAGCAGCAGACCGACACAGACCAGGGCGACGCGGATACTGCCGTAAAATGGGCGTGCGTGACAGACTTCATCGCACAAGGCCGGGTAGTGCAGCAGCGCGAAAAACATCGAAAAGGTCAAAAACGCAAGTAGCGGACGGGTCATCCAGCGCGCCCACGGCTCGACGAAGCGGTTCATCATCACTGGCCGCGCCATCCAGTCGGGCAGCCCGAGCAGGAGCAGCGGCGGCACAATGAAGATCAGGATCATCTGCTGGAAGATGTACGCGGAAAAGCTCATCCCCTTGGCATAATCGTCGAGCGGACCGGTCAGCGACGCGAACAGCATGAGGATGCCGAGCCAGAAAGCCATCTGCTGGCGCTGATTCGGGCGGCGCTTCAGACCGATAGAAGCACCGACGTACACCATCGCGACCATCGCGATGGTGAGTACGGTTTGGGGTTCAGCGTGCCACATTTTATCGTGAAGCGGGACGAATACGCCCTCCGCTATCCCTCAGTATAGGCCTCCCGCGGAGTGGCGTCCCAGATAGAGGAACAGCAACATCAGCGACCCGCAGATCATCATCGCGAGCAACAAGGGAAACGCGAAGAGGGTTGTGAAGACGGGGCTATCGTACTTCAGATGCATGTAAAAGCCCGCGACCAGAATGAACTTCAGGACCGCGAGGATTATCAACATCGGGACGAGCCACGCCTGCAGGGACGGCGCGTAGAAGACACCGATCTCCATCGCGGTAAGGACGATCAGAACGACCGCTACCAGCGTATAGACCTGCCAACCCGGATGATCGGTTTCGTGGGGAGCATGCTCAACATGCTCGTGGCCGTCGTGACCGTGTTCGATAGCTTGATCGCTCATGCGCGATTAATCGTCCTCATTAGATAGATCAACGTGAAGATGACAACCCAAACGATATCGACGAAATGCCAGTAAAGGCCGCATAATTCGACCGACAGCGCGCGACTCGTACCTATCTTGCCCTTCATACCGGCGACCGCCATCACCAGCAGCCAGACCACGCCGATGAAGACGTGGAAGCCGTGGAAACCGACGAGCGTGTAGAAGCACTGGCTGAAGAGATTGGTGTTATAGAGCATCCCTTCGCGGTAAAAGCTGGTGAACTCGTAAACCTGTCCACCGAGGAAGATCAGCCCGAAGAACGCTGTGCCGAGCAGCCAGGCGGTCCCCACCTTGGGCTTACCGCTCTGAAAGCCATGCAGCGCGAGGACCATCAGCAAGCTGGACATCAGCAGGATGAAGGTGCTGAAGGAGGTCAGCGGGATGTTCAGGATGCTCGCGTCGGGCATCCCGATGCTGCGCGACTTGTACACCATGAAGGTCGATATCAGGCTGGCGAAGAACACGCATTCCGACCCGATGAAGCCCCAAACGCCGACTTTGCGATTGTCCAGTTTGAGGAAGCTCTCGTGTACCTGGTGCGGGTTGTCTTCGCCCCACTCCTTGTATTCGAAGGACATCGCGATCGCGCAGAACGCCAGCAATCCGAGGCCGAGGAAGACCAACCGGAACCATCCGACCAGCATGCCTAAGCCGGCCAGAAAGATGCCGCCCGCCATGATGATCGGGTAGAGCGACGGTCCCGGCATATGAATCGCGCCGATTTCTTCGGGCGTCGGCAGCGACTGGTACTCGACGTTGACGCGCTTCTCGCCCAAGCCGGAGGCCTCGACGTCGCCGTATTTTTCGACCCAGAAGGCGTCACGCGAATGGACGGTTGGAACCGTGACGAAGTTGTAGATCGGCGGCGGCGACGGTATCGACCATTCGAGCGTGCGCGCATCCCACGGATCTGCGCCCGCGCGCTCACCATTGAACCAGCTCCAGACGACGTTGGCGAAGAACAGCAGGAACGAAGCGCCAAGGCAAAACGCGCTGATGCTTTCGAACTTGTTCCAGAAATTCCAGCCCATGTCCGGCGCGTAAGTGTAGATGCGTCGCGGCATGCCCCATTCGCCAAGGAAGTGCATCGGAAAGAACGTGCAGTTGAAGAAAATCGTCGTGAGCCAAAAGTGCCACTTGCCGAGCGTCTCGTTCATGAAGCGGCCGCACATCTTGGGAAAGTAGAAATAGAACGCCGCCAGGATGGCCATCAGCACGCCGCCGAACAACACGTAATGGAAGTGCGCGATGATGAAGTACGAGTCGGTTTGCTCGAGGTCGATGGGCGCGCTGGCGTGCATGACGCCGCTGAGTCCGCCGATGGTGAACTCGAGGATGAAACCGAGCGCGAAGAGCATCGAGGTGGTAAAGCGGAGCCGTCCGCCCCAGACCGTCGCTATCCACGAGAAAACTTTGACGCCGGTGGGAATCGCGATGAGCATCGAGGTGATCGCGAAGGCGGAGTCTGCCACCGGTCCCATACCAGTCGCGAACATGTGATGGCCCCAGACGCCGTAGGACAGGAATGCAATCAGAATGATCGAGTAGGCCATCATAGGATAGCCGAACAGCGGCTTGCGCGAGAACACCGGCAGGACTTCGGAGATCATGCCGAAGGCGGGCAGCGCCATGATGTAAACTTCGGGATGGCCGAAGATCCAGAAGAGATGCTGCCATAACATCGGCGTCGCGCCGGCGATTACTTCATAGAAGTGCGAGCCGAAGTAGCGGTCGGCGAAGAGGAAGATCAGGCCGACGGTCAACGCCGGGAAGGCGAGCAGCAGCAGGATAACCGTGACCAGCAGCGCCCAGATTAACATCGGCATGCGCATGAAGGTCATGCCGGGAGCGCGCATGTTGACGATGGTGACGAAGAAGTTCAGCGCGCTCATAACCGACGAAACGCCGAGGATAAGCAAGCCGACGTCGTAATAGTCGATATTCAGGCCGGGGGCGTAGGCGCGCTCGGTCAGGTTGGCGTAGCCGAACCATCCGCCGTTGGGCAATCCGCCGAAAACCCAGCCGAAGTTAAGCGAAATTGCGCCGAGCAGGAAGATCCAGTAGCTCAGCGCATTGAGGCGCGGGAACGCGACGTCACGGGCACCGATTTGCAGCGGTATCAGGAAGTTACCAAAGAGGCCGGTCTCCAGCGGCATGACGACCAGGAAGATCATCGTCAGGCCGTGCATCGTGAACATCTGGTTGTAGAAGTCGGCCGAGAGGAAATGGTTGTTCGGCACGATCAACTGAGCACGCACCAACATCGCTTCGGTGCCGCCCAGTCCCATCAGGATCAGCGCGGTGACACCGTAAAGTACGGCGATGCGCTTGTGATCGATGGTGGTGAGCCAGCCGTAAATGCCACCGCCTTCTAAATAGTTGGCCTGTTCGAGATGGATTGGTTTTGGTTGGGCAGCCATTGGTATTTTTCCTACTTAAGGCTCTCTAAGTACGCAACCAGATCGTGCAGGTCCTGGCCTTCCAAGCCGAGCGTCGGCATATTGGCGCCGGGCTTCACCGCGACCGGATCCTTGATCCACATCGCGACGTTCTGTGGCGTGTTATCGAACATGCTACCGGCCAGCGTTGTCCGACTACCGAAGTGGGTCAAGTCGGGACCGCGAAAGCCGTAGGTGTAATCCTTTGAGAATCCCGAAACGCCGCGGATCGTATGGCAGATGGCGCACGGAGCATTAGCCCAGATCTTAGCGCCATTCGCCGCGGGACCTTCGGTCGGCTTGAACGGCGGCGCCTGTTGATGGGCGACCCACTGGTCGAAGGCCTCAGGCGTATCGACGAAGACGCGAAACCGCATGTTGGCGTGCGACGCTCCGCAGAACTCCGTGCATTGGCCGTAGTATTCACCGGGAGTATCGGCAATCAGGGTGATCTGATTGTTCTGGCCCGGGACGACGTCGCGCTTGCCGCCAATCGAAGGCATGAAAAAGCTGTGGATGACGTCGTTCGAGGTCATCGCGAAATGGATGGTGCGGTTAATCGGGATGTGAACTTCGTCCGCAGTGTCCAGACCACCTTGCGCCGGGTATTGGAATTCCCACCACCATTGATGGGCGATGACCCTGACCTCGAGCGTGCCGGCGGGCCACTTGTCGGGCTGCGTCCGAATGATCGTATGAACCGTCGGAATCGTAATCGCGACCAGAATCAATGCCGGAATCACCGTCCACAACATCTCCAGCGTGACATCGGAGTGCATCGCGGACGGCTCGCCGGGATCGCCCTCGCGACTTGAGTATATAAAGATCGCGCCGATCATAGCGGCGATGACGACGACCAGGACGATCGAATCAAGAATCGTCACTTCCTTGAAAAGGCTCAGGATGGCGCGGGTCAGGTCGGACTTGGGCGACAGCGTATCGAGCGGATACGGTCCGCCCGAGGCGCATCCGGCGATTGAGGCCGCCATTGCAAAGAGGGCGGCGATTGAACTGGCGCGCGTGAACTTAATGGTGCGCGGCTTCATCACTTGTCTCCAGGCCGTCGGATACCGCGACCTCCGCCAACTGCTTCAGGCCGGGTATTGCACAGTATATAAAAGCGCCGAGGAATCCGGCAGTCACGCATAGCTCAACCCATCCCAGCGGCAGAGTGTCCGGGAACAGCGACGGCACAATCAGAACGTAATGGAGATTCCATACGCCGATGATTCCCAGCAGCGCTACGGTGCCGAGAATCTTCGGCGTCTTCTTTGGCTTGACGCCCATCAGCACGCTGAAGGGAGTGGCCCACAACAAAACAGGACACATCCAGGTCAGAAACATCCACGGGTGATGCCAGCAGCGGCCGATGATAAAGAAGGTCTCGCTGGGCAGATCGCCGTACCAGATCACGATGTACTGCGCGAACGTGAGGTACATCCAGAAAACCGAGAACGCGAAGATCATCTTGCCGAGGTCGTGCAGCACTTTGGGGCGAGTAAACATGTTTCCCGCCGGCAACACGGCGCGCATCCGCACCGCGGTAAACGCCATCGTGCAGAGGCAGCTCCAGAAAACCGTCGCGAAGTACCACCATCCGAAGAGCGTGCTGTGCCATTGCGGCGACAGCGATGAAATCAGGTCGTACGCGAAAAGCGTCCACACGATCGCATAGGAGATTCCGAGCGCGGGCGCGAGGCGGCGAATCGGCGGCGGCGGCATCTCGATAGTGTCGGGTTCGTGATGCCAGACGACGGCTTCCTCGGTGTTCGAGGCGAGGAGAAAGCGCCAGCTCAGGAAAGTTATCCACGCGAGCGCGAGAAAGTCCCGGGTGAGCAGGAACGGTGCGGAAAGCCATTTGGCCTTGGTCGGATTATGCACCGGGTGAGCGATCCAGGGGAAGATATAGTCGCGGCCGACGACGATACCGAAAAACAACACCAGCGCCAGTGGCAGGAAGCGCCAGAAGGACTCGGCAAGGCGGTAATGCGTCGAGCCGGCCCAGCGTCCCTGGGTCAGATAAAAGGCGGCCGAGGCAACTACACCAGCCTGCGCGATGCCGGTGAAAAAGAGGAAATCCACCAGCCATGTGAGCCAGACGCGCTGGGTATCGCCGACCGCGAGTCCGACCACGGCGCCGACCAGGCCGACCACCATCAGGACCATCGCGATCGTCGTCAAGCTACCCCAGTTGAGGTTTACCGGTTCGCGAACCGGCCGCATGGCGGCGGCTCCAAGCGATGCGGGTTGATTAACGCTCATCGGTTTTCAAGCCTTGATCCAAGATCTGCAATCTCCACCGCAAGTGTCCATCGAGTTGGGGTACTCACGCGGCCTCGCGCACAACTTCTTCGGCTCCGGCGTCGCGCATCATAGCTTCGATTTTCGCGCTGTCGCTCTCCGCAGTTATCACCACCAGACCGAAGCGATCGGCACCGAACCGCGTGCGATAGCCTGACGACGGCTCGAAGGACGGCAGTCCGCTCTTGACGAAGAAACTGGTGACTGCGCCGAGCACGCCGAACAGGATCATCATCTCGAAGATGATCACGATGTACGGGGTGATCGACGCGATTGGCCGCCCGCCGGTGTTGAGGTTCCACTCCCACGACGTCCCGACCGTCATTACGAGAGCAGTGATCGCTCCGGTGATGCCGCCGGCAAGAACGAACTTGCGCACCGAACTCTTACCCCATTCGCGCACTTCATCGACCGCTTCGGCCATCTTCTCGCTCGGGAAGGGCGAAAACGTGTGAAAGCCTTTGATCGAGGCGTGGTGCAGCTTCTCGATCGCGTTGGCGCAGGCGCCGTCGGTGGTGAATACTCCGACCAGTTCGATATCGCCGCTCATGATGCCTTCCGATAAGGGTAAGTATTACGGCCCGACTTACGCAGCCAGCCGATCCCTTCCTTTAGCTCCGTCATCGAAACGATCGGCAGGAATTTCGTGAACAGAGAAAAGTTCATCAGGAACCAGCCGAAGCTCGCGATCGTCAGCATCACCTCGGTGAGCTTCGGCACATAGAATTTCCATTGCGAGGGTATCGTCGCGACCGAGAGCGAACCGGCAATCAGAACGAAGCGCTCCAGCCACATGCCGATATTGACGAAAATCGAGATGATAAAAAGCCAAATCGTATTGGTGCGGATCCGCGGCGAAAAGAGCAGCAGCGGAATCAGGCAGTTGCATAGCACCATGCCGCCGAACAGATACCCCTGATGGCCGAAGAAGCGCTGGTGGAAGGTCATCATCTCGATCGGGTCCTGGGCGTAATACACCAGGAAGGCCTCGGTCGAATACGAATAGGTGATGACGATCGAGGTAAACAGGATGACCTTGCCGAGGCTGTCGAGATGCCAGATGGTGACGAGGTCCTCGATATGCAGCATCTTGCGCATCGGGATGATGAGCGTCAGCACCATCGCGCAGCCGGAGAAAATCGCACCGGCGACGAAATAAGGGGCGAAGATCGTGCTGTGCATGCCCGGCGTCTGCATCGTCGCGAAATCCCAGGAGACGACGCTATGAACCGAGAGCACCAGCGGCGTGGCGAAGCCCGCGAGCAGCAGATAAGCCATCGAGAAGTTGCGCCACTGGCGGTCCGTCCCCTGCCATCCGCAGGCGAGCGCGGTGTAGAACTTCTTGCGCCAGCCGATCGAGATATCGCGCTGATTGGCGATATCGGGAATCAGCCCCATCGAGAGGAACAGAGTGCTGGTCGTCAGATAAGTGCTGATGGCAAAGAAGTCCCAGGTCAGCGGCGACCGGAAATCGGGCTGCAGGTAGCGTTCGTTGGGGTATGGGCACAGCCAATAAAAGAACCACGGACGGCCGAGATGGACGATCGGAAACAGGCCGGCCGTGAGCACTGCGAAGACCGTCATGGTCTCAGCGCATCTATAGACGGCCGTACGCCATCGCGTGCGGAAGAGAAAGAGTACCGCCGAGATTAGCGTACCCGAGTGGGCGATACCGACCCAGAAGACGAAGTCAGTAATATAGACGGCCCACAGCGTCGGTTGACCGTACCCGGTGACGCCCAGGCCTTCGTAGATCTGCCGCGTCCAGAATGATCCGCCGACCGCGACCAGAAAGGCGCAGAACCCCACCCACATCCAGTACTTCAGACCGGCGGGCGCCATCACCCGCTGGGCGGTGCGGTCGACGTCGAGATAGCTCAGATCATTATAATTGCTGCTGTGATCGACGGCGGCTGCCATTTAGGCTTTCCCCTTCTCCTGATAGAGGTCCCGCAGGTAAGTAATCGCGGGCAGGGCATTGAACTCCGGAAGCATCGTGTAAATCCGGCCTTTGTTGTCGTCGCGCCGCTTCATCATCGCGCTGTTCGGATCGTTTATATCGCCGAACGAGATCGCCCGCGACGGACAAGCCTGCGCGCACGCCGTGATGATTTCGCCATCCAGCAGCTTGCGATCCTCGGTGCGCGCGTTGATTTCCGCGGTCGTGATGCGCTGGATGCAGAAGGTGCACTTCTCCATCACGCCGGCACCGCGCACCGTTACATCCGGATTGAGCTGAAAATTTAGCGGCTCAATGAATTCCGGCGCATACCAGTTGAAGCGGCGAACTTTATAAGGGCAGTTATTCTCGCAAAACCGTGTGCCGATGCAACGGTTGTAGATCTGTGCGTTGAGACCCTCGTTCGTGTGATGCGAAGCGAACACCGGGCAGACCGGCTCGCAGGGCGCATGGTCGCATTGCTGGCACAGCATCGGCGCAATCAGGACTTGCGGGCCTTCCCCGGCCTGATCGGCGGGCCGGATATAACGTTCGACGCGAATCCACGACATGATGCGCCCGAGATCGACGTTATCCTTGCCGACAATCTGAACATTATTCTCTGCGTAACACGCCGCGATGCACGCGCTGCACCCGGTGCATGAGTTGACGTCGATCGTCATCCCCCACTTATGCCCGGCATATTCGATGGGCGCATACATCTCGTAAGGGCGATCGATCTTTTCCTCGCCGTAATCCGGTTCGACGCCATTGGCAAGATCGCTCACGCTCATCGCCTCGATAATCGTGCGGCCGAGCATGTCGCTGTTGCCGAGCGGCGTGACCAGCTTGTATTGCTTATCGATATGGCGCGCGGTGACCGAGACGCTCCGCGTGCCTTCCGGCAGATATGAAAACAGGTTGACGCCGATCCCCTTCGCATAGCGGCCGTAGGACGTATGACCCTGGCCGAAAGGCACCGCGATTACGCCAGGCTTCACCAGCGGGGAGATCGTCACGGTCAGTTCAATCGGACCGCCGGGCACCGCGATACGGATAACGTCGATACCCGCAAAGAGCCGCGTCTGCTCGTAGTCATGCTTGAGGCCGAGGCTCGCCGCGGTATCCGGATGCATCTCCGCCCAGCTGTCCCAGACGATCTGGGTGACCGGATCGGGAATCTCCTGCAACCACGATTTGTTTGCGCCGCGCCCGTCGTAAAGGAAGATGTGCGGAAAAGCCCAGAGTGTCAGATCCGTGGGCGCAGCCGGCGGCTGACCCTTTAATCCCGCCACGTCGTCCGCGGCCAGCTTCAAAGCAACTGCGGTCGGCTTGGCGTCCTGGAAGACTCCGCCATTGCGGCGCGCATCGTCCCAGAATTGCCTGGGCGTCGAATTACCACCTATTTTCCCTTGCAGATCCTGCCAGGCACTGTTGATCGCATCGGCCGCGTTTTCGAATGTAATCGCCTGACCGGCAGTCCCCGCACCTACATGCGCCGAATCGATCAAAATGTCGTGCAGGGGACGACTCCGATATACCGGCTGCATCACCGGCTGACCCAAGCCGTAGATACCCGCGCGAGGGGCCGTATCACGCCAGGTCTCGAGCGCATGATGCGTCGGGAGCAGGAGATTCGCGAGTTCCGCGCTCTCGTCCGGCACCTCGCCCATCCAAATGACGAAGCCAACCCGGCGTGAGGCCTCCTGGAAGGCATACGATGGGGGCATCGAGTAGGCGGGATTTCCGCCGGCGATCACGAGCACGTCCACCGCGCCGTCGCGCATCGCGCCGATAATCGACTTGATTCCTTCGGGACGGGTGATCGGTTCCGTCGGGGTCTGGTCGAGAAAGACCATCGTCTTGCCGGCGTTGCCGGTAACCGAGTTCAATATATAGGCCGCCAGATGCGCCTGCGGATCGGCGGTGCCGGCCAGGGCCACGGCGCCCTCCGTCGCCTGGCCGAACCATCCCGCGATGCGCTTGATCTGATCGGCCGAAACGCCCGTCTGTGCGCTGATTTTCTCGGGATCGTAGTCAGCTACCAGGGCCTTGAGAGCGCCCATGTCCGCGCCCGAATTCGACGCTACCCAGCCCTGGCTCAGGACTACGTTGAGCACCGCCATCGCGACCGCGCCCTCTGTCCCGGCATTCGAGGCGACCCACTCGTCGCATTTGGCGGCGGTCGAATTGAGCCGCGGACCGACGTATGCGGCGTGTCCTATACTCAAGGTTCCGCCACGGGTCTTGGGCGCACGGAACTGGGCGAACTGACGCGCATATTCGACCGGCGAACCCCAGGTTTCAACGAAATCGGCGCCAAAAGAGATTATCGTCTCGGCCTGGTCCAACTTGTAAATCGGCAGATCGCGACGCCCGAAACAGGCCTGGGCGGCCGCACGCGCTGGCTCATCGCCAAGCGCTTCCCAAAAGCCCACGAGGGTTGAATTGAAGGCCTTTGCCCATTGGTTGGCGAGATTATCGAGGGTCGGGCCTTGCGAGGCGCCGATGAAAGCCACGCGGCCCTTGCCGGCTTGCGCCGCCGCCGCGAGCTTGCCGTTCATCAACTTGGTCGCGTCGTCCCAATGGATCGGGGTGAGGGTGCCGTCCGAACGGCGAGTATGGGGTTTGCTCAGCCGATCGGGATTATAGAGCCCTTGCAAAGCGGCCTGCCCGCGCGCGCAGATCGCGCCCTGGCTGATTGGATCGACCGGATTACCCTCCAGCTTGATTACCCGACCTTCCATCACGCGGGCAACGATTCCGCAGCCGGCAGAGCACTCATTGCAGGTGGTCGCGTAGAAGGTCGGAACGCCGGGGATGACGTTCTCGTCCGGAACCACATATGGAATCAGCTTTCTGGCGGCCGGTTCACAACCGGGTATGGCGGCGGCGGCAGAAGCCGTAGCTGCTAATTTCAGGAACGACCGCCTGGACAGCCCATCTGACATTTCGTTTCCTCGCTCAGTGGTGGCAGACAAAACATTCCTGCGTGGCGCCCCGCTTGGTATGGCAATCCACGCAGAAACCCATGTTGATCTCGTGCACCGGCACGATCCGGTCCATGGTTTCGACCGGCCCGTGGCATTCCTGGCACTGCACACCAGCCCAGATATGGGGTTTGTGAACGAAGCGCACAAAATCCGGCAGTGCGTAAACGCGATTCCAGCGGATTTCGAACGGCGGCTGCTTTTCATCCGTCCACGCCCGCGTCACCGGTTGGATTCCGCCGAGCAGCGCACTGCCGTGACAACCGACGCAGCGTGCTACCGGGGGCACCCCCGAGTTGGCCGATCGCCGCGCATATTCATGGCAGTATTGGCAGGGAATCTTGTTAATTCCAGCGTGGACCCGGTGGCTGAACGGAATCGGCTGCACGACGTCGGACCGTGCGGCCCATGGACGCTGCGAGACCCCGACCATGTACAGGCCGATCACGAACAGGAACACGGAGACAGGGATTAGTATGCGGTTCATCGTGTCAAATCTGGCTCATTCCACGACCGGTTGCGCCACCTCGCAAACGCGCAGGTGTCAGCCGAAATCGGTGCGCGAGCATCAGTAACAAGCATGCCTGTATAAGGTCAACCGAAAGTTGAGGGCGACCGTGTTTATTCACAATTCAGCGTCGATAATGGCGCTCTCGAACGAAAGAATATCTAACATTGCGCAACCCGATCCGCAAGCAGAAGTTATGGCTGCGCGAGCAGAAGCCAGGGCGATCGTGGTCGTGATTGGGGCCACAAAGGGTTCGCGGGACGCGCGCCGATAGCAACATACCGGATGCGGCGCAAAAGCCAAATGCCTGATCGCTGTCCTCTGTGCACAACCTCACACGAATTGCCCCGAATGTTAAAAGTCCGCCTGATTACTCCGCAATTTAGCGGCTGGCCGGTTTCGGCACTCTCCAAAGTGTGTTAGTTGTTCTCGCAGTCCAAGACGTACCGGAGATTGCTTCGTCAGGTGCAAATCAAGGTTGCTTCACGGCTAGGTCTCTTACCGCCCTATCTTTTCGCCGAACTCGACCGCTTGAAGAAGGAGGTCGCGCAAACCGGTGCCGACGTCATCAGCCTCGGTATCGGCGACCCCGATTTGCCGACTCCGCGGCATATTATCGAGGCCCTCAAGCGCACCGCCGACCTGCCAGTCAACCATCGCTACCCCGACTACCAGGGACTCGACCGCTTTCGCGAGGCTGCCACCGGATGGTACAGGCGGCGCTTCAACGTCACCCTTGACAGCACCCGCGAGGCCTGCGCCCTAATCGGCTCGAAAGAAGGAATCGCGAACTTCCCGGTCGCCGTGGTCGATCCCGGCGACGTCGTGCTTATCCCGAGTCCCGGCTATCCCGTTTATTACTCGGGCACGGTCTTCAACGGCGGCGAGCCCTACTACATGAATCTGCGGCGCGAGAATGGATTCCTGCCGGATCTGGCAGCGATTCCCCGGGAAATAGCTCGGCGCGCGAAGCTGATGTGGCTCAATTACCCCAACAATCCAACCGCGGCGACCGCGGACCTCGCCTTCCTCAAGCATGCGGTCGATTACTGCCTCGAGCACAACATCATCCTCGCGCACGATTTCGCCTACTCCGAAATTGCCTACGACGGCTATCGCGCCCCAAGCGTGCTGGAAGTCGAGGGCGCGCGCGATTGCGCGATTGAGTTCCACTCGCTTTCGAAGACCTACTCGATGACCGGGTGGCGAGTCGGCTTCGTCGTCGGCAACGCCACGCTGGTGGGCGCGCTCGGCACGGTCAAGACCAACGTCGATTCGGGGGTCTTCCAGGCGGTGCAGGAGGCGGCGATCGCGGCCCTGACGGGCGGCGAGGAAACGCTGCACGAGTATTGCGCCATCTACAAGGAGCGGCGCGATCTGATGGTCGAGGGCTTGCGCGCGTTGGGCCTCGCCTGCGATGTGCCCCGCGCCACCTTCTACATCTGGGCGCAGGTACCTCCCGGTTATACCTCGGTATCGTTAACAGAGCGCGTCTTGAAAGAGACCGGCGTGGTAATTACGCCGGGCTCCGGTTTCGGCAAGGGTGGTGAGGGTTACGTTCGCTTTTCGCTGACGGTGCCGAGCGAACGCTTGCGTGAGGCGGTAGGTCGAATTAAATCGCTGCGGCTGTGACGGCGGGGAATGCCCCATAGGGTTTTCATCGGAATAGGAACCAATCTGGGCGATAAAGCCGCCAACTACAGGGAGGCGATCACGCGCATCGCGAGCCTGCCCGATACGCGCGTGCTCCGCCAATCCTCCGTTTACGAGACCGAACCGGTTGGCGACCCCGACCTCAAAGGACCATTTCTCAACGGCGTGGTTGAAATCGAAACCGAAATCCCGGCCGACTCGCTGATGCGCCGTCTGCTCGCTATCGAACGCACCATGGGCCGCAAGCGCATACCCGGCCGCAAACCCGCGGGGCGCACCAAGCATAAAGCGCGCGTGATCGACCTCGACATCCTGTTTTTCAACCTGGAGATGCGCGATACGACCGCGCTGCGCCTGCCGCATCCGCGGCTGCATGAACGGCGCTTCGTGCTGGCGCCGATGGCAGAGCTGGCGCCCACGCTGATCCATCCAAAACTGAATGCAACAATTTCCGACTTGCTGGTGAATCTCAAATCGCCGCAACGAGTCACCCTGGCGCGCGCCGTCCTGATGCGGCCGCAAGCGTCCGGGCGGGAGGCAGGTTCGCGATGAAGTTCTTTGTCGATTCAGCCGAGATCAGCGAGATTCGCGAGATTGCCGAACTGGGCCTCGCCGACGGTGTCACCACCAATCCAAGCCTGCTCGCCAAAAGCGGCCGTCCCTACGCAACTGTGCTGCGCGACATCTGCGAGATTATCGACGGCCCGGTCAGCGCCGAGGTGATCGCGCCCGACGCTCCCGCGATGCTCGAAGAAGGCCAAAAGCTCGCCGCGCTCCATCGCAACATCGTGGTCAAGTGCCCGATGACGATCGAGGGCCTGAAGGCGACCAAGGCGCTCACCAGCCGCGGCATTCGGGTCAACGTCACGCTGATTTTCAGTCCGCTCCAGGCACTGGCCGCGGCCAAGTGCGGCGCGTCGTTTCTCTCGCCGTTCGTTGGCCGGCTAGATGATATCGGACAGGACGGCCTGCTGCTGATCGATCAGATCGTGCACATCATGGAGAACTACGATTTTCCCGCCGAGGTGCTGGTGGCGTCGATTCGCTCACCGTTGCATCTGCTGCACGCGGCCGAGGCGGGCGCGCACGTCGCGACTCTGCCCGCCAACGTGATCAAGCAGATCATCCAACACCCGCTCACCGAAGCGGGCCTCGAAAAGTTCCTCGCCGACTGGCACCAGACCAACCAGAAGATCTAAGTTACGCGAGTTCCGATTCCTGCTCATCGACGAATCCGGGCGCGATTACGCCATCCGGCAGTGGCAGTGAATCCTTACTTTGACTGGGCGCGAGGCGGAACGTGCGGCCTAGATGACTTTTCCCGGGGGCAGCCAAGGCTTGTTCAATACCCGGCGCACCATCGGCTCAAAGGTGCTCATCACCTCGTTGGGATAACTCGGATCGAAGGAAATCTCGTCATACTTCGAGCAGAAATCCGCCGTCATCTGATACCACGGTTCGCCTTTGAACTGGTCGCGCGCATTGGGGTCGAGCCCCAGGTGCCGCGCGTAGAAATAGGTCTGAAACACCCCGTGATACTTGAGCAGGTTGTAGTGGTCGCTCGAAACAAAAGGACGCAGGATCGAGGCCGCGATCTCGCCGTGATTCATCGGCCCCAGTGATTCCCCGATGTCGTGGAACAACGCCACGACGATCAGTTCTTCATTGGCGCCGTCGCGCATCGCGCGCGTGGCGGTCTGCATGCTGTGGCCGCGACGGTCGAGATTATAGGCCCGATCGCCCGAGAGGTCTTCGACCATCGCCATGAGCTGGTCGGGCAAATCGGCGAGGGTCTTTTCGTGAACCCGTTTGAGGATCTGGAAGTCCTCGTCGCTGCCCTGATCCATCCGGGTAAAGTGCATCTTTTCCACAGATAACGCCCCCTCGCGAAACTGGCAGCCCGCCGCATCAGCTCACTCTAATTGCTCGCGGCGTTGCGTTCCTGGATCAGCCGATCGACCTCCGCGCGCAGGTGCGGCAGCACCTCGTCGTACTTGAAGTTTCCGACTTTGCGATCTTTCTTCTTGAGATTCACCGTCGTCGGCCCGCACCATAGCCCCAGGTCGGCGTCGTCGGTCTCGCCTGGCCCGTTCACCCGGCAGCCCATAACCGCGATCGTGATCTTGTACTTCGCCGCATAGCCGGTCAGCTCCTTTACGTCCTGCGCCAACTCGACGAATTTCTCGTTTTCCACTCGCGAGCACGACGGACACGAGATGATATTCATCCCCGTGCCGAAGTCGGGCACCGAGATGAAACGGCCGGCCTTCACGTCCTCGATAATCGCATGGCCGACCGTCACTTCCTCATGCTTGCGATCGTTGGGCAGCGTCAACGACACCCGAATCGTGTCGCCGATCGATTGCGCGAGCAGCTTCTCGAAAGCCAGGCGCGTCTTGATGATCCCGTCGGGCGGCAACCCGGCCTCGGTCACGCCCAGATGAAGCGGGACGTCGGGACGGCGCGCCGTGAAGCGGCGATTGGCGTCGAGCACCTTGTTGGGATCGGAATCCTTCAGCGAAACGACGAAGCGGTCAAAGCCGAACTCTTCCATCAGCTCGCAATGGTAAGCGGCCGACTCGACGATCGCGCTGAGCTGATCGCCGGGATATTTCTCCAGAAAAGTCGGCGCGACCGATCCGCAATTCACGCCAATACGTATCGCGATGTCGTGGTCGCGTGCGATATCAACCAGCCATTTTACCTTTTGCGGAACCGTCTTGGCCTTTTCGATATGATGAAGGTGGCCCGGATTGTAACGAATCTTGTCGACGTGCGGCGCAACTTTACCGGCGATGCGATAGTTCTCCTGGAGGTCCACCGACAGCGTGATTCCCGGCGTCTGCGATCGAATCTCCTTCAGTGCGGGAACCTCTTTCGCGTTGTCGAGCGCGATGCGCACGATGCCGGCGCCGGCACGCGCGAGCTGATGAGCCTGCGCCACCGTGGCATCGATATCCACGGTCCGCGTCGCGCACATTGACTGCACCACCACCGGGGCCTCGCCACCCACCTCAACACCGCCAATGCGAATGCGCCGGGTCTTGCGTTTGGACTGATCCATCTTCTCCATCTTCTTCTTTCCGCTGAATTGCCCGGAACAATTTCCCTGTAAGGCTGCGCACTTCGCGGCCGGCTCGCAGGCTTCAGGGTCCGGTGCCGAATTATAACAGAAGCGCTCGCCGCGGCCATCATTGGACATCTTCGGATATCTAACAACCCCGAATTGGAAGCAGTGCGAGCCATAAGTACTCATAATGCTTGGCAAATCTCGCCGATGCTCTCCTGAGTAGGCTCATTTCGTCTAAATCTGGCCTTATTATCGCAAAATAAAATCATCGCGCTAGATTAAATGGTTTGTTATTGGATTACCTCCTTTCCCACTTTACTGGATGTAATAAGATGGTATTCTGATGATGCGGTTGGTTTTAAAAGAGGCAACCAGCCGGCAGATCGACGGCAATTCGATGCGCAGTCGATCAGACAGCCTCTGCAAAGGAGACTGACAAAGAAAATGGAAAAAGCCCAAAGCGGGCCTGAAGGGCCGGATTTACTGGCAGTTACCGACGTCATCCTGCCGAGTCAGTTTTTCGGTGCGATGGGTGGGGGCAGCTTGTGCAGTGAACAGCGCCTGATGCTCGCGGTCCTGGTCGACGCGATCAACATACTTCAAGGCTGGAACCATCTTGGCAACGTGCGCAAGCGCCGCGAGTTTGCCGAGGCCGCGCAATGGGTCAACACCAAGGGAACTAATTATCCGTTTTCGTTCGATAGCGTATGCGACGCGCTCAGTATCGATTCGAGCATGTTAAGAGGGCGTCTCAGCGGCCTCGCGATGGGGCGTGGCTCCAGCGACCGGCTGAGTGCCGTACGCTTGCGGTTGAAGGAATCGAGCCGCGCGCAGCATATGACGGCGCATCGCGTGCGTCATCGCCGCACACAGCGGGTTTCCGATGCCACCGCGGCTGCTTATTAGACCGGGCCAGAGTCGATTACTCTAACGACGCTGCCACCTTGCCCCTGGGCGAGGGCTGTCAACTGCGATCCGCTCGCTACTCCGGTCGGAGGAAGCCGGGTCAAGGAGAAATATCAGAGTCTCTGGAAACGCCAGGAGACCAGATCAAGGTCGGTTGGTTAGGCCGACCCTACTCGTTTGCAAGACTGCCATGTGCTTGCTGACGGATGTTAGTGTTCTAAGTCGGTCACGCCAGCAGACTGTGGTCACATCAAGCTGACTAGCGTTATAGCACTGTTTGGCATAGAAACTGGGGTAATACATCATAATCGGTGCGTCAGTTTGTATTGGGCGGTGGACTTTCGCAGCCCAATCGCGAAACCTTGATTGACTACCCCGCCAAACGCTTCGTATGATCGGGAGGTTTTTACTGGGAGGCCTGCTGAAGTGCGAATGCTGCTGCCACCGATCGATCGACGCCGCGAAATGGACAAGAATCTGGTCGTTTTTTTTCGTGACCATAGGCTGATCGCTTTTCGCCGGGCCATCGCGGATTTCTGCAGCTTTTACCATCTGCGCCGGCCGCGGATCGGGTGGTACGAATATATCGACTGGGGCAAGACCGCCGGCAAAACCTTCGAGGACGGGCGCATCCACCTGGTGCATCCGGAGAACTGGAAACGCGGCCGCATTTACAATTCCGAGCGGATGTGGGTGCAGATGGTTTATCACGAACTGGCCCACTATCTCTTCTGGACCGACGCGGAAAGTAAAGCCGAGACTTTCACCTGCCGGATGGTGCGCGGATTGCGCCGATCGCCGAAGCGCACCCGTCTCGCGGCGGCCAAAGGAGCCCGTGCTCGTGCGGCGTCGGCGCGAACCGCCGCAACACGCCGCGCCGCGACGCGGCGCACCCGCCAGGGCCGGGCTACTGTCCGAGCGGTGGCGAACAATGCCCGCAGAGGAGTCGGCGGCCGCCGTCGCAAGGCGCCAGCGCGCGTGCCGAGGTCCATCGCCCGCCGTGCACGCGGCTGACCAGCGGAAGAAGCGTACCCGGTAACTTCAGCTACCCGGAAAACATGCCGAATAAGCCAAATGTCGAGAATCGGTGGTGGGTCGAGACCAACCTTAAGCGGCCCAAGCAGGCCAAATCCGAACTCGACCTTCCGCAACTGCCGGTCGCGATGAGTTTCTATTCGGTCGGCAAGGATTACGATCAGGATCGCGCCAAGGACGACCTTACCGACAACAACCTGCGCATCGCGCGAGAGGCCAATCCGCCCCAGGGTGGCTGGGCTTATGTGCCGATGACCGAGGAGCATTGTCCGCCGCGGATGCTCAACCGGGTCAAGGAAGAGTTTCGCATTCCACGCGAGGCGCGCGGAATCGTGCTCGATCATGGCCGGCTGATTCGCCTGCTGATCTGCGGTCCCGGAATCGAGGACTGGATGATTGACGTGACGCTCTGCGACGATCCTTCGGTGGACGTGTACGTCTGGAGCGTGATGCAGCGCGAGCGCCTTTTCCGGCGGGCGGAAGATGCCCTGAAACAGGCACGCCGCTGGGCGATCAACCTGCTGCAATATCCTCCGCTGCGCGACGAGCCCTTCCGCGGTGCCCTGCTATAAGCTTCGCGTTCTTCAAAGAACAAACCTCTATTCCCCCAAAGAACAAATTTTTTAAATGTTCTCGAAGGCACGAATCTCTCCCGTATGGAGCTGGGGTTAGCCCTGCGATGTTCGGATAGTTCCGCCCATGGCGCGATTAAAAGCGCCGCCACCTGTACTTTGGATCACGGGCGGAATACGATAGGTTCACTTGCCTCGGATTTCACTTCCCTCATTCCCCTCCGAAGGTGAGATGTTCACAGCTTCCCATTACGGAGGAGATGGCGCGCATGGCCAAGGTTTATGTTGGCAATCTCGCCGGATCGGTCACGAGTGTCGATCTGGTCGCTTTTTTTGGGCGCGCCGGACAGGTGCGCGGCGCCCTCGCGGTCAGCGATAAGGCGGGCGTCTGTCGCGGCTTCGGTTTCGTCGAAATGGCCGACGCCGAAGACGCCGTATTAGCAATCTCTCTGCTCAACAATACCGAGCTGAACGGTCAGAAAATCCAAATCGATCGCGGGTCACTAGGCGGAGCGGTCGCGAACGGAGCGAAACATTCGGCGCGACGTAAGGCGCCGACGGTGGTCAATTGAGCAACATGAACGAAGAACAGCCGCGAATCGCCGAAAAGCCGCCCTGGGAAAGCCACGAGTTCAAGGTCAAGACGCTCGATAGTACGGCAGCAGGCGCGAATGGCGCACGGCTGGGTTTTTCCTGCCGCAACTGCGGACGCAAGTTCGCGCAGACTCCGGCGACGCGCCGCACCTGGGCGGTCAACGACGCTGGCCTGGCGCTCGATGACGCGGTAACCGATCGTTGGCTCGACGAAAGCTGCCTGCGCCATCCCGGCGCGACCGACGACGACGATCGGAAACTTCTGCGGCGGGTGCTGCGCGCCTGAATGCGCAGCGCGAATCACGCGCGTCTCTCCTAGCGGCCGTTACGGATTTGTAGCCCTGACGGCGCGCTTCTCTGTCGCGTACCCTGGTTCGCTAGCGAGGCCCTATGGAATGACCGATTCATCAGCAATGCGCGACAAAATGTACCAGGCCTATCTTGAGTTTTTCGAGATCGCGGAATGCAGACGGCGCTGGAACATCTTCGACGACGTGCCATGGGATCAGCTCGATCCCGCACAGAACAGCTCGCTAAAAGCGATGCGCATCGAGACCTACTGCGCCGAAGAGTTCTACCTTCCCGACTACTCGGCGGGCGCGATCAAGCTGTCGCGCCAGATTTTCGGGGCGGCGTGGTTTCAGGCCTGCTGGAGCTATGAAGAATCCAAGCACGGACTGGTGTTTCGCGAGTACCTGACGCGATCCGGAATGCGGTCGCCCGCTCAGTTAGCGCGATTCGAGGATGCTATTTTCGCCAATAAATGGAAGCTGCCGTTTACCACCCGCCGACAGATGGCGTGTTATGGCGCCCTGCAGGAAGCCGCGACTTACCTCGCTTACAAGGCGCAAAAGGATCGGGCCATCCGCGAGGGCGACAAGGTGCTCGAAGCGATCTTTGCTCTGGTCAGCCGCGACGAGGCGGCGCATGCGGGCTTTTACCGGGCGATGGCGCGGATCGAGATGGAAGAAGATCGGGTCGGCACGATCGCCGATCTCGCGTTCGTGGTCGCGCGCTTTCAAATGCCGGGCGACGGACTCATCCCGAATTACCAGGAACGCCTGCGCGAGTCCGGCGCCGGCATAAGTTCGCGCCAGTTTGTCGAACACGCATTGTTTCCCACACTGAAGGTGCTTGGCGCCACGCGCGCCGAACTCAAAGCCGCACCGCTGCCAGTCCCGGTTCCGCTTTCAGTCGATTTGCTGACCACCGCCGCAAAATAACTCTGGGCATCCGATTGGGCGCCGGTCCATTGAACATCTCCTCTTCTTCTCCATGACCATCATGAACAGGAAGAGGCGAGCTGTTCCGCTGCATCGGGCCATTTATTGTCCCGGTGCATCACAGCTCACCAAGACGCAGCGCAGAAAGGTCCTCGCGGCAGAGTCAACGATGGCACTAGCGATGGGCGCCAGAACTGCTCGATGGACCAGATAACAGGAAGGCGCTAAGGTCGAGGTTGGTGTGAAATGCATGCAATCACGTCTGCGTGAGAACTTCGACGATTCCATGTACCTGAGCAAGTGACGACCAAGTCAAACCGCAACGAGCGAGTAAAGAAGGACATGAGTACTCATCGCCCGCCGGAGCCATTTGAAGGTCGCCAGCGATCAGCGAATCGGGATATCGACTTTTATGCGTGGCTCAACGACCAGACCGCGGCATTGCAAACACATCGATCCAAGCACCTCGATTGGGATGGCCTAGCTGAGGAACTCGAGGCTATGGCTCGCAGCGAAAGAAACGAGGCCATAAGCCATCTGCGGAATATCCTCGCGAATTTCCTGAAACTCAGATATTCAGCCGTGCGAAGATAGGAGAAAAGCTGGACGGGCACCATACTTCGCGCCCGCCTCGATCTGGCTTTGCGGGTCGATGATTCCGCGAGCCTGAGAAACGGTCTCCCTGATTTTCTGAAAACTGCATACCGGCAGGCTCGTGCGCTTGCGGCTCACGAGATGGGTCTCGACAAGCCTCAGGCTCAACAGTTGTTCGAAGAAGAATGCCCTTGGGACGTCGAGCAGATCCGAGACCATGACTTCTTTCCCGAGGTCGCCGCGACTGCGAACGGCCGCTCTCGCTAATGGAGAGCAGCGCTCGGAATCGTGTGCGGTTCCGAAATGCCTAGCGGGGGAAGTGGACGGTCGCGGTGCCGACGACGAGGCGTTCGCCGTCCTCATTTTCGAGCCAGATATCCATCTCGGCGGTGTGGTCGATGTCCTTTTTGTCGGTGACGAAGCCGTGCAGCGTGAGCGTATGATCGGGCATCACGGGCTGTCGATATGTCGTTCCCATACGCGTCAATCGCGCGCCGCTGGCGCCCATCCAGTCCGTAACCAGCTTGCTGAGGATGGCGAGACTCATGTTGCCCGGCGTGATCATGCCGGGTAGCCCTTCCTTGCGCGCCGCTTCGTCGTCGGTGAAGCGCGGCACCCACATCCCGGTGGCGCGGGCGTAGGCGCGCACCTGATCCTTGCTCAGGTGGAACTCCTCAGGTCCGAGTTCATCGCCGATTTTTACGGTTTCGAAATTCAGGTCGCTATTATCTTCTGGCATAACGGCTACTCAGGTCCGGTTCATGAAGCGATGGTCGATATGGGCGACGACTTCGCTTTTCTGGTTAGTGAGGGTGGTCCGCACGATGACGAAGACCATCGAGCCGGTGCGACCGGTTTTCTCGTAAATCTCTTTGACGTGCGAGCTCAGCGTGATGGCGTCGCCGGGGCGAATCGGGCCAACGAATTCAACGTCCTTGCCTGCGTCGAAGCCTTGTTTGCCGTAGCGCGGCACGTGTTGGAAGAAGTGCTGGCCGTTGCGGAAGGTGACGGCGAACGACGGCGGCGCTGTAATGCCTGCGTAGGGGCCTTTCTTGGCCGCGTCGGCGTCGGTGTGGAGCGGGTTCGATTCGCCGATCGCGGTGCAGAAGTTCGCGACCATCTCGGCGCTGACCTGCAGAGGCTCGGTGGTTTCGAAGACGCGGCCGATAATTGCCGGATCGTAATCGACCATGATTATTTCACCTCGACCGCGACCGCCTGGGGCACGGGCTTGCGTTTCGGACGGAAGTCAACTGGTTCGTAGGCCCCGCCTCTGAGTTCGCGCACGAGGTCGTCGGCGGTGCGAACGTCGGCGTCGAAACGGGTCGCGCACAGCCCAATCAGACTGACCAGATGGCTGTCGGACCCGCCGATGGCGCGATAGCCGAATTGCTTGACCAGCGCCTCGCTGCGATCGTCCTCGCCCTTGCGCGAGCCGCCGTTGAGGACCTCGACCGCGATTACGTTCTGGAGCGGCGGCTTTTTAGTGTAGTGCTCGCAGAGGCCGACGTTGGGGCGCCCGGGATGGCATGGGATCGCGACGCCGCCCATACGCGCTACCTCGTCGATAACCTCCTGCGCGGGTAGATGAACGTTGGCGAAGTCAAAGCGTTGCGTCATCTCGGGAGTCACGCCGAAGACCAGAACGTGGCCATAGTCGGTTTCGACTTCGGAGGCCTTCAACACCAGCATCCCGAACTTGTCCTCAAGCTCGCGGTAGTCCGCATCCTGATTGAACTGGCGATGCTCGGTCAGCACGATGCCATCCAGGGGGCGATCGGCGCGCTTGAGTTTCAGCCAGTTGAGGTACGCCTCCAGGGGAGCGCGGCTATCTTCGGACGCCTCACTATGGCTGTGGAGGTCAAGGGTAGTGCTCACTCAGCGGGAACCTCACCTCGCCGGGCGAAATTTCACGAGCGTCACCTCGGGGGTAACGTCGTCGAAGACGGCCTCGACGGGCATGCCTATCTTAACCTGTTCGGGGGGGCAGTCGACAATGTTGGTGAGCATCTTGAGGCCCTCATCGACCTCGACCCAGGCCATCACATAGGGTAGCGAGTCGCGAAAGCCGCCGGCCTGATTCTGGTTGGTGACGGTGAAGGTGTAGATCTTGCCGGTGCCCTTGCAGCGGATCCATTCGGTGCTGGACGACATGCAATTGGTGCAGAGCGCGCGCGGATGAAAGCGCAGATCACCGCATTCGCGGCACTTCTGAACGTAAAGTTCGTGACGCTGGGTTGCTTCCCACCAGGGACGGTTCTCCTCGTCGAGATGGGGCAGCGGCTTGCGATAGGATTTCGGGGTTTTATCCTGCGGCATGGTTCGCGCTCACTGATTGGTAATGATGATGGTCGCGCCGGAATGACGGGTGCCGAGGGCACCGCCGGTGCCGTGGGCGAGCGCGATTTTGCAATCTTTGACCTGGCGCGGACCACATTCGCCGCGCAACTGCTTGACCGCCTCGATGACTAGAAACATGCCGCGCATGCCGGGGTGATTGGAGGAGAGGCCGCCGCCATCGGTGTTGATGGGGAAGTCACCGTCGAAGCGGAGGCGACCGCCGCTGACGAAGGCGCCACCCTCGCCGCGCTTGCAGAAGCCCAGGTTTTCGAGCGTGGCCAGCACGGTGATCGTGAACGAATCGTAGATCATCGCCATGTCGATATCCTTATGGGCGACGCCGGAACGCTCGAAGGCGAGGCGGCCGGACTGGGCCGCGGCAATCTCAAGGAAATCGCGCTGGCCGCGGGCGGCATGGCGGACGGTCTCACCCGCACCGAGGATATAGGCGGGCATCTTCTTCAAATCGCGGGCGCGTTCGGCCGAGGTGATAACCAATGCGCCGCCGCCGTCACTGATTATGCAGCAATCGAGGAGATGGAGCGGCGACGAGATGACGCGCGAGGCCAGTACATCTTCGACGGTGATCGGGTCGCGATATTTAGCGACGGGATTCATCGAGGCGTGGAGGCGCATCGTGACTGCGATCTCGGCGAGTTGCTCTGACGTGGTGCCGTAGTCGTGCATGTGGCGCTGCGCGATCATCGCATAGGCGCCGACTGTGGTCGGCCCAAAGGGGAACTCGTACTGGTCGCAGGGATCGCCACCGCCACCGCCGCCGCCCGTGCCGATAGCGAAGCGCGAGGACGCGGCCGTCGATCCGTAAACCACGACGGCGACTTCGCAGAGGCCCGCCGCGATCGCGGCGGCCGCGTGCGCGGTATGGGCAACGAAGGACGAGCCGCCGATATTGGTCGAATCGAGAAAGTTGGGCGTGAGATTCAGGTAGTCGCAAAATCCGACAATCGCCATCGCGCCCATGCCCATCCCGGCGGTGAGCAGTCCATCGACGTCTTTAATGGTGAGACCGCAATCGTCGAGCGCGCCGCGGATACTCTCGGCCATGATCTGATACATGGTCTTGTCGGGCGCGAAGCGCGTGGGATGTTCATAGGCGCCGACGACGGCGCACTTTCGGCTTAAACTCATGCGGGCGCTCCCTAACTCAGGCTGGCGAGGAACTTTTCCACCGCGGCGTTGACCTCGGTAGGCCGCTCGGTGGTGAGGTTATGGGCGGAATCGGTGATCACTTCGAGGCGCGCGCCCTTGATCCCGGCTTTGATGATCTCAGCGTCGGCAGGCGGGGTGACCAGATCATCGGCGCCGGCGAGAATGAGTGTCGGCGCGGTGATTTTGCCCAGTTGATCTCGTACATCAGCCTTGGCGGCGGCCACCATATCGCCCCAGCGAGTGCGCGGATCGGTGCGAATTTGTTCGCCCCACCCTTCCTGAATCACTTCGCGCTTTTCGGCGATGGTTTTCGGGGAATAGCCGTCGTTGGTGAAGGGCTGGCCGGTACGGCCCATAGTTACGGCGCGCCATTGTTCGATGCGCTCGGGCGGGAGGTTGAACTTCGCCGCCGTCGCCATCAGGACGAGGCCCTCGACGCGCTCGGGATAGCGCGCGGCGAGATCCATCGCGACCGCACCACCCATCGAGCGGCCGAAGAAAACCGCGGAATCGATCTTGAGGGCGTCGGCAAAGTCAATCAGGAAGTCGGTATAGGCCTGGATCGAGGGAAGCGCCTCGACGCCGGCGGAACGGCCATGCCCCGGCAGGTCGGGTGCGATGGGACTGTGAGCAGCGCCGAGCGCCTCCCACTGGTAATGCCAAGTGTGGGCGTTGGAGCCGGCCGCATGGATGAGAATCAGTTTGCGCCCACGCGAGAAGTCGGGCACGACGTCGGGCAGCGTGGTTTTCCCAACGTAGTAATAGTAGGTGGCGCAGCCACGCACGTCGGCGTACTTGGTCGGCATCTGAGCCCAGCTCTCCGTATCGAAGATGCCCGTTAGGTATTCGGTTTGACCGGCAATTGTCAAACCCGCCGAGGGCGAGTCAGCTTAGCGGAGACCCCCCCGCAAAATCCGGCACGGAGCGCAGCGGTGCGTAAGCGGGCTGGCCGCGACTGAAACGACCTCGGCGATTGGCGGGAACTGGATTCGGAGAACGTGGGAGAAGGTCCGCCAACGGACCTCTGGGGTCAAGGGGACCTGCGCGTCAGTGAGCGTGACGCTTGCGGCGGCCGCGGTTCATCACCAGTTCCGGTCCCGCGAGCTGCGTATGCTCCCAGCGCTCAATCGCGCCGCGATTGAAGCGCCAATTACTGCCGACGCGAAATCCGGGCAGCCGACCCTGGCGGAGGAGCCGGTAGATGGTAGTTGGATGGACACGCAGGTGATCGGACAATTCCTTGATAGTAAAGATATCATCCCGCGCAATCCCGATTTGAGCTGAACCATTTAGATCAGGCATTTAAACCCTCACGACGCCACTTTGCTACTTAAAGTTATATTTACACAGTCGTCCGCTTATGGATCAGAGTCAAGTTGTTTTTAGATAATGGATGCTTTGGCCTTTAGAAAAGGCCACCGAGTTGCGCTTAAGCGGTGGAAGATACTCTGACGGGGAAGGACGCAATGTCGGGCGGTTTATCAAGAATTCTGCTAAAGATGACGCGACATCAAATC
>Ga0302324_100001129_pt1 | contig 65763 bp, 64 predicted proteins | sample Palsa_T0_1_FD_201949 | JGI IMG/M metagenome (GOLD analysis project Ga0302324, IMG submission 201949) | Peat permafrost microbial communities from Stordalen Mire near Abisko, Sweden - Palsa_T0_1 | ecosystem: Environmental > Terrestrial > Soil > Palsa > Peat permafrost | place: Sweden: Abisko...
AGGCTGGAGCTATTGCATAGACAGTTGACCGTCCTTGCCCGCTTCTAATGAGTAGATGATTATTCACGAGCGATTTCAGGTCTCGATTGACGGTAGACACCGGTGGATTGCCGGGTAATTGTCTCAGTATTTCAGCTATTCCACTTTCCGGTTGCTGTAATAACAGGTCCAGGATTTGCTTTTTCCGCTCACTTAATTCCATGACTTTTCGTTTCCTCTCAAAAATAGCATTTTATCCTCTCATTTTGAGAGGATAATTGACCTAAAATGAGAGGAAAGAGCGAGATTTGCCTCTTTTCCTCTCAAATTGGCATCTTTTTCCTCTAACTCTGAGAGGAGAAAATCACAGAAATGAGAGGAAATTTGCTTGAAGTCTAAAAGGGTAATTCGGTCGGTACCGGTAATTTGCTGAGTTCTTGCGATGGATCTTTTGGGCGATACCGTTTATACGTTTCATTTACATACTTCGTGGAAGTATGCCCCAGCATCAATGCAATGGTTGCAGCATTCACATTCGCATCTTGTAGCAAGACTGAAAAGCTCAATCTCGCACAATTCCAGGTGATGTGTTTTTCGATTCCTGCGCTTTCGCACCATCGACCCAATAGTTTATTGGCCCCGTCGGCAGTAGGTAGGTAAAAAATGCGGCCGGCATGAGCGGGAGAAAATTGCTTTGCCTTTTGTTTGTCAAGAATAGATTTGGCAATCGGGTGAAGCGTTATAAAGTGTTCCCCTTTTGTCTTTTCTTGGACAATAACGGCAGTATTACCATCCTTTCCAATATGCCTCCATTCCAGCAATTTAATATCGCACCATCTCATTCCCGTATAACAACAGAAAGAAAGGATTCCCTCACTTCTTCATTGAGGCAAGGCGTTTTCAGGAGCTGAATATATTCCTCAGCCTCCAGGTGGTCTTTGCGGATTTTGTTACGGTTTCCTTTCGCGGGTAGATCTTCTGCCGGGTTGCATCGAAAATATCCTTGCCGGGTGGCGGCATTCAGCACTTTCTTAAATCTGGAAAAATAGTTGGCCGGCGTATCTCCATTAAAATGATCCAACAGGTATTTACGAAATTGAGCGGAAAACTCTTCAGTGACGGCGATTGGAGAAAGATATTTTTTCTTTACCAATGACTTGAAATGAAGAAGGCTTCCTTCGAGATGCCTATTCCCAACTTGCCTATTGTCTCGAACAAAGTCTTCGTAAAAGTCGAGAAAATTAGCTTTAAGCCTGTGCGTAGGCAGAACTGCGGTTCCTATGGCCTGTCTGTCCAGCGTCAATTGAGATCGCTTTATTTCCAAAAAATGAAAGGCTTCTTTGTTGTGTTTCCGCTGTGTTGCATTGATCGGATGGGTGAAGGTGAAAATGCCTGTGGCAATGCGCTGTCCAGGGTCCTTTCCCCAACTAGCAGTGTAGTAGATCTTCTCTTTGTTACGCGACAAACGAGATGCAATTTTGATGCTCATGTTTAGGCCAACAACGTGTACCAGTAACCGCCTGTTGTGTGCCGGCTGCGTGCCGTTTGTGTGCCAAAATAGCCCGCTGTAACGACCTGAGGGAGAATTAGTTACAAATTGATTAAAATAAGAAAGCGTTATAACTCATTGAATTATAACGCTTTAAGGTGCCCAGGACTGGATTCGAACCAGCACATGGTTTCCCACGCTGCGACCTGAACACAGTGCGTCTACCAATTTCGCCACCTGGGCATTCTCCGGTCGAAAAGCTGCCAACCGCAGTTCATTTTCGTTCGGGGGTGCAAATATAGGAAAAGAAAAAATCACCGGCAAAAAAGCGTAAGTTTTTATTCCGGTCTGTCCGCAGCCAGCGAAGAGCCGGCCACCGGCCTGCTTTCCTTCCAGCCGATCAGCAAAACTCCGATGATGACCAGCACCGTACCTACGATCTGCTCGGCAAAGATCCGGTCACCGAGAAAAAAATGGGCCTGGAGAATGGTCGACACCGGGCCGATACTGGTAACAATTGCCGCATTATTGGCGCCGATCCGCTTCATCCCCGCCGACAGCATAAAGGATGGGATGACCGTCGCCACCAGGGCCAGCAGGATACCATAGCCCCACAGCATACCGCTGTTCCCACCGGTCGGCAGCGCGGCATGGCCGCCAAAGGCTTGCCGAACAAAGAAATGCGTTAGCACACCCAGGGTAGCCGTCAACATACTGTAGGTGGTAAATTTAGCGGCTCCCAGTACCGGCACCATCCTGCCCGTCCCCGATAAATAAAAAGCATAGGTGATCGAACACAAAAAAACAAGAAAACTGCCCAAATAAAAATTCGGATTGCCTGTATCGATCCTCAGCTCACCAAAATAAGCGATCCCGATACCCGTATAACTCAGCACCAGGGCCAGTATCTGCACCCGGCTGATCCGCTGGCGGAACAGCGCGGCGTTGATCAGCACGGCAAAGCTGGGGTAAAGAAATAAAATCAGCCTTTCCAGCCCCGCTGATATGTATTGCAGACCGAGAAAATCAAAAAGACTGCTTAGATAATAGCCCAGCAAACCCAGGCCGATCACCCAAAACCATTGGCGGGGAGTCATCCGGATATTACCGGACTGACGGCTGCCCCAAAAGGCGGCCAGCAGATAAAACGGCAGCGACAACAACATCCGCAATGCCAGCAAGGTCACCGCATCGGCATGCGTAGTATGAAAGGCCAGTTTGACCAGGATCGCTTTCGTGGAAAACAGGATCGCCCCCGTAAATGAGATCAGGAATCCTTTCAAATTCATATCGCCACATTAAAATCTCTCAGCGCATCATTCAAACTGGTTTTCAGGTCGGTGCTGGGCTTTCGCCTGCCGATGATCAGCGCACAGCCCACCTGGTATTCCCCCGCCGGAAATTTCTTGGGATAAGTACCCGGAATAACGACGCTCCGCGACGGCACCCGCCCCTTATATTCTACCGGTTCCGGTCCGCTGACGTCGATGATCTTCGTCGACTGCGTCAAAACCACATTGGCTCCCAGCACGGCCTCTTTTTCCACGATCACTCCTTCCACTACGATACTGCGGCTGCCCAGAAAAGCTCCATCTTCGATGATGACCGGCGAGGCTTGCAGGGGCTCCAGCACGCCGCCGATCCCGACACCACCGCTGAGATGTACCCCCTTGCCGATCTGGGCACAGCTGCCTACCGTCGCCCAGGTATCCACCATCGTCCCCTCATCCACATAAGCCCCGATATTCACATAGCTGGGCATCAATACCACATTCCTGGCCAGATAAGCCCCATAGCGGGCTACCGCATGCGGAACGGCTCGTACACCCAGCTCCTTATAATTTTTCTTCAACAGCATCTTGTCATAAAACTCGAATGGCGCCATCTCCCAGGTCTGCATTTGCTGGATGCCAAAATACAGCAGGATGGCCTGTTTGACCCACTCATTGACGGTCCATCCGGCCGCTGACTTATCCGCCGAAGCGCCTTGTACATCCGCCGCCGGGACTGGCGAGGCCGCCGGGGCTGTCGAGGCCGCCGGGGACGCTACTCTCAATCGACCCTTATCCACCTCTTCAATCACCCCCCTTACAGCGTCCACATACCGGGCATCTTTTAACAATTCACGATTAGCCCAGACTTCCTCAATCAATTGTTTCCATTCCATCGATAGATTTTATGCCGAAGATACGCTATTCAAAATTTAGCGCACCTTCGGCATAGCGCTAACGTCTGTCCGCAGGACAAGACGCGTCCCGCGTCTTTGGCGCAAACATACTATTTTTGCTGCCATGGAACCCGGCAAGGATTTCGAAACCGATATAGAAAGTTGTCTCATCGTCCTGCACACAGGCGGCCTTATCCTCTACCCAACCGATACCATCTGGGGCATCGGCTGTGACGCCACCAACCCGGATGCGGTCAAAAAAGTGTATGCCCTCAAGCAAAGGACAGAGACAAAAAGCCTCATCGTGCTGATGACCGATCAACGGGATATCCTGAAATATACCAGCCAGCCCGATCTGCGCATCTTCGATTTTTTGCAAACCGTACAAAAACCCACTACCGTCATTTATGAAGGAGCCATCGGACTGGCCGACAACCTGGTCAATTCAGACGGAACGATCGGCATTCGCCTCGTCGACGATATGTTCTGCCGGCACCTGGTCAAACGATTCCGCAAACCCCTCGTGTCCACTTCCGCCAATCTCTCCGGCGACCCTTCCCCGGCCTTCTATAACGACATCGACAATAAAATAAAAGAAGGCGTAGACTATATCGTTCGCTACCGGCAAAGCGATACCACGCCGCGCCAGCCTTCCGCAATCGCCAAATGGAACCCTGATGGCACCGTGACCCTCATCCGTCCCTGAAAAGCCGTAATTTTGCCCCGTGCAGAAATTTCTCGTCATACAAACAGCGTTTATAGGTGATGTAGTACTGGCAACCGCTCTCCTGGAAAAATTACATACCCGGTTTCCCGATGCAAAGCTCGATTTCCTGGTGCGAAAAGGCAACGAAGCCCTGCTGGCAGGACACCCCTGGCTGAACGAAGTCCTCATCTGGGATAAGAAACAACAGAAGCTGAAAAATCTCTGGCGCCTTATCCGTCGCATCCGGCAGACAAAATATGACAAGGTCATCAACGTCCAGCGCTTCGCCGCTACCGGCATGCTGACGGCCTTCTCCGGCGCCAGGGAGACAATCGGCTTCGACAAAAACCCGCTGAGCCGCTTCTTTACCAAAAAGATCCCGCATGTCGTCAGCACCCCGGCAACAGCGCCCACCGGCGCAAACTCCAATTCCACCTCAGCCCCCCCTCTTCATGAAATCGATCGCAATCAGCTGCTGATCCGGAACTTCACCGACGACAACCCCGCCAAACCACGGCTTTATCCTTCCCCGTCAGACTTCGACAAAGTCCAACCCTATAAGAACAAGCCCTACATTACGATTTCCCCCGCCTCCGTATGGTTTACCAAACAATACCCGCCGGAAAAATGGGCGGCCTTCATCCGTCAGCTGCCGGGCGGGTATTTCGTCTATCTTTTGGGCGCTCCCTCGGATAAGCAGCTATGCGAGCAGATCCGGTCGCTGGCCGCAGCCGGCGCCAACCAACACCCCAGCGACACCGCCCCAGCCATCCCCGCTGACACCCCCATCCCCGGCGACACCCCCATCCCCGGCGACACCCCCATTCCTGGCGACGCCCCCCCTGCCCTCATCAACCTCGGCGGCCAGCTTAGCTTCCTCCAGTCTGCCGCACTGATGAAAGAAGCCGATATGAACTATGTCAACGATTCTGCCCCCCTGCATTTCGCCTCTGCCGTCAATGCTCCGGTGACAGCTGTCTATTGTTCCACCATCCCGGCTTTTGGCTTCGGTCCCCTGTCGGATAAAAAGTTTATCGTGGAGGTCAAAGAGCCCCTGGACTGTCGCCCCTGCGGTCTCCACGGCTACCGGGCCTGCCCCCGGGGACACTTTAATTGCGCCTATAAAATTGAGGAAGCCCAACTTTTGCAAACACTGACAGGCGGGGGCGGCGAATCTACCGCACATTATTTACCTTCGCGCCCGGCAGCAAGCTGAATCATGGATATCCAATGCACAGATAAAGAATCGTTCATTTTTGAAAAGGTCGCCCGGGCTGCGGCGGACCTGCAGTCGCCCTGTTACCTGATCGGCGGTTTTGTCCGTGACCGGCTGATCGGCCGGCCCACCAAGGACGCCGATATCGTCTGCGCCGGCGATGGCATTAAATTGGCGCATAATGTGGCAGCTGGCCTCCAACCCAGGCCATCCGTCTCCTTTTTCAAAAACTTCGGTACTGCACAGATCAAATGGGAAGACCTGGAACTGGAATTCGTCGGCGCACGAAAGGAAAGCTACCGTGCCGAATCACGAAATCCGGACGTTGAACCGGGTACCATCGAGGACGACCAGCTTCGGCGTGATTTTACCATAAACGCCATGGCTATCAGCCTTAATACCAAAGATTATGGCCGGCTGATCGACCCTTTCAACGGGCAGCAGGACCTGGAAAAAAGACTGATCCGCACACCCCTGGATCCTCTCCGGACCTTTAGCGACGACCCGCTGCGGATGATGCGCGCGACCCGGTTTGCCTCCCAGCTGAATTTCACCATCGACGGCGATACCCTTCGGGCCATCGAAGAAGACGCGCCGCGCATAAAAATCGTTTCCCAGGAAAGGATCACCGACGAACTGAACAAGATCATCCTCAGCCCTCAACCCTCCATCGGCTTCGATCTGCTGTATCGCACCAGTCTGCTAAAGATCATCTTCCCCCAGATGGTCGACCTCGCGGGAGCCGAATATATCGATGGGATGGGCCACAAAGATAATTTTTATCATACCTTGCAGGTGCTGGACAATATCAGCCGTCATACCGGGGATCTTTGGCTCCGTTGGGCCGCTATCCTTCACGATATCGGCAAGCCGGCAACAAAGAAATTTGAAAAAGACCATGGCTGGACCTTCCATGGACATGAAGTAGTCGGCGGCCGGATGGTCCCCGGGATCTTCGCAAAGCTCAAGCTGCCACAGAATGAAAAAATGCGTTTTGTACGTAAGATGGTGGAATATCACCTGCGGCCTATCAGCCTCACCAAAGAAAATATCACGGACTCGGCCATCCGCCGGCTGCTCTTCGATGCCGGCGATGATATAGATTCCCTGATGACGCTTTGTCAGGCAGATATCACCTCGAAAAACAAACAAAAAGTCAAGCGTTTTCTCGAAAATTTCGAACTGGTACACGAAAGGCTCAGAGAGGTCGAGGAAAAAGACCGGATCCGCAACTGGCAGCCGCCCGTCACCGGTGAAATGATCATGGAAAAATTTGACTTACCGCCCGGTCGCACCGTCGGCGAATTGAAGAATGCGATCCGCGAGGCTATCCTGGATGGAGTGATTGAAAATAATTATGAGGCCGCTTTTGATTTTATGATGAAAAAGGCTGCCGCCCTTAACCTGACTGCGGTGAAATAGGCAGGACCGGACCCGGTTCTGTTTTTGTTGAATTTGTGTATCTTGTGAACTCTAAATTGCATATCAGCCATGGCGATCTTGAAATTCCGGATCTATTTTGAGGAGGACGACAGTATTTACAGGGATGTGGTGGTGCGCCATACGCAGCACTTTCTGCAACTACACCAGGTGATCCTCAAGGCCTATGAATTCGATAGTAAACACCAGGCGACTTTTTACCGCAGCAACGATAACTGGCAGCGGGGAAGGGAGATCTCGCTGGAAAAATACGACAAGACTTACAAGGCGGAACCTTTACTGATGGAATCCACCACCATCGGATCGGAAATCCGTGACCCCAACCAAAAGTTCGTCTACGTATATGATTTCGTAAAGAACTGGGGCTTTCTCGTCGAACTGATCAATGTCTCCAAAGAAGAAAGCGGCAAATTAGACTATCCTGCCGTCGTAAAATCCGAAGGCATACCCCCCTCTCAATATGGCACCAAAGGATTGGTCGGCGACAAGCTGACCGAAATGGAAGAAAAATACGATCTCACCAAAGGCACGGAAGGCTTTGGGGTAATAGGTGCAGGAGGTGAAGCAGAAGCAGAAGAAAGCGAGACGGATACCGAAGAAGAGAGCGAAGAAGGTGAAGAGAGCGCCACCGACGAAATAATTTAAGGACATTGCCAGTACCTACCGTTATAATTATTGTAGGGCCGACGGCAGTAGGAAAGACAGCGGCTGCCATCCGGGTGGCGGAAGCACTGCAGACAAAGATTATTTCCGCCGACTCCCGCCAATGCTTCCGCGAATTAAATATTGGCGTAGCCAAACCCACCCCGGCCGAACTGACCGCCGTTCACCATTACTTTATAAATTCCCATTCCATCCTCGAAGACGTCAACGCCTCCCGCTTTGAAGAACTGGCCCTGCAATGGACTACCGATATTTTCCGTGAATCTCCCATCGTCGTAATGGTCGGCGGTACCGGTCTTTATATCCGGGCCTTCACCGACGGACTGGATGAAATACCACCCGTTGATCCGGAACTCCGGCTCCGTCTGCAACAACAATATGAACAGGAAGGCATCGGCTGGCTGCAGCAGGAAGTAAACGGTTATGACCCCGCTTTCTACGCAGAAGGGGAAAACCAGAATCCCCGGCGGCTTCTGCGGGCGCTGGAAGTGAGACTTTCTACCGGCCGGTCCATTCTTAGTTTCCGCAGCGGCGCGCCACAGGTACGCCCTTTTCAGATCCGCAAGATCGGGCTGGAGCTTCCAAAGGAAGAGCTGCACCGCCGCATCCATGACCGGGTAGAAGCGATGATCCGCGAAGGTCTGGTTGGAGAGGTAACAGCCCTGCTGCCCTACCGCCGTCAGCCTGCGCTACAGACCGTCGGCTACAAGGAAATATTCGAGCATCTCGATGGCAAATGCTCTATAGATGAAGCAGTTGCAAATATCAAGACCAATACCCGCCGTTATGCCAAACGCCAGCTGACCTGGTTTCGGAAAGATCCGTCTGTCCAATGGACCGATCCGGATAAAAACGCTTATTTTTAAGCTATAAAATACTTGGATATGAAATGTTTATCGCTTGCCGCCATCATTATCCTTTCCTGTCTGTCCGGCAGAAGCCAGACAGCCCAGTACCCTTTTCCCGATCTCTCCAGAGGCGATTACTCTACCACCGACGGCCGCGAAATATTTTCCTCGGTCAACGGCAAAACCTACAACCCCACCGAGTATGCAAAACTGGCCCCCGGCAGTACGCCCTTCTTTCACGATGAATGGATGAAGGCGGACCTGGTCGACCAGGCAGGTAAGATCTATACCGGTAATGCGGTACGCCTGGATCTGCTCGGGAATAACGTGAACTTTCGCGATCCCGCCTCCGGCCAGGAGATGGTCGTTTCCACTCCGATCAAGTGGCTTCGGCTCACCGATACGGTAAAGGGTGTCAGCTACATGTTTGTCCTGGGCGATCAATTGCCTTCGATAAACAAACTACAGGCCAACGTATGGTTCCAGGTCCTCGTCTATGACAAGGTTAGCCTTTGCCACGAGATGAGGAAGACCGTCCACCAGATCGTCGTCTATGGCGACGGACCGCAAACGACGATCTCCACCGACGATTTTTATTTTCTCTCGGCGAAAGGACTCTGGATGCCGATCACAGGCTGGAAGGACCTCCAGGGATGGCTCGATGACAAGAAGGATGCGATCGATCAATATATCCATGACCATCATCTCAAAGGCAGGGCTCCCGAGGACTATACCGGGCTGGTCCGGTATTACAATACCCTCGGCTCAGAAAAATAACAAAATCATAATACTATCGTAACACCAATTAGTCGAAAATTTGCGACTTAAATCTTCCACCGGGTGGTTACAAACCTGCATAAGCTCATAGCAAGGGAATTTGGTGACGATTTTTTATGGGGCGTGGCGATGGCAGCCGCACAGAACGAAGGTGCATGGAACAGCTATGGCAAAGGCGTTTCTATCTGGGACGCCTTCTCGCGACGGCAGGGAAAGATCAAGGGCGGCGGACGCCCTGCCATTGCCTGCGACTTCTATCATCGCTATAAAGACGACATCCTGCTGGCGAAGGCGCTGGGTTTTTCCGTCTTCCGTTTCTCCATTTCCTGGGCCCGTATCCTTCCCGAAGGCATCGGCCGGGTCAATAAAGAAGGTATCGCCTTTTATCATCGCGTCATCGACGAATGCCTTAAGCTGGGACTCACACCCTATGTCACGCTATATCATTGGGACCTGCCCCTGGCGCTGGAAAAGGAAGGCGGCTGGACCAGCCACCTGATGCTGAAATGGTTTACCCGCTATGCCACGCTGTGCGCAGAAGAGTATGGAGACAGGGTAAAAGATTGGATCGTGCTGAACGAGCCCTTTGGCTTTACCAGTCTTGGTTATATGCTGGGTCGGCACGCACCCGGCAGGATGGGTCTCTCCAATTACCTGCCTGCGATCCATCACGCCGCATTGGCCCAGGCAGAAGGCGGCCGCATCCTTCGGGCAACCGTTAACAATGCCCATATCGGCACCAGCTTTTCCTGCTCGGAGGTGCTGCCATATACTCATTCACCGGAGGATATCCAGGCCGCCAAAAGGATGGACATCCTCATGAACCGCCTGTTTATCGAGCCCGCCCTCGGCAGGGGATACCCGCGGGAAGATTTCAAATTCCTGGAAAGACTGGAGCTGCATAACCGGAGCTGGAAATATACCGAGCGCATGCAGTTCAATTTTGATTTCATCGGCATCCAGAATTATTTTCCGGTGGTGGTCCGGTACAACCCGCTGATCCCCATCATCCAGGCCTCGGAAGTCAGGGCGTCGAGCCGCAAAGTGCCACAAACAGCCCTCGGCTGGGAAATCAACCCGGACAGCTTCTACCGCGTCATCAAACGCTTCTGGCTATATGGCGGGGTGAAGGAGATCATCATCAGCGAGGGCGGCGCGGCTTTTAAAGACGTCCTCGTCAACGGAACCGTCGACGACCCCGACCGCATCGATTATTTTCAGCGACATCTGCTGGCTATGCTACGGGCTAAGAAGGAAGGCGTCAATATAAAAGGATATTTTGTCTGGACCCTGACGGATAATTTCGAATGGTCGCATGGCTATAACGCACGCTTTGGACTCATCCATGTAGATTTTGCGACACAACTGCGGACCATTAAAAATTCAGGCTACTGGTTCCGGGACTGGTTAGGTGCGCCTGGAAGGCGCCCGTCCGAAGGGCAGAAATAGGCCCCGGTTCTGGCTGCGTTAGCAGCCAAGGCCGAGCAGAGACTAGTGAAAATCCCGTCGGATCGCTGCGTCGAACGTCTTTAAACTCCATCCACCCCCAACGATTATCCGCCGCACCGTCATCAGCGGGTCGTTAGGGTCCATCTTATCCGCCAGCTGAAAGGCGCAGATGAAACCTCTCTTCCTCAATTCAGGCAACGCTTCGCGGTTCCACAATCCAAATGGAAAGGCAAAATAACGAACAGGCTTCCCGGTGATCGCCTCCAGTTGTTTGGTTGGCTTGTCGATCTGAATAGTCCAGTCATTGCCCTGGTATTTGCGGACATTGTGATGATCCCAGGTGTGACTGCCGATGACATTGCCGGCATCGAACAATTCCTTCACCTGCTCTTTGCTCATATAATGCGGCAGCCGGTTCAGCGACACCGTCATGATAAAAAAGACGCCTTTAAAGCCATATTTTTTCATCTCCGGCCAGGCCACCGTATACTGGTCTTCATCGGTATCGTCAAACGTCAGCATGATCGGCTTGCTGGGCAATGACTCCCCTTTGGTGAGATAGGCATACAATTGATCGGGAAGGATGGTATGATACCCGCTATCGGCCAGCATCTTCAGCTCGGCCTTGAGATCGGCCGGGGGCATGATATAATCTTTGGATGTTTTGGAGTCGGTCGGCTTCCAGTCCCGGATCTGGTGATAGCAGAGGATCGGCACTTCCTTGCGATGCAGGATGACAGAAGGAGCCGGCACCTGAGCGCCAGCCGTTGCCGCAAAAAATAATATTCCCAAACTTACGCTGACAAAATTTTTCATCCTATTGTATTTAACGTTTTTTACTATCGTCCCCACTTGCCCCAGTCCCCCACCAACTCTTCCAGCCAGCGCCGGTCCTCTTCATCAAAATCATTCAATTCAGCACTGTCGGCATCCAGCACTCCCACCACAACTCCCCGCTCAAAGATCGGAACGACGATCTCCGACCTGGACAGGCTGCTGCAAGCAATATGCCCGGGGAAAGCTTCCACATCGGAAACGATCAGCGTCCGGCCTTCCTGCCAGCTGGTGCCGCATACTCCCCTGCCCTTTTTGATCCGGGTGCAGGCCACCGGTCCCTGAAAAGGACCAACTACAAGCTCGCCGGCTTTGACGAGATAAAAGCCTACCCACAACCATCCGAATTGTTGTTTCAATGCGGCAGCCATATTGGCCAGGTTGGCTACGCGGTCTGTCTCCCCTTCAACGAGCGCCCTCATCTGGGGTATCAGCGAACGATATTGATCGGTCTTGCTGCCTTCGGCAAGCTGAAGATCTTCTGCCATGGCGCAAAGGTAAGATCTCTGTCATCATCCCGGACAGAAGAAGTACGCATTTTTGCGAACTCTTTCTTAATTTGAGAACATAATGCCCCGCTTTACCATTCACCCCAATATCGCCCTTGCCCGAACGCCCCACACCGATCTCTATACCGATCCGCACCTGTTCGGACTCATAAAGGAGAAGCTGTTCGCCCCATCCTGGCAATTCATCGGGGACACGGGTCTCGTCCCGGCGCCCGGCAACGCGTGGCCCTTTACGCTGCTGGAGGAGTTCCTCGACGAGCCGCTGGTACTGGTAAGGGATGACAACGGGGAATTGCGGCTACTATCCAATGTCTGCACCCATCGCGGGAATATCGTAGTCAACGAGCCCTGCCGGCTTTCCCACCTGCGTTGCCGTTATCATGGCCGGTTATTCAATCTCGATGGGGTATTCCGGAGTATGCCCGAATTCAAAGAAGTGAAAGATTTTCCATCCCCCGCCGACGACCTGCACCAACTGCCTCTGGCCGGATGGGGGCCCTGGCTATTCACCTCACTCGGTAACAGCAGTCACGCGGACTACTGGGCGGAGCTTATACAACGGCTGTCCTGGCTCCCCCTGGACGATTATGTCTTTCATCCTGAATATACCCGCGACTTCATCGTCGATGCGAACTGGGCGTTATATTGCGAAAATTACCTGGAAGGCTTCCATATCCCATTTGTCCATGCCGGCCTCAACACCGTGATCGACTTCGGCAATTATACGACCGAGCTGTTCCATCGTTCCAGCCTGCAGCTGGGCATCGCAAAAGATGACGAAGACTGCTTTGATCTGCCGACGGGCTCCCCCGACTATGGGAAGAAGATAGCCGCGTATTATTTTTTCGTTTTCCCCAACACGATGTTCAATTTCTATCCCTGGGGACTATCGGTCAATATTGTCCGGCCGCTAAGCCTGACGAAAACAACCGTTTCTTTTCTGACCTATATCTGCGATAAAACGAAGTTCAATACCGGCGCCGGATCTGGTTTGGACACCGTAGAACTGGAAGACGAGGCCGTCGTACAGGCCGTGCAGAAGGGCATACGCTCACGCTTCTACTCGCATGGCCGCTATTCGGTGACCCGCGAGCAGGGGACCCATCATTTTCATCAAATCATCGCGGAGCTGATCGGATAAACATCGCTAATTCCAATTCATTATGCCCAATTCCCTTCCAAAATCCACTCCCAATTCCCTTCCAAAAAGTATCGGTCTCTGGTCCGCCGTTTCCCTGGTGATCGGCAGCATCATCGGTGCCGGCATTTTTATGCGGCCCGCTACGATGGCCGGCCAGCTGCACAGCCCTACCCTGCTGCTTGGCGTATGGGTGCTCGGCGGGGCCGTCTCCCTCTTTGGCGCCATGATCTATGCCGAGCTGGGCGCCATGTACCCCGAGACGGGAGGGCCCTATGTATACCTGAAGGAGATATATGGCGAATTTGTCGCTTTCCTTTATGGCTGGTCGACGATGGCCGTCATCAATACCGCCGCCATAGCGAGCATCGCCTTTGTAAGTGCGGACTATGCCGCCTGGTTTGTCCATCTGCCGCACTTTAGCGCTGCCATCGAGCATTCCGTCAAATGGCATATTCCCTTTGTAGCCGATATCTATCCGCTCGAAAATTTCGGGGTCAAATGCCTTTCCATGCTGATCCTGCTACTGCTCACCGTCGTGAACTATCTCAGCACCCGTTGGGGCAATGGCATACAATTCCTGGCCACCGTGCTGAAGTCGCTCGCGCTGCTGTTGGTGATCGGGGGTATTTTGTTCTCAGGGCAGGGACATACGGCAAATTTCTTTACCAATGACGCGAACTTTCATCCCCGGGCCTTCCTGGTTTTTGCCGCCGTCATGGCGGCCACATCCGGGGCTTTCTCTTCCTATGATGGCTGGTACAACATCAATATGGTAGCCGGGGAGGTCATCAACCCGCAACGCAATATCAGTAAGAGCCTGTTCATCGGTCTCGGCGCCTGTATCGGCATCTATCTGCTGGTCAATCTCGCCTATCTCTATGTGCTGCCGGTAGGGGTTATGGCCGGTTCGCCGATGGTGGCCGCCGAAGCCGTGAATAAGGCGCTGGGGGTGTCAGGTGCTTCGCTGGTGGCCGCCCTGATCATCATCAGCACATTTGGGGCGACACAAAATAATTTACTCACCAATGCCCGGGTCGTCTTTGCCATGGGAGAAGGAGGCGATTTTTTTCGCTGGACGGGCCGGGTGCATCCGCGATGGGGCACGCCGGGAAATTCGATGATCGTCATGGGAGTATGGAGCATGCTGTTCGTGCTGAGCGGATCCTTTGACATCCTGGCGGATATGTTCGTGTTCATGTCCTGGGTATTTTATGGGCTGACGGCTATCGGTTTCTTTATCTTACGCCGGAAGAAGCCGGATCTCCCGCGGCCCTATACCGTCGGCGGCTATCCCTGGATACCGGCGATTTTCATCCTTTTTACCCTGTTTTTTCTCGGGACCACCCTGTATAACGATATTACCGCCTATAGCAGCGGAAAAGCGCCCATCATTAATTCTGTCTTTGGCCTGGTGCTCACTGCTACAGGTATTCCCTTTTATTGGTACTTTCAGCGCCAAAAGCGGAAAGCATGAGAAATATCGTCTATTCCCTGGCCTGCTTTCTGCTGGCCCCCCTCTTTACTTTCGCCCGGCAGACCGACCCACATGCGGCGACGCGCCCGGCCGACCCACATGCAAACGCTGCGATACATGCTGCCCGGCAAACGACCGCCGCGGACACTTTTTATCTGCTTCGCCCCGACAGGGTCTTTGACGGCGAACAGATGCATGAAGGCTGGCTGGTGCTGGTACACGGACCATTCATTGAAGCGGCCGGAGCAGCCGGTTTGATCAAAGTGCCGCCCGGCGCCGTCATCCTCGATCTCAAAGGCGCTACCCTTCTTCCCGGGCTGATCGAAGGTCATAGTCATCTGTTCCTCCATCCCTATAACGAAGTCTCCTGGAACGACCAGGTGCTGAAAGAATCCAGGGCGGAACGCACCGCCCGCGCTACCACCCATGCCCGGGCCACCCTGCTCGCCGGCTTCACCACTACCCGCGACCTCGGCACCGAAGGATCGATGTATGATGATGTTGGTCTAAAGCAGGCAATCGATAAGGGCATAATCCCCGGTCCGCATATTCTTGCCGCCACCCGCGCCATCGTTGCGACCGGCAGCTATGGTCCAAAAGAGCTGAGCTATGATTTCGAGTCTCCCCACGGAGCGGCGGAGGCGGATGGGATCGAAGGGATTACCAAAGAAGTCAGAACCCAGATCGGCAAGGGAGCGGACCTGATCAAGGTTTATGCCGACTACCGTTGGGGCCCCAACGGGGAGGCCGAGCCCACATTCACGATAGAAGAAATGAAGCAGGCGGTGGAAGTCGCCGCCAGCAGCGGCCGTGAAGTAGCCGTCCACACCTCGACTACCGAAGGCATGCGACGCGCGATAGAGGCCGGCGTCTCGACGATCGAACACGGCGATGGGGGCACTCCTGAATTGTTTGCGGCCATGAAGGCAAAAGGTATCGCACTCTGCCCGACGCTGGCTGCCGGCGATGCGGTCGCACAATACGGCGGCTGGAGAAAAGGTATCGACCCCGAACCCGAACGCATCCGGCGGAAGAGGGTCAATTTCCGGCAGGCGCTTGCCTCCGGCGTCACCATCTGCATGGGTGGCGACGTGGGTGTCTATGCGCACGGCGATAATGCCCGCGAGATGGAAATGATGGCCGACTATGGGATGATCCCCCTCGACGTCCTGAAGTCCGCCACCTCCGTAAATGCGGATGTATTCGGTATCGGCAATCGCGTGGGCCGCATTAAGCCGGGCTTGCTGGCCGATCTGCTCGTCGTGGACGGCGATCCCTCCGTAAATATTTCTCAGATCCGTAAGGTCAGGTGGGTGATGAAAGAAGGCCTCATCTATCGGCCCTAGCGAGTATATTTCCTAATCAACTCCGCATACTCCGCATATTGCCCCGCCAGCATTTCCCGGTCCGCCAGCTCGAAGTCGGCAAAGTCGAAGCCTGGCGCCACCGTACAACCTACCAATGCGTATTCGCTGGCTTCGGCAGGCGCCGAGGCGAACCAGCTCCCTGCGCTGATGACGGTATGGAAGGATTCTCCTTTCTCAGGATCATCGCCAAGCCGATGCGTGACGAGGCGCCCGTTATGCGCAATCTCATAGACCAGCAGCGGGTCCCCCGCATAAAAATGCCAGAGCTCGTCGGCGGCGATCCGGTGAAATGCAGAAAATTGACCTTGTGCCAGGAGGAAATAAATATGTGTGGAGGCGCTGCGGTCACCCTGAAAGAGCAAAGGAAGGGACTTCCGGGGAAGGATCAGATCCGAACGATACACTTCACGGAAAGCACCGCCTTCAACATGGCGGGTCAATTGCAGCTTGTCGAGCCAATAGGATGCGTCAGGTCGCATAGTCATTGGGATCAGTGGTCAATAAATACACGCGGGGCAGCGTAGGTATCCGACAGCGAATCCTTGATATAAGCCGTATCCCTGGCAAACGCCGCTATCGGAAAATAGAGTTTGAACCAGGCGGAGTCTTTCTGATCCATTTGGATATTCAGCTGATAGCCCTGCAGCTGGCTGTACCGCTTCAGCGCACGATGTTTGTTGTCGGTAGACAGGATAACGAAATGATAGAGGGTAGCTCCGGGTGGCACCTGGACGTTGGCGGCGATTGTCCCGGGAGCTGTCACTGCGGGAACTGGCGCCGGTGCAGGAGATGTTGCCGCGGGGTGAGCATCGGCGGTGCCGGCCCCCGGTTGGACGGCCGTTTTGGATGCGGCGCCCGTATCGGTCTTGTTGCGACCCGCAGCGGTATCCGTCTTCGCGGTGGAATCAGGAACGACGACAGCCTGTTTTTCCGCTCCGGGCTCAGTAAAGCTATTGCGTTTGTACAGATAATAGCCTCCCCAGCCGATAATCCCCAATCCAACGACGATCAGCAGCAGCAGCAGGCCCTGCCGGGTTGAGTTGTTGCGGGCTTCCCGCTCCCGCGGCGGCTCGTCAAAACTGGATCTTCTTTCCGGCCCGGCATTTTCCAGCCGGGCAACCAGATATTCGCCAGGGGTAAAATCCAGTCTGCCGTCTTTGTTCTTTAGCAGGGTGCCAATCCCATCAAGATAAAAAGGCTTGCCGATATTCAGCAGCTGGCGACCAGTCGTCAGATGAAAATCGAGGTCGGAGGCAGCCAGTGACTTCATTTTGCCCGTATGTTCCTTGATGAAAATGACCAGCGCGTCGTCCGCAACCGGGATATTCGCATTTTTAAAATGGATGCCCGAAGCGGGCATTTGTCCTATCCGGTCAGACTCCTGGGGGATCACCACTTCAGGATCAAGTGTAAAGCTCCCGATTCCCGGTAAGTCCAGTTTCCTGGTCTGATACAAAAATTGCGACAAGAGTTGTGGTAATTTCAAACCATCGGATTTTGAGATGAGTTAAAGATAAAGAACTTCTGTAATTTCACGCCGGAAACTTGACGCATGCTGACACAGCAGGAAAGAGACTTCATCCGATATTGGGAATCCAACCGGCTCCGCCGGAAAAAGATCGTTCGCCAGTTTCTGGTAGGAATTCCAATCGGGTTATTATTCGCTATACCGATCACCATCAATTTTGCTTCCGGCTGGGATAAAAGAGCCCAGATGGAGGTCAATAATCAGGAATTTAACCCGATAGTGCTCTTGATCGCCCTGCTGCTGATCGTTGGCTTCACGGCTATCTTCTACCAGCGGCACCAATGGGACCAGTATGAACAACGATACCGGGAGTTGCTGTCGCGAAAAGATCCGGCAGCTCCCCAGGCTCCGCCCGCCACTGAGTCAGCCCCCCAGGCTCCGCCCGCCACTCCTGCCGCCGTCGACACCCCTCCGGATCAGACCCCCAATCCTTGAACGTCCTTTGCCCCCGGCTTATGTCCAGTGCCAATCCCGCGCCCCGCATTCCCCCGTCTAAAAGCCAATCCCGCGCCAGCAATGGGTTTTTGGAAAAAAAGGGCTGAAATTAAAAAAAATCGAATCTTTTTTAATTCCCTTGCAGCAATAGCGAAGAACAGGCTGTCTAATCTTAACACGGGGGCTATAATCGGCTACTACGGTAGCAAATGCAGGGGCAATTTACAGGGAACCTTATTAGATCAACCGTCACTTTTTAGAACCAAACCATTCCTAATTTTTTCCATCCTGATTTTTTATATACATCTGCTTGATGTGCAGTAACCATGAACTACCTGCTAAGAAGCCCCTGGATCATTCTCCGGGGCTTTTTTTTACCCCTATTTTCCCGCTATCCCACTGTTAAGTTTGTCCAATCGGGCGATAAGGGATATTTGAGCATCTGCCAGTTTCTGATTGCTGAGCGCCAGGATCTCATTGCTTTTGACCACTGAGCTCAAATAGCTTCTAAGATCATCATTATTTAACTTCAGCGTTCGAATATGATCGTCCCGCTCATCGAGGCGTGCATATTCCTGAGATGACTCCCCCGTTACAAGCGAAGGACCCCGATCGGATATAGGATAATCGATGACCAGTTCCTGTATTTCAGCGGTAAAAATGAAATAAAATTTATCGAGAAAATCTTCTCCGGGAGTCTTGTGCCCCCGGCTATAGTTGCTCAAATTGCCTGAGTCCGTCCCCATTCTTTTGGCAATAACAATCTGAGTATATTTCTTCCGTAATAGTGCGATATCGAGACGGAATTGCTCTATCCTTTGCTTATTTGACTTTTTCCCCATCGTCACAAAATGGTTTAAAGAATGGTGCTAAGAATTTGCCAACTTGTCCAAAAGTTGTACTTCAGCGGCGCCAACCTACTATAATTGTAAAACTAAAAACAAAAATTGTATAAAATGGGGACTTAAAAGACCAATAAGTAGTAAATGGGAAAGTTTATTTTCGGGATCCGGCAAGCTATTTTTCCGCGGACCTGTTGCCTTCTCTTTCGGCCTGTTGACTCAACATGGACAAATGGGCATCGATCAGTTTTTGATGGCTTACCACCAGCCGCTCCATCAGGATACCGACGGCTGAGTCCAACCGGGAAATGCTTTCTTCGATGCGCTGCAGGCGCTCACCCTGTTCATTTGACCCTATAGTATCCGTTTCCCCGGCGTAATCCTTTGCAGCTTCTATAATATCCATTAGCTTCTTACCCCAGACCTTGTAGAATCTATCGATAAAATCCTGGCCCGGTCTCTTAGCGCCATTGATACGACTGCTGAAATTACCAGGGTTGGTTTCCATTAACGTCGCAATCTTTGCATCTGTATAGACTGATCTTAAGGACTTTACATCCTGTACAAATTTTTCAAACGTTTTATCGTCAATTCTTTTAGACACAAATACAATTATTATACGGGTGAAAACGTATGTTTCTTAAAATATTTGTACCTTTACGCCGACACCGGCTCGAATACAGGCCAAATACGTTTCTTTTTAATACAATTTTGTATACAAAAATATCACAAAAACATTCAACGATGAAATCAATCCGAAACACCCCAAAGACCATCGCACAGCATTGAGCAAACCAGGTTAATTATTTTTCCTTATGAAATTATATCGCGCAGTCTCCATGGATGAATATCATGATTTTAAAAGGGATGAAACTTTCAGAATAGCAGCTCATACTTTGGAAGCCAAACAGTTCTTCAGGGGCGTAAAAGCGGCACAGGAATTCATCCGGATCGCGGCAGAACGGTCCTATCGCCCGAATTATAAGTACATCTTGGTCATAGATGTTGATAATCAATGTCTTGATGCCCTCGATGTGGTATTTCAAAACCTGGATAGCTATGACGCAATCACCATCGGGAAGGACGATTTGCCCTCCTTCAATAATTGTGTTACTTTTGTATTAGCACTATATGTCTGATACAACCTATACAACCTATAATATTAGAGCTATCATTACCCTGTTCCCTACTGACCAGGGAGGACGTGAGAAGCCAGTGTATACGGGCTATCGGCCGTCTTTTGCCTTTAATACCGAAAGGTACTATTGCGGTGACATAAGACTTATTGCCAGAAAAGAACTGCAGCCCGGCCAGACGTCAAAGGCATTTATCAGGTTGCTTCCTGCAAAAACTATCCGTAAAAACTTAAAACCCGCCGATGCCTTTAGGATTACCGAAGGAACCAAGACAGTCGGCACCGGTGTTATTGAAAAGGTCGAACAGGTGGTTCCTGCCTGAATCGGAAACGTTCCTTTCTTATTACCTTCGTCAAAAAATAACTGTATTTGCCACACGAACCCATCTCCGTTCAGGATATTTTCAAGATTGGCATCGGCCCCTCCAGTTCACATACCCTCGGCCCCTGGCGTGCAGCACAACGCTTCACTTCCTCTATCGACAACCGCTTTGGCCTCGCCGGTCTGGTCGCCATCAAAATACTCCTGTACGGTTCCCTGGCCAAAACGGGGAAGGGACATGGTACCGATATCGCCATCCAACTGGGTCTGTCCGGCGAAGACCCTGTTACCTTTGACACCGGATCGATCGACACCGCCATCCGGACCATCCGCAGCAACAAAAAATTAATCCTCCGCGGCCGGCACCCCGTCGATTTCGACCCCGACACCGACATCAGCTTCCTATATTCCGAAACCCTGCCCTATCATCCCAATGCCATGACCTTTCTCGCCAGCTGGGAAGATGGCCGTCAACTCGCCGAAACCTGGTATTCTATCGGCGGCGGATTCGTAAAAAAAGAAGGCGAAGAAACCGAAGCCGGCTCCTCCGTCCAGCTGCCCTTTCCCATCAATACCTCCGCGGACCTGCTCCACTGGTGCAGAAAGACCGGACTTTCCATCAGCGAAGTGGTTATGGAAAACGAAGCCGCCTGGCGCCCGGAAGAAGAAACCCGCCGGGATGTAGCCAGGATCTGGAAAGCTATGCAGGAATGTATCTACCGGGGATGCCACTCCGAAGGAATGCTGCCCGGGGGACTGCACGTCCAACGACGCGCCGCTGCCCTGAACAAACGGCTCATCGGCAACAGAAGCTACGATGACTTCAACAGCTGGGTCGACGCAATCCGCGCCGGCGGCAACGATTTTAAATATACCCTCGACTGGGTAAGCTGCTTTGCCCTCGCCGTCAACGAAGAGAACGCTTCCTTTGGCCGTGTCGTCACCGCCCCTACCAACGGAGCCGCCGGCGTCATCCCCGCTGTATTACAATATTTTGTCATCTTCTGCGACGGCCTGCAAAACAACAAGGTCCTGTCCTTTATCCTGACCGCCTCCGAGATCGGCAGTATCTTCAAAAAAGGCGCAACCATCTCCGCCGCGATGGGCGGTTGCCAGGCTGAGATCGGCGTATCCTCCGCTATGGCGGCAGCCGCATTGACAGAATGCGTCGGCGGTTCACAGCGGCAAGCGATGATGGCAGCCGAAATCGCCATGGAACACCACCTCGGGCTAACCTGCGATCCGATCGGCGGCCTGGTTCAAATTCCCTGTATCGAGCGCAATACCATGGGCGCTATCAAAGCCATCACCGCCTCTCAACTGGCCCTGCAAAGCACCCCCGATTTTGCCAAAGTGTCCCTGGACGCCGTCATCAGCACCATGTGGAGCACCGCCCAGGACATGAACAGCAAATACAAAGAGACCTCCGATGGCGGTCTTGCCGTACAGATTCCACTGGGACTCAGCGAGTGCTGATTTATCAACGAACAGTTACCTATTTAATCTCATTAACACGGAAATCCCGCAAAAACCCTGACCTTGAGAACGCCCTCCGGATCCAAACCTGAAAGACCAATAACTGTTGCTTCCATCTCAACCCGTAAAACAACGCTTCGATGTCAGTTTTTTTGCAAAGGCAAAACAGAAATTATTTAGCCGTTTACCTTGTTCTCTTCCTTTCGTGCAGCTATCTCGCCTTCCTGGTCAGCAGTATTCATAACGGTGTATTCTATTCTGCCGATGGTGGGGTTAAATACATGACCGTCAAACAGCTGGCCGAAGGCCATGGATTTAAATATCTGCACCTGTCCCAACCTTCCTGGGTGCAGTCCATCTGGCAGGCCGGCTTTTTCCCCCTCCGGCCACCCTTTGTCTATTCATCGCCGGGCGGATATATGTATGTTTTCCCCCCCGCTTTCCAGGTGATCAACTCCTTTTTTTATTCCATACTGGGATACAAAGGTCTCTATACCCTTCCCCTGCTCTGCACCCTGCTGCTATGGCTGGTGACCATCCTCCTCTTAAAGCGCTGCAACATTGCCCCCTCCAGGATCGCCATGGCCCTTTTCCTACTGATCTTCTGCTCACCACTAACCCTTTATGGAACAATTTATTGGGAACATCTGCCGGCCACCCTGCTCCTGTTTTCCGGTCTCGCCTTTATTGTCAGCACCCCCGACCGGGTCTGGGCGGCAATAGCCATGGGCCTCGTCAGCGGACTGGCCATCTTTTTGAGGCCGGAGGCGATCATGATGAATTTTCTTTACGCACTGGCCGTATTCGTTCTTTACCGGCGCGACAAACGATCGATCGGCGAAAAACGACCGGTCTATATCGCCTTTGTCAGCTGTCTGTTTCTTTCCGTGCTGGCCTTTATGGCATTCAATAAATTGGAATACGGCAGCTTCCTGGGCCCGCATGGTTATCAGCTGACAGACGCCACCGATACGGATGACCACCTCGGATTCGCCAAGGGTCTGAGCAATCTGGGAATAACAAATTATAAGTCTATCCGGAGTTTTGCTTTCATCCTTTTACTTTTCCCGATCGTATATCGCCTGACAAAAACAAAAGACAGCGCCGATCTTCGTCCGGGACTGCTGGCATCGATAGTTCTCGTTTTCTGTCTGTTGACCCCCTTCATATTGCCGAACGCCGGTGGAAAACAATGGGGCGCCCGTTATTTTCTGCCAGTCATCCCCATCGTTGTCGTACTCCTGTTCCTTATCGACCAGCAGTGGAAAATATTGGAAGGCGGTGCGAAGATCCCGATGTGGCTGAGAGGCTTTATCCTCCTCTGCACGGCCTATTCCTTTTATTACAATACGTTTACCGGCGGAGTGGAAGACCTGCGCTGGTCCTATATCAGCCGGGTGACACCCTACCTCGACGAGCTCGAAAAGAAAGACGGAAATGTGGTGGTGGTATCCGATGCCTATATGGTCTATGAAATGGGATATCTGTTTGATAAGGATTATTTCTTTCTGGCGCCCGGTGACGACAGCCTGAACCGGCTGCTGCCCTTGCTGAAAAGGCAGGGGATTCATGAGTATACCTATATTTTTAATCCCCGGAATCCGGCCAGCCAGCCAAAATCGCTGCGGGATTCAACGACGAAGTATCTATGGCCCCTTGCCGGAACTAAGAAGATAAAAGATGAATTTTACTGCACAAAGTATGTTCTTCCTTAAGTTTGCGGCATGAATCTCCTCATCGCCGCCGCTTGCCTGCTCATCGGCTCTTCCGCATCAACCGACAGTCTTCCCGGGTATGGCCAATACCCCATCTATACCGGCAAAGACCTCGGGCTGCTTTATTCTCCCCTTGCTTCCGTATTCCGCATCTGGAGCCCGACTGCAGAGCAGGCCCGGTTATACCTGTATCGGGATGACAGCAGTTCCGCCCCCGTTAAGGTGATCGAGCTGACAACAGGAACGGACGGCACCTGGTGGACCAGCCTGAAAGGAGACTGGAAGGATTTCCGTTATACTTTTAGCGTCCGCATAAATAAAGAATGGCACAAAGAAGTAACGGACCCCTACGCAAAAGCCGTTGGCCTCAACGGGAAGAGAGCCGTGATCCTCAACCTCCGCCAAACAGATCCGCCCGGCTGGCTGCTGGATAAGAACCCCGCGTTTTCCGGCGCCAACCACCCAACCGATGCCGTCATCTACGAGCTGCATCTCCGCGATATCAGCGTCGGCTCCGGTTCCGGCATCCGCCAAAAGGGAAAATTCGCAGGCCTCGCCGAATGGGACACCAAAAATGCGGACGGACTAGCCACCGGCTTATCCCATCTCAAGGAGCTCGGAATAACACATATCCACGTATTACCCTTTTTCGATTTTAATTCCGTAGACGAAAGCAGGCCGGACAGCCCCCAATACAACTGGGGCTATGACCCGCTGAATTACAACGCTCCCGAAGGCTCATACAGCTCCAACCCCTCCGATGCGGCTACCCGTATCCGGGAATTAAAAGAGCTGATTGCAGCTATCCATCGCCATGGTCTACGGATCATCATGGATGTGGTCTACAATCACACGGCACTGACCGGTTCCTCTTCCTTCAATGAGCTCGTACCGGGCTACTACTATCGTCACAACCCCGACAATAGCTTTTCCAATGGTACCGGTTGCGGCAACGAGACAGCCAGCGAAAGACCCATGTTCCGGAAGTTTATGCTGGAAAGCGTTTTATTCTGGACGAAAGAATATCATATCGATGGCTTCCGCTTCGACCTGATGGGCGTCCATGATATCACCACGATGAACCTGATCTCCGACTCCCTGCACCGGCTGCGCCCGGATATCCTGTTGTATGGAGAGGGATGGACCGCCGGCAACTCTCCCCTGCCCGACTCTTCCCGGGCCCTGAAAAAGAATGTCTCACAGCTCCACGGCATCGCCGTCTTTGGCGATGATCTGCGGGATGGTATCAAAGGCAGCGTTTTCGATGCCCATGACAAAGGCTTTGTCGCCGGCAATAGCAGCCGGACGGAATCCGTTAAATTCGGCATCGCCGCCGCATGCTATCACCCGCAGATCGCCTACGATCAGGTCAACTATTCTCATGCTGCCTTCGCCACTGCGCCGTCACAGGTGATCAGCTACTGCGAATGCCATGACAACAATACCCTCTGGGATAAACTTGGCCTCTCAGCGCCGGATGCAGACATCCCAGAACGAGAAGCCATGCAGCGCCTCGCGCTAACGATCGTCCTGACCTCCCAGGGAATCCCCTTCCTCTTCGAAGGCACCGAGTTCCTGCACAGCAAGAAGGGCATCGACAATTCCTTCAATTCGGGGGACAGCATCAATGCCATCGACTGGAGCGTGAAAAAAGAGCGCCTTCCGCTCGTTGAATATCTCCGATCCCTGATCGCGCTGCGGAAAGAGCATCCCGCTTTCCGCATGACCAGCGCGGAACAGATCCGCCTTTACCTGCATTTTGAGCCGGCACCGGAAAGCTGTATCGCCTATACCCTGAACGGAGCCGCCGTGCACGACGGCTGGGGCAAAATCTACATCGCATTTAACGGGTCCGGGGTTCCGGAAGCCCTTCCCTTGCCCCCGGGTGACTGGCAGGAATCGCCCTTAACCGGAGGAGCAGGAGCAACGACAAGGAGCGGGGCTCTGGAAATCCCTGCTTACAGCGCCGCCATCTTGTATCGCTAGACCGCCGCAACCCGCGGCTGGAACCACCGGCCGCCCGCGGCTGGAACCACCGGCACAACAGCGGCCAGCGGCCGCACCCTCACACAAACGCACTAAAGCCCGTTATCGCACGGCCCACGATCAGCGAATTGATCTCCTTAGTGCCTTCATAGCTATAAATGGCTTCCGCATCGGCGACAAAGCGTGCGACATCGTATTGCAGCAGGATCCCATTTCCACCCATCACCTCCCGCGCCCGGCTCACGATGTCGCGGGTGCGCAACGTGCAAAAGACCTTTGCCAGCGAGGCATGTTCATCGGTCAATTTATCCTCATCCTGCAACTGTGAAAGCCGGAAGACCATCGTCTGCATCGCCGTGAGGTTGGACAACATTTCTACCAGGTGGTTCTGGATCAGTTGGAAAGAGGCGATCGGCCTGCCGAACTGCCGCCGCTTACGCGTATAAGCCAGTGCGCTCTCATAGGCGCCTCGTGCACAGCCTACCGCCTCCCAGGCTACACCCGCCCTGGTCATCCGCAGCACGCGGGAAGTATCTTTGAAGGAATGCGCATGCTGGAGCCGGTCAGTTTCTGCCACCGCACAATCTCGCAGCGTGATCAACGCATTCTGCACGATCCGCAGGGCCATTTTGTCCTCGATTTTCTCCACATCCATCCCCGGCACGCCCTTGCGAACGAGAAAGCCTTTGACCTGATCGTCATCCAAATCACGCGCCCAGATAACGATCACATCGGCAAACGTGGCATTGCCGATCCATTTTTTCTGCCCGTTGAGCACCCATTTATCCCCATGCCGTTTAGCCGTAGTGGTGAGCCCGCCCGCAGCCCCCGACCCCACTTCGGGCTCGGTAAGACCAAAGGCGCCGATGGCTTGAAAAGACTGCAATCGTGGCAGCCACTCCTGCCGCTGCTCCTCCGAGCCCAGCAGATAGATGGAGCCCATGGCAAGACCGCTCTGAACCCCAAAAAATGTCGCAATGCTGGCATCGACCCGGGCCATCTCCATGGCCAGGATGCCCTCCATCAGGAAAGACAGATGGGGACAGCCATAGCCCTCATAAGTGACGCCGCAGATATTCAGTCCGGCAAGCCGCGGAATGATCTCGTACGGGAACTCCCCCTTTAGCCAATAGCGGTTGACAATCGGCTTTATCTCCTCTTCCATAAAAGTCCGCACTTTCAGCTGTAAAGCACGCTGCTCAGCCGTCAGCTGATGCCCCAGATGATAGAAGTCGCCTTCGATGGGCGGCAATTCCCGGTGAGACCCGCCGCTGCGCGGCATCTTGGCCGCCAGCTTGCCAAGCTGGTCAAGGTCTATGTCTTTAAAGATCCGGTAGATCTGTCTTATTTTGGAGAAAACGGATGCCATGCCATAAAGATCAGAAAAAGATCGGTAATCCAGGTGATCCTCGCCATCTTGTTTACTAACCGATCACGAAATATTCATTTTTAAAAGAAGCTCATTGAACCCGAAAGTCCCTCCATTATTGTTAAATAATCTAATTAATTCCGTCTTATGTTTTAGATAAAAAATATGGGAATTCATTTCATTACCCTCGCAATAGTTGCCCATTTTGCCATGAGGGTAATGAAAAGCTTTTGCTTCCTTCAGTAAATAAATACTCATCTTTTTATGATGTAGCCTATATCCCAGATCGATATCTTCAAAACCATATCTCGGTTCGAAAACAGTGTCGAAATAGACCTCTGATTCCATGTACTTCCTGTTAATTGACAAATGGCCGGACCAAAAATACACCCATGGAGCCGGCAATTGATCAATCTGATAATTATATTTACTATATTCCCTTTCCCGTGGATCAAGATATATTCTTTTGGCATCAAAATAAGTTATGAGACTATCTGTATTCTTTATCTTATTTGTAATCTTCACTAACTCCCTCAAATCCGGATCCTGATCATCAAAACCGTAAATGTAGCCAATTACTGAAATAGGGTTGTCAAAATTGTTATGGAATTCAAGGTGTTTACTTATGCATTTGGATTCCAATACTATTCCTGCATCAATAAACACACAAATATCTGAATTACAATTTTTTAGCCCCATATTCCGTGCGCTTGCCACTCTATAACCTCTATCTGCCTGATAGAAGTATTTTACATTCAATTTATCCGAATAGGATTTAACCACCTCAATAGTGTTATCACTTGAGCCATCATCCACAACTACAACATTTATTGATGTCAGATTAATAGTTTGATTCAATAGTGAAGACAATGTTAGGTCTAACAGCGCACTCCTATTATATGTCGGAATAATAATATCGATCATAGCTTTAATCAGTGAAGTACCTACTAACGGTTAAATGTAAATATCTATTACTGACTACAACAAGTCTTTATCCTTACATCCAACTTCTTATTTTTAAAAATATATCTTTAAAAACTTATTTTCACAGAATAACTACTACTTCTTTTTGCGGCTTTTACGATTAATCGCCCCGACCAATATAATACTCCCCGTTTTCGAGACCAAAAGGCCACGCCGCCCTTACCCCCAACGCGCATTGATCCATTTCCGGCATGGCCGCTCGATCAGATAGTACGTGCCGGATGCCAGGACCACTAACAACAAAAGGTAGACGACGCAATACAGCAGCCCATGCCCAAAATCGATGTTAAACCTCCCCCTGGCGTTACCCGCTACACCGGGCAACCGGATCCCATGAGAAAAAGGCTCCTGCAGAAAGATCTGCATCAGATAGATGGAATAAGATATATCCCCCAGGTATTGCAACACCCGGTTGTTACAGATCCGGTGCAGCATCCCGTTATTGAAGGCGAAACTTAAAACCAGCGCGGCAAAAAGAAGGACCAGCACCGCATCGTTGATGGCGAAATGTAACCCGGCCGCAATAAGAAGCAGGATGACCACCGAAACCTTGTCGTTCCCAAAGATCCTGCCAAAGACCGGCAAATGATACAGCTGATAGACCAGCATCCCCGCCGTAAACCCGGCGATACCGCGCAAATAGCCATAGTCGAAAGTGGTGTTGAGGTTATGAGGAACGGGTATCATCGGATTCATCGGATTTTTTCGGGGCAGCACAAACATAATACAGTACCAGGCGGCCAGGACCAGCACCGTTAGCGCAACCGAAGCAGCCGCCCTGGAGCGGCCGATCCACAGCGCCAGGAACGGGAATAACAGATAAGCTCCCCACTCGGCACTAATACTCCAGGATGGGATATTCCAGTTATAGATCCTGCAAACTCCAAAAGATTGCAGTAAAAAGACATTGGGAAGGATATCGGATGGCTGCTCCAACAGGATCGGCGGATTCCCCCAGTTAGTCAGATAGCGAACGATGAGGACAAGCAATAACAACGTAAACAAATGCAACGGATACGTCCGGGCAAAGCGGGCGACAAAAAAATGCCGCACACTATCTTTCCGCAGCGTTTGACGGAAGCTGTCGCCATACACATGCAGCATGATAAAGCCACTCAGGACGAAGAACAGATCCACCATCAAATACGATTTCTCAAAAAACATCGTCCGCGCAGCCGGCACAAAACGGGCGATGGCCATTTCAAAATGAAAAATGGCCACCAGTATCGCCGCCATACCGCGCAGGGGGGTCAGATTGGAAAGATATCCGGCTTTTGAAGACATGCTTATTTTTTCACAAAAACTGCTTTCGGCAACATGACATGAACACCCACATTTCCATCCACCAGTTCGGTAATGTCTACGTCAGCGGCCACACTACAGAGCATATAGGCATCTTCCTGCGACATATTTTTTTCCACCATCAGGTAGCGGATCATCTGCCGGACCGCAATGTGGGTGGCGGCATTCAAATCCCGGTCATCCCCCATGGTAATGATATGCGTCGGCGATTCCGCCCACGGCCAGGGTATGCTCTTGCCTTTGTGTACGATGAATTGCAGTTTCCCGATCAGCGAAGTTTCTATGGCAGTGATATCCACCTCTCCATTGCCCTGAGCGGCATGGCCATCGCCGATCTCAAACAATGCGCCTTTTACATGCACAGGCAGATAAAGCGTAGTGCCGGCGACTAATTCTTTGTTATCCAGGTTACCGCCATGTATCCAGGGTGGGGCGCTGTTCCAGCGTCCGGCTTCTTTTGGCGGAGCTACCCCCACGCTGCCAAAAAAGGGATGCAGCGGAATCTCTATCCCATCGGCAAAATGTCCCAGCATCTTGTCCCGGTCGAGGTTGACGATCCGCATCTTCCGGCTAAAGATCTCATCCGACAAAAACCCGGCCTGACCAATGGCATTGTACCCATAGGGAATGGCCAGGTTGATCGAATCGAAACGCACTTCCAGCACATCGCCGGGCTCCGCTCCATCGACAAAGATAGGCCCGGTGAGTACATGACCACCAGGCCCCCGCTCTTTTACGGCCTGCACGTCACGCAGTTCCTGCTCGACCTGTGCCGGGGCTACTCCCGCTGCCTCCAATCGGTCAGGGCTGGAGGTGAGGACGGTACGTACCCGCACATAGTCCCCGGATTGTACATGAAGAGCCGGTGATGCCTCGGACCAATAATAGCCCCATACCACGGTAGCAGCGGTGGGGTTTAACACATACGGATTGGAGGCATCCCCCATCTTTTGCGCCGGTGAAGAAAGTGACAAGGCAACGCAAATAAAAGCTGAATAAATTTTTAACATTCACCTAAGATAATGAATTATCGCTTAGGTCCCGGCGGCGTTCCTTGCTTCTTATTTGATTAGTTGCCTTCCCCTACGGCACCAGCTCCGTCTGCGAACTGATCGTATGCGCGCTGAAATAGCCGTAAGCGCCATTGCTGATATTCGACGTGGGGTTGGCAGGAGATGCCGTAGTATTGAACGCCCCCGCACCGGAAGACTGGGCCAATTGAAAGAAGTAGTTATACACGCTGGAATCGATACAGTACATATCTACCCGGAGCTTATCGCCATATTGCAGATAGGAGCTGTCATTAAACAGCGTATAATTGATGTATCTGCCATCCGACAGCCGGTCGTCAAAGACAAAAAGGTCCTTCGTCAGTTGAACCCCGCCAAGGTATTCGACAAACTGGTAATAATTTTTTATGCCCGCAGGGTCCTGGAAATTGGCGATCGCAGTGATCTGTGTCTGCCCGAAACCGCTGTTACTCTGGAAGCTGATGGAATCCAGGGCAACAGGCATCGGCATCGTGGAGACCGCCGTATAATTTACATTCTGCGCGGTGACCGATAAGGAATAGGTCGTACCCGGTACTCCCTGCAGAAGGCTGGTGATATATACACCCGGAGAAAGTTCTATCAGGCTTTCCGTAAAGCCCAGGTTATCGCTAATAGTTACCGCCGCGCCTGAAATAGGCGGAAAGGTATTGCTGGCATAAAAATCGACCGGCTGATTGATCGTCACCGTATAAGGACCGGGAGCATCGGTGATTTCCCCCTGGATGACGATCGCGGCAGGGACGTTATTGAGCTTGAGCGTCACTATCTTCTTACAGGAAAAGAAGGAGCTGGCGGCAAAAACCACGATTAATATAGAACGTTTCATTTGGATCAGAATTTAAAGTTATAGGTAACGGAAGGGACCCAGCGGAACAGCGCGTACTGCACCGCCTGCGTTTTAGTGGGATCACCGGGGTCCTGCTGGAAGCTGATACTATATGGATTTTCCCGGCCATATAAATTGTAAACCGAGAAATTCCAGTTGCTGTCGAATTTCTTCGTCTTTTTTCCCTGCAGCGTCGCCCCGACATCCAGCCGGTTGTATGGCGGCATCCGGCTGCCGTTCCGCTGCGTATAAAGAAAGGCGATCTGCCCGTTGACCTCGTATTTTCCGCTGGGCCAGGTGACGGCATTGCCGGTATAATACACAAAGTCCCCGGATAGGGTCCATTTTTTATTGAGCTTGTAGATCCCTACCACGGAAAGATTATGCGTCCTGTCCTGGTTGGCCGGGTACCAGTTGTCGCTGTTCACGCCATTGAATTGCCTTTCGGTCCGGGATAAGGTATAGCTGACCCAGCCGGTCAGCCGCCCTACCTTCTTTTTTGCAAATACCTCCACCCCATAAGACCGGCCCTTCCCGAATATCAGCTCCGATTCCACATTTTCATTGGCGATCAACTGCGCGCCATTTTTGTAGTCGATCTGGTTTTGCATATCGCGGTAGTAGACCTCGGTTGAAAACTCATACTGATTGTCCTTAAAATTCCTGAAATAGCCGACAGATACCTGGTCGGCGATCTCCGGTTTGACATTGTTGCTGCTGGGTATCCAGACATCCGTCGGATTGGCCGAGGTGGAGTTGGAAAGCAGATGAAGGTTTTGCGTGGTCCGGGTATAGGCCAGCTTTATCGAGCTCGTGGCCGCTACCTTGATACTCATGGAGAACCTCGGCTCCAGGTTAAAATAATTTTTCACCACCTGCCCGGACGAATAAGTAGCCGTGTCGATGGTATTGCCGCTTGAATCATAGGTGTAGAAATTACCCGGTCCCAGCACAGTAAAAAGATTGGCCCGCAGTCCATAGTTGACATTGATCTTATCCGATAAAGACAGATCGTGGCTGATATAGGCAGCGCTCTCCAGAGAATATTTATTTTGCAGCGACACCGGGTTGAAGCTGGAGGTCTCGGAAGCCGTTATCACCCCGGGAGAGGTGGTATGATGGATGACGTCGATCCCGAAGTCCAGTTTATTACTGGCATTGGCATAGTATTCCATATCTTCTTTAAAGTGATAATCCTTGATAAAGGAGGTAATGCCAATATCGTTTTTTCCGGAATTGATGGTCACATCATAGTTGTATTTGCTGTAGATCAGCGACGTATTGGAAAACAACCGGCTGTTTAAAATATGGTTCCACCGGAAAGTAGCGGTTGAATTCCCATAGTCCAGCCCAAAGGTATTGCCAAGACCCAGCTCATCCTTTCCAAAATACCCCGATAAGAAGATATGGTCTTTGTCCCCTAATTTGTAATTCGCCTTGGCATTGATATCGTAAAAGTAAAGACTGCTCCGGTTGGTATTGGTATCTCTCGATAGCTTAAGAAAGAGATCGGCATAGGTCCTCCTCGCGCTGACAATAAAAGACCCGTCATCTTTTTCGATGGGCCCTTCGATATTCAGCCGGGAAGAGATCAGCCCCAGACCGCCACTGACCACATAGTCTTTTATATTGCCGTCATTCATTCGCACATCCAGCACGGAAGCCAGCCTGCCCCCGAATTCTGCGGGGATCGCCCCTTTATACAGGGTCACATCCTTGATAGCATCCGAATTGAAAGTGGAAAAGAAGCCCAGCAAATGGGAGGGATTGTAGACCGTTGCCTCATCCAGCAGGATAAGGTTCTGGTCGATGCTGCCGCCCCGGACATAAAAACCGCTGCTGCCATCCCCGCCCGATTGAACACCCGGCAACAGCTGGATCGTTTTGAGGATGTCTTTTTCCCCGAACAGAACAGGTACATCTTTTATTTCGCTGATGGACAGCTTTTGTACACCCATCAGCGGCCGGCTGACATTGTTGGTATTCCGGTTGGCCGTTACGACCACCTCCTGCAGCTGCGGACTGCCGGGCGCGAGATTTACCGGTATAACCGTGTCCCTGCCCAGATTGACCCCGATCGTATCGTTGCGATAGCCGGTAAAGCTCACCACCATTTCATATTGCCCGACGACCGCATTGATGGAATAAAATCCGTATGCGTTGCTCAAACCGGCAGCATGGGAATGTCCCAGGAAAATCACGCTTGCCCCGATCAGGGTTTCACCGGTAGCCTGATCCCGGACGGTACCGCTGACGGTATGCCTGACGGTACCGCTGACAGTATGCCGGACCTGCGCGGACAACAGGAAAGGAAAGAGCAAAAAGGATAGGGAAAAGGAGGATCGACGCAGTCGTTTGGCCCTGGTTGTAAGCATATGCAACAATAAAAAAGAGTTTAGTTAATAAAATGTTAGAGCGGATGAGCGGCCGAAACACATAGATCAAAAGAAATTTATTACATTTGGCCCCACCCCCTGCCGCCCATACATCGTCCGAAGACAAATGCCCCGCAATATATGAATATACCCTTAGTTGGCGCCGTCTGCCTTGTGGCATCCGTTCTGAGCGGTTGTAAAAATGCTAAAACCGGCGGTAACAAATCCAGCAGTCCCCAGGTATACGCAGCTCTTACCCTGGAGCCCAGATCCACAGTCATATATAACGATTTCCCTGCAACCATCGAGGGCATAGAGATCGTCCAGCTGCGGCCCATGGTCGATGGCTACCTGGAAAAGGTCTATGCTCCCGAAGGCGCCAACGTCACAAAGGGCGAGCTGCTTTTCCAGATCCAAAACCCCATGTATGATCAGGCCGTCGTCACCGCCAGGGCTGGGGTCCAAAGCGCCCAGGCAAATGTCGACGCCGCCAGGATGAATGTGGAAAAAGTCCGGCCGCTGGTGGAGAAGGATATCGTGAGCAAGTATGAACTGGAATCCGCGCAATATACCCTGCAATCCCAGCAGGCCGCCCTCGACCAGGCCAACGCCTCCTTACACAACGCACAGACCAACGTGGGCTATACGACGCTGCGCAGCCCCATTACCGGGGTCATGGGGTCGATACCCTATAAGATTGGCGACCTCATCAGCAGCACCACTTCCAGCGCCCTCACCAGTCTTTCCCGCATCGACCAGGTATATGCCTATTTCGCGCTTAGCGAAAAACAGCTCCTCAACCTGAGTAACCGGGTGCCCGGCGCAACCCTGCAGGATAAGCTGAATCACCTGCCGGCCGTATCCCTGGTACTCGCGGATGGCAGCAACTATCCGCAGAAAGGCCGGCTGGAGACGGCCAGCGGCTTTATCAGCACCGGGACCGGTACGGTGAGCCTGAAGGCCCAGTTCGTCAACCCGACAGGTCTCATCCGCAGCGGGGCCAGCGCCGTCGTCCGCATCCCCCGCACCATCGATACGGCGCTGCTCGTCCCGCAATCGGCTACTTATCAGCTCCAGGACAAGACCTTCGTCTACCTGCTGATCGACGGCAACCGGATCATCTCCATGCCCATCACCGGTACGGCATCGAACGACGGTCAATTCCTGGTGGTGTCGAAAGGTCTTCGACGCGGGGACAGGATACTGATCAATGGTTTTAACCTGCGTGACAGCACCGTGGTGACCCCCCGGCCGGTGAATGCAGACAGCCTCTATAGTAAAGAGCCAATCACCACCTCCAAATAGCGCCGCTAATGTTTAAAAGTTTTATAGAACGACCTGTCCGGAGTACCGTCATCTCGGTGATCATCGTCCTGCTTGGCGTGCTGGGGTTGACAAAGCTGCCCGTCGCCCAATACCCGAATATCTCACCGCCGACGGTACAGGTCTCGGCTACCTATAGCGGGGCCAATGCTGATGTCGTACTAAAGAGCGTGATCGTCCCCCTGGAAGCACAGATCAACGGCGTGGAAGGTATGACGTATATGACCTCTTCCGCCAACAACACCGGCTCGGCCAATATCAGCGTATACTTCGGCGTTGGCACCGACCCCGACATCGCCGCCGTGGATGTACAAAACCGGGTCTCGGCAGCCACGAGCCTGCTTCCGCAATCCGTGACACAGAATGGTGTGACGGTACGCAAGCAGCAAAGCAGTAACCTCCTGATCCTCTCCCTCTACAGCGACAAGCCGGGCTACGACCAGACCTTCCTGCAGAATTATGCGGCCATCAATATCTTGCCCCAGTTGCAACGCGTCAACGGAGTGGGCAGCGCCGCCGTCACCGGCTCATCCATGACCTATTCCATGCGCATCTGGCTAAAGCCTGACGTGATGGCCGTATACAAGATCACCCCCTCGGACGTGAGCGCGGCCCTCGCCGAACAGAATGTCCAGGCCGCCCCCGGTCAATTCGGCGCGAACGATAACCAGAGTTTCCAATACGTTATCAGCTACAGCGGGCAGCTGGCCTCCACGGAGCAATTCGGCAACATTATCATCAAATCCCTGGGAAGAGGGCAATACCTGCAACTAAAGAATATCGCCCGCATCGAATTGGGCGCACAAAGCTATACGGGCTCCAATACTACCGACGGCAAGCAATCAGTTGGCATCTCCATCAGCCAGACGCCCGGCTCCAACGCCAAACAGGTGATCGAAGATTGCCAGACGGTCATCGACCAGGCCGCCCCCTCCCTGCCCGCCGGCGTAAAGATCATCTACCTCGTCAACATCAATGATTTTCTCAATGCCTCCATCAGTAAGGTCTTACATACGCTGTTCGAATGCTTTGGGCTGGTGTTCCTCGTCATCTTTATCTTCCTGCAGGACTTCCGGTCCACGATCATCCACGGCATCTCCGTTCCCGTTGCGATCACCGGAACCTTCTTCTTCCTCTATCTGCTGGGCTTCAGCATCAACCTGCTGACCCTCTTCGCTCTTGTGCTGGCGATCGGTATCGTCGTGGATGACGCCGTTGTAGTAGTAGAAGCCGTACATGCCAAACTGGAAGGCGGGTATAAATCCGCGAAGAAGGCAGCTGTCGACGCCATGAGCGAGATCTCGGGAGCGATCATTTCCATTACGCTCGTCATGGCTTCGGTATTTGTGCCCGTATCCTTTGTCACGGGCTCCTCCGGCGTTTTTTACCGGCAGTTTGGCATCACGCTGGCTATCGCCATCGGCATCTCTTCCATCAATGCGCTGACGCTCTGCCCCGCACTGGCGGCTATGTTCCTGCGGCCACCCGATCACGGGAAGGAAAACGAAAGGAAAACCATATTGCAGCGGTTCGGCGTGTGGTTCAACAGGGGATATAACCGCCTGACCGACCGCTATGTCCGCGCCGTGACCTTTCTCTCGGCCCGGCGATGGCTGGTGATCGTTATTATCCTGGGCTTCGGCGCCCTTTTCTATGGGCTGATGAAAGCGACACCCTCCAGCTTTGTACCCGAAGAAGACATGGGCACCATCTTCGTCAACGTCAGTCTGCCACCCGCCAGCAGCATGGAACGCGTGCAGCTGATAGCCGACCAGATCGACAGCATCTGCCGTACCGTGCCGCAGATCGCCAATACCATGCGTACACTGGGATCGAACTATATTGCCGGCACCGGCAGCGCCTATGGGATGATAACGGTCCGGCTTACGCCCTGGGACGCGCGGCCCGGCGTGACCAATACGGATGTGATCAAGACCCTGACGAAAAAAACGGCCGGCATCCGCGGCGCGGATATCGTCTTCATGTCCCAGCCGACCATAACGGGTTTTGGCACCAGCGGCGGTTTTACCATCCAATTGCAGGACAAGGGCGGCCATACTACCGATCAGTTCTACCAGACGGCACAGGGCTTCCTCGGAGCGCTGAACAAACGGCCGGAGATCCAGTATGCCAAGACTTCCTTCAACCCCAACTTCCCACAATACGAGATGGACATCAACGTGCCAAAGTGTAAAGATGCAGGCGTGTCCGTCACCAATATCCTGAATGCGATGCAAGTGTACTATGGCAGCGCCTATGCTTCCAATTTTACCGAGTTCGGCCAGCAATACCAGGTCATCATCCAGGCGGATTCCGATTACCGCGCCGCACCATCGGGGCTAAGCAAGATCTATGTACGCGGCACCGACAGCACGATGATACCTATCACCGAGTTCATCACCCTGAAGCAGGTCTTCGGCCCCGAAACGGTCTCGCGCTTCGACATGTTCACGTCCATGAGCGTCAGCGGTTCGCCCAACGACGGGTATAGCACCGGCCAGGCGCTGCTCGCCATCCAGCAGACGGCCGACGAAAAGCTGCCCGCCGGTTTCGGCTTTGAATACTCAGGCATCAGCAGGGAGGAGCAGGCCGCAGGGTCGCAGACCATTTATATTTTTGCGCTATGTCTCGCCTTTGTATACCTGCTGCTGAGCGCACAGTATGAGAGCTATCTCCTGCCTTTTGCCGTGCTGCTGTCACTACCGGTGGGGTTATCGGGGATCTTCGTTTTTGCAAAGCTGTTTGGAGAAGATAACAATATCTATATGCAGATCTCCATGATCATGCTGATCGGCTTGCTGTCAAAGAATGCGATCCTGATCGTAGAGTTTGCGGTGGAGAGGAGGCAGAAGGGCATGGGTCTGCTGGAAGCGGCCATCGAAGGCGGCAAGGCGCGGCTCCGGCCCATTTTGATGACCTCTTTTGCCTTTGTCTTCGGTCTGCTGCCGCTGATCTTTGCCAGCGGCGTCGGCGCCAATGGCGACAAGTCCATCGGCACGGGGGCTATCGGCGGGATGTTATTCGGCACCTGTCTGGGCGTGTTCGTGATACCTACCCTGTTCGTCATTTTCCAGGGCTTACAGGAAAGAGTACGGAAAAATAAAAATTATGACGATGAAGCTGCGTAAAGTGATTATCCCACTGCTACTGGCGGCACTCGTTATAGCCGCCTGTAAGGTCACCAAACCCTACCGCCGCGCTGAAAATCTCGCGGGTAACGGTCTCTATCGCGATACCACCGTCACCGACACGACGACGATAGCGGATATCCCCTGGCGGCAGTTCTTCACCGACACAGCGCTGCAGCACCTGATCGAAGAAGGCATCCGCAGCAACCTCGACCTTGGCATAGCCGTGGCCCGTATCCACGAGGCGGCAGCCAATTTCCGCCAGAGCCAACTGGCTTTCTACCCCAGCCTCGGCGCCAACGCCAGCGCTTCTGTACAGAAAAATCAGGGTGTCCCCTCCAGCCAGATGAATGAGGTTTTTTTAAATTCGAGCTGGCAGGTCGATATCTGGGGTAAATTGCGCAGCACCAAAAAAGCCGAACTGGCCGCCCTGCTGCAAAGCGATGCCTATCGCCGTGATGTCCAGACACAGCTCGTATCGGGCATCGCCACCAGCTACTATGCGCTCATGGCCTATGACCAGCAGTTGCAAATCACCCTGGCCACCGTCGACAACCGGAAGGAAGACGTGACAACGACAAAGGCATTAAAAGATGCCGATGTCCTTACCGGCGCGGCCGTTATGCAGAGCCAGGCCGGCCTCTATTCCGTGGAAGTCACCATTCCCGATATCCGGGAGAACATCCGGCAGACGGAAAATACGATCTGCCTCCTGCTGGGCCGCAACCCCGGCGCCATCGCCAGGGATAGCCTGGACAGCGAGCCGGTGGATACCGTCCTGAACCTGGGCCTGCCCATGCAGCTGCTGGCCAATCGCCCCGACGTGCAGGAAGCTGAATTCCAGCTGCGGTATTATGCCGAGCTCACCAACGTAGCAAGAACTTATTTTTATCCGGCGCTCACCATCACCGGCGAAGGCGGCCTGACCTCCAATAATATCGCGCATTTCTTCGACGCCTCGGCTTTCTTTGGCAACATCATCGGCGGTCTGACACAACCCATTTTTGCCAATGGAATCAACCGGCAGCGGCTCGAAGTAGCCAAGGGACAGGAACAGGAATTCCTGCTGACGTTTGAAAAGACCCTGCTGACAGCCGGTCAGGAAGTATCGAATGCCTTGTTCGATTACCAGAGCGCCACCGAAAAAATAAGCACCCGGGCAAAAGAGATCTATTTCCTGCAGAAATCCGTCGATTATACCAAGGAGCTCATGAGGGCCGACGCCAAGGCCAATTATACCGACGTACTTACTTCCGAGCAAAACCTGCTGGCTGGCCAGCTCGCAGGCATCGACGACCACCTGCAACAGCTACAGGCGGTCGTTACGTTATACACGAGCCTCGGCGGGGGATGGCGATAGCCATACGGCAGCTGCCCCACGCTACGGATAAATATCACTCTTATCAAAAAATGTCCCGGTGCCGCGGATCGATACCGGTCCGTAATAGTAACCCATCCCATCCGGCTTGATGAACTTCGCCTGGAATTTTGACCGGAGCGAATCGGCGATCACCCTTCCATCCACGATAAACTGGGTATTGTCGAGGCCAAACCAGTTGAAGCTGTCTTTATCTTTGATGATCTGTTCAGTGACCATATCGGCAATGATATTACGCACCACTTGCTTCCTGGCCTCTATTTCGGGAGAAGGGCCCTCCACAAGGGCGTATTTTTTTGCTCTTGGCACTACGCGCTCCTTGACGGGGCGGGGATCGAGCGTGTCCTTCGCGTATCCAATGCGAACCTTCATGACTTTTGTGCGAAGCATCACTTTTGCGCGGACCCCTTCGCTCCGCCGGATAACGACATAGTCGCCCGTCTCCCCATAGGCATATCCATTCCCCAGAAGCAGCTCCAGCGCCTCCCGAAGAGTGCTTTCGCGAAGCTTCAGCGTAACCATCCTGTCCTTATTTAAAATACTGCTGTTGTAGGAAAATGTAAAATACCCCTCCTTCGCGAGCTCGCTCAGCACGTCTTCCACTCGCCCGCGGTCGATCTTTAGCCGGACCTTTTTGTCCAGCCGGTCTATGCCGTCACGCCGGTCTTGCTGTGCGTGTAAGCAAAAGGGCGCTATAGGGCAGAGAAGGAATAGAATCGCGATTTTCACCCAATGATTGAATCGTTGCATAAAAATATATTTTATCAGGTTATTGAAGAATGATCGTCTGGCCTTGCCTGACGACGGTTAGATCGAAAGTCGCAGCAATGACCGCCAGGATCCGGTCAAGCGGCTCATGCCGGAAAACGGTAGTCAGCGGAAGATCGTTCAGCTCTTTCCTGCCGATGACCAGATGAGCGCCATAGGCCTCGTTGAGCACTTCCACCAGCCGCGACAGCGGTATACTATCGCATACCAGCGGCCGACCCAGGTAATACCCATATAATTTATCCCGGTTGGGTTCTTTTTGCCATCTTTTTTTAGCTCCTCTATATCCCTGGCGCCCGGCGATCGTCATCCGCTGACCGGCATACAGAACCAGGCTGTCGCTCCCCCTGCAGACGCGCACGGCGCCCGTTTCCACGGCCAGTTCTGTCGAAGCCCCGCCATCAATACCCCCCGTCGACGCCGCACCCGCGACACCCTTCACCTCGAACGAAGTTCCCAGCACTTTTATCGTCACGTCGTTTACTTCCACGACAAAGGGCCGGGACGGATCATGAACGACCCTAAAAAAAGCCTCCCCACACAGCCGGACCGACAAACCCCTATCCGTCGCTGCCGACAGCAGGACGACCGACGCCCCCCGGTTGAGCGTGACTATCGACCGATCCGGCAAAGTATCTACCCGGGGGATGTCACCAGCGATGAAGGGCTGCCAGTCACCCCGGGAAGAGAACGGAGGGGGTTGCTCTATGACTCCCGGCGATGAGGCCGCACGCCCGCCTGCCTGCCGTACAGTTGTCGCGACGGGTATAGAAGCCGGTGCACGCAGGTGCGATCGCAAAATAGAATAGATCCCGGCCCCCAACAACAAAGCTCCCGTCAGAATGGCTGCCAACCGCCCAACACGCATCCCACCGATCCGCATCGGACCTGTACGGGCTTCAGCTCTATTTCCAATGCCGGCGGGCCTCCCCAAGCCAACTCGATTCCCGCGATGCCGCAGCCCCTGCCTCACCTGCTGGAAGGCCGCGCGGGTATCCTGCAAAGTCGGCGGACCAGACAAGGCGGTCCGCCGGCCGATCTTCCAGAGAGCCTTGAACTGCTCATAGCGAGCCTTATTGGCAGCATCTTCCGCAAGCCATCGCTCGACCCGGGCGATCTCCTCCGAAGACGCCTCACCCAGCAGGTATTTGATTAGCAGATCATCCATATCGCTATCGACTGTTTATTCTAAAAAATCGGCCAGTTTCTTTCGCAGCAGTTTCAGGGCTTTGCTCATCTGGGCTTCGACCGTTTTCACGGAAAGACCCAGCTGCTCCGCAATCTCCCGGTATTTCAGTTCCCCAAAACGGCTCAGCTGGAAAATAGCCTTGCATTGGTCCGGCAACTCATCCAGCGCCTGCCGGAACCTTCCCTCCAGCTGCCCCAATTCCGCCTTGTCGGTGGCATTCTCCACGGCCCGGTCCTTGCCCGGGCTGCGCAGTACATGGGACTGATAAGCCTGCCGGGTTTTTTTCCGCCGGAGCCAGCTCACGCATTCGTGATAGACGCTCCCGAATAAATAGGCCTTGATTGACGTTTGAATCCGCAGCTGTTCCCTTTTTTCCCAGATCCGGCAGAAAACGCCTTGCACCACCTCCCCCGCCAGCGACTCATCCTTTAGCATCGAGCAGGCATAGGCATGCAGGCTGCCATACCAGTCGGTAAACAGCTTTTCAAATGCCTGTTCATCATCCTGCACGACGGATCCGATAAAGGAGAGATCGTTCGATTCCAAATGCCGGGTTTATATTGTTCCCTGAAATTACCAAGCGCTGTAATAAGACGCATGAGTTTATTTTTACCCCTATGTCCGGGTAAATTATTTCAGGGAACCGCAGCAGGGGGATGCCGCAACGAGGACCGCGGGCGCGATTATCCCGGATACCAGTTGCGAAGCCGGACCTCAATGCCCTTGTCGCCGGCCTCGACCTTGGTCTTGAAAGCAGCGATATCGCTGAATCCGCCCTGGCCCCGGTAATGATAGGGGTAGACGATACGGGGTTTGAAGGCAAGCACGGCGTCGGCCGCCTCATTGACATCCATGGTATAAGGCAGGTTCATACAGACAAAAGCGATATCTATCCCGGTGAGAGCGCGCATTTCGGGGATGCCCTGGGTATCGCCGGAAATATAAATCTTTTTGCCGCCGATACTCAACACATAGCCATTCCCCCTACCCTTCGGATGACGGCGCTCGGTCGCGCTGACCGGGAGATTGTACATGGGAATGGCGGCGATCCCGATACCGCCCTGCATCGTTTTTTGACCGTTGGCAAGGACGATGACATTGCCGCTATTCTTCAACGTATCATTGAGCATTGCAACGACGGCTTCGGGCGCCACAAGAACATTGCCATGGCTCATAAGGCCGCGGAGCGTGCCAGGATCGAAATGATCGCCATGAATATCGGTGACCAGGATAATATCGGGTGCAGCCAGCCCCTGATACCTGGCGGCGCCGCCGACGGGATCGACATAGATCGTCTTGCCACCTGCCGTCAGGACCATACTGGCATGCTGGATGGGCTGGATGACCAGCGATCCTTTTGCAAGCGCTATCGTGTCCGGAGCGGTGAGCTGAGCTTTGGAGCTATACAAGGCCAATACGAATACGAGAGTGAACAGTCCTGATTTCATGATGAATAGTTTTATATCAGCCGATACCCGGCCGCTTTTTTTTTGGATAGATGGCTTTTGTAATGGTTTGCCCTTTGACGGGCGGAATCTTGTCTTTGACTTTTGCCAATGAATTGGCATAAGCTTCCTTCAGTAGTTTTTTAATATAGGTTTTGGGGAAATCCGCCTTTTTTTTAACCACGATATACCGGTACTGGTTGCCTTTGCCCAGCAGGCGTTTTTCGGGATCTGCGATTTCGCTGCCCCAATAAAAACCGAAATGAACGTATTTGGCCATCACCGCGATCGAACAAAAACTATGTCCCAGCCGATCCGTCGGAGACCAGCCGAATGCCACGGCATTATAACTGTCATAGATAAGCTCGTTGCAAGCCGGATACAGATCCCATACCCACTCCCTCAGCCATAAGGCCAACTCCTGCACCGCTTCCGGGTAAGGCCGGATGAAAAGCAGCAGGTCTTTTACCTCTTCTTTACTCATGGACTGTAGTTGTCCGTTAAATATACCGATTTTAATAATTCAGCGTAAAGCCCGCACCAAAACCCATATCACTATCGTAATGCGTCGACAAGCCGATATATTTGGTCAGGATATAACGGAAACCTGCCATATATTCCTTATCGGTGTTGACCATAAAGCTGAATCTCAACCGGCTGGTCACCGCAATGTCCTCACGCCCAAGCTGCAGCCGGAGATTGCCCTTCATATCTACCCGTCCGTCCAACGTCAGCAAAAGCGGCAGCGTATATTGTATCCCCGCACAAACGACATTCCGATGATCCTTGCTGTCGGTCTGACCAAACAGGTTCTTTTCCTTTTCGCCCGTTCGCCGGTAACGGAAGTCCCAACCCACATAAGGCAGCCAATATTGCATTTTACCAAGGTAACGTCCAAAATGGCTTTCGCTTTCATACCCCTTTTCGACAGTGGTGCCCAGCCGCCACTCGGTCTGAAACCGGTAGCGGGTATCGGCAAGCAGGACTTCCCCGTCACTGCCATTGCTTTCCAGCCCGACCCTGGCCATAGGGCGGATCTCCCTGTCGTCAGCATAGATCTTTGACAGGTCCTGGCTGGAATCGGGCGGCGAACCGGAATAATGAAAAATGCGGCCCATCCCGCTCATCATATGGTATAGGATGTGACAATGAAAGTACCAGTCCCCGCTCTCCGTTGCCGCAAATTCGAGGGTGTCGGTTTCCATCGGCATGATATCGACCACATTTTTCAACGGTGCATAATCTCCCTGCCCATTCAGCACCCGGAAGAAATGCCCGTGAAGATGCATCGGATGACGCATCATCGTGCCGTTATACAAAATGATCCGAACGTTTTCCCCTTTTTTTATCTGGATCAAGTCCGTTTCGGAAACGGTCCTGTTGTTGATGCTCCAGACATAGCGGTTCATATTACCGGTGAGATCAAAATGGAGCACTTCGGTGGGTGCGTTGGGCAGCGTGGTCGGGACAGGGGAGCGCAGCATCCCATAATTCAGCGTGACCCCACCGCCGCCAGTCTCCGGGTACATCACCGTATTCATATCCATCACCTGATCGCTCATGGGCATACCCATATCCTTCAGGCCGCCATCCATATTCATCATCCCGTTCATCATCTTCATCCCTTCAAAATAATTCAGCGGCGGCAAGGGGCCCAGCTTCCGCCGGTCCCCCGCGCCCAGCCACAAAGAAGCGGAACCGGTCCGGTCCTCGGCCGTGGCCTGAAATTCATAGCTTCCGGTGGCAGGAATGGTTACGATCACATCATACGTCTCCGATGCACCGACGATCATCCGGTCCACTTCGACAGGTTCCACTTCCTTGCCGTCGCTGGCCACCACCACCATCTTACCACCCGCATAACGAAGCCAGAAATAGGTGGAGGAACTGCCGTTGATGATCCTTAACCTCACTTTATCGCCAGCCTGGGGGCGGGGTTCTTCTTCTTCGGGCCGGCCGTTGACAAGGAAACGGTCGTAGGCTACATCACTCACATCCATCGGCAGCATCCGTTTCCATTCATTGTTGAGCTTGGTCTTAAAATACCCCTGGCGGATGGCCCGGGCATAATCCTGTGTGCTGCCTTTGCGAATGGCATACCAATCCGTGGCATAGTGAAGGCTTCGCTCCACCTCATAAGGCCTTTCATCCGTCCAGTCACTCAGCAATACGGTATATTCTTTCACCGGAGGAGCCGCCCTCGGATGAATGACGATCGCACCATAGAGACCCGTTTGCTCCTGTAGCATGGTATGCGAATGGTACCAATAAGTGCCGCTTTGCACGATCGCGAATTTTGCGACATAGGTCTGCATCGGGGCGATAGGCGGTGAAGTAAGATAGGATACCCCATCGTATCGATTGGGCACGATCAATCCATGCCAGTGGATGGAGGTAGCCATCATCCTTTCATTGTGGATATAGATCAATGCCGTATCTCCTTCGGTAAAGCTAAGCGTTGGTCCGGGCAGGGAACCGTTGACGGCGATAGCCATGCGCCGCCGGCCGGTATAATTCACCATCGTGTCTGTAATATAAAGATGATACACAACCGTTTTAGGCCCTGTGGAGTCCGTCGCCGGTGGCGCACCCGCCCCCATTCCCTGCATGTCATGCGGCATCTGGCAAAAAGAAAACAGACTGGTCACGCAGGCCAGCAGTCCTGTACAAACTTTTTTCATGCTTCGCGGTTTCGGATTACGGGTTTATCGTTGTCGACACCTTGCCGCAAGTGAGCATGCTGCTGCCGAAATAGGGATTTTTAATCGCTGCGTCGCCGCTCAGCCAATATGCCTTTTTCATGGGGCAATAGTCCTCATAAATAGGCTGCTGGGATAACCGGACCTGCTTTGCCAGCGTGAACAGGTTGGCCGACAGGGAAGTAAAATGCTCCCGTTGATGACTGATGGCCTTTGATTCCGACATATGCCGGGCGTCGAAGGCTAATTTGTTCTGCAACGCCATAAAAGCCTGCTGGTCTTTGGTGGAAAGCGATTTCATATCGACCCCGTCGATCTGCTTCAGCATTTCTGCGGCGGCCGTTGCGACGCCGGCGGCGTCTCCCGCAACCAGCGCATCCTTTACCTGGTAGTAAGCGGTAAGTATAGGGGAAAGAGCGGTGGGCGGTGTCGGTTGTTCAAAAGAAGTCAGTAAAAAAAAGCTGGCTGCTAAAAATAGAATCTTCATGTTGATGGATTGACTGTTTACAATAGAAAAAAATAGCACTGTTCAATCCTGCATCAAATAAGGAAACGATGGAAGAGGGCCAGCAAATCCGGCGGGGAATGTTTAGAAAAGTCTTGTTGTTGGTATTTCTGCGCCGCGATAGCATGACCGAAAGGAACCGGAATCATAAAATCCCGGGTGATCAGCGTCGCAAACAGCGGGCCGGCATGAACAGCTGCCGCCACCTGCTTTTCTGATAAATTGAATTTTACAGCCTGCCTGCCGGGGCAACTGTTTTTATCCTTGCAAGGATGCTCCGCCCCAGCGCTTGATCCGGCGGCCGCCCGCTCTTTACAGCAGCAATGCCGGTGCATCGCCCCGGAAGGAGTAGGGGCAGCGGCAGCGGCCGAACAATGACAAATAACGAGGAAGTTGCCGGTAAAAATCATTAACAGCAACAAAGCCTTTATCCGTATGGTTCTGACCTGGGGTATCACCGCTGTAAAGATAACGAATTTATTGGTTATTCCTTATCCCCGGCCCGAGCCACGCCATCAGACCCCAGCCACGCCATCAGCCGGCAATGCCCCAGCACCAGGGCCTGGTCCGCATCCACCACAGCTATACCGGTCATCCCCAGTTGACGACAGGCCGCGGGATAGTATTCCTTCATCCGCCCGGCGCCGACAATAGTCAGCGCGCCCCCAACACCCGCCAGTTGCTTCAGCTCTTCGCCGATCAGGAGCCCGCTGAGATAATAATAGTTGTCTTCCTTTGAGCAGTTCGCCAGCAACTGATTGGTGCGCACAAAAAAAGCGCTGTGCAGCAAGCTGGAGCGCCGGCTGTCCTGCACCCCTTGCTCAAAAGCCGGCGGCAGCGCCCGTCCATTTCCCGCAAGCCGCCCCGACTCTTCGCCGGGCTGTTCCTCCGCCGATACCGATGTAGCAAGAATGCTTTTCGTAGCCAGCAACTGAAAAAATTCCCCGGTCATAAAAGTGGAAAAATCCACCACCCTATCCCCCTTTACCCGGACATGCTTGGAATGAGTACCGGGAAAAAGGTAAATATGCTCGTGATTCGCCATAGCCGCACAGCCAATCAACTGCGTCTCCTCGCCCCGCATCACATCCCTATCGGTGCGCACCCCGGACACCAGCAAAATAGAATGCCGGAAATCTTCCGATGCCGCAATCTCCACCCTGTGGAGATCCAACCCGGTTATAGTAAACGGAACCGGCTGATAAGGTAATTCCATCATCCCCAGACTGGAAGAAGCCATGCCGGACAGTACCAACGGCAGATCCTCCAGGGGTTCCGCCATTTGCCGTTGCAGCTCACCTATGCCATCTTCCAGCATCGCCTGATAAAAAGCAAGTCTTTTCTCCTCCCCCAGGCCACTCTGCCGCCACCGCTCAAATAGCACGGAAATGCCGTTTTGACTGCTGACTTCGCCCAGCACCTCTTGTCGTTCCTGATCGACCAGCCTCAGTCGAAAACGGGAAGTACCCCAATCGCAGCTAATAAAATAGCTCATTTGATGGCTTTTATATATTCGGCGGCTTTCGCCTCCAATTGTTGCAGCGCTGCGGGGCTAGTCTCCTGTCCACCCGGCACCAGGGCGCTTCCGATGCCAAACGCCACCGCGCCTGCGGCGCGAAATTCCCGGATATTATCGAGGTTGACCCCGCCGGTCGGCATCAGGGGGATCTGCGGCAGCGGTCCGCGAAGATCCCTGAAATAGGAAGCGCCGACAGAAGCAGGAAAAACTTTGACGATATGTGCCCCATTCCGATAGGCCGTGAGTATTTCCGTTGCCGTAAAAGCCCCGGGTATGCTGACAGCTCCCCGTTGCCTCGTCACCCGGATCGTGTCGATATCCAGCGAAGGCGATAAAATAAAGCGGGCGCCGGCATCGATAGCGGCTTCCGCCTCCGCAGCCGTCAACACCGTCCCCGCCCCTACCAACAGCCCTTCTCCCATCGTATCGGATACCTGGCGAATGGCCTCCAGCGCACCGGGGGAGTTGAGCGTGATCTCCAGCAGCCGGACACCACCGGCACAAAGGGCGGCCGCTATAGCCGGGATCCGCTCTGGAATGCAGCCCCGTAAAATAGCCACTATTTTATATTCCAGGATCTGGTCCAAAGAAGTCATAAGAGAATATATTTGCTGATCTTATCAAATATAGTGAAACAGCTATTCTTTTCCATTCTACTTATTCCCTGTCTTTTGCTGAAGGCCTTCGCACAGCAAGGACACCAGGAAATACAATTATGGCCGGCATCCGCTGATACTGCAAAAGAAAAAGTCCGGATCGCAACAACAGGCGATCACGTGATCACGCATGTTCAACAGTCTTCCATCACCTGCTATCCGGCCGATCCGAAGCTGGCGACCGGGGCGGCCATCATCATCGCCCCCGGCGGCGGCCATACCGAGCTGTGGATAGACCATGAAGGTTACCGGCCGGCAGAATGGCTTAGCGCACACGGCGTCGCCTGCTTTGTACTAAAATACCGCTTGGCAAAAGAGCCCGGCTCGCATTATTCGGTGGATGTAGAGTCGCTCGCAGACATCCAGCGGGCGATCCGGCTGCTGAGAAGCCGTGCAACGGAATGGAAGATCGATCCGGCAAGGGTCGGCGTAATGGGATTCTCCGCTGGTGGTGAATTGGCCGCGCTGGCAGCGATGCATTATGACAGCGTACAACTGCCGGTGAACGATGCGATCGACCAACACTCTTCGCGGCCGGATTTCCAGGTCCTGATTTATCCCGGCAATTCCGGTCGTTACACCGTCACCAAACAATCCCCACCGGTCTTCATCCTTTGCGGATACCAGGACAGGCCCGACATTTCCGAAGGGATGGCCCGTCTCTACCTGAAATATAAAGAGCTGGGCGTACCGGCGGAGCTGCATATATACAGCAATATCGGCCACGGATTTGGAGTCCGCGATACCAATAAAGGCGGCTATTCGGAATGGCCGCAGCGATTGTTGGAGTGGCTGACGACCGTCCCTTTCCCGGCCCACACATCTGCCGCATCGCATTAAAGCACGCTTTCCAGCACCGACTTCAGCTGATCCGCCCGGATAACGCCACTCTGTCGCCACTTGACTTGTCCATCCCTGAACACAATGAGGGTCGGTACGCTCTGGATCTGATAAGCCGACGCCACGGCAGGATTCCGATCGATATCCATCTTGAGAATAGTAACGCTCTCGCCCATCTTATCCTTTAGTTCCTTCAAAATAGGCGGCATCATTTTACACGGTCCGCACCATTCCGCAGAGAAATCGACCAGCACCGGCTTACTGCCTTGTATGATGTCGGAAAAAGACTTTTTTTCACTCGTTGCCATGATCTACCATTTCCTATAAAGTTACTGAATATCCGGGTAAGGGTTCTCCGGCTATTTCTCCTTCACCCGATCGAAATACTCCTTCTGCAGCTCCAGCGTCTTCGTATCCGCCTTTACCGCACGGAGCGCCTCCACCAGCTGCCCGATATAATGTTCATTGACCAGCTGTCCTTCGGCACGCGTAGCCTTGGAGCCGTCGCCGGCATAGTGATTGGGATAAGAGGCATACCACCAGATGGCCGTGTAAATATTCGGGATTTTCAGCCGGTGCTGATTGGCGCCGGATTCGTTGGAGGCGCTATCCATCTCTACGAGGTCCGGGCGGAGATACAGCAGGGATGATGTCTCTCTTTCACCGGCATGCTGGTCGCCGGCCGGATCGGACTTGTGCAGCGCGCTCAGCTGTCGGGTATAAGTGGAGTCGCTGCCGGGCTCAAAGAAGAAGACAGCGTAATCTCGCCGCTTTTCCAGTCTTGTCTGGATAAAATAGCGGATCAATTCAGGGTTGCCGCCATGACCATTGATGATCACGATCTTTTTAAACCCGTTGCGGGCAATCTCATCGCAGGTCTCTTCCAGCAGATCCCATACGACCCGCTCGGGCAGGGCGAAAGTACCCGGCTGGTGACGGGCCTCATTGATCTGCCCATAGAAATAATCCGGGAAGACGACGGCATATTCTTTTTTGGTGGCGCGGGCAGCCCATTCCCTGACCTGGATCAGATCGGAGCCGATAGGAACATGCGGCCCGTGTTTCTCCAATATCCCGATGGGCAGGATGCAGGTCTGACCCGAACGGTCCAGGGCCTTTGGCCAGTCGCTGGCAGTGAGCTCGTCCCAGCGGGCATGCAGTTCCTGCGCCCGGAGCTGAAAGGCGGCTAAAAAAAGCAAAGCGATCAACGCCGATATTTTAAGTATACTCATATGGGGCCATTTAATAATCTAAGATAACCCGAATAGCCGATCCTTTACTCTTTTGCAAACCGGATCGCCAGCGTAGTGACCTGGAAGCAATTCCGCGCAGGCTTTTTTTCACCCGGAACGATAAGCCGGAAAGGCCCGGTACTGGCCGAAAGCGGCTTCCCTTCTTCCTGATCGGCCAGGATCGCCACCCGGTCGGTAAAACTGGAATCCAGTTCAGCGAGGGAAAAAACAACCTGGTAGCCATCCGCGCAGGTGACCAGCAGGTATTTGGCCAGGTTCTCCCCTCTCAGCTGCTTGCCGGCAGTCACGCCGGCTTTGTTAAAGATCTCGGCAATTGCGACCCCGGAAAAGCTATGCGATACGCCCTGCTTGTCTTTCGCGCTGGCAGTAGTACGCGGCATCGCGGCCAGGTCGGCGGCCGTCAGCGTCAGCGGGGTAAGCACTTCGCCCACTACCTTGACGGTAGCAGCAGCCTGCGCCCATGCGGACGAAGCCCAAAAAACAATGGCTAGAGAGAGCGCTATCTTTTTCATTATTCCTGTATTTTATTTTTTACTGTTATCGTTTGGATCGGCGAAGCGCGGATCGGTAATAAAAACGGAATCCGTCAGCATCCGCAAAAAAGCCAGCAGATCGGTCTTCTCCTCGCTCGTGAGCCGGAGGTTGACGGGCGTATTGGCGGTATCTTTTAGCGAAGGGCTCAGGGTCGGACTGGCGCGGATATGCTCAGAGTAATGATCGATCACCTCCTGCAATGTTTTGAACCGGCCATCGTGCATATAGGGCGCCGTCAGGGCGATATTCCGCAACGTCACAACCCGGAAGCGCCCCCGGTCGTAGTCCATACCGGTGATAGCTGACCGCCCGTTGTCAGGTGGGATACTATCCAGGCCATTATTGTGATAAGTTTCGTTGAAAACCTTCGGGCCGCTGTGACAGTTCCCGCAACCTGCCCCCCGGATACCCCGGGCGTCCCCACCCACGCCGCCATTTGGGCCGTTATTGGTAAAAAAAAGCGCGATCCCCCGCAGTTCGGCGGCCGTAGGCCGGTATTCCCCGCGGATATAGCCATCGTAAGGAGAATGATCGGAGATCAGCGTCCGCTCGAATTGAGTGATGGCCTTGATGATCCGTCCGGCAGTGATCGTATCCGATCCAAAGGCGGCGGCAAACAAGGAGGCATAGCCCGCTACGGCCTGCAGTTTGCGCACCGAACTATCCAGGGGCTGGCCCATTTCGTGGGAATCCGTCATCGGCGTGATCGCCTGCACTTCAAGGCTGGAGGCCCGGCCATCCCAAAAGAAATGACGCACCCAAAGCAGATTGGTCAATGACATCGAATTCCGGCGTGTCGGGGTTTGATCGAATCCCAGGCTGAAAGCCCGGTCATCGGCAAACGCATGCGCCTGCTGATGGCAGCTGCCACAGGAGATCCTGTTGTTGGCAGACAAGCGCTTTTCATAGAAAAGCCGCCGGCCCAGCCCGATACCCTCGACCGTCAGGAGATTGTCTTGCGTCGTATTGATGCGGTTACCAAAATAGGCGGGGTAGGATAACGTATAGGGTGTAGGGCCATCAGCCCCCTTCTCCATCGCCGCTCCCAGAAAAAGGGCCGCACCGATCAGGACAACAAAACAATATGTACGGTAACAACCGCGCATATTTATGGAGTTAAAGCCAGTATTTGCCGGGCGTTGCCCAGGATGGAAACAAGCCTGTCCAGCTTGCGTGTATGCTCGACGGCGAATTCGTGGTGATGAGCGTCGGTGTAGAGATGATTTTTTACCAGGGGGACCGAATAGGGAATCACCCAGGCACGAAGCGCTTTGGCGACGGCATCCATAGCATTGATCCCTTGCATGGCCTGACCGCCGTCGGCCCAGGCGACAAGACCAACCACCTTGTCCGTAAGGTAGGGTTTTTCAAGGCGGGCTGTCAGCTCCAGCCAGTCCAGGCAATTTTTCATCATCCCCGTCATTCCGCCATGATATAACGGCGTAAGCCAGATCTGCGCATCAGCCTGCAAAAAGCTGTCACACATCTCGCGGACCGCAGCCGGCTGCTGGGTCTGGTGCAGATCAAAAAAAGGGATCCGGGCCTCAGAGACATGGAACTGGGTGACGGAAAATCCTTTTGCGGTCAACTGCTCCCGCAGATAAGCGGAAAGGCGGCGACCTGTCGTTTCCGGTTTGTAGTCGCTGCACCCATTAAAAATCAGGACATTCATCCCATAAAAGTAAGCACTTTAATGATCCGCTAATACGACTTGCGGTTTTTTACTCTTTTTACGGGACGCTCGCTGCACCTCCACTGCACCCGCCCCCAGAAATCTATAGCTCTTTGATTAGTTTTTCAACGGAGTTGAGCACCAATTTGCGGTAATTGATTTTACCGATCCCGATCAGTTGCACCAGCCTGTCCTTCCAGTTTAAGACGACATCGCCAACCTTGCTTCTCAGCAGGGGATGCATATCGTCCGCGTCGACAGTCATATTCATGATTGGACAGCCCCCCTCCGGAAAGGGATGCTCCAGGAAGTTGTCGTATACCTGCACATAAGCCGGCATCTTGCCGCGAACCGTGCTTTGTCTGGCCATCTCGGCGCGGATGCTCCGCTTTTTATCGCATTTTGCTTTTTGCTGGCTTCACGGCAAGATAGCCGTGATTCCACATCTGCTTAATATAATGGATAAGAACTGGCGTATTTGATTGAAAATCAATAGGTATCACTACGCGCACAAAAGCAGTTTTCTTATTTCATTTTTAAAAAAGTTTGTAATTTTGACTTATGGGTGATAAAGACATTAAGAAGCTTATTGAACTTGCCAAACAGAGCCTTGAGCAAAACCTCACCAAGAGTCAGGCATTGGCTTCCCTCGTATCTGCCGGCATTTTAAATAAGGATGGTAACTACACCAAGCATTATAAACACCTCGCGGCCGCTGACAGAAAATTCAAGAAATAATTATGTACAGTTCAAGGCCGGGACTGCTCATTGGCTTTCACGGATGTGAAATGGAGACCCGGGATGCACTTTTAATTAACCCCGATACTATCAAGAAAAGTGACAAGCCGTATGACTGGCTAGGTCATGGCATGTATTTTTGGGAGAATAATGCCGAACGGGCAATGCAATGGGCAAAGGATAAAAAGAAAAGGGAACAAATAAAATCCCCGGCGGTGATTGGCGCTGTTTTAGATCTGGGGTATTGCTGCGATTTTACAGACAGCCGTTTTATTGGAATGATACAGATATATTATGCTTCAATGGCCAAAAAATACAAAGAAGCAGGTAAAAATCTGCCACACAATAAGGATGTGAAAAACGATGCCCACAAAGACAAAATACTTCGGGAGCTTGACTGCACGGTAATTGAGTTTATGCATAATTATATAAGAGATCAGATTGTTAAAGATTTGAGAGCTAAAGGGTTTAGTGATTACAAACTGTTTGACTCAACAAGAGGTGTTTTTATGGAAGGGGGCCCTGCCTTTACAGGCGCGGGCATATCTGAAAAAACCCATACCCAAATCTGCATCAGAAACCTGAATTGCATTGAAGGTTTCTTCCTTCCGAGAAAAGAAATTGATTTTTTGAAGACATTACTTCCAAAAGAAGTACAGAGCAATTAGTACATTCACCCGAAATTCTCCCATGTTCGCAGCGATCGACCAATTCATCTCAAAATACATCCAGCTGAACAAAGAAGAATCCGCCTTCTTTCATTCTTTGCTAAAACACCGGCAGGTAAGAAAAAAAACCTTCCTGTTACAGGAAGGGGAGATCTGTGATTTTGAAGCATTTATTCTGAAAGGCTGCATCCGGTCCTACTACCTGGACAAAGAAGGAGTGGAGACCATCCTGCTTTTTGCCGTCGAAGACTGGTGGGTCAGCGATCTGACCAGCTTCTCCGAACGCCAGCCCTCAAATCTCTTTATCGAAACTATCGAAGACGCTGAGTTGCTTTCTATCGACTACGCCGGCAAGGCACTCCTCTTCGAAAAGATACCCGCCTTTGAACGGATGTTCCGGCTATTAGTGCAACGGTCCTTAAGCGTCCTGCAGCAGCGTTTCTATGCCACCGTCTCGCAGACAGCGGAAGAAAGATATCTTCAATTCCTCGACAAATATCCCCTGGTAGCCCAGCGGGTACCCCAACACCAGATCGCCCGCTATATCGGGGTATCGCCGGAGTTTCTCAGCAAAGTGAGGAGCGGCCGGCAAAAAAAACATTAACCCCCAAAAACAATTCGCCCCGCCTGCGCTATCTCATCCGTAATAATAGTATGCGACCGGCCCGGATAAATTTTTTCAGTCACCTCCGCATTCATCCCGCGTAAAAGCGCCGCCGTCGCCCGAACCCGCTCCACCGGCACATGCGCATCAGGATCACCCGTGCCAATAAAGAATGGCGTCTCCGCAAAATCCCCTTTGTAGTTTTCCGCGTAGATCCGGTCGCCGATCAACCCACCCGTAAACGCCGCCACGCCGCCATACCGCGTCGCATGACGAGCAACAAATTCCAGCGCCAGACAGGCGCCCTGCGAAAATCCAAGAAAGAAGATATCCTTTTTGCCGATACCCGCCGCCACGATATCATCCACCACCCCCGCCAGCAATTCGAGCGCTTCCCCCAGCCGGGGTTGATTCTGCGCGGGCGGCGCCAAAAAAGAATAGGGATACCAGGAGTGGCCCGCCGCCTGAGGCGCCAGCAAGGCAAAGTCCTTCACCGGCAAATGATCCGCCAGAGAAAGAATATCCTCCGCCGACGCACCGCGGCCATGAACAAGGATCAATGCCTTCCCCGCCTCCCGCAAATCCTTCCCCGCCGTTATAATATTCTTCATACCCATATAATTCTTTCCATTTTAACCAAAGGCCGGCAACTTAACCAAGGGCCGGTAATGATTTTTCTATCTTCTCACGCATCGGCTCATATTGTACCGGCAATTTAAGATGCTCCCCCAGCTGATCGAGCGGTTCGTCCACCGTAAAGCCCGGATTGTCTGTTGCCAGCTCGAAGAGCACACCCCCCGGCTCACGGAAGTAAAGCGAAAAGAAATAATCCCTGTTGATCTTTGGCGTGATATGAAGCCCACGGCTAAGTATCTTTTCCCGAAAAGCCATCTGCATGTCCTCATCGGCCACGCGAAAGGCGACATGATGATTCGTGCCGCCGCCATTGAGACCACGATCCCCCTGTGGCGCTTCCACCAGGTCCACGATGGCAGCGGTAGGAATGGCATCGGTTATAAACCGGTAGCGGTTGCCTTCCTGCCGCTCCAGCCGGTAACCAAATACATCCGTCAAAATCGAGGCGGTAGGTCCGATCTGCCGGAGCGTCAGGGTCACGCTGTGAAACCCTTTTGCAGCAACAGCAACCCCAACTTCCGGCGTACTCCAGGGCAGACGGTCGTCGGGGTATCGGGCGGCGATCAATTCAATATTGAGCCCGTCAGGGTCCCGAAACGGAAGATAGATCTCCCCCATCCTCTCGGCCACTTCGCCCTGCCGGACATCGAACCGGCGAAAACGATCGGCCCAGAATTCCAAACTGTCTTTCGTAACCGAATAACCGATCCCCGTCGCCATCCCCGTCCCGGCACGGCCGTTGACGACGCCTTCCCAGGGGAAAAACGTAAGGATGGTTCCCGGTGTACCGGTCTCATTACCATAATAGAAATGATAGGTGCCCGGGTCATCGAAATTGACGGTTTTTTTAACCATCCTGAGCCCCAGCACCTGCGTATAAAATTCGAGATTACGCCGCGCATCGCCCGCAATTGCGGTGATATGATGAATACCTGTTATTTTGTCTTGCATTTGAGTTAAATTTTATTGCTCATGGGCACATCCATGATCAGGATTTCCGAATCGTTGTCCTCCGACCGGAGCGCAATGGTCTCCCGGTCGGTGATTCCCAGCCCATCGCGGGCTTCCAGGCGTTGCCCATCCACCAGGAAAGCACCCCTGATGACGAACAGATAGATCCCGTTTCCCTTTCTTCTCCGGTCATAAGCAAAAGCAGCAGCAGCATCGAACCTTCCCAGGTGGAACCAGGCATCCTGGTAAATCCATACTCCATCGTCATCAGGACTTGGTGAAAGGATCTGCTGAAGGCGGTTATGCCCTTTTTCGGGATCCAATCTCATTTGGCCATACCGTGGCTCTACATTGAGGCGATTGGGGAAAATCCAGATCTGTAAGAATTTAGCCGGCTGGTCGGGACTATTGTTGTACTCGCTGTGAAACACCCCTTTCCCCGTGCTCATCACCTGGATCTCCCCTGCGGTGACGACCTGCTCATGCCCCATATTGTCTTCATGGACAAGGCTCCCTTCGAGCGGAATACTGATGATTTCCATATTATCATGGGGATGGGAGCCGAACCCTTTTCCACCCGCGACGACATCGTCATTCAGCACGCGTAACACCCCAAACCGCATCCGGTCCGGGTTATAGTAACCGGCAAAGCTAAAAGACTGATGGCTGACCAGCCAACCATGATCGGCCTGCCCGCGGGTATCGGCTTTATGTAAGATAGTACTGCTCATAATGATTGCTTTTATGGCATAAAGGTACTATCCGGATTTGCCGCTCCCAATAACCTGGATTAAGATTTTACCGGAGGGTTCTGCCCTGCCCGCGGGCCTCAGCTATCAGAGCTGTTTTTTGGGCGGGAGGTCAAAAGCGTTGGCGTCGTGCTCGAAATGGCCTTTGTGGGAGCCATCGCAAAACGGCTTGTTCTGGGAAAGACCGCAGCGGCAGATGCTGACAACCTCTCTACCCGCCAGGCCATAAATAGTACCATTTCTGTCTACTATCTCAAAATCTCCTTCTAACTTGAGCGATCCATTGCTATTCACCGTGACCTTGGTCGTTGCCATTATTGTAATTTTCGGGCAAATTAAGGGAAAATCAGTATTGATCGAAGAGCAGGCCCCATTTGTCGAAATCTTTTCCGGCAGTTGCCCGATAGCAGTAGCTTTAGACTACCTATACCCAACCAAAATGGAATACGATAACGACAGGCTTAGAAAGCGCACCCCCCGGATGGAAGTCTTTTATTGGGTGCTCCTGGCGCTGCTGAGCCCGGTGACGGACTGCATCACGATCTTACCCAACGACAAACCCGGCTGGATCATGGCCCTGCTGCTGAGCGGGGCCGCCTTCCCCCTCTATCTCATTTATGCGCACCTCATGGGGACCCTGTTCCTCGTCCGCGAGCGAAAGCTGCCTTCCGTGCTCATGAGCCTGCTTTCCTTCCTTGTCATAGAAGTCTTCGTTTTCACACTTTATTCCCTTGTTCTCAAATTGCACCTGAGCCCAACGGAGCGATCTTATCTTTCTTTTACCATCCCAACCGTCATTCGCGTGAGCTGGTGGGTGGCCATCAATATGAGCCTGTCCATAGCCATCTTTCTTATCCGCAAAGGCATCGACGAAAAGAGCTTGTTGCTGGACGTGAAAAAAGAAAGCAGCTTTTTCCAGCTGCGCTATCTCCGCGCCCAGCTAAACCCCCATTTTCTCTTTAATACCCTCAACAGCATCTACTCGCTGAGCCTGCAGAAGTCGGACCGGGCGCCGGAAGTAGTGGTCCGGCTGGCAGATATCATGCGCTATCTCATCTACGAATGCGACGAGGAGACCATCCTCCTCGACAAGGAGATCGAATTTATCCGGAATTATATCGAGATCGAAAAGATCCGCCATAGCGCAGATATTCGCCTGACAGTGGAAGGACCGACCGCCGGCATCCGGATCGAGCCCTTTCTTTTTATCTCCTTTATCGAAAACGGTTTTAAACACGCCATGGACCATAGTTTCGGCGAACCCTTTATCTATATTACCGTCAAGACCGGCAACGGTCAGCTCACCCTGAACGTCATCAACAGCATGGAAGCCGACCTGGAGACCCAGGCAAAACGGATCAATGGAAAAGGCATCGCACACAGCAGGAGCCTGCTGGAATTGTTGTATCCTTCCGCCTATGACCTGGATATCATCCAGACACAAAAAGACGAGAGCCGGACCAGCCAGCTAAGACTGAGGAATGCCCGGGAAAGGCTCGAAAGCCTATACCCGGATTCTCATACGCTTGACGTAATTTTAAACAAAAGTTCATTTACCGTATCGCTCATCCTAAAAACTGTTAACGTTTGCTAAAATGTATCATCGTCGAAGACGAGATCCTTGCCCAGGACGTCATCAAGAGCCACCTGGCAAAGATCGGCAGGCTGGAGCTGGCCGGCGTTTATCGCAATGCGCCGGAAGCGGAGGCAGCGCTAAAAGCCCAGGAGATCGACATTATATTCCTGGACATCCGGCTGCCGGGGATGAGCGGCCTGCAATTCCTCAGTGGACTGAAAGATTCACCCCTGGTGGTATTGACCACCGCCTATGCAGAATATGCCCTGGAAAGCTATGAATTCAACGTGATCGACTATTTGTTAAAACCCATCTCTTTCGAACGGTTTTCCCGGGCAGTAAACAAGATCCTTGATGGCCGGCTATTCTCCGCGGCCGGCAAGGAAGCGGACCCGTTCCAGGACGATCATATTTTTATCCGCTCCAACAGCAAATTCTTCCGGGTCAATTTTTCCGAGATCCTGTATATTCAGGGAATGAAGGATTACCTCAAGATCTATACGCCCGACTATGCGCTGATCACCCACCAGACCATGAATGACCTGGAAAAGTCCCTTCCTGCACGGCAGTTCATCCGCGTCCACAAATCCTATATCGTCGCCCTCCGGCATATCCGGTCGATCTATGGTAATTCCATCGAGCTCGAAAAGGCCACCATTCCCATCGGGGTCAGCTATAAAGAAACGGTCATGCACCTGATCGGGCGGAAGTCCTCTTAACTCGACCGCAGCAATTATTTCCTTATTTTTGTCTATCGAAAAAAAGAATATGCGCAGATCGTTCCTGTATTTCCCTATTTTAATCCTTGCCCTGGTTGCCCTGGTGATGGTCTCCTGTACAAAAAGTAAACCCAATTCCAATACCGGCATAACGACCGACACAGCAAGCATTATCGGAACCTGGACCTGGGCCAGTCAGTCGGGTACCCCATGGGATTCTGCGACACTGACGCCTTTGACGACGGGTATTCAACGAACCCTTATATTCGATAGCAGCGGCATTTTCACCTTTATCCACAACGATTCTGTTTTCGAACAGGATTATCTGCAGGTCTCGGAGCCGGTATTGCTGCTCCCCAGCCTGCAAACAGAAACGGATACGGGAACCTTCCAGGTTTCCGTCGGGATTGTCGGCTGCAGCATTACGGATACGTCGACGCTGATCCTGATCAATACCCCTTATCAGCTCGGCCTGTCGACCGATACCCTGCTGGTACACCTGGATCCCTGTCTGTCCCGCGTCGTAGACATCTATATCCGAAAAAATTAACCTCCTGCCGCACACCACCGCACGCTGCGCCCCTATTTCTTCAGATACCGCTCCAGGTATTCAAAACTCGTCGTATTGATCAGCACCCAGCTTTGTAAATTATAGGCTGCTCCATGGGCGCCCAGCGGGTAGATGCGTAGATCCGCGTCCTTTCCGGCATTGGTCAGGGCCGTCAACAGCTGCATGGTATTGGCAGGATGCACGTTATCATCGCTCATGCTGTGGATCAGCAGCAAATGATCATTCAGGTTGGCGGCATAGGTCAGGACAGAGCTCTTCTTGTACCCCTCGGCATTATCGGCCAATAACCCCATATACCGCTCCGTATAGACATCGTCATACAGGCGCTGATCAGTGACCGCTGAGTTGGCAATGCCGACTTTGAAAACACCCGGATGTGTCATTAAGGTATAAGTAGTACTATAGCCGCCATAGCTTGTGCCCATAATCGCCATGCGATCCCCGTCGACATAAGGCAGACCGCTGAGATAGTGAGCCGTTTCCACAAAATCATGGCTTTCCCATTTACCCAGCTGACGATAGACCACCTTCATAAAGGCGCTGCCATAATTAGCTATCCCCCTGTTGTTGATATCGATGCAGATATAGCCGTTCTGCGCCAGCCACTGCTGCCAGCCGTCGACAGCAAAACGGTTGTAGACGGCATGCGATTCCACCCCGCCATAGATGGTCAGCACCACCGGATACCGCTTCGTGGAGTCGAAATGTATGGGCTTGATCATAAACCCGTCAATGTCCACCCCATCCGTGGTTTTGAACCGGAACAGGGTCTCGGGAGAATAAAAGTGCTTAGCCGTAAAGTCGCTGACCGCCTGGTTGTCTTCCAGCAGCTTGAGCAATTTGCCCCGGGAATCATAGAGTCCCACATGGGTAGGTGTTTGCGCGTTGCTGTATTCATCGAGATAGTAGCCGGTATTGGTAGACATATCGATCGTATGATACCCCTCCACCTGCGTCAGCTTCTTCTTGCCGCTGCCATCGTACCGGATCGAATATAGCTGCTGCTCCAGCGGAGAAGCCTCCGCCGAGAGATAATAAATGGTCTTGCTGTCCGGATCGATGCCGGTAACCTTGATCAGATCCCAATTACCCTTGCTGACGGCATTGATCAGCTTGCCGTCGTAACCGTAATGATAAATGTGATAATATCCGGAACGGTCCGACACCCAGAAGAAGTCCTTTGTCTTCTCCGGAAAATAGACCATATCGTTGACATCGGTATAAAAATTAAAAATAGCCACCCAGGTGCTGTTCTGCTCTTCCAGCACGACACGATGCTCACCGGTCTTCACATTAAAAAAATAGAGCTTCATGTGGTTCTGCGCCCGGTTCAGCGTCATCACCGCCAGCTCGTCGGGATCGCTGGTCCAGTAGATCCGGGGAATATAGTAGTCACCGGTCTCGTCAGGCGCCAACCAGATTTTCTTTCCGGTCTGTACATCCACCACCCCGATCTTTACGAGGGGGTTGGGATCACCTACCTGCGGGATGGGGATGGTGACCTGCTCAGGGTGCAGACCTTCAAAATTCGTCATCTGAAAGATCGGGACGGACCGCTCGTCGAATTGCCAGAAGGCAATATATTTACTGTCCTTGGACCAGCTCCATGCCTGCGACTGGCCGAATTCTTCTTCGTATACCCAATCATAGTGGCCATTGAAGATGCCGGTTTCACTGGTGGAATCGCCGGTCAACTGCCGCTCGCCGCCCGCCGCGAAGTTGTAAACGAACAGATTGCCGTTACGCTCCATTCCAATGCCGGAACCGTCAGGCGAAAGCTCCGCGGTACGGGCATCCCTGGCCGCCTGGCGCAGTTGCCGCGAGTCAACATCATAGATATAATAATCGGATATCCCGGAGCGACGATAGAGCGGTCTGAAATTGGTTCGGAAAACAAGGTGCCGGGAATCACGCGACCATTGAAATGATTCGTAATCGAAAGGCTTGCCGTTGCCGGGAAAGCTGAACCCTTCGTTGCTGAAAACGGTCTTTTCCTCCAGGGTCTTCGGATCGAATGTATGAATATCCTTCCCCGCAATAAAAGAATATTGCTCTCCGCCGCGGATCCAGTTGACATCACGCGGACCCGTTTTGCCCCGAAGAAAGTAGTAAGACTCTATGGCTTCGGTCAGGCTGCTGTAGGACTGCTGCGCATGAAGACTGGAAAAAGCAGCGATGAAATAAGCCAGTATAGCTAATTTTAAATTTTGCATGAGGAATGTGAGTTGACGTAAAAATAATACTCTATATTAGAGATATAAAACAAAACATTGAAAAGAAAAGACTTTCTCTATCTCTCCGGCTTGGGTGTAGGCGGCGCACTGCTCGGCGGGATACCGGTCCTGGGCGCACCCGTTCCACCCGGCAAACCGCTGGAGACAGTGGATGTGGCACTAAAAAAACAAATGGCGGATATCGCATTGAATGCCGCCAGATCGAAAGGCGCCAGCTATGCGGATGTCCGCATCGGCCGCTATCGAAACCAATTCATCATTACACGTGAAGATAAAGTGTTGAATACCGTAGATACCGAATCCTATGGCATCGGTATCCGGGTTATCGCGGGCGGATCCTGGGGTTTCGCTTCGACAGACAAGCTGGATACCGACGGCATCGCAAAGGCAGCGGAACTGGCGGTATCGATCGCCAGGGAAAACGCCCGGCTACAGTCGGAGCCCATACAGCTGGCGCCCCAGAAGGGGTATGGAGAAGTCAGCTGGAAAACCCCGATCCAAAAGAATGGGTTCGAAGTACCCATCCGGGAAAAAACGGAACTGCTGATGACCGTGAATGCAGCCGCCATGAAGAATGGTGCAAATTTTATAGACTCGTCGCTGTTCCTCGTCAATGAACAAAAGTATTTTGCCTCCACCGACGGCTCCTATATCGACCAGGACATCCATCGGATCTGGCCTGTATTCACCGTGACCAGGATCGACAGCCAGACCGGGAAATTCGAACGGCGGGACTCGCTTGGCGCACCGGTCGGGATGGGATATGAATACCTGACCCCCGATGAGAATAAAAAGATCCATGGCGTCACTACCTTATACCGCGACCGGTACGATATGCTGGAAGATGCCCGGCTGGCCGCGTCGCAGGCCCAGGAAAAACATAGCGCCAAATCGGTCGAGGCAGGAAAATACGACCTGGTGCTGGACCCGACCAACTTATGGCTGACGATCCACGAGTCGGCGGGACACCCCTCGGAATTGGACCGCGTCCTGGGCTATGAAGCAAATTTCGCCGGGACCAGCTTCCTGACCCTCGATAAATGGCAGTCCGGAAAATTCAATTATGGCAGCAAGCTGGTGAATATCGTCGCCGACAAGACACAACCCGGCTCCCTCGGTGCAGTGGGCTGGGACGACGAAGGCGTCGGTGCAAAAGAATGGAACATCATCAAAGACGGCGTTCTTGTCAATTACCAGGCTATCCGCGACCAGGCAGGAATTATCGGCTTGAAAGAATCCCAGGGCTGCTGCTATTCACAGAGCTGGCGGGACGTGCAGTTCCAGCGTATGGCCAACATCTCCCTGCAGCCGGGCAAGACGCCGCTGGTTCCGGCCGATCTGATCAAAAACGTCGAAAAAGGTATTTACATCATCGGCGACGGCTCCTATTCGATCGACCAGCAACGCTATAATTTCCAGTTTAGCGGACAGCTGTTCTATGAGATCCGGAACGGACAGATCACAGGAATGTTAAAGGATGTCGCCTACCAGGCAAACACCCAGGAATTCTGGAATTCCTGCTCCGCCATCTGCGACGACCGGGATTATCGGCTTGGCGGAACCTTTTTTGACGGCAAAGGACAGCCGGAGCAATCCAACGCCGTCTCACACGGTGCGGCAACGACAAGGTTCAACGGCATCAATGTCATTAATACTGCAAGAAAAATCTGATATGGCTCTTTTAACAGCAGATGAAGCACAGACCTTATTAAAAAAAGTACTTAGCTTTTCAACCGCAGACGAATGCGAAGTCACCCTCGCCGGCGGCGATTCGGGCAACCTGCGCTATGCCCGGAATTCCGTATCGACCAGCGGGTCCTCCCACTCAATGCAGCTGGTCGTATCCTCCGTATTCGGGCGGAAACAAGGCACTACCACGATTAATGAATATGACGACGCCTCCCTGCAAAAGGTAGTACAGCGCGCAGAAGAGTTGGCCCGGCTGGCCCCCGATAACCCGGAATATATGCCTTTCCTGCCGCCACAGACCTATGGCCCCGCCGCCAGGACCTTTATCCCGGCAACAGAGGCCATCAGCAGCAAACTGCGCGCGGACCTGACCGCACAGAGTCTGCAGATCGCCAAAGATTCGGGACTCACCGCAGCCGGATATATCGAGAATGGAGCGAGCTTTTCGGCAAGGATGAACTCACACGGATTGTGGACCTGGCACACGGAAACGGGTGTCGATTTCTCCGTCACACTCCGGACCAATGACGGCAGCGGCTCAGGCTACAGCAGCAAAGGATATAACGATATTTCTTTACTGGACGTACCCGGTGCAACAAAGACGGCCGCCTGGAAAGCATCTCATTCCGGCGCAGCCAGGGCCATCGAACCTGGCAAGTATACGGTGATCCTCGAGCCCGCAGCAGGCATCGTACTGCTCGAAAATCTTTACGGTTCGCTGGATGCACGCAGCGGAGATGAAGGCCGTAATTTTTTAAGCCTGCCTGGCGGCAAAACCCGGCTGGGAGAAAAACTGGTAGACGAACAAGTCACCATTTACTCCGACCCCTGGAATGAAGAACTGCCATCCAGGAACTATAGCGGTGAAGGGCTGCCCCAGGAAAAGATCAGCTGGATAGAAAAAGGAGTGATAAAAAATCTGATCTATTCCCGCTACTGGGCACAAAAAAAGGGGGTGAAACCCGTCCCCTACCCCGATGGCTATATAATGACGGGCGGAAATGCCAGCCTCGATGACCTCATCAAAAGCACCGAAAAAGGCATCCTGGTGACCCGCCTCTGGTATATCCGCGAAGTTGACCCCCAGACCTTGCTGTATACCGGGCTTACCCGCGACGGCACCTTCTATATTGAAAATGGAGCGATAAAATTTCCGATCAAGAACTTTCGCTTTAATGAAAGCCCGATCATCATGCTGAACAACCTGGAGGCCCTAGGCAAGCCCGAGCGGACGGTCAGCGGCGAAGGCGGCGGGACAGCCCTGATTCCACCGATGAAGATCAGGGACTTTACGTTTTCGTCGCTGTCTGACGCGGTCTAACCGCGCGGAGCGCGGTTGCGAAGCGAGATGGTGCGCAGCACCGGCGAGCGAAGCAGACATGTGCCCCGTTTAGCCCACGTCAGCGGGCGAAGCCGGGCGATGAGCTTCCATAACCCCGTCCTAAACGAAAAAACCCCCAGGATTAATCAGGGGCTTTTCAACGAAAATTGAATTTTAAGGCTTTCTCCATCAGAAACGAAAGCGGCTTTTTCAGGATATTGGAACCTTTGCGGTTCGTTCATTGGAATTGGATAAGTCAAAACTAAGCTAGAATGAAGTGTTAAAAAAGAGCAAAGTCCCTCGATTTCTATCGTATTTTTACGATGACAACCGATGACACAATATAAAAAGGACTAATTCTCCTTTATGACAACCTTATCCTGGTATACTTCGATAATGCCGGAGCGATTGTCAGCAAGCATCTGGCTGTAAACTTTGTTGACGACGCATTTATTTTGAAAACGGGAGAGGTAATCTATCTCTTTCAATTGCAGCGGATCGATCCGGTTGCCGGACTCATCGATCAAACGGATCTTAATATTGGAGGGTAATTGTGCCCATAAGGCGGCTGTGTTCAGGTTCAACATGGATTATTGGATTTAATCAAAAGCAATTATAGCACAATAACTCCCCATTTGGGAAATTATTGTACTGTTTTTTTTAATTTTATTGCCCGTTGGCAAGCGCTTCCTTGGCATGGACGATGATCTCCGCCCGCCTGTTGAGCCAGGCCTTGCCGGGATCAGCATTATCCGCTACCGGGTTGTCTTTACCATAGGCTTTGGCCTTCATCAGATCTACTGGTATACCCCTGCTATTCATATAGGAAAGTACCATTTTTGCCCGTTCGCGGGATAACCAGTTATTATAATGGTCGTTCCCGACAGAGTCGGTGTAGCCCTTGATCTCGACGGTGAATTCATTCGGCGTCCTTCTCAGGTGCCCGATCACCCGGTCAATATTATCAAATGCTTTGGAATTCAGCCCAAAGT